>Ga0308017_1000395_pt1 | contig 13500 bp, 13 predicted proteins | sample Neamet280_FD_203145 | JGI IMG/M metagenome (GOLD analysis project Ga0308017, IMG submission 203145) | Marine microbial communities from water near the shore, Antarctic Ocean - #280 | ecosystem: Environmental > Aquatic > Marine > Unclassified | place: Southern Ocean | collected 2014-10-01
GCATCATCTCGGCGCTCGACCGATCACTCCCCGCTGAAGATGGCGGTGCTACGATCGATCACCTTATCCAGACCGACGCGGCGATCAATCCCGGCAATTCGGGCGGGCCGTTGCTTGATTCCGCCGGCAGGCTGATCGGCATCAACACCGCGATCTACAGCCCTTCGGGTGCCTCCGCAGGGATTGGCTTTGCCGTTCCGGTCGACACTGTGATGCGAGTGGTCCCCGAGTTGATCCGCACCGGCCGTTACGTGCGCCCTGCCGTGGGCATCGGCGCGGATGAGCAGGTCAACCGCCAGCTTGCCGCGCGAACCGGACTGGCCGGGGTTTATGTTCTGGAGGTGGAACCGAGATCCAGCGCTGCGCAGGCCGGCCTCAAGGCCTGGCGTATCGGTCCGGATGGACTGGTTCCCGGCGATGTGATCGTCGAGGTCGAAGGGCGCAAGGTGGAAAGCCTCGCCGATCTGCTGGCCCGGCTTGACGATTTCCGCGTCGGAGACACAGTCACGCTCCGCCTTCGCCGGGACAATGAAACGCGCCAGGCACGGGTCGTTCTTCAGCCGGGCATATGACCTTGACCCGCCGCACGCGCTCTTGTCGGCGAGGCGCGGGCCGAGAAATATCTCGTCAACCCGCCGTGCACCCTCGCAGCCGTTGTCGCGCGTAGCACTTCGGTGCCTTCGGCCCTTCGGAAGGGGCGGGGAAGCGTGGGGGCATGTCCGTTTTGAGGTAGTTTCTCGGCCATTCATTCATCTTCGGGCAATTTTGGATGAATAGATTTCTCCTTGTCCTGCAAACGGAGAAGGAGGCAATTTCCATGAATGGTGCATCGCGTGGTGTAACGGCCGCCGCTATGGCAATTTTCGCCATTGCCGGACTGGCTTCCGTTGCCATGGCGCGGGAAGATCAGGCAGCCGGCGGACAGCCCTCGCAGGGGAACGTGTCTTCCGAACGCCTGGTAATCAAGACGAAGAGCACTCCTCCGGTTGTCGAGCCTCAGCCGATCGGCGTCAACGAGCCCGGGGTAAACATGGCATCCCGGCCGGGCGAGGCGGAACAAGGCGATCATCACCAGCCCTCCGATGCGGCGCAACGCGGGATTGATAAGAAGGACATTCGCCAGAAAAAATGGCTACCATCCAATTTTCGCATCAACTGATGACAGAAGCGCCTGTCATGTCGCAGGCGGAGCCGGCATCGATCCTGGACAGGGCGAAGCGATGGCGCTTGCCATTCAGTTGAACACGGCTTCTAGTTGCTGCAGCCACGGCAGCTCCGCTGCCGCTGACATATCCTTGATCGATACCGCCGGCGACACCCGCTCGATCAGGATTTTCCCCAGCACCGTCGGCGACAGATAGGCCAGCTTCAGTGTGCGGCGGATAAATGCTGGCGTCACGTTTTCGGCCCGCGCGACATCCTCAATGGTCGCAGCTGCGCCTGTTTCCAGCTTCCGCCGCCAGCTCCACGCCTTGGCGACCGCCTTCAGCACATGCGGGTCGACCCCGCCAGTGTCCGGCACGATGTCCGTCGGCGGAACGATCTTCGGCCGCCCGTTGCGCTTGCGTCGCTCAAGCGGGATGAACACCCGCATGGTGGTGGGTGCGCTCATGCTGCTTGTCTCCGTTCTGGCGTGACCATTTCCCGAATGACCGATCCAAGGCCCTCGGTGCGCAGGTCAACCGCAAGGCCATCGGCGCTGACCGTGACCCGCTCGATCAGCAGTCGGGCGATGCGGGCCTGTTCGGCCGGGAACAGTGCTTCCCACAGCCCATCAAAGCCCGCCAGCGCGGTCACAACATCCTGTTCGTCGATGTCCGGTACATTCCGGCGCGCAGCCTCCATCGCCCGCGCCGCAATTTCCGGTGTGCGCAGCAGCGACCGGATGTGCTGGACCACAGCCGATTCCACCATGCCGGCATTGAGCCGGACAAAGCTGTCGCGGCCTTCGCACGCTCGGTTCCGGATCGCGTCCATCGACGTGTAGTAGCGGTATTGCCGGCTACCCTTTTTCGTCACCGTGGGCGTCATGGCGATGCCGCGATCCGTGAAGATGAGCCCCTTCAGGAGTGCCGGGGTCTGGGTGCGGGTGTTGGCCGCTCGCTGGCGCGGACTCTCCTGCAGAATGGCATGAACCTGATCCCAGAGCTCAGGCGTGATGATGGCCTGATGTTCGCCGGGATAGCTGGTTCCCTTGTGGACCGCCTCGCCCAGATACAGCCGGTTGCGCAGCAGCTTGTACAGGAACCCCTTGTCGATCGGCTTGCCCCGCTTGTTGAGGGTGCCGTGCGCTACCAACTCCCGGGTCAGCAGGGTCGCCGATCCCAGCTCGACAAACCGCTGGAATATTTGGCGCACCGTGGCGGCTTCGGCCTCGTTGATGACCAGCTTCCGGTCGACCACATCGTACCCCATCGGCACGAACCCGCCCATCCACATGCCCTTGGCGCGGCTGGCAGCGAACTTGTCGCGGATGCGCTCGCCAGTGACCTCGCGTTCGAACTGGGCGAACGATAGCAGGATGTTCAGCGTCAGTCGGCCCATGGAGGTCGTGGTATTGAACGCCTGCGTCACCGACACGAACGTCACGTTGTTCCGGTCGAAGGCCTCTACCAGCTTGGCGAAGTCCATCAGCGAGCGCGACAGGCGGTCGATCTTGTAGACGACGATGACGTCCACCAGACCGGCCTCGACGTCCTCCAGCAGGGCCTTGAGCCCCGGGCGATCGAGCGTGCCTCCCGAGAACCCGCCGTCGTCATAGCGTTCGCGCATGCAGACCCAGCCTTCGGCGCGCTGGCTGGCGACATAGGCCTCGCAGGACTCGCGCTGGGCGTCGAGGCTGTTGAACTCCATGTCCAACCCTTCCTCGCTCGATTTGCGGGTGTAGACGGCGCAGCGCAGGCGGCGCGCTGGTGCGGTGGTGTTGGTCATGCCGCGTCCTTCCGTTCCCGCAGGCCGAAGAAGCGGTAGCCGTTCCACTGGGTGCCGGTGATGTCCCGGGCGATGGCCGACAGCGACTTGTAGCGCCGCCCCTGCCAGTCGAACCCGTCCTTCAGCACGGTGATGACATGCTCGACGCCGTCCCACTCCCGCACCAGCCGCGTGCCGATCACCGGGTTGCGCGGGTCGCTGATCACCGATTTCCGGACCTTCTTGCCCTCGACCTCGTCGGCCAGGGCATCGAGCAGCTGACGCGCCGGCTTCGACAGGCCGCCGAAGGTCAGTTCCTGGATCCGGTAGGCCAGCCGCTGCTCGAGGAACGACCGGCTGTTGTTGGGCGCCTCTGTTTCGAACAGGTTTGCCCACTGTCAACGGCACTGTAAAAATCCCCGGAACTGGCAAAGTAAAATTCCCCACTTTGCGGTTCGGTTGATCAGGTGGTTTGTGCGGCACCTCCATTTTTGGGTGGGCGCCCGCGGCGTCGGGGTTCGACGGGCGCAGGTGGCGTAATCAAGGCGTTGGACCTGATGTGCTCGGGGAGCAGATCGGCATGCCGGCGCAGGCGGTAACTCGAGCCGTCGATCTGGATGACGATGGCATGATGCAGCAACCGGTCGAGCAGCGCGGTTGCAACAACGGGGCTGCCGAAGATGTCACCCCACTCTGCGAAGCCGCGGTTCGATGTGAGGATCATCGCCCCCTTTTCGTAACGCGCATTGACCAGCTGGAAGAAGAGGTTGCCACCGCCGGGTATGACCGGGAGATAGCCGATCTCATCGACGATCAGGAGCGATGGTCGGCAGTAGAACCGGAGCCGCTCACGCAAGGTGCCTTCGCGTTCTGCCTTCGCCAGAGCTCCGATCAGGTCTGCAAGGGTGATGAACGACACGCTTTTGCCCGCCTTGACCGCCTCAAGCCCGAGCGCGCTGGCCAGATGGCTTTTGCCTGTTCCCGGCGGCCCCAGCAGGTGCACGACCTCGGCGCGCGCAACAAAGTTGAGCTCGGCCAGTGCCATGATCCTGGCCTTGTCGAGCGAGGGCTGGAACGAGAAGTCGTATCCGCTCAACGTCTTCACCGTGTTGACCCGGCCCATCCGAAGGGCAGTGCGGATGCGGCGTTCCTCCCGGAACGTCAGTTCCTCCAGCAGCAGCTGTTCCACAGCCTCCAGCGCTGTAATCTCGCCGCGATCAAGGCGGGAGACGCAGTCATCGACGACCTCGATCGCACGCGGCATCTTGAGGCCCACCATGCTGGATTTGATCCGGTCAAGCAGCGAGGCGCTGGGATCTGGAAGGAGCGAGTTCATGCGCCTGCTCCTGCCAGCTGCTGTCCGATGGCCGCATAGATATCGAGCGAGCGACGAGCGACCTGCTGGCCGGTAAACCCATGCGGCAAGGGCAGATCGTCATTCCGGCGCCGATGACGCCGGTGACCGTCGAGAAGGGAACGCTGCCGCCGTCCCTCAAGCAAAGGATGGCGGGCGATCAGGCGATCATTTTCAAAGATCCGGATCTCGTCCGCAAGGCTGTGGACCTCCACGACACGCCGACGGGTCGCATCCGGAACCGAGTAGTAATTGCCGCCAACACTGACCATGCCCTCATGGCTGATCCGGCGCTCAAGCTTGAGCACCGCACCGAAGGGGACCAGCGGCAAGGTCTGCAACGCCGGCATTTCCTCGGCGAAGGCCTCGTTCACGATCCGCCCCGTCGTTGCGTGCAAGCGGGGATTGGCGACCGTGCTGAGCCAGCGATTGAACTGGGCATTCAGATCATCCAGGTCGCGGAACACGCCGCCAAGGAAGAAGTCCTCCCGGATATAGCGGAACGGACGCTCAACCTTGCCCTTGGTCTCCGGCCGATACGCACGGCAGGCCTTCGGCAGATAGCCGTAATGTTTTGCAAATTCCCCAAGCGTCCGATTGTAGACGACGCGACCGTCCTCATCCTCGCCGATCACTGCGGTTTTCATGCGGTCGTAGAGGATCTCGCGCGGCACGCCGCCGATCGCCTCGAACGCAGCGCGGTGGCAAGCCAGCACACTCGGCATCGTCTGGCGCAGCACGAACCGCCCCCAGATCAGGCGCGAGAAGCCCAGCACCATGGAGAACAGCCAGACCACCTGCACACGATCCGGCGCATCAGCAAAACGCACCCGGAACTGCGCAAAGTCGACCTGAGCCTGATGACCCGGCGGGGTCTCGAACCGCACGGCGTAGGGCTTGCCGCCACCGGCCGGACGCATCGAACGCACCGTGTCGCGCACTGTGCTGTAACCGCCGGTATAGCCCCGCTCGCCCAGCTCCCGAGCGAGGCGCTGGGCGCTCAGCCCAGGATAGGCCTCCAGTCGCGCCCGAAGGTAATCAATATGTGGGTCCAGCAGACGCTGGCGGGGTTGTCGCGGTCCGTATGTCGGCACCTCGACCCCGCGCGCAATGTATTTGCGGACCGTCTTACGATCGACGCCCACTTGCCGGGCTATCACCGCGATCTTCAGGCCTTGGCGATGCAAATCCAGAATCATCATCAATTCTCCAAGCTTCTTCATCGCAGCATCGCCTCCCACCAGGAGGACTATGCCCGATGTTTCGAATTTGACCCTGTCCGGGGCGCGCCCCGGACAGGGTCAAACAAACGAAGTGGGGAATTTTCAAATGTCACTTCTGGGGCATTTTACTCCGCCAGCGACACGCGACTGCTGGCCGAGGTGAGGCGCGGCCTGCCGCGGGCCTATCGTCAATGTGAGGAGGACCTCTCTGCCCTGCGCGGTCGGCTTGATGTGACCCGCCAGTTCACTCGCAATGCGGTCCGCCCCGACCGGCTCGCCTGCCGCTTCGATCAGTTGGAGGCGGACACGCCGCTGATGCGGATCATGGCGGCAGCGACCGTGTTCCTTGCGCGTCACACGCGCTCGCTCGGCACCCGGCGCAAGCTCGACGAGCTGCGTCATGCCCTAGCTGACATCCCGTTGATGCCGATCACCCGCCTACCGTGGCAAGCGGTGCGGATTGATCGCACCAACCGGCGCTGGGAGGCGCTGGTCCAGCTCGCGCGCCTGCTGCTCCAGCGCGACTGGCAGGCCACTCACCATGCTGCCAAGGCCCCGGAGGGTCTGACGCTCCTGTTCCCGATGAACGACCTGTTCGAGAAATACATCGCGGTGCTGCTGCGCCGGGCGCTGGCGGGGAGCGGGATCGAGGTCATCGATCAGGGCGGCCACCGGGCCTGCCTTGGAGCCTTCACCGGCGCGCATCTCGAAAGCGGCGATGTGTTCCGCACCAAGCCCGATATCATGCTGCGGCGTGGCCGGGAGATCGTGGCCATCATCGACACCAAGTGGAAGAAGCTGAGCCTCGACCCGCTCGACCGCAAGCACGGGGTGAGCCAGGCCGATGTCTATCAGCTGATGGCCTATGCCCGGCTCTACCGAACGGCTGAGCTGATGCTGCTCTACCCGGGTCTGCCAGGGCAAAGCTGCGACGAGCGTGCAGAGTTCGGCATGGTCGGCGGCAGTGAGCGCCTCAGGATCGCGACGGCGGATGTCTCGCTGGACGAGAAGGTTCTCGTGGAAGCACTCTGCGGGTTGGTCATGCCGCCCGAGATGATTGCGCCTGTGCCGCCAGTGATGACAGTGGGGTAGGGCGCTGATGGCACGCAACGCAAAGCTCGACCGGCTGCTGAAACTGGTCAAGGCGCTCGGGGAAAGCGCCGAAGGTCTTACACTCGACGAGATGGCTGCGGTGATCGGCGCCAACCGTCGCACCGCCGAGCGGCTGCGTGATCTCATCCTCGCCCACTTTGACCTCGAGGAAAGCGTCGACGACCGTCACAAGCGCTTCCGCATCCCGGGCGCGCTGCCGTCTCCTTTCACTCAGCCCAATGTCGCCGAGATTGCAGCCCTGCAATCGCTCGCCGATACGGCGCGCAAGGCGGGATCGGCGCAAGCAACGCTGCTCGAAAGCCTTCTCGGCAAGGTGCAGGCGGGGCTCAGGCGCGAGGTGAAAAGCCGCATGGCACCCGACCTTGACCCGCTCGTCCGCCTTCAGCGCCATCATGTCCCCGCTGGCCCGATGATCGAACATTCGCCTGAGACCGTGGCGCAAGTTCAGGGCGCGATGATGGCGGGGATGTGCCTCGAATTCGATTACCTTGCGGACGGCGCGACAGAGCCGAAGTGGCAGCGGGTGATCCCGCTCGGCCTCATCCACGGCTCTGCGACCTACCTGATCGGCAAGATTACCGGCCGCGATCTCGAACCTGCGCCATACCGCCTCGATCGGATCACCGAGGCGCGTGTCAGCAATCAGCCCGGCGCGGCGGGCGAGGATTGGGACCTCGACCAGTGGATGAGCGCAAGCTTCGGCATCTGGCGCGAGGAGGGCCACGAAATCGTCCTGCGCGTTGCTCCCGGAAGTGCGGAACGCGCGCGCAAGTGGCGTTTCCATCCGCAGCAGGTGATCGAGCAGGACGGCGAGGAGCTGGTAGTGCGCTTCAATTCCGGCGGCCTGCGCGAGATCGCCGAGCACCTCTTTACATGGGGTGGTGAGGTGCGGATCGAGGGGCCGGAGGCATTGCGGGCAATGATGCGAGAGCGAATAGCATTAAGCGCTGCGTCATTGGGACGCCCGCAACTCAATACTGGTTTGTGAAGGGACAGGCACACATGCCCCAAATGCTATATTGTTGGCGCTGCCAGATGGAGGTGCCCATGCTCAGCGAAGAGGAGTGGGCCGATGTTGGTTCGCTTCTTTATCATGCGCCCGAAAAGGCTTTGTCGACCTACAATGACATGACCGATTTTGGGGAGACTAACCCCAACGCGTTGGCTCACCATCGGGCTGCGCTTTTTGGGCCGCCTTGCAAGGCCTGCGATCGTCCGCTCAGAAGTCCTAAGGCGAAATTCTGCGCCAGTTGCGGCGCCCCCCCCAAACGGTAGCCTCACACAACCAAACATCCCGTCTTGCAGGGATTGGCCGACATGACCGACCCAAGAACCCAAATGATGTATGTGATGCAGAACGAGTATGGGTGCATCAAGATCGGGCGCAGCGTTGATCCGTGGCAAAGGCGGCTGAGTCTAAGGCAAAGCGAGCATTGTACTGTCGAGCTTATCGCAGCGTTCAACGGTGGTGGTGAGCACGAGGAAGCCGTTCATATCGCACTCCGCTCCTACCGGCTTGAGGGGGAGTGGTTCGACGGCTGTGACGCCGCGCGGGCAGAAATAAGTGCCATATTTGCCCCTTGCATTCTTGAATGGCCGTTTGATCACGATCCGGTTGGATCTGCGAATTGGCTCAATCACCTTCGGGTAGTTCGTGAAGCCAATTACATAAAAAAGGCGATCGCCCGAGAGATTGGGATCCTCCGTTCGGCCAGTGAGCCGAGCTGGGTTTATGATCAGGGAATCTTTTGGTGCTGCTATCTTGCGCGAACTGGCTTGAAGCCCAAACTCATGGCCGGCAAAGAAGGCAGCAAGACAGTCATCATTTGGACCAACCCCGAAACCGGGTCACGGGTAGTGCTACCCTCTTACACGCAAAGCGTGGAGCTAGCCTTGCTCGCCTGGCCGGACGACATTCGACCAATTGCCTGGGAGGGGACTGCGTTCGCCTGCTCTATCGCGGCTCTAACTGCGGTCAAAGCGCGATTGCCGAGGGTGCCACGTCCCGGCAGCGACATGCGAATGCGGTCAAAGCGCCCGCCCAACAACTTCTGAACTGCAGGGCGGGCCTGAGAACGGGTATGTCGAATCGCGGTGTGAAGCGGCACCTGGCTAGGAAGGAAAAAAGCAGCAGGATTTCACCCGATCGTATAGATTATAGGCCACATCGTCCGTGCATTGGAGGTTGGGGGTTAACGGGGGCGGCCAAAGCCGATCCTCCCACATTTGAAGATTTCATCCAGATATCTGTGGAAACCTACTCAGACAAATTCTGAATAAAGTTTCGCAGGTCTTCGAGTCTGAATTCCCAAAATAAGAATACGTCTTTATCGTTCTGCACAGAAAGACAATTAGCCGGGCTGAATACTCCACTCAAGACTGCCGATGCAATTACGTTGGCGCGCCCGAGTTCACGGTACCATATTGTCGCCTTGCCGCCGGTATCGTGAACAATGCGCTTGTAGGAGTTCACGGCCGAGTTCGACACCTTGCATTCAATGGCCATGATCCGGCCATCATGCAGGGTTGCCACCACGTCGGCCTTAGCCCCGGCAAGGGGCGTTTCCCCCATGAAGTGACCACGGGCAGGCGCGGCCGCCGCAGTCGGGATCGGGCGCTTTGCGTCCTCGACAAAGCCGAGCTCCCGCAGCAGCTCTTTGACCTTGTTTTCCTGCCGGTCCTTCGCGTCATTGCGCCGGAAGGTTTCCACCTTCCGCGCCGCCACGAGCGCGGCCGAGGCGACTACGGCCGCCGCCCGCTCTTCGGGGAGGGGGGCGCGCCCTTCGATCACCCAGGGGAAGCGGTGCGGATCGAGAATCCGAAATACGATGTCGCGCAGGCGCGCGGCCTGATCGGGATTGCGGCGCAGCGTGCCGGCCGCAAGCGATGCTTCGGCCAGTGTCTTGAGATCATCTTCGGAGATCGGCGGGGCCGTCAGGTAGCAGAAGGCCCGCCGGTTGTTCTCGTCGCCCATGAGGTCCGCGATCACGTTCGCGTCGAGCTGGGGCGCTTGCAGCTCTGGAATGCGGTCGACAAGGCCCGCGAAGATGCCGGAGAAGGTCGCGAAATGTTGCGCGTATAGCTCTAGCGGCTCGTCTAGACGTTCATGCCGGAAGTTGTCGCGCGACGTGTTCGCGTCGGCGGTCAGTTCTTCGGGCGTCCATTTCTGCGGTAACGTCATGCAAGCTCTCTAGCCGGGGAATCGTGAGACGCTCCAATTCCTTCGGCTCAAACTTGATAAGCCCCCCGGCATAGGTGCGCCCCCCTTCGGTCGTCGCACTATGATGGAGGAATTTCACGATCAGGTCGACCGTCTGCGCATCCATTGGCTGGCGCGGATAAAGCCCATGGGCGATATTGATATGCCGAGCGCCGACCGCGTTGCGCACGAAGTGCGGGGCACGGCGGGCCATGTAGGTGCAAAGGATCGGCGCGGGCGTCTTATAGCCAACACTCCACCATGCAGGCCGGTGACGGGCGATATAGGATAGATCGGCGTCGTTGAGCTTCGCCCACCGCAGGAAGGCGTCGACGGCGCGGCGTTCGGCGGCCGTCAGGCGTGACAGATCGACCGGAAGGTCGACCACCCGGCGCAGGGCGTTGGCATCGTGCAGAGTGTCAGTCACGGCCAGCAGATCACGTGCCTTTGTCACCGCAGGCAGCAGGAACCGGGCGGGGAGCTTTGGCGCGGCGGGGTTTTCCACCCAGACGGCATTGCAGCCGGTCACTTGCCCGCGCTGCACCCGGAACAGCTCCCCCAGCTCGATATGCCCTGCAGGGCGAGGGGGGGCGTCCCGGTGGATCAGGGGGGACCATTTGCGGGCGTCGGCCAGCGCTTCCCATGTGACCGAGCGGCCCGCATCGAGGGCGGCCAGCTCGTCCATGCTGGATACGCTGCGCATGGTGAAATCGGCGGGACGATGCCCAACCTGAAAACAGGTGATTGCGCCCGTCGTCATGGCGTCGGCAAAGGGTATGGCCTTCGGGTCGATGACATGGACGGACGCGCCGCCCAGCCCGTCCGCCAGCATTTGGCGCATGATGCTGCCATAGTTCACATCGAGCCATTCGGCGGCCGTGATGAACGCGCCGAAATCGCCACGCCTGCCGATCACGCGGGTTTTCAGGAAGAAGTGAACATGCAGGCCCGCGAGCTTGCTGGCCTTGAAGCCGTGCGCGGCCGCCGTGGTGGCAAACCAGTCTTTCCAGCCTTCGGAAATCTGATGGTGCCGCACGTAAGGCGGGTTTCCGATGAACAGCGTTGCGCCCTTGATGCGCGGCAGCGTCAATTCGCGGTAGTCGATGAGCTGGACGGACAGGCGCGAGGCGAAGCCCTGCACGGCGGCATTCGCCCGCAGGAGCAGGGCCGCGAGCGGATCGAGTTCAACGGCGATCAGCTTCGCTTTGGGAAATTGCCGCGCGGCCGCCATGAGGAAGCGGCCCGAACCCGCGCCAGCGTCGACGATGCGGGCCGGGGTGACTGGCTGGCGTGCCGCCCATGCGACCATGGCCGCAACAATCGGGGCCGGGGTGTAGGTTGCGCCGTCGTCGCGCCGCCGTTCCGGCGAGCGGATTTGCCCGAACAGCTCGCCCAACGGATCATCGCCCGCTGCGATCAAGGCGCGGGCGCTATCGACCAGCTCGGCAGGCGCTTTGGCCTTGCCGATCAGTTTGCGCTCTTGCGGGGTAAGCTGCGCCGTGTCGCCGATCAAGGCGACTGCAACTGCTGCGAGCTGACTTTCCGTGGTCATGGTAGCGCTAAGGCTTCGGTGGAGCTTTGTAACCCGCCCACAATTCTTCGAAGAGCTTTCGCAAGGATATTCCGCGACGCCCTGCTTCGGCCTTAACTTCGCGGGCCATCTGCGGTGCTAGGCTGAAGCCAACAATCTTACGATTATCGTGACGGGATTTCGGTTCGTTCGACATATGACACCTTATGTCGACTAGTCGACTCCGATGCAATCGACAATTTACGGGTCGTGCTACTAAATTGGCTGCGCAGGGTAAATCGCTCGCCTTTGAGTCGATGCTGAATGGTTGGCCGCATGCGCCAGCCAGAAGCAGGAATTGATCGGAAACCCTGCTTAGGCAAATGGGTGAGGCGGGTTGGGCTATAATGCATCTCCGCGCCTTCGGATCGTGCGATACACGGTCGGCCGCGAGACCTTGAACAGCTTGCCGAGGTCGCTGATCGAGTATTCGCCGGTCGCGTGCATCTTGAGGAGCTCGCGCTGCTGGAGGTCAGAGAGCTTGGGCGGCTTGCCGCGGAGCTTGCCCTTGTCGCGGGCGATCTTCATGCCCTCGCGGGTGCGCAGGCGGATGAGGTCGCTCTCGAACTCGGCGAAGGTCGCGAGGATGTTGAAGAACATCCGGCCCATGGGGTCGTTGGGGTCGTAGACCTGCTTCCCCAGTGCGAGGCTCACGCCGCGCTTCTCCAACTCATCTGCGATTGCGCGGGCGTCGGGCACCGACCGCGCGAGACGATCCAGCTTGGGCACGATCAGTGTCTCGCCGGCGCGGACCGCGGCCAGTGCCTGGGCGAGGCCGGGGCGGTCGCGGTTGCGGCCGGTGAGGCCATGGTCGGTGTAGATGCGGTCCTCGGGCACCCCGAGCTCGATGAGCGCCCGGCGTTGGGCGGTGAGGTCCTGCTTGTCGGTCGAGCAGCGGGCATATCCGATGAGTGTGTTGGTCATTTGTAACGGATGAGGCCCCTGTGTGAGAAAATAAATCGTACCACCTTAATGAGAGAACCGGCAAGCCGGATTTGCGGAGGGGAGGGAGGGGCTGACCCCTGCTCCACCAAAAGTGTCCGGTGAGCGATCCCTATCTGATCACGTCCTCATTTCCTTGACCGCAGTTACTGGATTGGCGATCTTATGCATCTAAGCAGGCGGTGGTAAGTTGCGTGGACACTCTGCATCGGCGTAACAGCCTAGGGTACATCATCGGCCGGAGGACCCGTTCATCGGGTCCTGAAATCGTGTGGGGGCGGTCTTCGGACGGATCGCTTATTCACATCACTGAGGCGCAAAGCGGCGCAGTTGATTCTATACGGTGTGAATGCGGAGAGCCCTTGATTGCCAAAAAGGGGCACCGGCTAGCCCATCACTTCGCTCATGCTTCTGGCTCACGCTCGATGTGTAAGGTAGCCAGGATAAGCGCGGTAGCCTCTTTCGTCACTCAGACGGTTCGGAACGGCAAGGTCCGATTGCCGATCTTGAAGGGTGCATTCAGGTATGTGGCGTTGGAAAATGTCTCTGTCGATACTTTCGGAGAAAGTATCGGGTACATATCCTCATTGGCAGGACACCCTGATCGATCATTAACGATTTTTGTCAAGCTGACGCGCGGTCAGTCGATACCTAGCGTGCAGCAGGTTGAGGAGGGTGGGGAATCTTCGTTCGTCATCGACTTATCCAAGTTTACGAACGGTAGCGACGAACTCCTTCGCGCAGCCATACTTAGATCGGCGCAGCGATTTTGGCTCTTTAATCGGGCGTGGCCTAGCGCGGTGGAAGATGAGGCTAGATTTAACAGAGGGATAGTTGGACGCATACGCGAACAGTTACCGCCACTCTCTCGGTCTCCATTGCGAGGGGCCAGCTTAACATTGCCTGGCTCGCCTCCGGGAAACGACAAACCGCCGATCAGCGACGTCGAGTGGCAAACACTACCGGCAAGCGAATTGCGTCGCCGTCTTTTCGGCAATAAATACGAACGCAGGCAGCGCCAATAAACCTGCAGACTTTTTTGTGAATTATTAAGATAGTCGTGCCGCTTAGAGTCTGATTCAAAACTATCTCGTGTAATTTCATGCTCTTGCGATACGGCGTGTGAAGAGCTGGATTGATGCGATGAACAGCCAGGCGGTTGCTGAGGCGATGGTGTGTTCGAAGTCCT
>Ga0308017_1000401_pt1 | contig 13441 bp, 12 predicted proteins | sample Neamet280_FD_203145 | JGI IMG/M metagenome (GOLD analysis project Ga0308017, IMG submission 203145) | Marine microbial communities from water near the shore, Antarctic Ocean - #280 | ecosystem: Environmental > Aquatic > Marine > Unclassified | place: Southern Ocean | collected 2014-10-01
TCCCAAATAAGCATTTAACTAAATTTTTGTCCGCTACTTCAGATAAAAATGAAATTAAAAAAGCTGATGTTGTTTTTATTGCATTACCATCTGCTGTTATAATTGAAAATTTATTAATTCTTCAATCCTATTTTAAGGAAGAGGCTTTATTTGTGAATTTATCAAAAGGCTTATTTAATGGCGGGGTAACTATTGTTGAATGTATTAAGACATCAATTGGGATTGACAATATAGTAACTCTTAAAGGACCTTCATTTGCTATTGAGGTAATGGAACATGCTGACACTTTATTGACTTTAGGTTACTCTACTATTAAGCAATATGAAATTATTAACACATTAATTAAAAACACCTCTCTCCACATTGATTGCACTAATGATATTAGAGGTGTTGAGGTGCTTAGTGTATTAAAAAATATTTATGCTTTGGTTTTAGGTGCTGTTGACGCAAAATATAATTCGCCAAATACTCGTTTTATGATTTTAACAAAAGCTTTTTCTGAAGCTAGGATTTTATTAAAATCTATTGGAGGATCAGAAGATACTTTGTTTTTAGCGTGTGGATTTGGAGATTTCTGCTTGACATCTTTAAATGATTTAAGCAGAAACAGGACATTAGGCTTATTAATTGGAAAGGGTTTTTTTAATGCAGATTATAAGTCTAATTCTGTAATATTAGAAGGTCTTAATGCAATTGAGATGTTCAATGATTTGGTAGTTGATAAGGATATGAATGATAAATTGCCATTATTTAATAAAGTATATAGTTTCTTTGCTAACCAAGAGACAGAGTTAGATTTTAAGTTTGATGAAATTAGTCAATAAAAAAATAATTATGAAAAAAGCATTAGTTACCGGAGCAGATGGATTTATTGGTAGTCATTTAGTTGAAGAGTTATTAAAGCAAGGTTATAAAGTGAAAGCATTTTGTTTTTATAATTCATTTAATACATGGGGTTGGCTCGACACATTGTCAAGCGATATTTTGAGTGAGGTAGAGATATTTACAGGAGATATTAGAGATCCCAATGGAGTAAGAACTGCAATGAAAGGTTGTGATATTGTTTTTCATTTAGCTGCTTTAATAGCAATTCCTTATTCTTATCACTCTCCCGATAGTTATGTGGATACTAATATCAAAGGAACATTAAATATTATTCAAGCAGCAAAGGATTTAAATATTGAAAGAGTTTTGGTTACTTCTACTTCTGAAATATATGGAACTGCTCAATATGTTCCAATTGATGAGATTCATCCAAAGCAATCACAATCCCCTTATTCAGCTTCTAAAATAGGTGCAGATTGTATGGCAGATTCTTTTTTTAGATCTTTTGATATGCCAATAACGATTGTAAGGCCATTTAACACATACGGTCCTAGACAGTCCGCAAGAGCTATTATTCCTACAATTATTACTCAGTTGTTAAATGGTTTTGAAGAAATTAAGTTAGGAGATTTAACTCCAACTAGAGATTTATTATATGTTAAGGACACTGTAAAAGGATTTATAGAAATTGAAAAAGCAACTAGTCTAATAGGTCATGAATGTAATATTGCTACTAATTCTGAGATTTCAATGCAGAAAATGGCAGACACATTAATTGAACTAATAAATCCAAGCGCAAAGATTATTCAAGATCCCAATAGGCTAAGGCCTGAAAAGTCTGAAGTATTTAGGTTGTTTGGAGATAATACTAAAATAATTGAAAATACAAATTGGAAAGTGGAGCATTCATTAGAACAAGGATTGCAAAATACTATTGATTGGTTCTCTAATAAGGAAAACCTAAAAAAATATAAAGCTGACATCTATAATGTATAATAATCTAATTTCATTTATTAGAAGTACATTTAAAGAGTCAGAAGCTTTTATTCCGTTACATGAGCCGAGATTTTTTGGTAATGAAAAAAAGTATCTCATTGATGCTGTTGACTCTACTTTTGTATCTTCTGTTGGTGCTTATGTTGATAAATTTGAAGATATGATGTGTGAAATTACTGGTGCAAAATACGCCATTGCTTTGGTAAACGGAACAAATGCTTTGCATCTCTCTTTATTACTTGCAGGAGTAGAAAAAGATGATGAAGTCCTGGTTCAATCTTTAACTTTTATAGCTACTGCTAATGCTATATCTTATTGTAATGCTACACCTAATTTTGTTGACGTTGATAAAGAAACTTTGGGATTATCTCCATCATTATTGAAGGAATATTTAGATGAAATTGCAGAAATGAGAGATGGAAGTTGTTTTAATAAGATAACAGGTAAAAGAATTTCTGCTTGTGTTCCAATGCACACTTTTGGCTTTCCATTATATATTGATGAATTAGTAGATTTATGTAATGAATATAATATCCCTGTAGTTGAAGATGCTGCGGAATCTTTGGGTTCGTATTATAAAGGAAAACATACAGGTACTTTTGGCTTGTTAGGTGTTTTTAGTTTCAACGGAAATAAAATTGTGACCGCAGGAGGAGGGGGTTGTATAATTACAAATGATGAGAGCATTGCAATAAAAGCTAAACATCTTTCTACACAAGCAAAAATACCTCATAAATGGGAGTATAAACATGATTATATAGGGTATAATTATAGAATGCCAAATTTGAATGCTGCTCTTGCTTGTGCTCAGCTAGAAAAATTAGATTTGTATGTAGATAATAAAAGAGAACTTTCGGATTTGTATTATGAGTTCTTAAAAGAAAATAAATCGTTAGATCTGCTAAGAGAAATTAAAAATGCAAGAGCTAATCATTGGTTAAATGCAGTAGTTCTAGAAGATAAAAAAGAACGAGATAATTTCCTTACATTTACAAATGAAAATGGTATCATGACCAGGCCAATTTGGGGTTTAATGAATAAATTAGAAATGTTTAAAGATTGTCCACATGCAGAACTAAGTAATGCGGAATGGTTGGAAGATAGAGTTGTGAATATAACATCTAGCGTTAGATTATGAAAAAGAAAAAGATTTTATTAGTAGGTGGGGGTGGGCATTGTAAATCCTGTATTGAAGTAATAGAATCTACTAATGAGTTTGAAATAGCTGGAATTATTGATCTTGAAAGTAAAATAGGCGAAAATATTCTTGGATATAAATTTATAGCATGTGATGATGATTTGCCAAAACTTAGAGATAAATATGACTATGCATTAATAACTGTTGGTCAGATAAAATCAGGAGATTTAAGAAGAAAGTTGTTTAATTTTGTGAAAGATATTGGATTTAAGCTTCCTGTTATCATTTCTTCAACTGCTTACGTTTCAAGGAATAGTAGTATTGGAGGAGGGAGTGTTATTATGCATCAAGCAATGATAAATGCTGATGTAGTGATTGGTGAAAATAATATTATAAATACAAAAGCATTAATTGAGCATGATGTGATTATTGGTGATAATAGCCATATTTCTACAAATGCTATTTTAAATGGTAATGTGAAAATTGGAAATAATTGTTTTGTAGGTTCAGGAACGGTATTAGAAAATGGAATCACAATAAAGGATAGTATTATAATTGGCATGAAATCGTTAGTTAGAAAGTCAATTCTAGATGATGGAACTTATGTCGGTAATCCATTAAGAAAGATTATATAATGGGTGTAACCTTAATTATTGCAGAAGCAGGTGTTAATCATAATGGTGACATCAATTTAGCAAAGAGAATGATAGATGCGGCCGCAGAAGCGGGAGTTGATTACGTGAAATTTCAAACTTTTAAGGCTGAAAATTTAGTTCAAAGAAAAGCTAAAAAAGCAGCTTACCAAATAGATAATACTGATAATGCTGGTTCGCAATTTTCAATGTTAAAAAAATTAGAACTATCTAATGAAAACCATAATATACTAATTGAATATTGTAAATTAAAGAATGTAAAATTTCTTTCTACTGCATTTGATTTTGAAAGTATGGATTTTTTAAAAAATAAATTAGATTTTTATAAAATACCATCAGGTGAGATTACAAATCTTCCTTATTTAGAGAAAGTAGCTAAACTTGGATTGTCAGTAGTTATGAGCACTGGAATGGCAAATATGCAAGAAGTAAAAGAAGCCTTTTCAGTATTAGTGAAAAACGGTTTAAAGAAAGAAGATATTACAATACTTCATTGCAATACAGAATACCCTACACCAATGGAAGATGTAAATCTAACGGCAATGTTGAGTATAGAAAGAGAATTAGGTGTGAAAATAGGTTATTCTGACCACACATTAGGTATTGAAATACCAATAGCAGCAGTAGCAATGGGGGCAAGTGTAATAGAAAAGCATTTTACTCTTGATCGGAACATGGATGGGCCTGACCATAAAGCTTCATTAGAGCCAAGCGAGTTAACAGCTATGGTTACGGCTATTAGAAATATAGAATTAGCTTTAGGTGATGGAATTAAAAAGCCAAGCAAAAGTGAGCAAAAAAATATTTTGATAGCTAGAAAAAGCATAGTTTCAATTTCAGCAATTAAAATAGGCGATATTTTTACAGAACAAAATATTTCAGTAAAGAGGCCCGGAAATGGAATTTCCGCAATGAAATGGTATGATGTTTTAGGAACAATTGCAGACAAGAATTATAAAGAAGATGAATTGATATGATAGTTGGAGTATTAACCAGTTCTAGAGCAGATTTTGGGATTTATCTCCCATTATTAAAGTTATTAAAGGGAGATTCTTTTTTTAATCTAGAAATAATTGCTTTTGGTACTCACCTCTCAAAAAAGCATGGATATACTATATCTGAGATTAATAGTTATGGATTTGATAAAATTAATCAAATTGATACTTTGCCTGATTCAGATTCTCCTGAGAATATTTCTAAAAGTATTGGTAGGACAGTAGAAATGTTTTCATCTTTTTGGGAAAATAATAAATTTGATTTAGTGATTTGTTTGGGAGATAGGTTTGAAATGTTTGCCGCTGTAAGTTCAGGAACTCCTTTTAACATCAAATTTGCACATATTCATGCAGGTGAGACTACACTTGGTGCTATAGATAATGGATACAGACACTCTATTTCATTATTTTCTGATATTTTATTTGTTTCAACAAATGAATATCAAGAGAGAGCAAATAATTTGGTTAATGGAAGTGCTAATGTGTATAATGTAGGGGCATTAAGTATTGATAATTTATATGATACAGTCTTATATAGAAAGGAAGAATTTTTAAAAGAATTTAATATTGATTTAACTAAGCCTACTATTTTATCAACTTTTCATCCAGAGACTGTAAATTTCCAAAAGAATGAATTTTATATTGATGAATTGCTTAGTACCTTTGATGTACTCTTAAATTCTTATCAGATTGTAATTACTTTGCCAAATATTGATACAATGGGAGAATTAATCAGAGATAAGATTCATGCTTATAAAAAAATAAATAATAAACTTATTGTTATTGAATCTTTTGGAATGAAGGGATATCTTTCATGTATGAAACACTGTTGTTTATTGCTTGGTAATTCTTCAAGTGGTTTTGTTGAAGCATCATTTTTTTCAAAACCAGTTGTTAATCTTGGAGAGAGGCAAAGGGGTAGGATTATTACGAACAATATATTCAATACAAAGATTATTAAATCTGAAATTATTGAGACTATTAGTGCTGTAGAATCTTTAGGTAAATTAGAGAAAAACGTAATTTATGGAGATGGAAAATCAGCACATAGAATAAAAAAAATAATAAAAGATAGTTATGGAAATAATTAATTGCACAATTAATCAAGGATCATCAGTTCTTGATGTACTTAAAATGATTGATATGCTACCTTCTTTGCAAACAGTATTTGTTTTAGATGCACAGAAAAAAATAATAGGAACAATAACTGATGGAGATATAAGAAGAGGATTTATTGGTGGTTTATCATTAGAAGGCTTAGTTCAAGATTTTATGAATAAGAATTTTAGTTTTTTGATTGATGGAGATGATAATTTTAATAAACTGAATGATTATCGATCAAGGAAATTAAAAGCTGTTCCATTAATTTCGGACAAAGGAAATCTAATTAAAGTATATGATTTTACAAGAACAAAGTCTATTTTGCCTATTGATGCAGTGATTATGGCGGGAGGTAAGGGTGAGCGTTTAAGGCCGCTAACAGATACTGTTCCAAAACCACTTTTAAAGGTAGGAGGTAAAGAAATAATTTCCTACAATTTTGATAGATTATTGCAGTTTGGTATTACAAATCAAACAGTAACGGTTAATTACCTTGGTGATCAAATAGATGATTTCTGTAAAGATTATAATTCTGAGATTAATTTCAATATAGTTAAGGAAGATAAGTTTTTAGGAACTGCTGGTTCTTTGTCTTTAATTGAGGATTTTAATAATGATGTTATATTACTTATGAATTCTGATCTACTTACAGATATTGATTATGAGGATTTGTATAAATCATTTATAAAGAATGAAGCTGATATATTAGTTGCATCTGTTCCTTACCCAGTAAGCATTCCTTATGCAATATTTGAAAATGAAGATTTAAAGGTAAAGTCATTTAAAGAAAAACCGGAATATATTTACTATGCAAATGCAGGTATATATCTAGTAAAACGAAAGATTCTTGATCTCATTCCTAAGAATGAATTTTATAATGCTACAGATTTGATGGAGAAAATTATAGAGTTGGATATGAAACTGATACATTACCCTATGCATAATTATTGGTTAGATATTGGTAAGCCGGCTGATTTTAAGAAAGCGAATGAAGATATAAATAATCTAAAATTTTAATGAGAACTTTAGTTGTCATACCTGCAAGATCAGGAAGTGAGGGATTGCCTAATAAAAATATAAAATTATTAAATGGTAAGCCTTTAATTCATTATAGCATTGAAGTTGCACAGCAGATTTTTAGCAATGAAGATATTTGCATCTCAACTGATAGTGATGAGTACATAAAAATAGCCCAGCAGAGAGGATTAAATGTACCTTTTGTTAGGCCAGAAAATCTTTCTACAGATAAAGCTACAACTCAAGATGTTTTATTACATTCTTTAGATTTTTACGAGAAAAAAGGAGTGTTTTACGATTATATTTTACTTCTTCAGCCAACCTCACCTTTTAGAGAGAAGAAACACCTAGAAGATATATTAATGGAGAATAATGAAGGTTGTGATATGATCGTTTCTGTAAAAGAAACTGATTCTAACCCTTATTATGTTTTGTTAGAAGAAAATGAAGAAGGTTATTTAAAGAAATTAATGAAAGGGAAATTTACTAGAAGGCAAGATTGTCCAAAAGTTTATGAATATAATGGTTCAATGTACTTGATTAGTGTAAAATCTTTGAAGAATACTCTTATTTCTAATTTTAAAAAGATTAGAAAATATGAAATGCATTCAAAATACTCTATTGATATTGATAATCAATTGGATTTTGATTTTGCAGAATTTCTAATGAATAATTAAGCTATGATATATAAAATAATAAAAAAAATTTCTTGGTTTTTTCAGAAGATTACTTACGATCAATATAGGCGAAAATATGATATTTCAAGTTCTTTTCGTTTTAATGGATATGGGATAAGAATTTATGGAGATGGTCAGTTTGTTTTTGGAGAAAATTCCTATATTGGAGAATTATCCACATGTCAAAGCTTTAGTGGTTATAAAGTATCTATAGGTGAGAAATGTAAAATTAGTCATAACGTTAGAATCTATACTCAGTCAGCTATGGCTGATTCTGATTTTTCTTTAGAAGATATACCTACAAAAAGAGGTGATGTTATTATTAATAATTTTGTCTGGATAGGTGCCAATGTTCTTATAGATCCTGGAGTAACAATTGGTGAGAATGCGATAATAGGAGCAAATTCAGTTGTCACAAAAGATGTTGAACCATTTTCTATCGTTGGTGGTGTTCCTGCAAAATTCATACGAATGAAGAGGTGTTATAAGTCCAATAAATAGCATGAGTACTTTCCTGCAAAAGACTATACAAGCAAGCATAATAAATTATATAGGAGTTGTTATAGGATTTTCGACTGTATTGTTTATTCAAACTCAGATTTTGTCTGAGGACGAGATTGGGATAATTAGACTGCTTGCAGATAAATCTCTAATATTTGTGCACTTTTTTATGTTTGGAATGCAATCTGTAGCTTCAAGATTTTATTTTTATTTTGAAGATGATAAAAAAGAGTATAGTAGTTTTATGACTCTTATTTTAGGTTTCCCTATTATTATGCTAAGTTTAGGTTTAATTTTGGCAACTATTTTTAAAATCAATTTAGAGGTTGTTAATTTTAATTACATTGCTTTAATTCTTTGTTTCTACATTTACATTCAAATATTAGAATCTTATCTTTCTACAAAGCAAAAAATTGTTGTTCCTTCATTTTTAAGAGATATTTTATTTAGAGTATTTTTTATTTTTGGGTTGTTATTGTATTTTTATAGGCTTATAGATTTTGAGCAGTTGCTTATTTTCTATGTCTGGATTTATTTTATGCATTTCTTCTTGTTGTTGATTTATTTTAGAAAGCACCTTACTTTTAGCTTTAATATAAATTTAAAAAATTTTAATCAACCAATTTTTAAAGAAATTGTTAAATATTGTTTCTTTTTAATCTTAGGGGCAGGAAGTGTGACTTTGATTACGAAAATTGATACTATAATGATTGAGGGCATAACTAATAGTCAGGCTTTTGTTGGTATTTATGCAATTGCTTTTTCAATATCTAATATAATAGATGTAGTAAAAAGACCTATCGTCAAACTTAGTATGCCTATAATAGCAAAGAAGTTAAAAGAAAATAAATTAACTGAGGTTTTAAGTATTTATAGGAAATCTTCAATTAATCTTATGATAGCAGGAAGCTTTATGTTTACTCTCTTGTGGTTAAATATTGATCTTATCTTTTCTATTATTCCAAATAGCGAGATTTATCAAGCTGGAAAGTATGTAGTGTTTTTTTTAGCTTTAGCTAAGTTATTTGACTTGTCATTAGGAGTTAATTATGAAATCATTCAAAGTTCAATTTATTACAAGTGGAATATTTTATTAACTCCTTTTTTAGCAGTTTTATCGATTATTCTAAATCTTTATTTTATTTCAAAATATTCTTTCCTAGGTGCAGCAATTGCAACAGCTATATCAATATTAACTTATAATATACTAAGGACTGTGTTGGTAATTGTTAAACTTAAATTACATCCATTTACTGCAAATTATCTTAAGGTTATACCTCTGATATTTATTCCGTTTATTATTAATTATTTTATTAGTATGGATAATTTAATTCTTAATTTAGGTTGTAATGTGTTAATGTTATTTTTTACTTTTATATTACCGATTTATCTACTCAAGTTATCTGATGAGTTTAATTATTTAATTGATTCGGTATTAGTGAAGTTGAGGATAACAAAAATTAAAATAGATTAATTTTGAAGATTAAAAAGAAAAATCTTCTTGGAATAATAAATAAGAATGTGTTATTAGATATTCATTATGCTTACTCATCAGATAAGATCAATGTATTTTCTAGAGGATTATTCCCTGCGTGGTATCGTAATAATAAATACTATTCGATAATCTTATATTTTGTTTTATTAATAAGAAAATTTTTTAGTTTTAGCAATTTACAATTTCCAAATAAGAAGGTGCCAGTATTGTTTCTTGCCTATACGAATAACCAAAGAGAAGCTATTTCATTGATTAAAAATAAAAGAAATGATTCTGAAATTTTTGGTGATGATAAATTTGGTGATTTTACGTTTCCTGTATATAAATCATATATTTTATCGCTTACTTATTACAAGGAGATATCAAATCTCTATAAAGATTCAACTAATTATTTGCGTTTAAGTATGAGTTTTGCTTTTCATGAGTATTGGTTAACTTATGGTCATTTTATTATGTTAGTTAATTTCTTTAAAAATGCAGATGTTAAAGTAGCAATAGTTGCTAATGATCAATATTTAAGAACTCGGTTAATACCATATGTATGTGATTTTATATGTATAAAATCAGTTTATATTCAACATGCAAGTGTTAGTTTAGATTTTCCAAGATTAATATTTAATTTTGCGTTACTTGAAGGGCGTGACTCCCTAGATAAGTATTTGAAAATTGGTAAAATAGATTCTGTAGTTTTTTTATTAGGAAGTTCAAAAGAACCTATATTAGATGAAATCTGTACTAAAGAAAGAGTTTATAATATTGGTATTTGTTTTGGTTTAATTGATGATGTTTTAAAAGTTGAGACACTTATTCTAGAAGTTTTAAAATTATATGATTGTGGTAATATTTTTCTAAGGCCTCATCCTAGAGAAAGTAGAGAGGATTTTATTCATGAGATGCTTTCTAAATATAATATTGGATTTTCAGATTCAAAGATTGAGCAGACCTCTAAATTCTTCAAAAAAGTAGAATGTATTATTGCTTCAGAATCAAATATACACTTAGAAGCTGTTTTGCAGAATATTCATTCTATATATTATCAATTAACTGAAAATGAGAGACAGAAGTATGATGTTTATGGTTTTATTTCTGCAAAATTAATTATTGACTATACAGATGTTCATTTATTAAAAGAAATTCTTTTTAAGTTAAAGAAGAAAAAACCCAATGTCCGTAGTAATGCAAGATATTATAATGATACTATTGGGACAGAATTTGAAGGTCAATCTGATATTTTGTATAATGAAGTGATTTCATATATTAAAACTGAAAATACTAATTTTATTGATAAAACATTTAATGTTGAAAATATTAATGGTGTTAAAGTATATTCTTTAAGATGAAAGATAATATAATTCCATTTTCTAAAAGTATACTTTCTAATATTACTATTGAAAAAGGAATTGCATTTACTTTTTTTGTATTAGTTTTTTCTTGGGAGTTTCATTTTTTATGGTTGTTGTATGATTTACTAGCTATATTTGCTATTTATTTCTTCTCAAAACATGTAAATATTGTGTTAGGATCTGCATTGTTTTTTATTTTATCTTTTTTTATTCTATTATCTATTATTTCTGGCTTTCATTTAATTAGCATTTTATCAATTTGGGATAATATTAAGCATTTATTTGTCTTATTTATGTTATTTTTTTTAGTTGAGAGGCATATTCAAGATAGAATTTTGATATTCTCTAATATATTTGGATTGATAATTGGTGGGATTTTTATATTGCAAGCTGTTTTAGTATTTTATCAATACTTTACAGGTTATAATAAAGATGATGTTTCGGGTACATTTGGGATAGCTGGTTCGCATTCTATTGCATATTATTGTCTTTTGTATTTATCATATTTATTTTATTTTAAGAAGTCGAATTATTTCACTTTTTTTGTTTTTATTGTGTCTTTAGTAATGAATTATTTTTCGGAGAATATGGGTTATTACCCTTTAGTAATATTATTGTTAAGTTATAAATGGATGACACTTAAAGGTCTTAAATATTTTATAATTTATCTTCCTCTTCTTCTTCTTGTAATTATAATTCTTGACAGCGCTTTAGGCGGTATATTGATTCAACCAGTTTTGAATAGGTTTTCCGAATTTTTTCTAGTTGGGAGTAGAGATTTAAATAATTTTACTCCTAGTAGAGGATACATGACTGCATTAGCAATCCATTTAGGTGGCTGGTGGGGGTCAGGTCCTGGTTGTTATTCTGAGATATATTCAATGATTGGATGGAAAAGTCTGGGTGATATTCAGATCAGTATTTCTTCAGCTACAAATTTATTATCCGAATATGGGATTGTAGGTTTTCTTGCTTGGCTTTCTCTTTATTCTATTTTTTTAAAAAGATTTTTTATGAAACGGAAAAATTATATTTTTATCATTACTCTTTTTTCTTTTAGTATGCTCTACAATAGAGTCCTTAATGATGAAAGGGTAATTTTTTTATTGATTTTTACATTCATGTTTCTGAAAATACATATGGATAGAAAAATAAAGAGGTATGATTAATCATTCAATTATGATTCCTTTCCTATCTTTTAAGTATTATATGTTAAATATTTATAATAAAATACCTAATCATGCATAATAATCTAGCACCTATTTGTTTATTTGTTTATAATAGAATTGATGAAACAAAACTAACTATTAAAGCACTACAAGTTAACTTCTTAGCAAATGAGAGTGACTTAATTGTTTTCTCTGATGGCTATAAGGATGAAAATGATGCTCATTCTGTGAGAATAGTTAGAGATTTTGTTAGGAATATTTCGGGGTTTAGATCTGTAAAAATTATTGAATCATTTAATAATAAAGGGCTTGCGAAATCTGTAATTGAAGGAGTCTCTTTAGTTTTGGAGAAGTCCGAAAACATAATTATCTTGGAAGATGATTTGATTACTACTCCTAACTTTCTTGATTTTATGAATCAAGCCTTAAGTTTTTATAAAGACAATAAAGAGGTTTATTCGGTTAATGGCTTTACATTAGATGTAGGATGGGAAGAATTTGTTCGATTAAATGATGTATTCTTTCATAATCGGACATACTCATGGGGGTGGGGAACCTGGAGTGATAAATGGTGTGGGGACGATTTCATTAATCAAAATATTAGAAAGTATATGGATGATAGAAATTTATCTCTTTTTAAGAAGAATTGTGGAGAAGATATTTTAAGAATGTTAATAGATTGTATGAGTGGTGCGAATGATTCATGGTATGTTAAGTGGGTTTTTATACACTTCATTAAAAATAAATTAGCTGTTTATCCGACATTATCTAAAGTTAGAAATATTGGCTATGGTGATTCAGCTACTCACTGTAAAACCATAGATGTATTAGAGATTAAATATGACACTCAATATTCTAAGGATTTTAAATTTTCTATCAATGCTAAAGTAAATCATAGAATTAGCAAAAATTTTCTTTCTTTTTTTACTTTTAGACATAAATTATTATTTAGATTTCGTTTAATTTTTAAATCTGAAGGACTTAATTTATTATGGAAGGATATAAAATACAAATATTTATAGCATGAAAACATTCTTGAATAAGAAAGAAATACTTGGCGTAAATATTTCAACAGGTTCTTTTAAGCTTTTCATCGACAGATTATTTCTTTTGTCAGAGGATAAATCTTCATCTTATGTCTGTGTGTGTAATGTGCATATGTTGATTGAAGCAAAAAAAGAAAATAGTTTTAATGAATTATTGAATAATGCAGATGTTGTTACGCCTGATGGAAATCCTGTAGTGCAAGCGCTAAGTTTTAGGTATAATTATAATCAAGAAAGAGTAGCTGGTATGGATTTGTTACCAATACTAATTGAAGAGTCTGCCAAAAGAAAAAGATCTATTTATTTTTATGGATCAACAGTTGAAGTGTTAGATAATATTAAAAAACGAATTAATTCTAATCATCCATCTTTGGAAATTAAAATGTACTCCCCTCCTTTTAGGTTATTAACTGAGAAAGAAGATCAAGATGTTATAAAAGAAATAAATTGTTTTAATCCTGATTTTGTTTTTGTAGCATTAGGAT
>Ga0308017_1000402_pt1 | contig 13437 bp, 21 predicted proteins | sample Neamet280_FD_203145 | JGI IMG/M metagenome (GOLD analysis project Ga0308017, IMG submission 203145) | Marine microbial communities from water near the shore, Antarctic Ocean - #280 | ecosystem: Environmental > Aquatic > Marine > Unclassified | place: Southern Ocean | collected 2014-10-01
TTCTGTCTCTCTCTCTTGTCATCATTCAGTATAGTTATTATAGCAAAGAGTGAAGGGCTTGTCAACCCCTATTTTCTCTTTTTTTCATTTTTTTCATCATCGGGCTGACATATCCCTTTGCGTTCAAGATGCCCAACGGGGTCTCACCCATGTCGCGACGAGCAAAATACTCATCAGGAGTGAAATTCGCTTTCAGAAACTTGATGAAAGCAGCTTTGCCGCCCCGCTTGAAACGAGCGACGAACTTTTTCTCGTTACGGAAGTGACAGGTGCCTGGACCACCATGATTGTAGAAGACATATTCGCCGCAATCTTCGAATTTGCTAGGTGTAAACATCATCATCTCTCTCTTGTCATCATTCAGTATAGTTATTATAGCAAAGAACTAGGGGCTTGTCAAGCGTTTTTATGACCAAATATCAACTTTATCTGGCCAATCGATTGTATATTTTTCAATGACCATGTTGGCCAATAGGTCTTCACACATCTTGTTGACGGAGACACGGCTCTCCGGGGTGTCCTCCTTCATATGGACTATAATATATTTACCGATCGATAGGTCTTCTATACCCTTAAATCCTAAAGACCCTAGTGCATTTGCTACAGCCGTGCCCTGCGAATCTTTCACACCATCTCGTAAGAGGATTTTTATGGCTGCTTTCATGACGGTAGAATCTTATCGAAAGAGGCTAGATTTTCTGTATCGTAATATGTGTTATACCACAGGCTTACCAGTCTTTTATATCGATTCAAATTGACCATATCGGCTGTATTATAGGCACCAGATAAGACATCGAAAGAATTCTTAGACGTAGCATTATATGTAACTAAATCGTAATCAGCACGGCCGAAGGTCACTACCTGTTTGCCGTGTAGAATGGCTTCTAACCCTACACCACTATTAACAGTCACAACCATCTTGGCACCAGATATCAAATCATGAATGCTGGCGTCATCGATCCAAGTGTGTATATATTCATTAGCTACTGCTTTGATAGAAGCCATAGAACCTGGGTTGACAGGATGTCCTTTAATGACAACGTGATTTCTCGTTACAGAAGACCAATCTAATAAAAGTTTCAAAGATTCTTCTACAGTGATATCACTATGAAATTTGATAGTTTCGTCATGTGGAATCTGACAAGGAAAAAATACATAATCATTATATTCTAATTTTAGAGGTTTTCTTTCAGGCTGTTCGAATTTCGATGTATTGCTTAGAATTCTCTTGGCTAGTGTATCATAGTGATTACCAGGCTCATCTGGTAAATTATCTAAAGGATATGATTTAGCAGTAGCACCCCAGCCATGTGGGTCAATAGAGAAAATATTTGGAATGACCATTTGCATATAATACATCACTCGTTCGTCTGGATCATCTTCTAACTTCCAGTTCTCTCGCATCTTATGAGGAATGTAAATTAGATCTGATTCAGAACTATTCTTTTCTACTAACTCTGGTGTAATTTGCCATAGTGGTAGCTCATAGACTTTAGTCTGGTGACCCTTACCGATATGAGTTACATTAAGCATCTCAATGAAATTTAGCCAATGCTTTCTAATGGGTGCAATAGGCCCACGTTTATCGGGTACAGGACCTTCTTTAAACATCACATCCATTCTAGGCATATAGATATCAACTTGCACGTTCACGCTCCTCTAGATAATTTTGTTGTGTCTTTCTAGCACCTTTGCCTGTCCAGATAATTCCCTCTTCTGTGAACTCCCAATCGATATATTTAAATGGCATTTCTTTGAATCTTAATTTAACTTCATTTGTTTGGAAGTGTTTGTGTATTTCCCACAATGAAACTTGATCAACGAACCATTGTAATCCATAATGTTCTATTTGGTTTTTTACTAAAGTAATGAAAGTTAATGCTGTATTTTTTAGATATACAGCACCACCACCCACTCTCGTACCCTCTTTTTCCCATCCTACTGTACCCGGCAAAGAATCTCTCAGATATAGAGAATAGTCCGCATCAGCAAAGTCATTCCATTCAACAGGTTTACGCAAGAAGCAATCTATATCTGTAATCAATACTTCATCAACCGACAGTAATATTACAGGAGCTTTTAGAAATCGATTACAAGCATAAAATGATCTATCTGTTATATCCGATTTGGTATATGTGATTTTATACTTATCATCGTCATGTAACATCCGAAGTAGATTTAGAGGCTTTACTGCTTTGCCAGATACCAATACTAAATTGCTTTCTGGATTTATGATATCTACCCAAGGTAGAACCCCTTGATTGATAGCACTATTGATGAATTGTACACCATGCTCAACAAAATACTTTTCATCACAACTTGCAAATATACATTTCATAGTCCGCGAGACCTCGCGTTTATTCCAGGAAAGTAGTCAAACCAGTGCTTAATCATCTCATCAAGCATAGTTTCAAAAGTATAAGTAGGCTCCCAGTCAAGAACTTTACGAGTGTTGCTAGAATCGCCACATAGATACTTTAACTCTTCTGGCCTCATGTACTTAGGGTTCTGTACTACATATTCATTATAGTCCATGCCCAGATTAGTAAATACATAATCACACATTTCTCTAACTGAATATGATTTGCCTGTAGAAACAATCCAATCATCAGCTACTTCGTGATTAACGATTTTATGCATAGCACGAACATAATCATAACTATGTCCCCAATCACGACTACTATCCATATTGCCCATTTCCAGCTTATTCATATAGCCTTTAGCAATCATTACAGCATTCTTCACAACCTTGTTAGTTACAAAGTTTGTACCTCTACGAGGCGATTCGTGATTAAATAGAATGCCGTTTGAAGTTTGTAATTTGTATGCATGGCGATAGTGTCGGGTCAGATTGTATCCCAAAACTTTAGCACAACCATACGGGCTAACTGGGTTCATAGGTGTAGTTAGTCTTTGAAATCCATCATCATCTACTGTATTACCAAACATTTCACTAGACGATGCTTGATAGAACTTAGCTTCAGGCACTACATTCTTATATACTTCTAGCATATTAAGAACACCTAGAGCATTTGTTTTAAGAGTAAATGATGGGATATCACTACTAATTCGTACTTGACTCATCGCGGCCAGATTATAGATTTCATCTGGCTTAACTTCATTCATAATCTTATACAAGGAATGTTCGTCTAATAAATCTCCATAATAATTATTAATCTTATCATTAGTGTCTTTTAATCTGGCACTTTGATTTTCTGCTACACTATGGCGTCTAACAATGCCATGAACTTCATAACCCAATTCTAATAGATATTCAGTTAGATACGACCCATCTTGTCCAGAAATACCTGTAATCAATGCCTTTTTCATTAGTCCTCCCACTTACCATATTTAATCAAATGATACATTCTATGTGAAAATACGGAGTATAACAATCCCATTAAACTATCAGAACTATAAGTGCCCGCTTCAACTTCCAATTTATATACAGCTAGATGACTACCATCTTGACCACTGATATCTGTTATTGGAGCCACCTTCGCTTTTGTCATTTAGAAACCTCGCTTTTGAAACATCAGGATAATTTTTCCAGTTACCACTATCTTCATTCTCTTCTGGTATTTGATCCATTAAAATAATACCACGGGCCGCATCTTCTGGTGTCATATAGTAGTGCCAACCCATATATTCAAAGGGATCTTGATCATACTTTCCATCTAAATCCCTACCATCATAACGTATCTTCTTAATATACTCGTAATCCTCCTCTGTGTCAAGTAAAATCATACCTCCACGACCGATTGGAACTCTTTTTTTCAATTGGAATGATACAATATGATATCCACCCTTATACATCCCCTTAGTCCATCTAGTAGCTCCATCCCATACGTTATAAGGCTTTAGTTGATATATTCCAGACCACATTCTTTCTTCAAATTGTAAATTGAAGCCTGCTTGTAAAATTAACATAGGCACTGATATATATGTGTTTTTAGGTATAGTAATATCAGATAACGATTTTCTATAATATTTTAAACACTGTAGAGCCAGAAACAAACCATGAGAGCAACAATCAACAGCGACGGCGTATCTGCTACCTGCAAACTCAGCCACTTTCTTCTCAAACATATCAACAACATCTCTGGGGTCTTTCCAGTCATATCCTAACTCCTTAACTTGATCTAGTTCAGGCCGTTGAAATTCTTTTGGAATATTACCAATCGGCCATGCATTATACTCTGCCATTTACTTTTTATCCTTAATTTCTAATTCTTTCATAATAAACTCATAACCATGCATAAGAATCTTTGGTCTAAACTCTGGTGTATAAGTAGAACGAATTATATTTTTCAATTCTTTTTCATTACAGTTTAAGGGTACTTCTTGTAATTTGTCAACCTGTTTCATTTTATTAGCTTTACCTTCCCATTTATAATTAATATTTTGTTCCATTTTCATAGAAAGGTATTCTGGCTCATCTAAACCCATACAAAAGTTTGTAAACATATTTAACAAATTTTCTTCAGTTTTTTCCCACAAACTTTCTACATTGTCATCTATATCTATATCAAAAAATCTAACATCTAAAATTCGTCCACTATCAATGGGATGTGACATCAGATGCGTAGTAACTCCGAATTCAGTATCATTATTATATAGTGCATGATTTACACTACCACGGCCTGGATACTGAGGAGGTCCTGTGTGAAAATTAATAGCACCTATCTTAGCACTGTTAATAAATTCTTTAGATATAATATTATAAGTTCTATAACATATAATATAGTCCGGATCACTATAGTCTGTATTTACTAAATCATGACCGTAAGATCTAAGTATACTTCTAGTTTTATCGTTAGTTGTGTTTAGTACTATTTTCAAGATATACATACTCCAGATTATTAAACTCTTTAATAAAATAGTCTACTGTTTCCCAGTCACTGTTTCTTACCAGTTTATTGGGATCATTTTTTAGAATATAAAATTTCGAGTTTGGATTGAAATAGGCAGCGGCCAATGTATATGTTGTGAATGAAGATATTACTTTATTATTTCCAGTGGCTAATGAAAGCCAATCGTTCACGGAGGTTTCATTATTACTTAAACTCCAATTGTCATTTTCTTCAGTTAAAGATTTACAGAACGTCGAATCGTCCCCAATAATAATTCCGCTATCAAAATTACTCATATAATATATATATTCATTCCTAGAAATCAGTTGTCTATCCTTAGTTCTAGTATGCAATACATATTCTCTATCAAATGGTGTAAAAGAATAAGCCTTGAACTTCATAAGATCAATAATCTTATCACGATATTTAACCATCTTTATAGCAGATTTCTTATTAAAACAATTTGATTTATTAGTACCTATTTTATTTTTAATATTAGGGAATGGGTCGAAATCGAATAGTAATGAAATAAAATCTAAATCTACTATATGATTGCCCGGATTAGTATAAAACCATTTATCATAATTCCCAAAATTTAGAGTAATCTCAAGTCTTTCATCTGTCAATCCCTTCTCTAATGCATCAGCATAGACATTAACAAACTGTAAGACTTGAGTACCCAAACCACCTCTTATATTATAATGAAACATTATTCTAAGAAAACCTTATCCTTCTCGACACCCTGATAAGGTCCCGTTTTATATTCATATACTTTAGCATCTTCAATAATAGTATATGAATGTCCTCCTTCAAATGTTAAGGAGATATCGCCCGCATTTAATTCATATTCTCCAAGCAAAGAATCATCTAAATCATAGAAGTGTGCTTTAACTCGGCCTTTCATAACACACCACGACTCTTGAGCAACAACTTCTGGCTCTGGTGCTTCTTTCCAAATATGCTTATGAGGTCGAAATGTCTTGCCAGCTTCTAACCTTAAAGCTGATACCTGAATAAATTGTTCTTCAGGTGCAACATCAAATCGAAAATCTCGGGTCTTATCCAAATCGTCTTCATAATAAATCATATGTAACAATTTGTCTTCAATAATATTAGAATATATTTTTAGCATTTTTTCACTCCAATGGTATGTCTAATCTAATACTTCCATGAATAGAATTTCTAGTATGTTCTTCAGTAGCATCTCCTCGACTATGAAATCCAGCCACATTAGCGATTACTAAGGTATCTGCTTGAACTTCTATGGGTTGTAATTCTAGGCCCAGTTCAGCTAGTTCTTCTTCACTTACACGGAACGAACCTTCTGTATGATCTTTACCTCTCCAACTTTCATAACTCTTCTCACATACATCTACACTTTGTTTATAGTACCACATTTGTAACTTTTCATCAGCATAACAACTATTCTTAACATAACATAGAGGTCCATTAGCTTTGGTTACAGCTTCTGGGAACCACCAAAATTTGATAGCGGGAAAATAAGTATCTAGATGGATTAATTTTTGATGGTCTTTCTCTAAAGGTTTATTTTGAACCCTTTGAGCGAATGTATTATTACGAAATTTAGTTTCTACTTCTTTTTCTGTACCGCCGATTAGATTCCATACAATAGGAAAAATCAAATCTGATACATTATACAGACGGCGGCCCTTGTCCCTATTTTGAAATATGATATTACTAGCATTCTTAGAAACGCCCATCGGATAACTATCGAATTCTTTTTTAATATTATCCACATCGACAGTAGAGCCGATGAAGTTATTATAGATTACAATACCACTCTTAAAATATTCTTCTTGTTCTTTAGATGCTTTTTCTGACCACCAAGATGATGAAGACAATGTGACATTTTGAATTCGTTGAAAATGTTTAATTTCTGCTTGTAATTTACGATATAGATGGAGCCCCTTTTTTGTCTTAACAATATCATTCAATGGGGCTCTATCTAAAGTTTTATAGAAACTTTTATATACCAGTTCAGATTCATTCATTCCACTTTTCCACTCTCGATTTGAAGTACTTACCATTTATATTATCATTTAGATAGTTGTTAGACTCTAAAACATTTTCCTGAAACTGCACTTTCACTTCAGTATAATTCATTGCGCCTTTAGTTTTATGTAAAGATAATATTTCACGGTGAAAATGATCTTTACCAGATACTTTAATCAATTCTTTTAGAACTTCACTTGAGCCATAGTATACTCTCCAATCGCTTTCTAATTTAGAACGTCTTTTAGCACCTCGTTTTTTTCTCATAAACCAAAATGTCTTTCGGCCTATATATTTTCTTCCATCAAGTTTACAAGTAATACAATACACCATTCCATAGTATTTGTCAACTAAAATCTCATTAAATATTTCACCTTGATAGATCCAAGGATTTGGATACATTTATGAATCATCGTCCCATTCATAATCATCCAACCAATCTTCCTCAGTATTATTTTTAATCAAGTCTTCTCCACAAAATGGACAGTACTTGATTACAATATCTTCTGTGTGCATAATATCAAATTCGGCATCACATAAATCACATTCATTAGTTTGAACTGTCATATCTTATCTCCTTATAGAATTTCGCAGCCTCCCGCCGTACAATTTAACTCTTGACTTGCCGTAGTAGTATCGGACAATTCATAGTTTCTAAGCAAACCCCATGATACTTCTGTTGGCATTGTTTCTAATAATGCATCATATGTATCTTTATCAATATCTTGATAAGGTGCTTGTCTATATGTATGATCGCTGAAAGGTAGAAAAGATACACCACTCATGTAATCAAAATACTTATAACACCAAGCTCCCACGTCCATCCACTCTTCTTCTTTGACAGAAATGGTAACAGATGGTTTATGTTCACACCAGGAATCTTGATATACTTTCCATAATTCTAGTTGTTCAATGGCCGACATATCCATTCGGAATATTGAATTTTCTGGTGATTTCATAGGAAAAGAAAATACTGTAGTATGTTCAGGTTTCGTTACATCGTCTTCATGAGGGAAACCAAAATCACGCATCATTATCGTAAGAGGGTCTTTTTTATCTCCACGAACCGTTCGTATATAGTAAGGATTATGTCGTGCATGAATGCCACTGGCAGCATCAACAAGTTGACTAACAGTACCAGAAGGCTTAACGCAAGTAACTGACACTGATTGTGGCACACCAATCTTTTCAGCCCATTCTTTATTTGTTTCAATAGCAACATTTTTAAGAGTCTCCAATATCATTTTTGTGTTGGCATATCCTCTTAAACTATCATCTCGCCATGCTTCATCCGCCTTACCATTAGTCAGATTGTTATCCATGATACCAGTTAGAGATACACCCAATAATCTTTCTTCTTCACAATTCTCTTTCCATTTCTTTGATAGATACCTGAAATTAGTTAATGTAGATTGAAAGGTACCTAGAATAGTAGCAATACGAACCTTACTCTTTAACGTCTCTAAATCATCATTTTCTCTAATAACAACTTCACTCAGATTACAAAATTCACGATCACGCAAAATAATTTCTGAACAAGGATTAGTTCCAAACTCATGATCTACATCTCTACGGCCTGTACGTTCTACTTGAATTTTAGCAGAAGCTCGATTGAATAAACCTCGTTCACCAGACTTAGAATTATATAGAGCCTTCCATTCATCCATAAAGATACCGATGTCTGGACGTTCTGTATAACAAGCCGAATTGTTTGATAGGGCTCTTTGTGGATTATGTTCCCACCATTGACCCGCCTTAGCATCTCTCATACGATCATCATTTAAATTTGATAATGATATAAGTGCAGACCTACGAACACCACCAACTACTACAATCTCCGCAATCTTACATACAATATCATGACATTCTAATGAAGTCAATTTACGACCATGAGCATTCTTGAAAATATTAACTACAAAATGAAATAAATCTACTAGGGGTGCTGGACCGGAAGCTCTACCACCAAAGGTCTTCAATACTGAACCAGCAGGTCGTACTTTAGAGATATCCCAGTTTGGAACTTGGCCTTGATATAATAGAGCCATAAGTTCTTTTAATGACTTAGCCCAACCTATCTTAGAATCTTTTACATAAATTACAATATCTGTGTTATAGAAATCTTCTGCTATAACAGGCAACTTAGAAACATGCTGTCTTTCTACGGAGAAACCAACGCCAGTACCATTCATAAGAATATAGAGGAGTTCATCGAATGCTTGTACACGATCGATAGCAAGATAAGAGCAATTATAACCAGCTACATTTTCTTTCTTTAATGCTGGTCCAGCAGACATAAGACAACGCATAGAAGGCATTACTTCTTGATTTAGAACAGCATTTTCTAATTCTTCACGGTCTTCTGGTGTAAGTTTAAAGTTATGTTTTTCATCTAGATCTTCTTCAAAGAAATTAAAATAACGAGCAATAGTTTCCGGGAAAGTTTCTCTTCGTTTTTCATCCCAAAGATAACGGGAGTATCTACTAAGATGAATGAATTGTTGATACTCGGTTGGAAGATGATTACTCATTTATTGTCCCTCTACGACTGGAAATACGGATGGAAATTCTTTACTTAAAATTTCCCAACAACTATCTGCTATTAACCTGTGTTCTTTTTGTGTCCCATTACCTCTTCTTAAATCACAATAATGTAACCAAGATCTTAATGACCCCTTCATATACATACGAGACTTAGTAAGGCCTTCTGGAAGAATCTTTCTAGCAACTTCTTTAGCAATACCCATATTCAAAGCATGTTTATAATGCTTTTTAGCTAAGATTAACACATCCGTTTGCATTTCTTCCCAGAGATCTCTTAATTCTTTATCAACAATTTCAATACTATTCTGTCTATTCTTGGTATCTTGTAACCTAGCTTCTCCTCTAGTGAAATCGATAGCTTCAGCATAACGTTGACTAAACTCTTGAAAACTAAATGATCTATGTCTTAGAATTTGTCTACCAATATCTCTGGTACATACTATTTCAATAGTAGCATCCACCATCTCAAAGATAGACCAATGAGAGTTCCGAATACAATATTTTAATAATTTGTCAGCCGTGTTTTTATTGTCTTGATTATCTGGGCTTGAAACCCTAGCACAATAAGCAATTAATTCTTCTGGCGTATCTAATGTAACTCCATATCCTGCATTATCTTCATACGGTCTTGTAATAGATATTAACTTAGTACTAAATTCACTCATAATTTATATTTCACCTTTCCATATTTATTTCTTTTTGTTTTTGTTCTTATTTCTATTCTTTCTTTTAGTAGAACCTAATTTACGTCGACCTTTTCTAGGTCTATTTTTTGCGGGCCATGACATTAACACTTTCTCCATCTAGCGAATGCATTTTCCGCTTCTAAGTTTGAATATGAGTTACTATATATAATCTTTTCAACACTGTATCCTATCTTAGCCATATCATTAATATCTTTTCCATATATAATATTTGACCAGATACAGACATTCTTACCGTTTTTTATTATACTTTTCATCTTCTTACAGACTTCACGATTTCTCGGTTGATTATCAAATACATATATCGTGTTATCTGGTAGAATATCCATAGCTTTCTTCATATCACTGCCATTAACCGCGACACTATTTGATAAAAATAAACTATCAAAAGCGCCTTCAACACATATCAACGGCCGTTTAAAATTAGCTCGTTCTAAACCAAATAACATAGGTTCATTCTCATCTAATCTAATATTCATATAACGTAACTTATTATCATCCATAGCTCTCATACCAAAGCCTATCGGCTTGCCTTGTCTATTAAGACATGGTAGTACTATTCTTTGTTCATTAGTCTTGATCTTATCTTTATACTCTATTGCTATTTCAGATACTCTTGAGATGTCTTTAATATAGTATATATACTTAAATTTATTCTCAGGTATCTTACGATTCATACAGTATTCTACCGCAGGATGTTTATAGCCATGTACCATTTTTATTTCTTCTAAATTTATAATAAAACTAGGCAATTCTAATATAGGCTTAGACTCAAATTTAGCTGTAAAATCGAATGTATTTTTAAGTTTGTTTTCTATATTCTTATTGCCGAATTTTTCTAATGAATACTGTTGATATAACATATAATCAAGTTTTTCAATTAGCTTACTAAATCCTATAGTCACACCACAGTTATGGCATTTCATAACTAACCCGGCTTTGTTTGGATAGAAATATCCTCTGGCTTTGCTTTTATTTTTAGAACTATCACCACATATAGGACAACGAAAATTGGCCAAGAATGGATTATGACTCTTGACGCTATATCGTTCTAATTTTGATGAAAGCAAATTGGCGTATTTCGTATCAACCCAAAGCATTCTTATCTCCCATTTAAGCTTAGATTATATAGCAAAAAGTAGGATATGTCAAGAAATATTTTTTAACATTTTTGTCATTTTTTACTTGACATAGGGGTTGACAAGTGCTATTATTACTATGTTGAGAGTTAATGAATACTATTAGTAGTGTTATTAGAATAGTGCTTCAAAGGGTACTTTAGATAGAAGAAAACCTAAAGCTACTGCACCACCCATAACTATGTATCTCCATTTCTCTAAAGCATCTACTCTCTTAGACATTTTAGAAGCATGACTATTCTGTAACTTTTGTAGTTCTTTAATTTCTTCTAATATGGAATGATAGTGATTATTAAATTCATCATGTAGTTCGTCTTTCATATCATCGATACGTTTATGAATTATCTCTATGGCCTTTTCTTGGGTCTCTATCTTAGATTGTTGCACTGCTATTACTTTATCGAATTTATTAACCACATCTGTAATCTTTATAATGGTTATATCGTATTTTGCTAAGATCTGTTGGAAAGAAGCTACTTCTTTTTGAAGAAGTTTTATATTAGTATCTACACTTTCTATACTTTCCATCTACTTACTTAACAACAGGTTTTTCAGCAGTCTCTTTGGCTTTAGTGACAGGGCTAGTTTTACTTTTTCCACTACTACTTACACTATTAACGTATAAACCGAACCATGCTGCACCCGCACCTACTACTACACTAACAAGGCCTGCTTGTGCATTATTTGGTACTGGTAATGCCATAAACCAAGTACACACTTCGTATAGCAAATAGATATACATTGTGATGAATGCTCTAGGGAACAATCTCCATCTACTAAAATATTCTGGGGCATGCCACCACCAGTCTACTTTATTCTTGCTATTATCTTCCATGTTTATACTCTTTTCTTATTAATGCAAAGTTACACCCTTTAAGAAGGGTTTTAAGATCTCATCCCATGGTATAGGATAATCTTTAGGTAAATTAGTATCTTTAAGTAACGATGTAAAATCTTTAATATCTTGTTCTATATTTTCACATTCTTGTGCAAATTTTTGTCTAATGTCTTTCATATTTATTTCTTTTTGATATTATCTTTGACTGGTTCATAATATTCTTTATAGGCTTTGATAACTGCATTCTGTTGTATTATATATCTTCTCAAATCAGCCACACTTAAACTCAAAGCTTTATAACTATCATCTGTTAATGCAAATACTACTACATCCTTTTCACTCTTCCCTAACTCTTTAAACTTATCTTCCATATTATCTTTTGTTATAACAATGAAACTAACAAGTTCACTTTTCACGGGTCGAGGTTTAGGAACAATTAAAGCAGGTTTCTCTACTATTACAGGTTTAATAGTTAATAATTCTTTTACATTACTACAAGAAGATAATGTTAATAATACTACTAGAAGGCCCGGTAAAATAAACTTATTCATTTTATAGTACTTCTAATATCATCAACTGGTTTAACATATTTACCTGGTACCAACTCTGGACATTGACTATTAGTTTCATTAGGTAAAGGTTCAGCACCAGTAACTAATTCATTACAACGTAAGGCATGTAATGTGGCACGATTGATAGTTTTTTCTATCTTAGCAGGGTTAATTACTGCTTCATTAGCTATATCTCTTCTTTTATCAAATTTATCATTTAAAACACTGACACTTTTTTCAGCATTTTCCATTTTAATATTAAGTTTATTAGTAACTTCTTGCATTAACTTCATATCATGTTGTAGTTGTTTCATGGTGATAGCTTGTTCATTTACTACATCCATAGCACGGGCAGTACGGACAGAAGCGGCATCTAATTCAGATCTTAAACTCTGAACATAGAACCAACCCCCGCCTATAGCACCCATTAAACCAAATAATAAAGCAATCTTTACTGCTATACCACCCAACATATTATTATCCCAATAATACTTCTAGATTAAGTACATAACGATCTTTACGATCTTCTAGACCATGAGTACCGCCGTTAATACGTTTAGTCATAGCGGTATTATCTCTATCATCTGCCATTTCATTTAAGCCATTATTATACCAGTACCAAGCGGCACTTTCTACGGCCCCTTCAAATGTTTCTAAGTATTCCACTGCTTCATCAACATCCATATTAATATCATTAGAAAATTTAGAGTAATTGTTAAACCCAGTAAGCTGTATAGCCCCACGACCACGATGTTTCCAACCATCGCCGGATTCTTCATCACCATTACCCATACGATT
>Ga0308017_1000403_pt1 | contig 13417 bp, 13 predicted proteins | sample Neamet280_FD_203145 | JGI IMG/M metagenome (GOLD analysis project Ga0308017, IMG submission 203145) | Marine microbial communities from water near the shore, Antarctic Ocean - #280 | ecosystem: Environmental > Aquatic > Marine > Unclassified | place: Southern Ocean | collected 2014-10-01
GCCAGTTAGTATATTTGGTTACTTCAGTACCTATAAATTGTAAACCAATAAAAAACACAAATATGATTGCGTACAACCAGTATATTTTGAATTTAAATCCTTTTAACCCGTCTGGTAAACTTGATTTCTTTTTTTTATTCATTTCTAAATTCTTTTATTCTTTGTAATTTTTGAATTCTGCATCACCCCAAAAGTCCTCAATATTGTAAAAAGCTCTTGTTTTTTCTTGAAAAATGTGTACTATTATATCTGAATAGTCCATTAAAATCCACTCTCCAATTCCATTTCCTTCAGTATGGAATGGCTTTTCGCCTAAATCCTTTGAAATTGTTTTTTTAATACTTCCTTCAATTGCGTTAACATGTGTGCTTGAAGTACCTGTACAAATAACAAAATATTTACATATTGCAGAGTCTAACTTCCTTAAATCCAAGGAAACTATTTCTAGTCCCTTTACATCTTGTATCGCGTCTATTATGTTTTCTAATAGAATATTTGTTGCATCAATTTTTTTAGCCATTTTTATTTTTAGATTTGCGACTGCGAAAATACATTATTTAAACCAATAATTTCTAAAAAATTAGGCTGCTTTGTTCACTAAAAATCACATAAAATTAGAGACCATAAATTCAACAAACGATTACACGTTAAGTTTGAAAGATTCACTAGTTTTTAAGGAAGGATTAGTAGTTACAGCCAACTTTCAAAGTGGGGGAAATGGGCAAAGAGGAAAGGCTTGGGATAGCAATGCAAACGAAAATCTATTGCTGTCAGTTGTTATTGAACCTAAATTAAAACTTGATGAGCAATCCTTAATTAGTAAAATAGTTGCTTTGTCGGTGTGTGATTTGCTAAAAAACTTAGGTATTGAGGCTGAAATAAAATGGCCAAATGATATTTTGGTAGCCAAGCAAAAAATTGCTGGAATTCTAATACAAAATAAAGCACAAGGAAATTTTATTACTCATTCAGTAATTGGGCTAGGTTTTAATGTAAATCAGCTTGTATTTAAAGCCTATTCGCCCAAAGCTACTTCTTTACGTTTGCAGCTAAATAAAGAATATGAAGTTTTCCAAATACAAGAACAATTCTTAAGTTTCTTATCCCAACGATTAATGCGCTTAAAAAAGGGTGAAGATCAGGAAAACGAATATTTGAATTTCTTATTTTTAAAAGATAAACCAGCTGCTTTTGAAAGTGATAACAAGCAGTTTATGGGAATAATAAAAGGGGTAAGTGAAAGTGGGAAACTACTTATTAAGCTTGAAGACGATAGCATTGCTGCATTCGAGAATCAGCAAGTAAAATATTTGTTTTAGAACTTTTCCATTTTACTAGATAGGACATCCAAAAACTGAGTTAATGGTTTTTCTACCATCATTTTCATCATCATATTTAACTCAGCATTTATTTCCAAACGGGCTTGACATTGCTCTCCTTTTTCAGTAATAAAACATTCCAAAGAAAAAGGCACTTGACTACCTTTGGCTGTTAAGGAAATTTTCGAAAAGGGAGTTTTTTCTCCTAACTCTAAATTTAAAGCAGGCATTCCTTTCATTTTAAAAGAACAGGTTGTTTCAGTACTTTCAAAATCGGTAATAGAGGAAGGCATTATCTCTTTTAGGTTATTAAGATCTCCAATTTTAATAAAGAAATCTTCAGCACTTCTGTTTACGATTACTTCTGGTGATGTAAATGTTGCCATAGTTTTATTTTTTCCAAATTGAAGGATTCTCTCTCCATTGTTTCAGGACAGCTAAATCTGATTCTTCAATGTATTGTGATTCGATTGCTTGTGGTAATAAGGTGTTGTAGTCGCATAAAGATACATACTCACATTCGGCAGCTTTAAAGTTTTCAGCTGCTGCATCAAAGCCGTAAGTAAATATGGAAACCATTCCTTTAACTTGCATTCCTGCTTCACGCAAAATGGCTGCTGCATCTAAGCTGCTTTTACCACTACTTATTAAGTCCTCCACCAAAATGACTGATTGTCCTTGTTCAAAATAACCTTCTATCTGGTTTTGTTTTCCGTGTTCCTTTGCTTTTGCTCTAACATAGATAAAGGGTAGGCCTAACTCTTCAGCAACTAAAGCTCCGTGTGGTATTCCGGCAGTTGCTACCCCAGCAATTACATTGGCACCTTTATAATGATTTTTAACAATTGCTGACAATCCTTGTTTAATGTATGTTCTTATTTCAGGATAGGATAGCGTTTTTCGGTTATCACAGTAAATGGGGGAGTTCCAACCTGCTGCCCACACAAATGGGTTGTTGGGTTGTAAAATAATTGCGTTTATTTGCAATAAAGATTTAGCAACTTGTTTAGCAATATCAATATCATATATCATGCCGCAAAAATATAAAGTTTACATTAATAATGAGCCAAAAATTATAACTGATAATTGGGAAATTTTCTGTTCTGATTTCTCCTTAATTGAAGCTGCAGGAGGGTTAGTTTACAATAATGAAAATCAATTGCTTATGATTTTTAGAAATGGAAAATGGGATTTGCCAAAAGGAAAATTGGAACTGAATGAAAATATAAAAGAGTGCGCAATTCGTGAGGTGGAAGAGGAATGTGGGATTGCAGGATTAAGTATTGTAAATGCTTTACAAGATACCTATCATACTTATGAATTAAATGGAAAAAAAATACTTAAACGCACCTATTGGTTTGCTATGCATTCTGATTTTAAGGGTAGGTTAGTACCACAAACTGAAGAAGGAATAACACAGGTTGTTTGGGTTGATAAAGAGCAGATAGGGGAAAAGCTAAATAATTCCTTTGGAAATATTAAAGAATTATTAAGATAACCTACAATCAGTTTTTATTTATAAAACCCTCTAGTAAGAGCTAAACTTCATACTTGAATTTTTTGTTTAGATATGAAGAAAATATCTAATAATTTAATAGAGGATTATTATTTAAACATTAAATATCTTATTTTCAGTTGTTATTCACCCTCCAACTCGCCTGTAATTATAGCCTTCTTTTGCTAGAATATCCATTACCTTATCTCTTAGATCCCCTTGTATAATTATTTCACCATTTTTAGCACTACCACCTACGCCACATTTTGCTTTTAGTATTTTCCCTAATGCTTTCAAATTATCAGCAGTTCCTACAAAGCCCTTTATGATGACCGCAATTTTCCCTGCCCTATGTTTGTCAATGCAAACTTTAAGGTTTTGTTGATTATTTGATAAGGTATCCATTTTCTCATTTTCGTATTCAAACTCAAAATCAGGGTTAGTAGAATACATTACTCCTTTTCTGTTTTTCTTATTTTTAGCCATTGGGAATTAGTATTTTTAAGGATTTTGGCAATAGAGCTATTTTAATAGGATTACTAGCTTTGAAAGGCTCTCCATCTAAGTGAAGTAGCGTATCTTCTCCTGTTATTGTCATTTTATCGCATTGTATAATTTCAACATGCTTTGAAAGGTGCGCTTTTCCTGTAGCTACTTTTAGTAAGAAAAATGGAATTTTCCATTTTGGAAATTCTTTAAGAATTACAAAATCTATTAATCCATCTTGAAAATCCGCCATAGGTGAAATTTTCGCATCATTTCCATATTGACTAGCATTGGCAAAGGCTATCATGTAAGTAGTTACCTTTCGTTCAATATTGTTATAACTAATGGTATATTCCTTTGCTTTATATCTTAACTCCCTTAGCACAAGTTTTACATAATTAATAAAACCTCTTTCAGTTAAAGTTAAAAATAAATTAGCAATGTGAGCGTCAAAACCTATGCCAGAAACATTTACAAAAGGAACTCCATTTGCTGTGCAAGTATCTATATGTTTTATCTGTGTGTTTTTCAGTTGTTTAACTGCCTTTTTAATAGTTCGATCCATACCTATATGATAAGCAAATCCGTTTCCTGAACCACAAGGGATAACCCCAAGTGCTGTATTAGTATTTACTAAACCTTTTAGACACTCATTCACTGTGCCATCACCACCTACGGCTATAACGGCATCTATGTTTTCATTTGCCGCCTCCTTGCTTATTCTAGTAGCATCCCCAACTTTTTTGGTGTAAATAATTTCAAAATTTTCAAGGTGTTTAGTAATGTATTCTTCAATCCCTTTTTGCTTTCCTGTACCTGATATAGGGTTAATGATAAATCTAATTTTCATACTTCAAATTATTATTTTTCATTCTGGAATTATAATCTTGTTTTATAGCTTTTAATAGCTTAGTCTTAGGGTTTTCTGTACTGCTAATTTCTTTCAAATTCCAGTCATTAAAAGTTGGATAGTCTTCTCGTTTATTATTAATTATTCCTTGATCTGTAACAAAACGATAATTACTATATAATTTACTAATAGCCCAGCTTTCACCTGAAAATAATGATTTACCAAAAGCTAAATAGGGTTTTGTGTAAGCAACTTCTTCAAGAATGGTCGGCATAATGTCTATCTGCTGTACTACTGAATTATTTTCTCCTACCATACTGCCATCACCTTTAAATAATAGAAGAGGAATGGCATAGCGTCCTATTCTGTTTTTATAGGCCTCATTGTAATTTACTCCAGAAGTATGGTCAGCTGTAATAACAAATAGTGTATTCTTGAACCATTCTTTATCTTGTATGCTTTTAAAAAACTGTTGCATAGCATCATCAGTGTATTTTATGGTTTCTCTTAATTCTATTTTTTCAAATTGATGTTTATAATTTTTTGGTAATACATATGGAGGGTGAGAACTCAAAGAAAAGAAAGTAGTAAAAAAAGGTTCTTTTTTTGCATTTAATTTAGAAGCAAAATACTGCATGAAAGGAATGTCATATATCCCCCAGCTTCCATCAAAATCAGCTGTATTGTTGTATTCTTCCAACCCATGATATTCCTGAAAACCTGCTTTACGACTAAAGCTATAAAAACCCATTGTACCTCTTTGTCCACCATGAAAAAAAGAAGTGTTATAACCCTCAATATTTAGTAAGGAAGCCAGGCTTTCAAATTGGTTTTGTCCGTAACTAGAAGTAATAAAAGGGTTATCCATTAAAGTGGGGATTGAAGCAGTAATAGCTGGTAGTGCTTCTATAGATTTTAATCCATTTGCATAAGCATTATTAAATACCATTCCATGTTCCATAAGACTATCTAAAAATGGAGTATAACTTTTACCCTCATTGTAGTGTCCTACAAATTCTTTAGAATAACTTTCCATAATAAGAATGACAATATTTTTCTTATCAATAGCTTTACTTTTTGGTATATGAATAGGGGAGTAGATATTTTCTAACTCTTGCTTTTTAAAATAATTGTAGGTGCTCAAGGGTTTGGCATCCAAGGAATATAAAATACAAAATGGAGTATTTAAAATCAAACTTGTATTTTGAGAACCACATAGCTCACCAGCATTAATAGCATTGATTGGTTTTAATTGCAATCCTCCTCTAGCGGAAATTATAAATAAACCACTTGCTAAAACTAAAACTAATAGCTGTTTACTCATACCTTTAATATTTAATGAAAATTTATAATTAGGAATCCCTTTTACTTTTAGTAATAGGTATACCTGAATAATAGAAAATAAGGTAATTGGCCAATAGTCCTTTAAATACTGAGGGATGATATTTTTAGCATCATTACCTAAACTCATTAGTTGAAAAAAGTCTGCAGTAGATCGTTTCTGTGTAAATTTAAAATATTCTATATCTACATTATTCATTAATAAAAATGGAATATTTACAACATAAAAAAGCCAATTAGTTAATTTGTGATAGTTTTTTCCAGACCTCAAATTGTGCGGTAAAAACAATAAAATAAATAGTGGAATATTAATGTAAACTAAGGCTGAAATATCAAAACGTAAACCAGCTATAAATTCTAAAAAATAATGAGGCTCAATAGTCTCCTTATTGTTAAGGTAAAAATATATTCTGCTAGTAGCATATAAAGCTAGCAAGATAAGGATTCTCCTAAAATAAGTGATTAGAAATTTCATTAATTGCTACAACAACTTCCGTTATTACAATCGTCATCCTTTTTTGTATATTTTTTATATAGAAAATATACTGCCAACCCTAATATAATTACTACTGATATTTCTTGCCAATTCATCTTTTCAATTTTTAACAAAGTAAAGGAAATATTAAGTAGTTTTGGCACCAAACAAAATCAAAGATGCAATTTAATAGAAAGGGAATTTCAGATGTTGAATTATTAGACTTATATAAGTCTATTTTAACACCAAGACTAGTAGAGGAAAAGATGTTGATTTTATTACGACAAGGTAAAATTTCAAAATGGTTTTCAGGAATAGGACAGGAGGCTATTTCTGTAGCTGTAGCGGCAGCTTTAAATCAGGATGAATACATACTGCCAATGCATAGAAATTTAGGAGTTTTCACGACTAAAAATGTACCTTTGAATCGTTTGTTTTCACAGTTCCAAGGAAAAGCGAATGGTTTTACAAAAGGGCGTGATCGTTCTTTTCATTTTGGGACTCAGGAATACAATATTATTGGAATGATATCTCATTTAGGGCCTCAACTTGGAGTTGCTGATGGGATTGCTTTGGCTAATAAATTAAAAGATAATAAAAAAACAACTGCTGTTTTTACTGGTGATGGTGGAGCAAGTGAAGGTGATTTTCATGAAGCGCTTAATGTTGCAGCTGTTTGGGATTTACCAGTGATATTTGTAATTGAAAATAATGGATATGGTTTATCTACTCCAAGCTCTGAACAATTCAGGTGTAAGCAATTTGCAGATAAAGGAGTTGGCTACGGAATGGATGCTTATACGATTGATGGAAATAATATCCTAGAAGTATATGCTGCTGTTAAGGATATAAAAGAACAGATTGCTAAAAAACCTAAGCCTGTTATTTTAGAATGCATGAGTTTTAGAATGAGAGGACATGAAGAAGCTTCTGGAACAAAATATATACCCCAAGACTTAATGGAAATGTGGGCTAAAAAGGATCCTGTTGAAAATTATGAAGCTTTTTTATTGAAAGAGAAATTAATTTCTCAAGAAGAAATAGACGCATTAAAGAAAAAAATAAAAGCTGAAATAAATATGGCTTGGGCTACTGCTGATTCAGAACCAAGGATAGCATCTACTCCTGAAAAGGAGTTGGCTGATATTTATGCTCCTTATGTTCCTGAAATTATTCAGCCTTCTAATGAGAAAACGGATAAACGATTAATTGATGCCATCTCTGATGGTTTAAAACAATCCATGCAGAAACATGATAATTTGATTCTTATGGGGCAAGACATTGCTGATTATGGTGGGGTATTTAAAATCACAGATGGTTTTATGAATGAATTTGGCAGAGATAGAGTGCGTAATACACCTATTTGCGAATCAGCCATAGTCAGTGCTGCATTAGGATTGTCAATTAACGGATACAAATCCGTAATGGAAATGCAATTTGCTGATTTTGTTACTTCAGGTTTCAATCCGATTATCAATAACTTGGCTAAAACTCATTACAGATGGGGTGAAAAAGTTGATGTTGTAGTGCGTATGCCTACTGGGGCAGGCGTAGGTGCAGGTCCTTTTCATTCTCAATCTAATGAAGCATGGTTTACTCATACTCCTGGTTTAAAAGTAGTTTACCCTGCCTTTCCTGAGGATGCAAAAGGTTTGTTGAATGCGGCTATTAATGACCCAAATCCTGTAATGTATTTTGAACATAAAGCTTTGTACAGAAGCTTAAGTGGTGATGTTTCTGATGCTTATTTTACGACCGAAATAGGAAAAGCAAAGCGTATAAAAACAGGAGCTGATGTAAGTATTATAACTTATGGTATGGGAGTCCACTGGGCTTTGGAAGTTTTGAAAAATAATACTGATATTTCTGCAGATTTGATTGATTTAAGAACACTTGTTCCTTTGGATAAATTGGTTGTTTTTGATTCAGTAAAGAAAACGGGAAGGGCTATTGTATTGCATGAGGACTGTATGATTGGTGGTTTTGGAGCTGATTTGTCTGCTATGATTGCTGATGAATGTTTTGAGTATTTAGACGCTCCTGTAAAGCGCTCAGCATCAATTGACACACCTGTTCCTTTTGCCCTTGAATTAGAAGATGAGTTTTTGGCTAAAGCACGCTTTGAAAATCAATTAAAAGACTTGCTTTCCTATTAGAATTGTATTAATTCTTTCAGTATTGTTTATATGATTTTTTTTATCATATTTGTAAATCATAAATCAAGTAAAGAATCGCATTTTCATGAATAACTATTTTTTTATAAAATCAAAATTTACAGTTTTACTTTTAACATTACTTTTTTCGGTTTCATCTTGTGTTACTAATAAAGATTTAGAATATTTCCGTACATCAAAAGATGTGTCAATAGTAAAGTTAAATGCTAATGAATACCGTTTGCAAGTTGGTGATTTGTTATCAGTGCAAATCAGTACCGTTACCGAGCAGCAGCACGATTTCTTTAATAAGGAACACACCTCAAATTCTCAACTAATGATACAAAATCCATATTTGTATGGATATTTGGTTAAAGATGGAGGGTTTTTAGATTTACCTTCCTTAGGGAAGATAAAAGCGGAAGGTTTTACTTTGAGAGAGTTAGAGAATATTGTTAAGAAAATTGCAATTTCCTATTTTGAACAACCTATAGTGAAATTAAATATTATTAACTTTGAAATAAGTGTTTTAGGTGCTGTTAATAATCCCGGAAATTATAAGATAGTTAATCCTAATGCAAATGTGTTGTACGCTTTGAGTCTAGCTAGCGATATGACTGAATATGGTAATCGTAAAAAAGTAAAAATTATCAGGAATGATAAAGAAGAAAATAGGGTTTTTTATGTGGATTTAACGGATTTGAAAACATTAAACAATCCTAATTTTATGTTGCAACCACATGATGTGATTTATGTAGCTCCTCTTAATAAAAGATTCTATGCTTTTACTAATTTACCAAATTTGATTTCCATGTCAATATCAGCTATTACGCTTTATCTATTAACCAATAAAAACTAAGCATGAGTGTTAATAATCAATTTGATGAGATAATAGATTTTAGGCAATTTTTTTTTAAGATAATCAAAAACTGGTTTTTCTTTTTGCTTAGTTTGTTTTTAACTTTTATAATAGCTTATGCTTATAATAGGTACACTCAGGAACTTTATTTAGCAGAAACATCTATTCTAGTAAGAGAAGATAATTCAGTTGCTTCTGCTTCTGATTTGCTGTATGAAAAAGCAATGAAAACGAACCCTATGAGTTTGGAGAATAAGGAACTAGTTTTAAAGTCATATCCATTGGTTTATTCAGTTCTTGAGGAACTAGAATTTGATATTGCTTACTATATTATTGGAAATATCAAAGTATCAGAAACTTTTATTGCACCAGTTAGAATAGAATGTAGTGATGTTTCAAAAATAATTGGTAAGAATATTACTATTGAAAATATTGATGGTAAACAATTTAGCCTAGTTTTTTATGAAGATGAAAAGCGTGAAATTCATCAGTTTGGTGAAGACATTATTTTTTATAATACTAAGATTAGGGTTCACAAGGATTCTAGATATTTTGTAAATCATATTAACTTTCCTAGTACGGTTATTGAATTTAAAAATTTAAAGATACTTACTCAAATATATCAAAAGAAGATTTTAATTAGCCAAAAGGAAAGAGAATCCACTGTAATAAATATTTCAATACTTGAAGAAGATCAAGCTAAGGGTGTTGCGTTTTTAAATAAATTAACTGAAAAGTATATTCATAATGAGATAAATGAGAAAAATATAGCATCCAAAAATACAGTTTCTTTTATATCTATTCAGTTAAAAGAGATGAGTGATTCATTGTCACGTATTGAACAACAAATGCAAGAGTATAAAGATAATAATAAGATAACTGATTTAAGTTTGAAGGCGCAAAGTATTTATACTAGTATTGTTAGTGTTGAAACTGAGTTAGCTAAAAGTAAAACATTCAAAAATTATTACAATTATCTAGAGAATTATCTTGATGATGATAATTCTTTATCTCGTGTTAGTGTTCCAACTTCTTTTGGTGTAAATGATGTTGGTTTAGACGCTTTAATTAATCAATTGATTGAAGTGCAGATTAAAAAGAATATTTTAGTTGATGGTGGTCAAGTTAATAACCCTGCTATTGCTCAATATAACCGTCAAATAAAGCAATTAGTATTGAATCTTAGAGAGGCAATTAATACAAGTAAGGCAGCAAATAATTTAATTATTAATGATTTTAAAGCTAGGGTGAGTAAGATGGAAGCTTCATTAAGTGGTATTCCAAAGGTTGAGCGAGAGTTGTTGAGTATTGAACGTTTGCAATCTATTTCTGAAAACTTATATATATTTTTATTGAAGAAAAGGGCAGAAGCAAAAATCACCTCTTCTTCTAATGTTTCTGATAGTAAAGTTCTAGAACCGGCCATGTTATTTAAAAAAGAGCCAGTTGACCCTGACAAATCAAAAAATTACATGCTCGCTTTTTTGCTTGGGATTGGATTGCCTATCTTTTTTCTATTAATTAAAGAGTTGTTGAATGATAAAATTATTACACGAACTGATTTAGTGAAATCTACTTCAATGCCTATTTTAGGTATGATTGGAGGCAATGATAGTGCCCATAATTTACTCTCTAAGCAAAGTCCAAAATCTACTGTTTTTGAGGGGTTTAGAGCTTTACGATCTAATTTAAATTTCTTTAACACTAATGCTGATAAGAAAGTTTATCTAGTTACTTCATCAATTAGTGGTGAAGGAAAAACATATATTGCTGAAAACTTAGCAATTGTTTTTGCGAAATCAGGTAAAAAAACTTTAGTGATTGGAGCCGATTTAAGAAGGCCACAACTGTATACTGATTTTTCTTTGAGTAATGATTTAGGAATGACTAGTCATATACTTGGTGATAAGTTATTAAAAGAAGTGATTGTAGAATCTGATATTGAAAATTTAGATATTTTAATTTCAGGTCCTGTACCATCTAATCCTTCTGACGCTTTACTTAGTGAAAAATTCAAGATAATGCTAACTTCCTTAAAAGAACAATATGATATTATTATCTTGGATACTCCTCCTTTAGGATTGGTTGCGGATGCTTTAACTTTAATAAGATATTCTGATATTAATTTGTATATAGTAAGACAGAATTATACTCAGAAAGGTATATTATCATATGTAAATGATTTGTTTGCTAAAAATAGAGTTGGAGATATGCAAATAGTATTTAATAATGTTAAAGAAGGTAATGGTGCTTATGGATACGGCAATGGTTATGGATACGGTTATGGATACGGCTATATTAAAAATTCAGAGTATTTTGATAATATTGAAAAAAAATAAAAATGAATTCTTTTAAAATAATAAATATTACAAAATGAGTTATAAAAACCCAAACATTGCAGCTGAAATCTGTTGTAATCACCAAGGAGACATGGAGATTGCAAAACAAATGATAAAAGTTGCTGCTGATGGAAATGCAACTGTTGCAAAATTTCAGAAAAGAAATAATAAAGAGTTTCTTACTGAGAAGCAATTTAATGCTACTCATCCAAATAAAATGCATTCATTTGGAGAGCCTTATGGTGTTCATAGAGAATTTTTAGAATTCTCTATCAATCAACATAAAGAACTTAAAGAGTATGCTGAAAGTGTAGGGATTATGTATTCTTCTTCTACATTTGATGTTTCTTCTGCAAAAGAAATTATTACTCTAAATCCTGAGTATATTAAGGTTCCTTCTGCTTGTAATAATCATTTTGCAATGCTGAGAGTTTTAAGGGATGAATATGCTGGAGGAGTACATATTTCATTTGGAATGACTACTAAAAAACAAGAAGAAGAAATAGTGCAATTCTTTGAAGAAACTAATCAAGAAAAAAGATTAGTAGTATATGCTTGCACTTCTGGTTACCCTGTTCCTTTTGAGGATGTTTGTTTGTTAGAAATTGTAAGATTAAAATAAACTTTTGGAGATAGGGTTGATAAGATTGGATTTTCTGGCCATCATCATGGTATAGCAATTGATGTAGCTGCATATACCTTAGGAGCGGAATGGTTTGAAAGACATTTTACAATGGACAGAATTTGGAAAGGAACCGATCAAGTATTTTCATTAGAGCCAACTGGAATGAGAAAATTAGCACGAGATTTAAGAGCGGTACAAAAAGGATTAACATTTAAAAAGGAAGATATTTTGGATATTGAAAAGCCAAATGGGGGATATGAAAAATATAGATCGGAATGAGTGTTATAGCATTTATTCCAGCAAGAGGGGGAAGTAAATCTATTCCTGGAAAGAATATTAAAAATTTCTGTGGAAAGCCTTTAATTTATTGGAATTTGTTTGCTCTTGAGAAATCAGAATTAGTTGATGAAATTGTTGTTGCTACCGATTCTGAAAAGATATTTAAAAAAGTTGAAGAATTCAACTTCTCAAAAGTTAAATTGTATAAAAGAAGTGCTGAAAATGCACAGGATCATTCTACTTCTGAGGCTATTATGTTAGAGTATATTAATTATGCTAAATTAGCATCTTCCGATACTTTTATGTTAGTCCAGGCGACATCTCCTTTTACTCGTACGGAGGATTTTAATAATGGTTTGAACCTTATGAGTAAATATGATACAGTTTTTGCTTGTGCAAAAATTAAACGATTTATTTGGAATAAAGAAGGAATACCTCTAAATTATGATCATAATAACCGACCCAGAAGGCAAGACTTTGATGGCACGTTTATGGAAAATGGTGCATTTTGTATTAGTTCTGTATCTGATATAATTAATCATAATAATCGTATTTCTGGTAATATTGGTATTTGCGAAATGGCGGAATATACTTTTGTTGAGATTGATGAAGTTGAAGACTGGATAATGGCAGAGCAATTATTCATAAAAAATCATGATTCTGAGTATAAATCTAATTTTAATAAAATCAAATTATTCTTATCAGATGTTGACGGTGTGTTAACTGATGCAGGAATGTATTATACGGAAAATGGTGATGAATTTAAAAAGTTTTGCACTTATGATGGAATGGGATTTCAACTTCTTCAAAAAACAGGTGTAAAAGTAGGAATCTTAACTACTGAAGATAGAGAGTTAAATAGAAGAAGAGCTAAGAAATTAGGCCTTGACTTTGATTTCCATGGCGCAAAGGATAAATTACAAATAGTTAAAAATTTATGCATAAAGGAAAGTATTACTCTTGATGAAGTAGCTTATATAGGAGATGATGTGAATTGTTTTAGTCTTTTGTCTCATGTAGGAATTGCAGCTTGCCCAAATAATGCAGTGGATAAAATTAAAGCTATTCCAAATATTATACAATTAAATAAAAATGGTGGTGATGGTGTAGTTAGAGAGTTTGTTGAATTAATACTTAAATAGTGAAATGGTGGAGAAATATTAAGGACATAGTACTTTCTTTTTATTATCCTTATG
>Ga0308017_1000405_pt1 | contig 13374 bp, 9 predicted proteins | sample Neamet280_FD_203145 | JGI IMG/M metagenome (GOLD analysis project Ga0308017, IMG submission 203145) | Marine microbial communities from water near the shore, Antarctic Ocean - #280 | ecosystem: Environmental > Aquatic > Marine > Unclassified | place: Southern Ocean | collected 2014-10-01
CCACCCAAAAATGGAGGTGCCGCACAAACCACCTGATCAACCGAACCGCAAAGTGGGGAATTTTACTTTGCCAGTTCCGGGGATTTTTACAGTGCCGTTGACAGTCGCGTAGCAAAGGCGTCGATCAGGATTTCGAGCAGGGTGTTCTTCTGCCGCGCGATGGCGGCTTCGGCGCCGATGTCGAGGTTGAGGCCGAGCGCCACGTCGAGCATCCGCACAAGCCGATCGCGGACCTTGCCCTCGGGTTCCCCTAGCGCAGTGTCAGGATCGACCTTGGGGAGGATTTCGAGGCTGCATCCTTTGGCCGAGACCATCCCCACCATCTGGCGGGCAATGATTCGGTCGCGGCCGAGGACGAGTATATTGGTCGCATCATCATGCGCCAGCGGGTGCTCACAGGCAGCGGCATGGAGCGCATAGGCGTGCTCGCGGGTCAGTCCGCGCTCGCCGAACCTGGCGTGCCCCCACTCGTGGATCGTCAGGTGCGTCACGGCGCGAAGGCCTCATGCACCGCGCGGGCATGATCGGCCGCCTCTCCTGTGAAACAGGCCAGCCACCCGCGCCACGAGCTGGCAGCGAAGCGCACCCGGTTACCGGCCACGATGCCATGGAAATCCTCGATCTCCCGGCGGTGGGCGAGGAAAGCCTCCTGCGGATTGCGACAAGCATCCTGCGGCTCGGCGTAGAGATAGACCAGCGCCGGCGACAGGCCCGACCGATTGCCTTCGGTCGCAAGGCCCAGCGCGTGCTTCACCAGCTGCGCGGCATCGAGATGCTTGTAGCGCCTTGGTTCGGCCCGCAGCAGGTTGCGCATGGCGCACCAGCCCTGCATGCCCTCGCCCCAAACATCGCGGTGATAGGCCTCCGCCAGCTCTGCAACCTTGCTGTCGCGATAGGGCTCAAAGCGCTTGGATTCGACGCCGATGACATGGGTGTCGGTCCACACGACAGCATCCAGCCATGGATGACGCCCGCCGCTCCAAGGGAAGCGCAGTTCGCGCTCGATCTCCACGGCGGTGACCGGGCCGCCAAGGTCGGCGACGGGTGCAAACAACGGACAATCACCGGGCCGGTCAAGGAACCACCCGAAGCCATTCGCCGCTAGAGCCGCGCTGCTCTGCGGGCTGGCGAACTTGCCGCTGGCGATCTCGTTGCCCGCGGCACGCCCATAGATTGCGCGAACCTTGTCCTCGGGCACGCCGGGCAGAAAGATCGGCTGCGCCCCGCTCAAGCTTCGTCTTCCAGATCGGAGGGCGATGCGGCGCGCGTGGACACGAGCCGGGTATAGGCCCCCTCATCGAAGTAGGAGCGCACCCGCCAGCTCTTCAGTGGCTCTCCTCCCTCGCCCATCGGATCCTCAATGATCTCGCAGGTGAGGAAATTGCCGCCCTTGTCCTTCTCGCCGAGTACGGCCGCGAGCCGGTTCCAGTCGTCGAAGAAGTACTCCTGCAGGAGCGGGATCACTTTGTCGCGCATCACTGCATCGACGTCAGCCTTGGTCTCGCAGTCGATGAAGAAGGCATGACCTATGCGGTGATCGCGATCGACGAGGTACTCAATCCGTCGGTTCATCGCCGTGAGCACTGCAGAGAGGTCGATGCCATCCACCTTGCCGAGCAGTTCAGGTTCCGGCGCCATCTCCTCGAACCGGAACCGCCGACGCAGCGCGGTATCGAGCAGCGCAATCGAACGGTCGGCCGTGTTCATGGTGCCGATGATGTGGAGGTTGGCCGGGACGCCGAATTCGACCTTAGAATAGGGCAGGCGCACCTTGAGCGCGTTAGGCATGCCAAGCCGCTTGTCGGGCTCAATCAGCGTGATCAGCTCACCGAACACCTTGGAAACATTGGCGCGGTTGATCTCATCAATGATGAGAACATGAGGGAGTCCGCTACCTTCGTCGGCGCTTTCGCGGTTTCGGTTCACAACGCGTGAAAGTGCCGCCCAGTCGACGGCCTTTGGATCGAGGCGATAAAGAGAGTGTCTGCGGAATCCCTTGGGGTAAAAGGTTTGCCGCTCCTCTCCGCTGTCGTCGCGCCAAAGCCATCGGACATCCCGGCGATGGGGGTGCCTCGTCTGATCGGCATGGAACTGGTAAGGTCCAGTGACCTCGCCAACCGCTCGAAAACGATCTCTCCCGTCTGACACGACGACGTAATCGCCTTCCTGCATCCACGACCTTAGAGCGTACAATTGCTCGACATTGGAATCCTTCCCCGAGGCTTCAGGGTCTTCCTCTCTGCGCCAATGCTCAAGGATTGCATTGAAGTCGTCAAACTGCGGCGCACTCCAGTCCCTGTGCCCACCCCAGCCCAAGGTAATAAATCCCTTGTCCAAGGCATGTAGGATCTCATTCTCTTCATGATTGCGGTCGCCCAATGCGACCTTGAAGATTGATCTCTCGCTATCAAGAGTAGAACCAAGCCGGCCCCGCTGGATCGCGGCCCTTTCGGCAATGTCTCGAAAAATTCCCGAGTGAATATTCAGCACAAGTCCGTTCGAACCATTAGCAGCAATCTCGCCATCATCGAGCGTTGCGGGAGGACGTAGGCCCTCGACAAACTCCTCGTACGAAAAATTCTGATGAAATGTGACGAACTCGATCCGCCTTTCTTTGCACAAGCGATCGTATTGCTCGCGCAACGACGGGCGATCATTCGCTGGCACTTCGCCACAACACCGGACCGCCTCTTGCATGGTGCGGTAAGTCTTACCCGTCCCCGGCGGGCCATAGAGGATCAAGTTGGTTGGTCTGGGACGCCGATCGCCGTCCCGTTCCGGCTCAGCAACCGCTGGCCCTGAATAGTCCTCAGGCCAGTATGGCCGCCGCTCAAGCGGCAATCTTTTCCAATTTGCCACGTGTTGCTGCGCCGGCCTTATTGACGCAAGCATCTCCGTGATATCGATCGCCGAGAAAACACCGCTGACCTCAGGCGTGATGCCGTAGCGATCATTCAAATGGAGCTCATTCTGAGCCGGATTGACGTATCCAATCACACCTTCAGCACTTACCGTATCTTGATTGCGGATGCCGAATCTCAAAAGGGATGTGCTTGGGCCTCTGACTACAAACCAATCGAGTCCATAATCATGGACTGAACGGGCAATGCCACAAAAGGCAGCCGTTTCAACTTCGTTCCAGGCCTCGCGCGCAGCCTTAAAGCGGGGGTCAACATCAAATTTCACCAGAATTTCATCGTCTTCCATATCGTGACTCCCCTCCTCCTGCTTGCCTTGTCCAACCACCCAGATGAACCCCTGCACGTCGAACATGTCTTGCGGGTGCCACCCAAACTCCTTGTCGAGCAGCCCGAACAGCGCGCGCATCAGCTGCAACCATTCGGCTAGGTCCGCGTCACGGAACTCGGTCTGTGGAAACAGCCTGCGGCCGAACAACCGCCGCCCCATCTCGTCGATCTTGGCGATCTTGAACCAGCTCGCCTGGTCGGGGTGCAGCGTGGCCCAGACGGTGATCGGGATGGAGAGCACTTCGCCGCGGCGAAGCCCTGCAATCCCGGCGTCACGCAGGGCTTCGAGCTCGCGCGCCGCGGCGGGAACAGCTTCTTCCAGTGGGCCATCACTGCGGGCGAGCACCCCCAGCGCGGTGTAGAAACGGTCGCGCAGCTCGGGATCGGCGTTCTGGACCTCGGACAGGGTCCGCCAGCTAAGCGGCAGGCCAGATCCGCCGACCGAAAGCAGCCGGTAGATGGCTTCGCCCACTGCCCTGTCATCATCGCCGCGGGCAATGATAGCCTTGGCCTGCTCGATCAGACCGTTCTTGTAGGCGCGTTCCACGTCCCAATAGGTGCCAGCAGCGACACGGAAATCGCTGAAATCCGGCATCTGGCGCAGGAAGATATCGCGGGCACGGTTGAGTTCGGGCCAGTCGATGACGACAAAGCCGAGGCGCTCGAGCGCGGTCTTGCACTCCGCACCGCCGGGAAGCCAGTCGCTGCCGCGCCTTGCCAAAGCATCACGCACAATCGCCTTGCTGGGGTAGCGTTGGCCATCAAGGACGAGCCAATACTTGGTCGGCTGCCCGAGTTCGAGCCCAGTGACGTATTGTGCAACGTCGCCAACGGCGTCGCATGCAGCCACCGCCTCGAGAACCGCCTCGCGATCGAGTTCGCCAAACCGGCCTTGAGGGCGAGCCTCGGAATTGCGGAAGCGGAAATAGGCGCGGGCAGCTGCGCGGCATGCGGCAAGGTTGGCGTAGAATGATCCGCTGAGATCAATCGCGCTGGGATTGGGTACACTGGCCGCTTCGTCAGATCGCGAATAGGCCATCTGCGCGAGCATCGACGCCCCGCCGTCCCGATCGAATTGCTCATCGAGATCATAGGCGCCATCGACCTTGCGCCCGTCCGATAGCCACGTGGCAATGGAAGTTGGAGCGTAACCTTGCGCCACCAGCCAAGCCTTGAATACCGCCTCTCTCACTCGTCTGTCCCTGTTTTTCTGCTCATGGCTTACTGTCGCATCACGATACGACAGATTCGGTCATCGAAATGATAATGCTCGAGAAAGCAGGCCCTTCACAGTGGCAACTGCCTTTTCAATTTCGATCAGGCCCCCTGCGCCATGCGGTGCATGGACCTCCACATCACCCATTCTCAGCTGCCAGCCAGAGCTCGCGCGACGGCAATCATCGCCCAGGTGTCGCGGGCGCAATAGGCCTTGAGAGCCTCTTCCAGCGCCTCCCGCCGCAGCGGATCGCACGCCGGATTGGCAGCTTCGAACCATGCTGCCTGCGCATCGCCCCCGTCCTTCACCTCGAGTGCGCCGTAATCCAGTTCGGCGGCGATAGTCGGGAGCACTGCCTTGATCGACCAGCTGCCGCGCTGGTCGCGGTGATACCAATGGTTGCGGGCTACGGGCAGCAGATCGACCGTCGCTTCGGCCATAGCTTCTAGGCGCGGGGCGAGATCGGGGAACGACGCTGCCAGATCGCGAAGCACGCTGCGCTCAAAGGCCGCGTTGTAGGCGATGATCGTCGCGCCCGCGGGGATGTGCTCCACCAACGCCTCAGCACAGGCCCGGCGCGGATCGGTGCCGTCGCAGCTGAGGAATTCGTGGTGCGTCATCCGCCCGCCGCGCCGCTCGAGGTGGAGCGAGAACTGGAACGGGATCTGCTGATAGGGGCGCGTGCCGACCCAGCGCGGAACCGCAGGAGCGACAGTCTCGAAATCGAGCCAGGCGCGTGGCCAGCCCCATCCCGCCATCGCCTTGCGCGCCCCTTCAGCGTCGTGGAACGGGATGCCGTCGCGGGTGGCGGCGAGGATGCGGGCGTGGCGATCGTTCAGATCGGCTTCGGCGAGATCGAGCAAGTCCTCGACCCCGCGCTCCAGCCAGCGCTTGCCGCCGCCATGGGGTAGCACGGTCACCGGCCATTCCGGGCCCTGCGGAAGGTCGCGGGTGCAATAGGCGGCGAATTCGCAGGCGAAAGGTGCGCTGCAATGATCGCCCATCTCGCGCTGGGGTTCCTCGCCGGACAGGGTGGCGCGTGCCTCGGCAACCAGCGCCGGACGGGCGGCAATAGTGCCCTCCAGCTCGGCGAGCAGATCGGTATCGGTGAACAACCCGGCATAATCGCCCTCGCGGGTGAGGGCGAAGCCGGTATCGATGTGGCGGATGGCGGCGCGTTTCAGTTCGATCCCCGCCTCGCGCATCACCCAGACCTGCGTTGCGAGATCGCCGCGGTGGTAATCCTTGACCTTGCCCGAGCTCTTGACCTCGGCCGCCGCCCAACCCCCACCTTCGACCTTCTCCAGCACATCGACGCGCACCAGCACGCCATTATGTTCGAAGGTCGCCTCGAAGATCGGGCCGGGATGCCCGCCCGAAACGAGCGCTGAAGTCTTGGCCAGCGCCTCAGAAAGAGACGGCGAATCGACCATCACGCCGCCCGGATGAAGCGCACAGGCGATCTCACCCACCGCGTTGCCGGTGGCAAAGCGCGCTTCGGCACCCTCATCCTGCTCAGCCAGTTCAGGCCGATGCGTCGCGAGCCACAGCTTCTTGGGACATTGCTCGAAGGCGGTGATCTTGGATTTGGAGAGGCCGAAACGGCGGGTAGCGGTGCGTGTCTGCGTCATCCTGTCGTTTCTTGTGTCCTTTTTGAGAAGATTCGCGTCGCTCACGCTGCAGCGCGCCCGGGCTGATCAGGATTTTCATTGTCAGGCCGCTCCTTGCGAGACGCTCCCTGCGATAGGAACGCACACAGGCGCTCCTGATCATCTGCCATCCTGTATTTCGGGTCATGGAGCAGGTCGGCCCGCACAGCCTCAAGCTTTGCCTTCAGCTTTCCTGTTCGATCGTCGCGATACAGCGCCTCTTTTGTTCCAAACCTGCGTAGCATGTGGCCGAAAGCGAGAAGCAGCTCGGGGTGTTGGTGGATGAGATGATGGCCGAGCTCAGTGAAACTTCTGTAGCCGAAGCCAACCGACTTTCCCGCCCTTGCGCTCTCGATGAGATGGACGATACGCGTAGCAGTAAGCAAGTCCGGGTATTCACCGTCGAGACCGTATCCCATGGAACGAAGGCGGTCATTGAGGAGAGCCCATGCCTGGTGTCGAGGCAGGGCATCGTCATAGCGCGAGGCATCGAGGACGAACCGAAGCACTTGCTCGCGCAGATTATTCTCCCGGTCTTCTAGGACCTGCCTTGCAGCGGCCTGGGCAGCTGCGATCCTTTCCAAGTGGGCTGCTCTGAGTTCTTCGCGGAGCCTTGCTACCTCCTGGGCATAGTCGAAGACGATGATGGTCTGGCGGTCTACATCGACCGTGATCTCATCCCACCGGACCAAGCGCTCGACCCACTCATCAACGATCTCATCACCCTGAATGATCGGCTTGCGGTACCAGCATGTAATGATGAAGCTTCCTGCCACTTCCGACGCGGCAGCACTTCGTTCATCGACGACGAAAACGTTAGAGTTATTGCCGAACAGGATGTCATCATCGGTCATGCGACGATAGGTCGGATGGAAGTACGGCAATACCCAGACGAGCGCCGCCCCTTCGGCACGATAGAACTCCTTCCGGCTCAGCACGACGTCCATGAAGGTTGTGCTCAGCTGCACCTCAAAGGCCAGTCTGTCGGTGTCTGTCCGCGCCGAAACGTCAGGTCGGCGGAGGCCGCAGAGACCTTCGCTCGCTCTCCAGGTTCTTTCTGAGGCCACATCCTTGAACCGTGGATCGGCCGAAAGGCTCCGCAGAAGAAGTGCCTTGACCCGCTTGTGCGCCCCGCTCTCTTGAGCACCGCGGTACTTCATGGCCCTGATATCGGCTTCGCTCAGCTCCGTTCGCGTGACAGCGGGGCACGAGCCATCTTCATGGCGATGCCGGAAGAAGAACCGCTTGGTCGTGCTGCACGCCAGATAGACCGGAACGCCGCACGTCGCGCACACCAGGCGTGCTTCGTCACGTTTGACGAGCGCCTTGAGTCTTTGGCGTAGCAGAATTGCGCGCTCATACCGGAATGCCCGGATCAACCGGCGGACATTGAGCACTTGGCCAGTTCTCGGGTTCCTGACAGCGTCAATCTCGGGCTTTGTCACCGCCGATGCCCATGCCAGCGGATCAACGGTCGTGTTTCCAACCATGGCCATTTCCTTTCCTTGTGGCAGCAGACTCCCCTCGCCCGGGATGGCTAACAGCGCTCCAATCGTGCGCCCGCCTGTTTGAGCCCCCAGCGTCGCTCGACATAGAATTCGAGCGACTTGCGGACCTCGAAGCTCAGAGCTTCCTGCGTGAACCCATATTCCAACCGGACAGCGGCCTGCTGTTCTTCCGTCAGACTGCTCAGCGGCCGAAGCCGGATCTCGACGAACTCCTCCCAGTCATCATCGCGGGGAAGGTCTTCGCCGACCGGCGCCACGGCAAAGGTGCTGTCAGGCAACACCCGCACCGGCAAGAAGTCGCGCCATGACTGGCGATGGAAGCTCCACGCCCGAACGTGCAGCCGCTCACCGTCCGAAGCAAAATGGGCAGGTGCGATCCATTGGTTTTGGCGCAGCCCACTCGACATCGACACATAGCCTATCTCGATCTTCTGCCGCTGCTCGATCGCTTGCCAAAGGCGCCGCACTACGAATGGCGGGCACTGCCGCGAGGGCGAAGGAAGAACAGAAAGGCTGCTCGATGCGGGATGGCCGACAAACTCATCCGGCCAGCCTGCATCCTCTACAAAAGGCAAGCCGCGATGGTGAGGGTCGGCGACGTAACACTTCCGGACTGTGTCATAGCGAGGCTTCGGCTCTGCAACCCGCTCGAGATACTCCCTCAGATCGATTGCCGCCTGCGGAGACGAAATCCCAAAACGCTCGATCAGGTCCTTCCGGTTCACCTGCCCGCGCCATGTGAGGCACCGGTCGAGATAGACCAGTCGAGCAAGCATTGCCGGCTTGAGTGCAGGATCGTCCATGTCCGAACCCTACTTGACGAGCTGCGACTCGTCTATATAAAATTTATATGCACTTGGATTCGAGGACAGATTAATGCGCATCTTGCACACCAGCGACTGGCATCTGGGCCGCCAATTTCATGGCCTGTCCCTCGATGAAGACCATGACCACATTCTCGTCCAGATCCTCGCGGTGATCGATGATGAACGCCCCGATGTCGTGATCATCGCCGGCGACATTTTTGACCGGGCAAACCCGCCCCAAAGCGCGATAACCCGCCTCTCGCAGTTCCTCACAACGGTGCGGGCAGCATCCGATGCGGCGATCGTTATCATCGCGGGCAACCACGATTCCGCTGCACAGATCGGTGCGATGGGCGTTCTTGCGGATGGCGGCGCGGCGATCGTGCGCGGACCATTGGATGAAGATGAGCGACCGCTCGTGGTTTCCGATGCGCATGGGCCAGTGGCCATTTCCGCCCTGCCCTTTGCCTTCGAATACGCCGCCCGCCTGTGTTTCGACGACGACGGCATCGGCTGCCCGGCAGATGTCATCCGGGCCCAGCTTGCCAGCGCTCGCAAGCACGTGGCCGAGGGAATGCGTTGGGTTGTCGTGGCCCATGCCTTTGTCGACGGCGCAGCAACCAGCGAAAGCGAGCGTCCGCTCACGCGCATGGTCGGCGGGATTGAGACCGTGTCGGCGGCTGCCTTTGAGGGCGCACACTATGTGGCTCTTGGGCACCTTCACCGCCCGCAACCGGTGGGACTGGGTCACATCCGTTATTCCGGCGCACCTTTGGCATTCGGGTTCGATGAGGAAGGTCAGCAGAAGTCGGTCAGCCTGATCGACCTTGCGGCCGACGGCACTGTCACGGTGGCCGAAGTGCCGCTGCGGCCGCTGCGTCAGGTGAGAACCATCCGAGGCAAGCTGCTCGAGCTGCTCGCGGCCACGGAAGTGTCCAGCGACATCATCCGCGTCGTTCTTACGGACGACGCCCCGCAGATCGACCCCATGAAAAGGATCAGGGCCGTGTACCCCAATGCGGTCCAGCTCGCTTACGAACGCAACGAGCGACCAGTAGAGCTGCGCCTCGAGGAGCAGTGCGCTGCCATTGATGACCCGCAGACGCTCTCCTCCGCATTCCTCGAGTTCATCCGTGGTGAGCCCCTGTCGGAGGCGGAAGGGCAGATTGTGGCCTCCACGCTGCAATCCTTCGCTACGATGGAGGAAGAAGCATGAGGCCCATCAAGCTCACCCTCAGCGCTTTCGGTCCCTATGGCGGCGCGGAGACGATTGATTTCCGCGAGGCGACGGATGCCGGCCTTTTCGGGATTTACGGTCCAACCGGATCAGGAAAGTCGTCGATCTTCAGCGCGATTTCTTTCGCCCTGTTTGGCGAGGGGGCAAAGGAGGAGCAAGGCATCGGTACGATGCGCTCTGACTTTGCGCCTGAGGATCTGCTGACCGAAGTGAGCCTGCAATTCGAACTGGGCTCCAAGCGATATTATGTCAGGCGTCAACCTGACCAGGCACGGCCGAAGGCGCGAGGCGAGGGTCACACCATGCAGCCACACGCTGCCTGGCTGTTCGACGTATCGGACGTCGCCATCGATGATGTCGGTCCGGATAACTCGGGCGTTCCGATCGCAGAAAAGAAGGTCGGCGCCGTCCTCAGCCACGTCGAAGGTCTTCTCGGCTATGGCGCACAACAGTTCCGCCAGATTGTCCTGTTGCCGCAAGGGAGGTTCGAGCGTTTCCTGGTGTCGAACAGCAAGGACCGGCTCGAGATTCTGCGGGAGCTGTTCGACGTCTCTCTGTACCGCCGGCTCACCGAAAAGCTCAAAGCCGATGCCGCGAACATCAGACGCGAGATCGAAGACGGCTACCGCTTACACGCAAGCCGCCTTCAAACCGAGGGCTACAGCAGCTCGGACGAGCTCGCCGACGGCATCGCCTCGGCACTTGAACGGTACGAATTTGCCCAGCTGGCAGTCTCGGAGACAGCGGCCGTGCTCGCTGTTGCCAACAAAGCCTATGCGGCCGCTGAAGAGCAGGAAAAGCGCTTTGTCGAAGTCGAGGCTGCGTCGGCTGCACTCAAGCAGCTCGAGGCACAGGGCCAGACTTTCGAGGTGATGCGAACCCGCATATCCCAGGCCGATTTGGCGCGGCGCATATCGGACCTCGACGCCAGCGTTGCCGATGCCCAGAGGCGCTACCGCGAAGCGATTGATGCGCACGCCAACGCTGAAGTCGGAGCACGAGAAGCAAGCGAGGCTCTTTCGGCAGCGAATGCGACGCTGCTCGATCTCCGCTCCCGCGATCATGAGATCGAAGACATCACGCGCAAGATCGACCAGCTGAACCGCCACAAGCAAGTTCTGGTGGATGCCGCCGAGCGTCTGGCTGGCCTTGAAGCCGCCGAGGCAGGGCTGGAAAAAGCAAAACAGGCTCACTCTCAAGCCGCCGACGCTGAGGCACAGGCTGCTGATCTCTGCGAAGAGAAGGAGGCGGCGCTCGCGGCGGCCCAAGCCAATGGTCTTGAGCGACAGAGGCTGAACGCAACTCGCGATGGTTTGAAGAGCGAAGTAGATGCAGCACAGGCCTTCGCAAAGGCGGCGCAAGATTTGGAATTGTCGCAGGAAGCCTGCGAGAAGGCATCAAAAATCGCCCGCGACGCACAGGCCCGCCATACCGAAGCGGTCGCTGTAGCCGAGATGCACGAGCGCGCCTTCCTTGCAGCCCAGGCCAGCGTCCTTGCCCAGCGATTGCAGGACGGGCACCCCTGCCCGGTTTGCGGCGCCAGCGACCACCCCGATCCGGCGCATGATTCAGGCGATGCGGGCGCACTCGAAAAGGCGTGGCGCAATGCTCAGGGCGCTGCGCTTGCCGCTTCAAAGGCTGATCGCGAGGCCCAGGCTGCCGCCAGCTCGGCCCGTGCCACGCTCGACGCGAAACGTGCCGTTCTGGACGGGCTCACGGAGCCAAAGCGCGACGTGAGCGAGATCGATGGCGATCTGCAACACGTGCTTGGCCAGATCAGCAGTTTGGGTCCGGACGTCGATATCGGCCTTCTCACCGAGGAACTGGACGGCGCACGCAAGCGCAAGCTGGCAGCGACGGCGGCCCTCCAACAGGCTCGAGACGCGCTCGGTAAGGCAACGACTGCAGAGGCACTGGCCCGGCAGGCGTATGACGAGAAAATTGCATCGGTCCCCGAGAACCTGCGCCAGCAAGACACTCTGCAGACCACAATCGATACCGCCAGCGCAGACGTGAGCAGCCGGAAGCAGGCTCTTGCCGATGCCGACGCGAGGCAGCGCGAGCTCGATGCCATTGCGATCAAGGCAGCAGCCGCACTGCAAAGCGCTGCGACCGCAGTCAGCGAAACCGGCATCGATCTCGCCGCAAAGCGATCAGCATTTGAAGCCCGCCTTACCGAGCTTGGGATCGCCGAGGCAGACTATCGCGCCGCGATCCCCGACATTGCCGAGATCCCTGCACTTGAGCAGGCAATCGCGGGTTATGACACCGCCCTTGTTGAAGCCCGCGCGCGGGAAACGATGGCAAGAAACGCGGTCGGCAACGCGCAGCGGCAAAGCCTCGATCCCTACCGTCTGAGCTGCGCGCAAGCACAGGCCGCCGCCGACGAGGCAGTGAAGCAGAGCGCTGCTGCTCAGCAGAAACACCAATCGCTTGTCGAGCTGCAGACCAGTCTGGCAGACCAGCTTGAGAACCTTCAAGCCCTTGAGCAATCGTCTGGCGCGCTGCGGGGAATTGCGGAAGCCTTCGACGGTCAGAACGAGATGCGGACCAGTCTCGAGACATTCGCCATCGGTGCGATGTTCGATCAGGTTCTCGAAGCAGCGAACCTGCGCCTCGATCCCATGACCAGTGGCCGGTATCGCTTTGAGCGCGATACCGTCAGTGTTGGAGGCCGATCCAAGAGAGGGCTGGACGTTCGGGTCCACGACATCGAGACTGGCCGCGCCCGCGAGATTATCACGCTTTCAGGCGGTGAGACTTTTATCGCAGCTTTGTCCCTCGCGCTCGGGCTGTCCGACATCGTCGAGATGACAAACGGTGCCATCCGGCTCGACACCATTTTCATCGATGAAGGCTTCGGCAGCCTCGATACGGAAAACGACGCCGGAACGCTCGATCAGGTTCTGCAGGTGCTTCAGAATATCGTGGGCGAACGGCGCGCGGTAGGGCTTATCTCGCACGTGCCTTTGGTCCAGCAGGCAGTCCCTAACGGCTTTACTGTCCACAAAGGAACCAACGGGAGCCAGATCACAGTCAGGGCTGCCTGAATGGGCAATCGGCGGTCGTTTTGCATTGTAACACAATGAAGTAACAACATGCGGAGCGGTCTATAATCGGTAAAGTGGCTCGACAGTTCGCGGATTATCGGCCTAGATTTGAATCAGTTTTCAGCGGGAGCGTTGATGGGGCACTACGAGGATTTCAAGCGTTTGCTTGCTGCGATTGAAGCATATCGCGCCGACGCAAGCATTCCCGTTGATGCTGAACAAGTCGACGCCGCTTGCGCACGAATTCTGACCCATGATCCCTTTGATGAAACCGCCATTGAATGGAAACGGATTGCTGAATTGGTAAAGGAGCTCAACGGAGGCGAGTGGCCGCCAACCGGTTGATGATCCCCCCTTCGCTGCTATCCTCCGGCAATGCCCAACGGAATCGACCAGCTCTATCGGACCGCGATCGAGAAGCTCGCCAAAAGCGCTGATGCCGATATCGAGCATCTCCGCCGCGCGGTGATCCGGGGCGACGGTGTACCCCTTGAGCCCGACCCACACCTTCTCGCCGAGGCGTCCGGTAAAGGTGTCAATCGGCGTTCAATCGGGACCCCCTATCGGCGCGCAAAAGGGACCCCCTTGCTGAGATGTTGGGTGGTTGATGCTGGGCGCGGTTTTCGCGCTGCTGGCGGCGTAGGGAGGGCGTAGCCCGAC
>Ga0308017_1000406_pt1 | contig 13365 bp, 11 predicted proteins | sample Neamet280_FD_203145 | JGI IMG/M metagenome (GOLD analysis project Ga0308017, IMG submission 203145) | Marine microbial communities from water near the shore, Antarctic Ocean - #280 | ecosystem: Environmental > Aquatic > Marine > Unclassified | place: Southern Ocean | collected 2014-10-01
TTCTGGGATAACATTTGCATTCCTGTCAGTCTCAACATTTCCTTGAACTGGGAATGAGTGATTAAAGGGTGCTTGCACCAACGTGATTACGCCCACTTTCACAAATGAACTCGTCTTTAAGTCTGGGGCCTGCGTAGCGCCTTGGCTTGGGTCTTCTGCAGGTCCAGCACAGGCTGTCAGAATAACTGACAGAAAGATGTATTTAGAAAATGTCATTTTTGTGTTGTTGTCGTTGCGGCAATGAGGCGGGCATAGGCATAAAGCATTTGTAGTCTCGCTCCCACGAGGGTCCCTTCACTTGAGAGAAGTTGATTCTGTGCTTGAGTGAGGTCAAAACTGCTTTTCAACCCCTCCTTGTGCCCGATAGAAACGCGGTCGTATATGCGGGTTGCGAGAAGTATATTCTGTTCAGCTTCTGAAATTGATGAGGTCGCTCGAACAAATTCCGCATTCGCAGCATAATGCTCCAACGCGGATGCTTCTGTAATGGCGTCTAATGCGGTTTGGGCTTTGAGGGCCTGAATAGAGGCAATATCTCTCATGTGTTTTCCTTCAAAACTCCCAAATACAGGCATTGAAATCTGAACGCCCCACAACTGAGTTGGGTACCATTTTCCTGATGTGTCAAAAATATCAAACACGTCTCTTTGGGCGTTTTGAGAGTTCGTATAAAACCCTGATATCTGGGGCAGAGATCTCGCTTTTGTTTCTTTCACATTCCACTCCGCAAGCTCATAGAAATAGTGTTGCTCCACGACTGCGGGAATCTTAGACACGTCCAGATCTCCGGTGATTGCGGGGGTTAAAGCGCTCTTCTCTATTAACGCAGTCATGTTGTCCGAGAGACTGATGTCTGTATCAACAGGAAGACCTATTTGATATAACAAAAGGCTGTAAGTGAGTTTTTTCTGTAGCGTTGCGTTTTCTAGTTGATTATAAAGCGTTATGGACGCCAAATCGGCCATATCAACATCTAGCTGCTCTAGAAAGCCCGCCTCAGCTAACGCTTGGGTCTCTTTTGCAGCTTCTTCCATTAACACTGACGCCTTTCTTAAATTGGTCTCATTTTCAAGCGCTGCAAGAGCGGTATAGTATGCTAAAGAAACCGATTGGGTAACCTCGACAACCGTTTTTAAAGTTGTCACTCTGCGGGCTTCTTCATAGACTTTGGCGGCTTGTATCCCGACGATATAGCTCCCACTGAAAATCAATTGAGTTGCGGTTATTCCAAAAGCAGCTGATTGCGGGGTTCCGAATTGGAACTCTGAAATCGCATTGGGATCAATGTTTGGGGCGTCAATCAGAACTCCGGTATTCTCGCTCAAATCAAGAAAGAAGTTTGTGAGATAATCGGGAAACCCAAACGCATCTCCTGGGGCCACTTGTGTGGGAATATCGATATAATTTGTGTAGTCGGCATTCGCACTTACGTGTGGCAGTCCCGTCGCAAGCGTTTTTTTCATCGTACTAGAGGCTTCCGCTTCATTTAAGTGGGCTACTTTGAGTGCGTACGAGTTTTCTAGCGCCAATTGATGGGCCAATTCAAAAGATATTGGTGTTTGGGCAGTCGTCTTTTGTTGTGCCATTAGGGCCAAAACAACTGAGAATGTTATTCTTAGTGTCAAGATTTTACAGGTGTTAATTTTAGATCGCTCGTCCATGCTTTTCTAGTGCGACGTGGTAATTTTTTTGCAAATCTCGTCACAAACTTCTCAGCAGTAACTCTAAAAGCTGTTAATTTTCCGCCATAAATCGTTGCAATTCTCGGTGCAGCTTTTTTGTCTACATGAAACGTGGTTTCCCTGGGTCTTGAAAATGCTTTTCCTGAAGCATGGGGCAAAACGCGAAGTCCCGCGAAGGAAGAATCAATGTCACTTCTTTTGTAGGATGTAAACGTCGGGAAGTAGTGGGCGGCGACTTCGCATAGGTAAGATTCTTCTTCGGGAGTCGGCAATAGGTTTGAGGGGTTGCCTTCGAAAATTTTCTCCGTGGTTCCGATCATCGTTTTGCCTTTCCACGGCATGACGAAAACAGCGCGCTGATCTTGTGGCGCTTCGACATAGTAAATCCCACGAGGTGGCGGGGCGTCAAAAACAATATGTGTGCCCGCAACCAGATCGAATTCTCGTTTTTTTGGCGTAGGATTTACCTTCTCAAGGATAAGGTTCGCCCAGGGCCCGGCGGCATTAACTAAGAGTCGAGCACGAACAGTGTGCATGGTGCCGTTTACTGAATAGCGTACCAGGTTTGATTCTGCTTCTACATCTGCGGAAACAAATTCTGCAGGCATCACAAGCTCAGCGCCAAGTGATTTTGCCGACTGCATGACTGATTTTGTTAGCTCTGCATCGTCAGTAGCACCGTCATTGTATCTGAATACCGCCTGCAAATTTTCGCATGACAATCCATCTAGATTTCCCCAATCTTCTTTGGGGATAGATTCAAACCTCGCGTCCTTGCGAAATTTCCCCAACGCAGAATAAAGGCTTAGACCCGCACGGATTTCCCACGGCCTACGTTTTGTTTGTTTGTAAATCGGAATGTAAAACGGTTCGAGCCTGACGAGTTTTGGGGCGAGTTTCAGAAGAAGGGTCCGCTCGGAAAGACATTCGAAAACGAGCTTAATTTGTGCTGTTTCAAGGTAACGCAAGCCACCGTGAATGAGCTTGCTAGATTTGCTAGATGTGCCATGCGCAAGCGCCGATTTCTCAATAACCAACACAGAATATCCGGCGGCGGCTCCAGCCTGAGCGATTCCTGCCCCATGAATCCCACCGCCTATGATGACCATGTCGTATGTCTTCGTGGATATGCTCATGACAGCATTTTCTCTACCTCTTTTGTTTCTATGACATCCACGCCGCGGAGATGCAGTTTGCGCGCAACTTCTTTCGATACCACCTCGTAAATCACCCAATCCCAGTGACCCTCCCACAATTTTCCCGTGCCTTCAGGAAGGATTTCTGTGTCCGCAAAAAGGTAGTTAGGGTTCATGTTTCGGGCGGTTTTCTCTCCCGCTGCGTCATATGATGTCATCACCCAACCTGTTTGGTGGAATCCTGTTTTTATCGCCTCTTCCACAGCGTATGGATTAAAGCTGATCAATACACATTGCGAAAGCGCTGTTTCACAAACCTCTTTTAAAGCCTTCATGCATTTTTCCAATCCGTGGAATAAAATGGACGCTTGTTTGATCTCCACAAACGCTGTGACCTTTGGGTGTTCTTGAAGCCAAATCATGACCTCTTCAACGCTGCTCACCTCCTTCAAGGCAATGTGGTTCTGGAAGTCCTTTTTATTGAGTTCAAACACATTCAGGTCCAGTCCTGTGGTTCGCTTGAAATTGTCGTCGTGAATCATGATGGGAACCCCGTCCTTCGTGAGTTGGACATCAAACTCCACCATTTCTGCGCCCACTTTAACCGCCTCGTCTAGCGCTGTAATTGTATTCTCTAGGTATTTTGAAGCGTAGCCACGATGCGCGACTATTTTCATTTTTAAATCGGAATAAAGTGGATCGGGCATGCTATTTAAGCGCTTCTTTGATGAGGGTTTCAGAGGCGTGATTTGCAACTGTTACTTTGAGTCGCGGTTCTACAGACATGGCACGATCAATCGCCCATTCTGCGCCTTTGTTTCGCGCCCAACTTCGGCGGGCGATTCCATTGTTCACATCCCAATGGAGCATGGATTTGAGTCTGCGCTCTGAATCTGAGGAACCATCGAGAAGCATGCCGAATCCACCATTGATCACTTCACCCCATCCAACTCCGCCACCGTTGTGAATCGAGATCCACGTCGCGCCGCGAAACCCATCGCCAATGACATTTTGGATCGCCATATCTGCCGTAAAGGCCGATCCGTCATAGATATTCGATGTCTCGCGATAGGGAGAGTCCGTTCCGCTAACGTCATGGTGGTCTCGACCTAGAATGATCGGCCCTTTTAACGCGCCGGAGGCAACCGCGTCATTAAACGCTTTTGCAATCTTCATTCGACCTTCCGCATCCGCGTACAGTATACGCGCTTGAGAACCCACGACGAGCTTGTGCTCGGCGGCACCGCGAATCCACTGAATATTGTCATTCATTTGGGTTCTGATTTCTGGGGGGGAATCCGCCATCATCTCCTGAAGAATTTCACAAGCGAGTCGATCTGTAAGTGCGAGATCTTCTGGCTCGCCGCTTGCGCAAACCCACCTAAATGGCCCAAACCCAAAATCGAAACACATCGGCCCCATAATATCCTGAACGTAGCTTGGATATCTGAAAGCAATGCCATCTTCTGTCATAATATCAGCTCCCGCACGACTTGACTCAAGAAGGAAAGCGTTTCCGTAATCGAAGAAATAGGTCCCTTTTTCTGTGTGGCGATTGACCGAGTCTGCGTGGCGCCTTAACGACTCTTTTACGAGTTCCTTAAACTTGTCGGGCTCCTTTGCCATGAGTCTATTTGACTCCTCAAATGAAATGCCCGCGGGGTAGTATCCCCCAGCCCAAGGATTGTGAAGTGAGGTTTGGTCTGAACCTAGATCTATATAAATATTCTTGTTGTCGAACACCTCCCAAACGTCCACAATATTTCCGAGATAGGCATATGACACGACCTCCTTGTTGTTAATAGAAACCTGGACGCGATCGGCGAGAATGTCAATGTCATCAATGATATGGTCGACCCAACCTTGTTCATGTCGCTTGTGCGCGGCCTCTGAATTTACCTCCGCACACACCGTCACACATCCAGCGATATTTCCTGCTTTCGGCTGTGCGCCACTCATGCCACCCAATCCCGATGTTACAAACAGTTTCCCAGCGAGAGATCCATCCCCCCCGTTTTTTTCAGCAAGTTTCCGTCCTGCATTGAGAACTGTAATCGTGGTGCCATGAACAATCCCTTGGGGGCCGATATACATGTACGATCCCGCTGTCATTTGTCCATACTGACTGACGCCCATAGCGTTCATTCTCTCCCAGTCATCTTGAGAGCTGTGATTCGGAATCACCATCCCATTTGTTACGACAACGCGCGGAGCGTCGGGATGAGAGGGGAATAGCCCCATCGGATGTCCGGAGTACATGGAGAGGGTTTGGTCGACATCCATCTCACTCAAATACTTCATCGTCAAACGGTACTGCGCCCAGTTTGAGAAAACCGCACCGTTTCCGCCATATGTAATAAGCTCCTCAGGGTGCTGAGCGACAGCCGGATCAAGGTTGTTTTGAATCATCAGCATGATTGCCGCAGCTTGCGTGCATTTCGCTGGATACCAATCTATCGAACGCGCTTTAATCTCGTCGTTTGGCATAAAACGATACATGTAAATTCGACCATAGTCGGCAAGTTCTTTCGCAAACTCTGGGGCCAAAACTGGGTGGTGTTCCGAGGGGAAGTACCTGAGTGCATTTGCCAGTGCGAGCTCCTTTTCTGGAGCGGTCAAAATCTCTTTTCTAACGGGTGCGTGCGAAGCGCCTTCGCTCCGCTTACGTGCGTTTGGAAGTACAGACGGGATTCCCTCTTGTATCGTTTTTTGAAATTGCGCTAAAGTCATTTTTTTGGTCTCTTTTTGTACGTCCCTGTAGCTTTGTCAAAACCATACGGACAGTGTTTACAACCGCTTTCACAGCAATGGCCGCGCTTAAGGTGGTGTTGTTCTGTAAAAACAATAAACCCTTCGTCAGTTGTGTAAAAATCTTCCGGCTCTAGCTGCTTTGTCATCGTTACAAAGGTAGTATTATGACTACCTTTGTCGCTCCACTGAAAACATCTTTATGAGCGACTTCCTAACGCACGAATGCGGCATTGCGCTTCTGAGACTTAAAAAGCCCCTACAGTACTACGTCGATAAGTACGGAACGGCATTCTACGGGCTCAATAAGATGTACCTGATGATGGAAAAACAGCACAACCGAGGCCAGGACGGCGCGGGAATCGCAAACATCAAACTCGACGTCAGTCCTGGAAAAAGATACATTTCCAGAATGAGATCTATTGATGGAAAGCCCATCCAAGACGTTTTTCAAAAAATCCTAGAGCGATTTGAAAATCTTTCCAAAGAACAGCTCGCAGATGCGGATTATCTTCAGGAGAATTTTGCGTTCACCGGCGAGCTTTCTCTAGGTCACCTCCGATATGGTACGTATGGAAAGAATGACATCGAAAATTGCCACCCATTCTTAAGACAAAGCAATTGGCGGACTCGAAATCTAGTCGTTGCCGGAAACTTTAACATGACAAACGTGGATGAGCTGTTCGATGTCTTAATTAAAATCGGACAGCATCCAAAACAGAAATCCGATACGGTCACTGTTTTGGAGAAAATCGGACACTACCTAGATGTAGAAAACCAGGCCCGTTTCGACGCACTCAAAGAGCAGGGTTTAAATCACCAAACGATCTCTGAACAAATCGCCGACACATTGGATGTTGGCGGGGTTCTTAAATCTGCAGCAGCTGATTTCGATGGGGGATACACAATGTGTGGGCTTCTCGGTCATGGAGATGCTTTCGTCCTCCGAGACCCAAATGGTATACGACCGGCATACTGGTATGAAGATGATGAAATTGTCGTCGCGGCTTCCGAACGTCCTGTCATCCAAACAGCATTCAACCTCACCTCAGATAAAGTAAAAGAAGTTGATCCGGGGCACGCTTTAATCATCAGGCGAAATGGAGCGACATCTATGGAGAAAATCATCGAACCTGGAGAGCGCACCGCTTGTTCGTTCGAACGTATTTATTTCAGTCGTGGAAACGACGTCGACATCTACAAGGAGAGAAAGGCCTTGGGGGAGAAGATTGTCCCCAAGATTCTCGAGGCAGTCGAACACGACCTTGAAAACACTGTTTCAAGTTTTATCCCGAACACCGCAGAGGTATGTTACTATGGGATGATTAAGGGGCTTGAGACGCATCACAACAAGAGTAAAATAGCCCGAATAAAAGGACTTGGTGCAAACCCTTCAGGAGAAGAAATTGAAAGTATCATCAACGAGCGACCCCGCATTGAGAAAGTAACCATCAAGGATGCAAAGCTCCGAACCTTTATTACCGAAGATGCTTCACGTGACGATTTGGTAGCCCATGTGTATGATGTGGCATATGGTTCTGTCATTCGTGGGAAAGACAACCTCGTCGTCATTGACGACAGTATCGTTCGAGGAACCACCCTCAAAAAATCAATCCTAAGTATTCTTGATCGCCTGGGGCCCAAACTTATTGTCGTGGCCTCCAGCGCGCCTCAGATTCGCTATCCCGATTGTTATGGCATAGACATGGCGAGAATGAATGACTTCATCGCGTTTAAGGCCGCTGTGGCGCTTCTTAAGGAGCGAGGTATGGCGCACGTTTTAACGGAGACCTACGAAAAATGTAAGGCCGAGTTAAAAAAGCCGCTCACGGAAATCACAAACCCAGTAACGGCCATTTATGCACCTTTTTCTGCAAATGAGATTTCTGATAAGATTTCTGAGCTGCTTAAACCCAAAGGGATGAAGGCTGAAGTAAAAATCATCTTCCAAAGCATCGAGGGTTTACATGAGGCCTGCCCAGATCACAAAGGAGATTGGTATTTCACGGGCAATTACCCCACGCCTGGAGGGCGTCGCGTCGTGAACAAAGCGTTCATGTATTTCATGGAAGGCAGAACCGACAGGGCGTATTAGGCACCTGTGTGTTTACGCGCTTTTGTGTTTACTCCACAATTAACTTCTTCGTGGTAGGGTTGTTTTGGCCAGGGTTTACCGTGACGGTATACACGCCACTTGCCCACGAGCGAACATCTATCGTTGTCGAGTTTATCCCTGAAACGGAACGAATCTCTTCTACGACACGTCCTGTGATGTCCCTCACCTCCACAATCTTGGACGAAGCGTCAAATGAAGACCAAACCAATTGAACGTCATCTCTGGCAGGATTTGGAAACATCCCGAATTCCGATTGAGGCTGCTCTATCGATGCTTGTCCGACCGCATACGATTGCAAAACCTCCGTGGAGTTTGTCACCGTCGTGTCCAGCTCTGAAATCATTTGAAAATTCGTGTGTACAACAAGGGGGGCAAGCATGGTGCCTTGATGAAACCTGATTTGGTGTACCACATAAATATTTACGCCCGTCAAAGAGCTGTCGGTGATTTCTCTCGTCATTTCAACCCTGGAAACGTCATCTAACTGAACGCCCCCTGGCAAAGAAATAGAGCCATACCCATTCATCGTGCTCTCTGTTGTTCCTGACCTATTTATAATCATTCCCTGCACATTAAGTGTCCCCGACATTGCGTCGGTCCAGGTTTCTTCGTATTCAAATGGGTATGGCCAAAATATATCTGAGTCCGTAAGCGGATAGCTCACACCTTGCTCCACGCCTCCGAAAAATTCAAAATATTCTGGGCCTAAATTCGTGTAAACCGATTGGCTATATGACGGAATCTCCATGATCCAATTTGCGCCCGGGTAATCGTCTTCGTAGGCGGAGGGGGACGCTGGCAAAATATGAATGCCATAGCTGTCTTGAGTGACTGTTCCGCTGTAGTCCCAATCCATCTCTTCACCGGATTCGCCAGCACTCATCATGCCGGCAACCCCCATTGTAAAGCTGTCTCCAGAAAGGAAAGATGGGGCGACAAGGGTTTGGGCATTTGCCTCTGAACTGAGCGTTGTGAAAGCGGCGACTGATAAAAACAGGCCGAAAAGAAGTGGTCTTGTCATTTTGATTTAATATATTGGATAAATAATTGCGATCAATTTACAAAGAAATGCTGCGACAACTTCTCACTGACCCCTGGCCTTGGTATATCGCTGGGCCCGCTATTGGGCTTATGGTTCCTTTGCTCTTGTTTGTTTTAAATAAATCCTTCGGTGTGAGTAGCTCACTCAAACATCTCTGCGCGATGTGTTCTGTTTCAAATGCGCGCTTTTTTAAATACGACTGGAAGAAAGAGACCTGGAATTTGATTTTTGTGTTTGGGGTTTTTCTTGGTGCGGTGCTCGTCGCAAAATACGTGCCGTCAGAGAGTCTTGTGGGCATCTCAGATGCAACGGCTGAGAAGCTAGGCGGAATGGGAATCTCCGATTTTACTGGACTTATGCCTGAGCAGATTTTTTCCTTTAGCCACATATTAAGCCCGGCCACTTTAATCAGTGTCGTACTGGGTGGGTTCTTTGTGGGATTCGGAACCCGATATGCAGGTGGGTGTACTTCTGGCCACGCCATTATGGGGCTTAGTCAATTTTCTTTGGGATCGTTGGTGGCCGTCATTGGGTTTTTTATTGGAGGTCTTTTCGTGAGTTGGATCGTTCTTCCGTCAATCTTGTCGCTCATATGAAACATCTATACGCACTGCTGTTGGGAGTCCTTTTTGGAGGGATACTCGTAAAAGCCGAGGTGGTCTCTTGGTTTAGAATACAAGAAATGTTTTGGTTCCAGAGCTTTCACATGTATGGCATTATTGGAAGCGCAATCGCGGTGGGTGCGCTCTCAATTTGGATAATGAAGCGCTTTGGCGCAAAATCTATAAACGGGGATTTCATCAACCCATCACCTAAGCCTCTCCATAAAAAAGCCAACCTCTTCGGGGGGATAATCTTCGGGTTGGGGTGGGCTTTAACCGGAGCCTGCCCAGGTCCACTTTACGCACTTGTGGGCAGTGGTTATGAAATTATGCTTGTGGCTATTTTATCCGCGATGCTTGGTGTAGTTGCATACGGACACCTCAAGGACAAGCTTCCTCATTAGGCGCTTTTTAAGTAAAGGTCCATCCGTTACAGAACATCATGTTGAGTAGGTATGTATTCCAAACCGTGCTCATTATCGTAAGTGCGCAGAATACAACGACCCCAAACGGGCGGTTCAATCGTTTGTAATTCATCCCGAAGAAGGTATAGCCCACAAGCAATAGCATCCCGAGGTATTTAAATTGGAAAATGTCACCCCCATAGGGCATAAGCGCAATAAAGGCGAGCATGAAAATGCACAGCCCGATGAAAATTGTATTCAACTTTAGGAGCTTAGGTTTGTCGACTGCCGATTTTTCAAAGTCGAAAAACAAAACAATCGCGGCGATATAAAACAGGGGCGATGCCATGATGAATCTGAATAAGCTGTGGATATTTCCGTTTGAAGTCAATATCGTAAAAATGAGAATTCCTGAAATGTAGAGAAGCGAAGAGAGCAACAAATAATCTCGCTTCTGCATCTTGATTCTTCTGTGCTCCCAAATTATTTTTCCTGACAATACACACGCTGGGATGGCTATAAAAAAGATGCTGAATACATTCATGCCATACCCTTCAACTGACCAATCTGTTATCCAGGTGTTCTCTGGGAGCCCTGACGCCCAAAACTGATGGGCATCAAAAAAGGAGGTCCACGAACCAGAGGTGGTCCACTGGATAATAAACACCAGTAAATACCCCATGACAAATGGGGTGCCTCTAAGTATCGAATTCTTTATGAGTGCATTTGTCTCTCTGTTGCACAGAAACCTAAACGCTTCAATCGCAAGTATAGAAATGAGCACAAAAACAGTTGCAGGCCTCACCATCGCAAGGAGAAGGGCACCAAAAAAATACAGTCCATATTTCTCTTTTAAAACCCCAATGACAACAACCGTCATGCCTAGCATAAACAAAGATTCCGAATATGGAATGTGATAAACAATGGTAGTTGGGAGTGTAATCAGTGCGATAAAAAACGGCAATTTTGATTTGTTTCTTATAGGAGTCATGGGTTGTAAATAGGCAAACAACAAGGCCATGCTGAGAATAAAAATGATGTAATTTAAAACAGACACTCCTCTTGGAGATAGTCCCGTCGTTTTCCAAAGAAATGGGAAAAGTGGGAAAAAGGCAGCCCTCACCTCTCCCCTGAATTCCTCCTCAAACACGTAATTTCTATCTCTTATAAAGCTGAATATTTCCGCATCCCACCTCAAGTATTTCTCTTGGGTTACCTCTACATATGGTGTTGCGTTCTCAGAAATTTTAAACCCCGTTTCAGTATCCGTCCGCTCATATGAATGGGCAACCGTCCCCAGAGTATCGTCGAAAAATGTCTGGTTCTGAAAGGCGGAAAACACACCCCAGAATAGTGCAAAGCACAACAATCCCGTGCTGAATAACACCCCCAATTCTCTTTGCATGGGGCAATCTACATTAAGAATTGACCAATTGAACTTCATTCAATTTATTAAATAAAAAAAGACAATTCTGTCCCAAATAACGCAACAATTACAGTGCCATCCCCGTCAAGATCTTATGGGCCACATGATGTCATTCGTCCGCAACAAAATGGGTTTTTACATGAAGTAGGGATCAATCGTGTGGTGGTTAATGAGTCGAGTTTAACGAAAAACCCGTTTCGGGTTATTTGTTCTACATTGTAAAATATGAATGATAAAATCACACGATACGACCGTTATCGCTATACGATGTTGTGGCTCGCAGAACATTTTTTCGCTTCAAATAAAAAAGCGAAAAAATTAAGGAAGAAACTCAGCGATTCTTTATCGGAAAAAATACCTGAAGAACTTGGGGGATTAGGGGGAAATGGAGAAAATCATATTCCCGTCCCTGTCATTGAAGGCATGGACGTTGAGGAGTTTATAAAAAACTATCGGAAAAAATCACAGCCTGTCGTGCTGAAAAATGCAGCGTCATCATGGCCGCTTTACAAAAAATGGACTCCTGAGTTTTTTGCAGAACAATATCCTGAAGATCCCGTGATATTGTTTGATGGAGCTATTGAAAGCAGAGAGTCTCCGAAAGAAAAAGAAACAAAAACTGTTTCACTCTCCGATTTTGTGGAAGCCATGAATAACGGTGGAAAGGATTATGCAAGATTTTTACCACTTCTGGATCAACACCCAGAGCTTCTAAAGGATTTTGATGTGGATTGGTTGATGTCCGCTGCAAATAAAGGTGCAAAAGGAGTAAAGCACCAATTGTTTATGGGAGGTGCGGGGACATCGACATCAATGCACTGTGCAATAGGTTCAAATTTATTTGTTCAGGTTCATGGAAGAAAACAATGGTGGATTTACAGCAACAAAAACTCTCCATTGCTTGAACCACTTGTAGATAGATCCGTGTTTTTTAGGAGCCAAGCAAGTGGCGAGAAACCGGAAGGTAATTTCAAAAAAGCAGACGGCTGGACTGTCATACTTGAGCCTGGTGATGTTTTATACAACCCCCCGTTTTTCTGGCATCAAGCACGTAATATTGATACAAATATAGGTGTGGGGTTTCGATGGTTCTCTCTTGCTTCCATTCTGAAAGTCAGTCCTGCTCAACTGTTAATGACGCTAACGGCCAGCAATCCATCCGTGCGTGAAACGAAGAAATTGGAGGGGAATTTTGCCAAAGTTTATGCCGATTTGTTGAAGATAAAAAAAGAATAAAAAAACGCTGACAGGCTGGAGGAGTTTTATTGTTTTCTTAGAAATTAACCGATTTAGAATCATAACTCACAAAGTTTCTTAAAAAAAAGAGTGTTAACTTTTATAAATTGCATAAAATCTGCGGGTTTAAGCATAAATCAAAGTATAAAAAGTATAAAAACCTTATTATCAGGCCGTTATAAACGGTATACAGTGGAGTCTAGATCCCACTTTAAAAAACGGGGTGAAATCGAAAAACCTTACGAGTAGAGTGTAAAAATATTTATTATGGAAGAACTTTTATTAGGTGGCGGCATCGTATTGATGCTGTTGTATTTAGTGTTTATTGTCTTGTTGCTTGCTTCGTTTTGGAAGATATATTCAAAAGCGGGGCAACCTGGATGGGCGTGTATAGTGCCTATTTATAATATCGTTGTCTTGTTAGAGGTTGTAAAGAAACCTATCTGGTGGATTTTACTTCTAATGATTCCTTTTGTTAATATTATCATCTATTTAATTATTTACCACAGGCTTTCTGTAGCTTACGGTAAAGGAGGAGGCTTTACCGCTGGTTTGATTCTCTTACCTGTTGTGTTTTTTCCAATTCTAGGATTAGGCAGCGCAGAATACGATGCCAACAGATTAGATTAATTACCTGTTTTTGTAATTTTTCCTAGGCTTAAATTGTAAGCTCGAATTTAAAACCCCTTTGAGATTTTGTCTCGAGGGGGTTTTTTTTGGGGAATAAAAAAGCCGCCTTGTGGGGCGGCTCTTTTGTTTTTTTGTACCTCTAATATCGGAAGTTTTTGTCTGCTTGAAAACGTCCGCTTGTGCGGACAAATGAACACAAGTTCTTTCAGTGATTATTCACATGTATTTCCAAAGTCGCTAAGAACTAATAATATGTCCTCAATCGATATGTAACCATCTTGGTTAACATCAGATAGGCAACCACCCTCTTCATCTGTTTCGCAATCACCGCCGTCCCAATTAA
>Ga0308017_1000409_pt1 | contig 13327 bp, 6 predicted proteins | sample Neamet280_FD_203145 | JGI IMG/M metagenome (GOLD analysis project Ga0308017, IMG submission 203145) | Marine microbial communities from water near the shore, Antarctic Ocean - #280 | ecosystem: Environmental > Aquatic > Marine > Unclassified | place: Southern Ocean | collected 2014-10-01
CCAGCGACGGCGACGTGGGTGGCGCCCCCACACCCAAAAAGCTCAGCGTCGCCTCGGTGATGATGGCGGTGGCCACCTGGATGGTGGCCAGCACCAGTACCGGCCCGAGCACATTGGGCAGCACGTGGCGGTGCATGATGCGAAGCGGCGCCACGCCGATCACGCGCGCGGCTTGCACGTATTCCTTTTGTCGCTCCACGAGCGTGGAGCCGCGCACCGTGCGTGCGTACTGCACCCAGCCGGTGAGCGTGATGGACAAGATGAGCACGCCGAAGGCCAACGTCTCGTGCGCGTTGGGAAACAGCGCCCGCCCGACACCCGCAATCAGCAGCGCGATCAGGATCGCCGGAAACGACAGCATCACGTCGCACAGGCGCATCAGCACGGCGTCCACCCAGCCGCCCAAAAAGCCAGCCAGCAACCCCAGCGTCACACCCAACAGCACCGACAGCACCACCGACGCCAACCCGACGAACAGCGAAATGCGCGCGCCGTAGATGAGCGCCGACAGGATGTCACGGCCCTGGTCGTCGGTGCCGAGCGGAAAGGCCCATTGGCCTTCGGCGTACCACACCGGCGGCAGCCGGGCGTTGCTCAGCTCCAGACTGGCCAGATCGAACGGGTTGTGCGGCGCCACCCAGGGCGCGAACAAGGCCGACAGCCCGCACACGAGCGCGATCAGCGCCGCCACGATGGCCGCGGGCGACGTGCGAAAGCTGTAGCCGATGTCGCTGTCCCACCAGCGCATCCACCATGTTTTCATGAGGGGTTCCTTTCGTTTCAGCGATCGCCCGGCGCCGTCAGTGACCACCGGCGCGGTCGACGCGCAGGCGCGGATCGACGGCGAAATACAGCAGATCGACGATGAGGTTGATGACCACGAAGATGAACGCGATCAAACACAGGTAGGCCGCCATCACGGGAATGTCGGCAAACGTGACGGCCTGAATGAACAGCAGCCCCATGCCCGGCCATTGAAACACCGTCTCGGTGATGATGGCGAACGCGATCAGCCCCCCGAGCTGCAAGCCCGTGATCGTCATCACCGGCACCAGCGTGTTCTTGAGCGCGTGGCCGAAGTGCACCGCCCGGTCGCTCAGACCACGCGCGCGCGCGAACTTGATGTAATCGGTGCGCAGCACCTCCAGCATCTCGGCACGCACCAGGCGCATGATGAGGGTGAGCTGGAAGATCGCCAGCGTCACCGCAGGCAGCACCAGGTGGCGCCAGCCCTTGGGCGACAGCAGACCCGTGGTCCAGCCCCCCAGGTCGGTCACCTCGCCGCGCCCGAAGCTGGGCAGCCAGCCCAATTGCACCGAAAAAATCAGGATCAACACGATGCCGATCAGGAACGTGGGCAGCGACACCCCCAGCAGCGAAAAGGTCATGAACACCTGAGCGAGCCACGTGCCGCGCCGCAGCGCGGCATACACCCCCATCGGGATGCCGACCGCCAGGGCCAGCACGGCCGCCACCAGCGCCAGCTCCAGCGTGGCCGGAAAGCGCTCGGCGATCAGACTCGCCACCGGCACCCCCTGGTGGATGCTCATGCCGAAATTACCCTGCAGTGCGTTGAGCACGAACTGCCAAAACTGCACGAAAAAGGGCTGATCGAGCCCCAACTCGGCGCGCACGGCGGCCACCTGCTCTGGCGTGGCGTCCTGCCCCAGCACCTGTAGCACCGGGTCGCCCACGTACTGAAACAGCATGAAGGCCACGAAGGCCACGGCCAACATGACCAGCGCCGCCTGCGCCAGACGTCGCAAAATGAAGGCAAGCATGAAAGCACTCCAGCGGAGGCCCGCCGACGGGCCCCCGCCACTTCACAGAGCGGATTGCGCACCCGGGGCCACCCGCCACTGGCAGCGCGGCCACCGATTGCGCAGCGGGTGATCAGTTGACCTTGAGCACGCGCCAGTCGATGCGGTTGTCGGCGCGATGCACCACGTCGATCGACTTTTTCATCGCCCAGGGGATGATCTGGTTGTGCAGCGGGATGTGCGCCACGTCGTCGTTTTGCAGTTGCAGCGCCTCGGTCAGCAGACGCGGGCGGATGTAGGGATCGGTCTCGGTCTTGGCGCGGTCGATGATCGCGTCCATTTTGGGGTTGCTGTAGCGGCCGACGTTGTAGTTGCCGTCGCCGCCCGGGCCCGGCGTGCGCAGCAGCGACTGCAGGGTGTAGAGCGCATCGAACGTCGGCACGCCCCAACCCAACATGTAGATGCTGGCCTCATAGCGCTGGATCATCGGGAAGTACGTCACCAGCGGCAGCGTGCGCAGCTTGGCCTTGACGCCGATCTTGGCCCACATCGAGGCCACCGCCTGACAGATCTGTTCGTCGTTGATGTAGCGGTTGTTGGGGCAGGCGAAATCGACTTCGAAGCCGTCTTTGTAGCCCGCCTCGGCCAGCAGCCGCTTGGCCGCTTCGACGTCGTAGGGATAGCGCTTGTGCACCGACTCGCTCCAGCCCGCCACCTGCGGCGCCACCAGCGCGCCGGTGGGCTGGCTCAAGCCCCGCATGGTCACGCGGTGGATGGTGTCGATGTCGATGGCTTGGTACAGCGCCTTGCGCACGCGCACGTCCTTCAGCGGGTTTTTGCCCTTGACGTTGCTGCCCGGCAGCTCGTCGCGGTGCTGGTCCATGCCGAAGAAGATGGTGCGGTTTTCCACGCCATCGATGACCTTGAGGTTGGCGTTGTTGCGCAGGCGCGGCAGGTCTTGCGGCGTGGGGTCGAGCACGAAGTCCACCTCACCCGACAGCAGCGCAGCCATGCGCGTGGCGTCGGACTTGATGGGGTTATAGACGATCTGGGTCACATTGGTGTCGAGTTTGCCCCAATAGTTGGGGTTGCGCTCGAGCACCATGCGCTGATCTGGCACCCACTCTTTCAAGATGTAGGGGCCGGTGCCCATGGCGTTGCGGTGCGCGAACGTCTCTTCGTTGCCTTTGATGTCGCGCGGCTCGGTGGCGCGGTTTTTCTCGGCCCAGGCTTTGCTCATGATGCGCAGCTCGGTGAGCTGGTTGAGCAGCACCGGGTTGGGGCCCTTGAGGATGATGTCCACCGTGTTCGCATCGACTTTGACCACCTTGTCGATGCCTTGGGTGTAGATGGCGAAGTTCGACGTCTTGGCCATCGCGCGCTGAATGGAAAACACAACGTCATCCGCGGTCAGCGGCGAGCCGTCGTGAAACTTGACGCCCTTGCGCAGGGAAAAACGCACCTGCGTGGGGCTGATCTCGCGCCACGACTCGGCCAGCACCGGCTCGACCTTGAACGTCTTGCTGTTGTAGTAGACCAGCGACTCGTAAACGGCGGCGTGGATGCCGTTTTGCAGCGCGTTGTTCTGCGAGTGGATATCCCAGGTGGCGATCTCGCCCGCGCTGGACCACTTGAACGGCTTGGCATGCACCAGCGGCATCCCCAGGACGAGCGCCGCCCCGAACGCGATGAGTGTTCGTTTCATTGCGAAACCTTGCAAAAGTTGAACGTGCCGTAACTATGCACGAGTCGTGCCAGCCTCCTGGCCCGGGTTTACCCGTAAACCTGGCCGTCGGGCCCCACCCAGACACCCGATGTCGGTTTGGCGACACTTTCGTGGCACTCCGCATACCGCCGGCGCGCGCACTGCATCCACGACGCGGACCGACATATCCCGTGGTGGCGCGCGGTGCGTTTTTGCGCCCACGGGCAGCATCGCTCAGGCCAGGGTATCGCCCAACGAGACCCCGATCTGGCGCGCGGCGCGCAGCAAAGGATGGTCCAGTGGCACCGTGCGTGTGCCATGCACCACGTCGGCCAGTGCGACATGCCCCAGCCGCCCACCGTGCAGCGTGACCATGCGGTTGTATTGGCCCTGCATAATGAGCTGCGCCGCCTCGTTGCCGAACTGGGTGGCCAGCACACGGTCGAACGGCGTGGGCGAGCCGCCCCGCTGCACGTGGCCGAGCACGGTGGCGCGCACCTCCGAATCGAGCCGCGGCTGCAGCTGCTCGCGCAGCACGTGCGCCACGCCGCCCAGGCGGATTGGGTCGGGGCTGTCGGCGATGCGCTGCTGCACGGTGCGCTCACCCCCCCGGGGTTTGGCGCCCTCACCGATGCAGATAATGGTGTAGCGCTGGCGCCGCTCGCGCGCGCGGCAGACGGCTGCCACCGCATCGAGGTCGAAATCGATCTCGGGCAGCAGGATCACGTCCGCCGCGCCGGCCAGCCCCGCCTCCAGCGCGATCCAGCCTGCGTAGCGGCCCATGGTCTCGACGATCATCACCCGGCTGTGGCTCTGCGCGGTGGTCTGCAGCCGCTCGATCGCCTCGGTCACCGTGGCCACCGCAGTGTCGAACCCAAAACTGCGCTCGCAGCCCACGATGTCGTTGTCGATCGTCTTGGGCACGCCCACGATGGGCAAGCCACGCTGCGCCAGACCGTGCGCGATGGCCATGCTGCCGTCGCCGCCGATCACCACCAGCGCCTGCAGCCCCAGGGCGCGCGCGTGGGCCAGCACGCGTTCGGTGTCGGCCTCGCTGCGCAGCGGGTTGGCACGGTTGCTGGTGCCCAAAATGGTGCCGCCCCGCATCAAGATGCCGCTGACCGACTCCCAGGTCAGCTCGCGCACGCGCGGCGTGTCGGCCATCAGGCCGCCAAAACCGTCTTCGATACCGATGACCTGCGCGCCACACTGGCGCAACAGCGATTTGGCCACCGCGCGAATGACGGCGTTGAGGCCGGGGCAGTCACCGCCGCCGGTCAGGATTCCGATACGCATCGTCATGAACAGCTCACTCCTGGATCGTTGGGAAGGGGTCGGACTCAGCGTTGCGCGCGCGGCCACAAAGCCCACAGTTGCAGCGGTTGCTTCAGGCCCGCCGCCAGCGGATAGGCGGCATCGCCCCAGCCGACGAAAAAATCGGCGCGCACGGCCCCCACGATGGCGCTGCCTGTGTCCTGCGCCAGCACCAGCCGCTGCAGCCGCGCCACGGACCCGCTGGAAGCCAGCCACAACGGGGTGCCGTAGGGAATCGCATCGCGATCGACCGCGACCGAGCGGCCCGGGGTGAGCGCCACGCCCTGCGCCCCGCGGGGGCCGAACTGGGCGTCGAGCATGGTCAGCGGCTCCTCACGAAAGAAGACGACGCGCGGGTTGACCCACAGCAGCTCGTCGAGGCGCTGCGGGTTGGCCGCGGCCCACGCGCGGATGGCTTCCCAGGTGCCCTCGCGGATCTCGCGCCGCTCCAGCAGCCAGCGACCGACGCTCTGGTACGGGTGCCCGTTGTGCGCGGCAAACGCCAGCCGCACGAGCGAAATGCGCCCATCGGGCTCGAGGATACGCAGCCGCCCCGAACCCTGGATTTGCAGCAGCAGCGCATCGAGCGGGTCGGCCAGCCAGGCCAGCACCTGGCCCTGCAGCAGCTGCTGCACCTGCGGGTCGCTGTCGATTTGCTGCCGCGTGTACCACGGCTGCCCGGCGGCACTGGCCAGCGCGGCCGGCGGTGCGTAGAGCGGGACGCGGTAGGGTCCGTGCGCCACCCGGCTGGCCAGCAGCTCGGGCTCGTAGTAGCCGGTCAGCAAGCCGGGCCGGTTGGCCCCGTCCGGCGCCAGCACGCGGTAGGGCTGCAGGCGCTGCATGATCCAGGCATGGCGCTCGGCCTCGTCGCCCAGCGTCAGGCGCCGCATCTCGGCGCAGATGGGGCCCCACGGCGGGGCGGGTCGCTCGCAGCTGCGCAGCCAGGCGTTCCATGCCTCGTGCAGGGCGTCCCGTCCCCAGCCGGGCAGTTCGCTCCAGCGCACCGGCTGCCACAGCGCGGCCCCGCGCCGCACGGGGGGCGGCAGCGGCCTCGCATCGGCCGCCTGCCACGCCGCGTCGAGGGGGGTGAGCACGGCCGGTCCCTCGCCATCCACCGGGACAGGCAGGGCAACCGCGGGCGGTTGGGGAACCTGCAGAGGGGCTGCCGGCTCCACTGCGGGGAGCGTGGGCGCGGGCGGCGACGCATCGGTGACCGCGACGGGTACGCTGCCACAGCCCGCCATGGCGCCCACGACGATGACCGCCCCCCAGCCAGCCACCCGCCGCACCGCCCGACCGATTCTCTTACCCGTTGCCGTCATGACCCTGTTGCTGCTCGAAGCGCTAGGCGCCCTGTTGTTGTTCATCTTCATCGTCTGGTGGACCATGTTCGCGGGCCGCAAGCGGGGCGAGCCGCCCGAGGCCGCGCCCGCACCGGATGCGGCACCCCCGGCGCCTGAGCGCGCGCCCGGGTCTCGGCCACCACCCCCGCCCCCGTCCCCGCACGAGTAAGCGCGCCCACCACGGCTCACAGGCGCCGGTGGCTCAGCGCCGGCAGCCGGCGCCTCACGTCGAGCAGCCGCTCGCGTTCGAGCTCGGCCACCACCACCCCAGGCCCCGTGGCCTGCTGCGCCAGTACCACCCCCCAGGGGTCGACGATCATGCTCTGGCCCCACGTCTGGCGGCCGTTTTCGTGGCGGCCCCCTTGGGCGCTGGCGATCACGTAGGCCTGGTTTTCGATGGCGCGCGCGCGCAGCAGCACCTCCCAGTGCGCTTGTCCCGTCACATGGGTAAACGCGGCCGGCACCACCAGCACGTCCGCCGCCAACAATCGATACAACTCGGGAAAGCGCAAGTCGTAACACACGCTCAAGCCCACGCGCCAGTCGGTGCCGGACCGGTCGCGCAGGGTGAACGCCACCGGCCGCTCCCCAGCTTGCAGCACGGCCGCTTCGTCGTAGCCCTGCTGCCCGTCGTGGAAGCGAAACAGGTGAATCTTGTCGTAGCGTGCCACGCAGCGCCCGTGCGGGTCGAACGCGAGCGACGCGTTGGCCGCGTGCTGCGGATCGTCAGTGGCCAGCGGCACCGTGCCGCCCACGATCCACAGCCCCAGCTCGCGCGCGGCGTCGGACAAAAAATCCTGCATCTTGCCCAGGCCCGGCGGCTCGGCCAGCAACAGTTTGTCGGCGTCGCGCGCGCCCATGAAGCCGAAGTACTCTGGCAACACGGCCAGCTCGGCACCCGCGTGGCGGGCTTGGTCGAGCAGTTCGTGCGCCTGCGTCAGGTTGTGCTCCAGGCTGACGCCGGAGACCATTTGAATGGCGGCGACTTTCATCGGTTTGGCTCCGGGTTGGCATCGGTCGGGTTGGCAACGGGTATCGTACGCGCAATGCGCTCCACCTGGGGGTCGGCCCAGGTGCCCGTGATGCGAAACGTTTGCGTGGCCGCCGCTTGCAGCGGCTCGCGCAGCAGCCACTGCGCAAGGAACGTCCCCAGCCCGGTGACCGGGTTGATCGCTGCGGCCACCAGCGACGCCGTACCGGCGTTGAGTTCCGGCACAACGACGACGGTGAGGTCCTGCGTCTCGCGCACCAGGTCAGCGCGGCCTTCGATGAGCACGGCGGCGCTGACTCCCTTCATTTGCAAATTGTTGGTGCTGGCCACGCCGCCCTCGATGCGGGCATGGCCGCGCACGAAGTCGAACGCAAACCCCTCGCTGAAGACGTCGCGAAAATCCAGTGTCAGTCTCCGCGGCAGCGACTGCAGGCTCAGCACCCCCAGCAGCTTGGCAATGCCGGGGTCGGCCTTGAGGAATTGCCCCCGCTGCACGTCGAGCGCGAGCTCGCCGGACAGGCTGGGCAAGTGTAGCGCCAGCGGCGCGCCTAGCCAGCCGATCGAGCCCTCCAGCCGGCCCCGTCCGCCGCGCAGCGTGCCCGCAAAACCGAAGCGATCCAACAGCGCGCCCGCATCGTCGATGTCGAGCCGTACCTGCAGCGCCGTGCGGCGCGCGCTGGCCGCCTGTCCGGGGGCCGTCAGCGCCGCTGCGGTGGGTGCCCAATTGCCAGTGGCGCTCAGGCGCGCTTCGGGCACGCTCAGGCGCAGCGTCTGCAGCCGCCACTCGCGCGCCGCGACGCCACCCTGCGTGGCATCGCGATTGACGGCCTGCAGCTCCAACCGCCCCAGGCGACGCCCGGCCAGTTCAAAATCGTCCACCACCACGTCCAACGCCGGCATCGAACGCGGCTGACCAGCCAGTCGCTCGACGTCGTCCGCTGCGCTGGGCGGCAGCTGCAGCCGGGCCAGCCGTGCCATCAGCCGCTCCTGCGTGCCGCCGTCGTACTCCAGATAACCGTTGAATTGGCGCGCCACCACCGACAAACGCCAGACGTCGCCCGCACGCGTGCCGCCGGCCACCAGGGCGTCGAACGGCCGCCCCCCCAGCACCAGCCGATCCAGCGTGATGCCAAACTGGGTTGGCCAATAGGCGGTACCGTCGCGCCAGCCAACGGCGGCGCTGCGCGCGCCAGCCGCCACTGGCGCGGCCGGCTCCAGCGCCGCCGCCCACGCATCGGCGTCCAGCGCGCGCAGGCGCACGACGCCCGCCACCCCCGACACCGGCCAATCGGGCCACTCGGCTCCCAGGGCCAGCCGCCCGCGGCGCACCGTGGTGACGTCGCCTCGATGCTCGCGCTCAAACTCGGCGCGCAGCGGCACCCCATCGGCTGCGGGCTCGATGCTCAGACGCAGCCGATCGCGGGTGAGTGCCGCGCCCGGCTCGGGGCGGGGCTGCGCCTGGATCGCCAGCGCGACGCGCCAGGCCGATTCCGCCGGCTTGACCAGCGGCGCGGGCAGCGCCAGGGCCATGCCGCGCAGGTCGGTGTCCACCTGCAGATCCATCCCGTTGGGGCCGAAAGTCAGCCCGAGCGTGTAGCGTGTCGCGCCCTGCGCGTACTGCCCCAGCCAGCGCGCCCAACCCCACGCAGGCGCCGACTGCAGGCCGACGGCGCTGGCGCTGCCCTGGCCCTGCACGCGGATCACGGCCGCGCCGTCGCGGCGCGTCATGCCACCGGCAAAGCGCAGCTCACCCCCGAGCGCACGGGCGCTCGCCGACGAGAGGTCGAACCCCTGATCGGTGAAGTCGATAACCGCCCGCACACCCTGCAATGCAGGCAGATCCGGCCCCCATTGCACGTCGTTGCCCGCCAGCCGCACCTGTCCGCGCACTTGCGTGCGGTCGGTGTCGTCCAGCGGGATGCGCAGCTGCAACGGCACCTCGACGGTGCCGTCGGCGCGCACCTCGTCGAGCGCCCCGTCGGTCATGGCGCGCAGCGGGGACGCGGCGACGAAGCGCAGCGCCTCCGCGGCCGGGCCACGGATGAGGCCATCGACTTGCAGCAGCGGGGCATCGGCCATGTAGTCGGCGATCACCGCGTCGGCCTGCACCACGCGCAGCGCGGGCTGGCCAAGCACGCCGCCGCTGGCGCGGGCCACCTGCAAGCGATGGCCATCGATGCGCAACTCGGCGTCGAGCGGCGCCAGCGCGGGCCACGGCGCGCTGCCCGCGGGCAGCAGCGACGGCGGCGCGTAGTCGAGCACCACGTCCTGCAGCTGCGCGCGCACCTCGAACGTGCCTTGGCGCGCGGCGGCGAATGGAAAGTCCCACAGATCGCCATCGACGCGAAACGTCGCCTGGGCCACCCGCCCGGCCCGGATCGCCGCACGCAGATACTGCCGTGTATCGGCCCCCACGGTCAGCGGCAGATAACGCACCACGCGCGTGCCGTCGGCGCGCGTGAGCCGCAGGTCGAGCTGCAGCAGCCCGGGAAAGCGATCGCGCGCCGCGCTGCGCGCCGGGTCGGCGGTGCGCCAGCGCAGGCGGCCGCTGCCCGCCGCGTCAGCGTTGGCAAAGCTCAGTTGCTCGACGTCGAGCGCGATGTCCGGGCCGTCGAGCGTCCAGCGCAGCTGCGCGTTCAGCTCGTCGAACGCCAGACGCGGTTCCTCGAAAACACCAGGGAACGTCAGCGCCCCGCGCCGCAGCGCCACGCTGGCGCGGCCGCCGCGCTCGTCGAAGGCAAATTCGGCGTCCACGCCCTCGACCCCCGGACGCCCGTAGGCGGGCGCCTTGTTGGCGTTGTCGCCCGGTACCACGGCCGCCGCTGCGCCAGGGCGCAAGGCCAGCCCCTGCACCCGCCCGCGCGCCGACCAGCGCTCGGGCGCGCCCGGGCGCTCCGCGGCCGACCAGCGCACCACGAGCCCTTCGGCGATGCCCGCGGGCTGCGTGGCCAAGGCCCAGCGGTTGACCGCGTCGCCCAGCGGCAGCACGCGCGCGAGCCGTTGCAGCACTCCCAAATCCAGTCGGTCCGACGTCAGCATCCAGCGGCGCAGCGCGCCATCGCCCGCTTGCCCCAGCTCGAAGCGCACATCGCCACGTGGCCATTCGGCACCGTCGGCGGTGGTGATGGTCAGGCCCTGCGTGGTCCAGACCATCGTGTCGCCATCGCGCTGCACCCCGAGCCGCCCGCCCAGGTGGGCCACGGCCAGCGGCTCGATGTTGGTTTCCGCTGTGCGCGCCCAGGCGATCTGCACGTCGCTCCACTGCACGTCCGCGACGGCCGCGCGCCATTGGCCGCGCTGCACGTCGGCCCACAGCCGCAAGGCCCCCGTGGCCCGCCCCGCGCGCACGCCCCACAGCGCCGCGGTATCCACGTACTGCCCCAGCCGCTGCACGTCCAGCCGCGGCGCCTCGAGGTACGCCTCGCCCGACCAGTCGCGCCAGCGCCCAGGGTGGGTCTGCCACAGCGGGCGGCTGAAGCGCCCCCGCACACTGAAGCGCTCGCCCCACTCGGGTGGCGGCGTGGCGTCGAGCCGAAATTCGTGCCGCCAGCCGGGATTGCGCACGACGATATCCACCTGCTCGAGCACCAGGGGCGGGGCATCTGGACGCTGCTCATCGACCCAGCGCACGCGTCCGCCGCGCAGCGCAAACTCGCGCTGCCCGAAAAACCAGTCGGCCGCCCGGCTGTCGCCGGGGGTGGCGTTGACGTCCAGTCCCGCGACCTGCAATCGGCCATCTGCGAGTCGCCGCACCTCGAGCACCGCCCCCTCGATGGCGAGCTGCTCGAATCCCACGCGCCACAGCGACGCCACCGACAGCGCCGCTTGCACCCGCGGCAGGTGCAGCGCCTCATGGCCTTGGGCATCATGCAGCCGCACGTCGCGCAGCGTCAACCCTGGCACCGGCCCAGTGGCAGCTGCCTCGATCGCCCCCACCGTCACCCGCACCCCCAGGGCGCGTGTGGCCACCGCCTCCAGCGCCGGACGCCATGCCTCGGCCCGCGGCACAATCCAGAACTGGAGAGCCCCCCACGCCACCCCGAGCAACAACCAAACGGCCACCACCCCTGCGAAGAGGAGCTGCGTCGCCCGTGCCCACAGGCGCAGGCGGCGAGACGCGGGAGAGGAGGCCATCGATGCAGTCACACGAAATTATGATGTCGAGCGCTTGCGTTGGTTCGCCCAACGCCGACCACAGCCGGTTCGTGCAACGCATCCGGCGCCGCTACGAGACCGAACGCCACTGGTTGCCGCCGGGTGTGCCTGACGCTGCTTCGTTGCGCCAAACTTGGCAAACGCTGCGTGCACACGGCCACGACGTGCCGGCGGCCCTGCGCATCGTGCGCCACCTGACGCTGGAGCGATTGGCGGTACTCGACTGTGAACAAGGCGCGCCATTGTCGGCCATCACACACGCCATGACCGCGCTGGCCGAACTGGTGCTCGATGAAGCCGCGCGCGCCGCACGCGCCGAACTCGACGCCATCCACGGCCCCCCGCAGGCCGGCCCCCAGCGGGCGGGCACGCCGCTGCCCCCCGATTTGCAGGCCGAGCCTGGGCGCTGCGGCTGGTGGATCGTCGGCATGGGCAAGCTGGGCGCGCGCGAGCTTAACGTCTCCAGCGACATCGACCTCATCTACGTCTACGAGACCGACGGCGAGACGCGCGGCGATGCCCAGGGGCGCCAGCGCATCACCAACCACGAATATTTCGCCAAGCTGGTCAAGCGCATGCAGGCGCTCATCAGCGAGGTGACCGAGCATGGGCAGGCGTTTCGCGTCGATCTGGCGCTGCGCCCCAACGGCAACTCGGGCCCGCCGGCGGTACCCCTGGGCGCGTTGGAGGACTACTTCCAGGCACACGGCCGCGAGTGGGAGCGCTTCGCCTGGCTCAAAAGCCGCGTCGTCGCCCCGGCCGACAGCGCCTGCCGCGACGGCAGCGGTGCCTGGCTGCGCCCGGTGGTGCTGCCCTTCGTCTTTCGGCGCTACCTGGACTACGCGGTGTTCGACGCCCTGCGGCGTCTGCACCAGCAAATTCGCGAACACGCGGTGCGGCGCGCGGCCGGCCACCCCGAGCGCGCGCACGACGTCAAGCTCTCGCGTGGCGGCATCCGCGAAATCGAGTTCATCGTGCAACTGCTGCAGGTGGTGCGCGGCGGGCAATTCCCCGAGCTGCGCACGCGTCCCACACTGCAAGCGCTGCAGCGCGTGGCCGATGCGGGCCTGATGCCCGCCGACAAGGCGCGCCAGTTGGCCGACGCTTATGAGTTTTTGCGGCGCGTGGAGCACCGCATCCAATACCTGGACGATCAGCAGACGCACATCCTACCCACCCGCGACGACGACTTGCTGTGGATTGCCCACACCATGGGTTTTGACGGAGTGCCCGGGTTTTTGAGCGCCCTCGATGCCCACCGCGAGGTGGTAGCGCACGAGTTCGACACGCTGCTCGGCGGCGACGGCAACGGGGGGTGCGCCGGCAAGGGGTGCCACGGCACCCGCGCCGAGCCCGACGACCTCACGAGCCTGCTACCCGACTGCCCCCCGGCCTTGGCCGAGCGTTTGCAGCCGTGGATCGACCACCCGCGCGTGCTGGCCTTGCGCGACGAGGCGCGACAGCGGCTGGTGCGGCTATTGCAGCGCACCGTGGCCTGGATCGACGACGGGCGCGTCAGTGTCGAGGCCGCCGTGCGCTTGGTGGACTGGATCGAGCCCTTGCTGCGGCGCGAGAGCTACCTGGCCCTGCTGCAAGAGCGGCCCGCGGTACACGAGCGGCTGCTGCGCGTGCTGGGTGCGGCGCGCTGGCCTGCCCGCTACCTGCTGCGCCACCCCGGCGTCATCGACGAACTGGCCAGCGTCGAGCTCTACGCCGCGCGCTTCGACCCCCAGGCGTTCATGGCCGACCTGGAAGCGCGCCGCTGGGCCCTGCACAAGACCGGCGAAGACGACGACGACGCGCTGCTCGACTTGCTGCGCCGCGCGCACCACGCCGAGGTGTTTCGCACCCTGGCGCGCGACGTGGAGGGCGTGCTGACGGTGGAGCAGGTGGCCGACGACTTGAGCGCGCTGGCCGACGCGGTGCTCGACATCACCGGCCGCTGGTGCTGGCAGCGCCTGAAAAACCGCCACCGCGACGAACCGCGCCACGCCATCATCGGCTACGGCAAACTGGGCGGCAAGGAACTGGGCTACGGCAGCGACCTCGACATCGTCTT
>Ga0308017_1000411_pt1 | contig 13279 bp, 19 predicted proteins | sample Neamet280_FD_203145 | JGI IMG/M metagenome (GOLD analysis project Ga0308017, IMG submission 203145) | Marine microbial communities from water near the shore, Antarctic Ocean - #280 | ecosystem: Environmental > Aquatic > Marine > Unclassified | place: Southern Ocean | collected 2014-10-01
AGATCAGTATTTTAACCTGGAGTTAGATCAGAATAATGGGTATATTATCGACTGGATACAACAAGATTTTGAATGGTATGACTATCGCCTTGGTGATGGTGACAATGTTATTCACATCCGCCAACGCGAGTAATGGAGTATGGATACAGGTTAACGGTGCTGGAGCTGATATAAATATTACTCAAGATGGTAATGGTAATACAGTAGGTGGTAGTGGTACTCAAACATTCACAGTGAATGGTGTAAGTAATAAGTTAGTTGTTATACAAACAGGGACGAATAACCACATAGGAAATGTAACTAATATGGACGGTTTAAATTGGGGAACTATGACTGGTGCACCAGGTGGTGATATATATGGTGACAATAACGAATTTAAGATTGAGCAATATAATACTACGGGAACAGATCAGAATAAAGTAGGAATACATAATTATAATCAAGATGATAATAGTGTTCACATATGTCAAGGGAAATCATTTAGTGACATGAATTCGGCAAACTGCAATACAAATACTGCAGAGTATGGTGGACATACAGTTGTTTTAGATTTACATGGTAATAATAATAATGTGAAGATAAGCCAAGAGACTGGCAGTTCGGCCAGCCATGGTGCACATAAAATAAGAGCATTCTTTTATAATGGTGATAACAATAGTACATTTATGAAACAAACAGGTAACGGAAGTAAGACTGCGTATATAACAATTAGAACAGATGGTGGTAGTCAAAGTATTGTACAAACAGGTAACGGTGCTCATAGCGCAACAGTAGATTTAACAGGAAGCTATAAGACAGATTTAAGTTTAACACAAGAAGGCAATAGTAGCCAGAGTTATTCGTTGACACAAAATTGTCAAACGTCTAGCGGGTGTGCAGTCTCAGTAACGCAGAATTAGATATGAGTTTATTAATAACAGACGAATGCATCAATTGTGATGTGTGTGTGCCAGAGTGCCCTAACGAAGCAATTTATATGGGTGCTGAAATTTATGAGATAGACGGTGATAAGTGTACGGAGTGCGTAGGACATTTTGCTGTACCTCAATGTGTTGAGGTGTGTCCAGTCGATTGTTGTATACCTGATGTATTGAGGGTAGAAACAGAAGAACAATTGTTAGCTAAAATTAATCACGATCTAGTACGGAGATTCTAGGTTTATTTTTAAGGAGATATAGTATGGAAGACGGACCAGCTGTAACACAGCCATATCCAGACCCAGAGAATATTAAAGAAGTTATTAAGAACGATAAATTTATGAAAGAAACATATCAGAATGAGTTAGGTACGATGTTTGAAACCTTTCAAGATGGTGTTGTTACCGGTAATACAGGAGAAGATGATGTTTGAAGATACACTATGGATTTACACAAGTATTGCTGGAGCTATGTTAGGTGCAGCAACCTTGATGTATATCAAAGACACACGTGTTGGCCTATGGGGTTATGCGAAGATTGATTCGATAGTAGATTATTTTAGAGACAAGTATGGATGGACTTGGTTAAACCAGGATCCAGATGCTTGGAAGAAAGTACACCCTAAGATAGCTAGAGAGTTACAAGAGTTAGATGTACGAGTAAAGGATTTAGAAAGTAAGGTATAGGTATGAACGAAGAGTTTAAGACTGATTTTTGTATTGAAATACCTGAGCTCGCTGGTATTATTACTAAAGAACGGCAGAAAGAATTGATAGCAGCGAGAAAGGATCCAAGACCGTGGGTTCCAGGAATTGAATGTTATGGATGGCAAGAAGATTTTGCTGGTTTAAATGCAGACTTATTTGAGACTGGAGATGTAAACAATGCATATGATGGATTGATCTCTAATGAAGATTTTCAAACAGGAGCTGTACGTGCTTGCTTATGTAAGAAAGAACCAGGGTATGATTTTGTTCCTCATACAGATACAGGATATGTTTTAATATTTCCGTTTAATGTACTTGATGATCCGGATGATTACAAGTTACAGTATATAAATCCATATGAAAGGACATGGGAAACGCAGTTACAATATGAACACAAATATCGTCTGAATGAAGATGGTTATGTTATACCTATTCTACATAATGGGCCTGGTTGGTTACATACAGTAGTTTATAATAGTCCGACACCTAAATGGTGGATGCAAATAATATTGAATCCTAAAGAAGGTGGATGGGAAGAGTTATTAAAGAATGTAAAGAGCGGGGAGTTCTTTGCAAAAACAAAGGAGAAAGTATAATGGGAAGTAATTTAGGATTAATAGGCTTTGCAATGATTGCAATATTCGCAACATCAATGGTTAAAATTGTGGCTATCGCTGCATTAGCATGGGGTATATACAAAACCTATAAGGATTGGGAGGCTGTATAATGAGTATTTGGCACATGGACCTTCCAGCACGATCTTTGTTATTTGCAAAGCTCGCAGCTGATGCATACGGTGAATCAAAAACCGTTAAAAAAGTTGTAAAGGAACTCGGCTTTACTAAGTGTAAATTCTATGACAATGGTGGAGCTCAAGCATATAGATTTGAATCTCCTACTGATGTTGTTATAGCTTGTCGTGGTACACAACCTTCTGAGTTTAATGATCTCAAAGCAGATCTAAAAGCATTTCCTGTACCGTCAGAAACTGTTTCAAGAGTCCATAGAGGATTTAAGAATGAGGTTGATGAACTTTGGCCAATGATACAACCTGATATACAAAAGGTTACAAAGAACTTATGGTTCTGTGGTCACAGCTTAGGTGCTGCAATGGCTACTATTATGGCAGCAAGATGCTCACACAACTATGATTATCCAGATCCAGTATGCTTATTCACGTATGGTTCACCTCGTGTTGGTTGGCATGACTATGTCAATTCATTGAAGTTAAACCATATAAGGTGGCAGAACAACAATGATATCGTTACAAGAGTACCATTAATGATCATGGGTTACAAACATCATGGCTTTAATATGTACATTGGACATGATGGTACCATTGATACTAGTGGTAAACTAAAATTATGGAATAGATTTGTGGATCGTATGAAAGGAATGTGGGGTGGAATTAAACATCTTAAGGTTGATAATTTCTCTGATCATGCCATGGCAGAGTATATTCCACATATAGAAAATTGGAAAAAATAATATGTATAAATATATTAAAGCATTAACAGATATCACGGAGATATGATGGCGGATGAGCAACTACGTGATATAGAATTACGTTTAGAACGAATGCATAACGCATTGACAAGACAGGAAGAAGAGTTATCATCTTGGAGAGAAAGATCTGCAAGGTTACCAAACTGGATAAGGAACGGTGGTATAACAATGTTCCTTGCTCTGTTTGCGCAGTCAATGACTGCAGTATGGTGGGCATCTGAGATAACTAACACTCAAGAGAATATGCTCAACGATGTTAAAGTAAATACAGAATACAGAATCGCATCTACCGAACGGTATAATGAGATCATGATAGAGTTAGTAAGAATCCAAGTAATGATGGATAACCATTTTAATAGAGACAAAAACAAGGAATAATATGAAAACACTTAGTCAAATTAGAGAAGCATCAGGTGGTAAAGAAGCCTATCAAAAATTCTTCAATGGACTTCTAAAGAAATTTGGAGTATCATCACCATCAGAACTTAAAGGCGATAAGAAAAAATCTTTCTTTGATGCTATCGATAAAGGCTGGGATGGAGATAATGAAAAAGCTGAGGAAGTTAAAGAAGCCTCAAAGCTTAAAGCTGGTAGAGGTAAAGTTGGGATTGATATTAATTGGGATGGAAATGCTGCAGAAGTAAAAGATGCAAAGTCAAAGTATAAAGTCACTATTAAACCTCATCGCGATGGTGCTATGCTTTCAGGTGATAAGCAAAAGATCTTAGCTTACCTACAATCTCAAGACTATGATATGGACGATGAAGACATTGAAGATTTATATCCTGAGCTTATGGAATCTAAGAAGATGGTGGTGACTAAAATTGATAAAGATACTAACTCTCCTGCCTATAAAAAATTTAAAGCTGGTGATAAGAGATATGTTTATAAAGAAACATATGATGATCCTGATGATTTAGATCCAGAGACAACTCTTAACCCTGATGAAGATGAATTAGCAACCGGTAAGAGTTTAGGAGAGGCAAACTCTGCGGACTTAAAAAAAGCCCAAGCTATAGCTTCAAAGAATTCAGGTGATATGGAAGCAGCTATAGCAGCGATTGAAAAAATTAGGAAAGGTTTATCTAATGATAAGAAAGTAATGGCTATGCTTAAGACAGCTAATGAAACTTATAGTAAGATGAATGCACATAAAGATAAAGACGGTAAAAAGTTACATGCATCTAAGAAAATGAATGCAGCGTATCATGCTAAAGAATCTGTTAGTGTTGATCGTAGAACGGTTGGCTTTAAAGAAGCAATGAAGAGAAGAGCTGAAGCAAAAGCTAAACGTGAAGCTCTAAAGATTAAGGCTGCTAAAGGTAATGCTAAGAAAGCAATGGATAACATTGATGCTAACTATGCGTACGATGGTGACATAGACGAAATTATTAAAGGTGCTAATAGCCGAATAATGGGTGAGACTGCTGCTAACGCTACAGGTGCTTCTGTTGATATGAATCCTACTGGCAAGTCTAAGAAAAAGAAAGATGATAAAGAAAACTTAATGGCTAAATACGGTTACTAATGCAAAACTTTAGATTGTGGGAGATGGATTGCTGGGATGGTTATAAAAAAGCCGGCATGAAGAAAGGTAAAGGCGGTAAACCAGTAAATAACTGTGTGCCTGAAGATGCTGCATTATGTGAAAACTGTGGTAAAGTTCACGAAGGTGGATGTGATGAGGGTGATACCTTTGCTGAAATGGGACCTGCTGCAATGAAACGTGCAAAGCGTAGGAAAGCATCTCTTGATAAAGCAATGAAAAAATATGGTGATGCTGAGAAAATGGGTATGAATCCTGCTGATGTAAATCAAAGAAGGAATAAACCTACATTAAAGAAAAGATAATACTGGGACTCTTGATCATGAGCGCATTACTTACAATACCAGCAGCTGCAACAACACACGCACTAGCAACTAGTTCAGACTATACGGCTAAATCAAACCTAGGAACACATACTACCGGGTCATATATGACCGAGGCTACTATGATGGTATACGATGAAATCTTAAGATTCCAAAGAGGTAGTGCAGGATATACTCATGGCTTAACCGCTGCGGATATTAATAACTTTGACTATAATGCATTTGCTTCCAATGTTCTTTGGATGATGGATGAGTTAGTTGGATTAGAATCTGATTGGAAATTTAATGCAACAAATGCTAATAGTACAGCACATGGCTATGTGCAATTTACAGAACCTAGTGTATTAACTGCTGTGATTCGTTATCGATATCATATAGAGAAATTTAATTCTAGAAGTATTTTAGGAAGAAGAGATTGGCAACCACCAGGATATAAAAATAGTACCTCTATTTTTGGTGGTACAAAAATGAAATACCCCTACTGGCATAATACTTTAGAAACTAAAGTAAGGGATAGTGATAGTAGTATTGCTGCCATTGTCAAAGGGCCATATGTGCATAGCGAAGAAATGGAGCTGTTAACTTATGATCAGATGTTAGCTTTAGCATTTGTTCATCTTCATAGTAAGACTTCAAAGGATTATAACTTTGTACAGTTAGCCAAAGGTGGCCAAGAGATGATCACAGCAGCAATAGAAATATACGAAGACAATCATCATACTAAAGCTACTGACAATAAAACTCAAGAGAGGATCGCACAGTTCTTTAAATTACACTAATGGGTTGTCGTAATTATATAAATAAGTGTATATAGATAAGGAATTGATATGGCTGTACCTAATACAAGAACAACATTACAAGATTACTGCTTAAGAAGCTTAGGTGCACCAGTAATTGAAATCAATGTCGATGACGATCAGATAGAAGATCGTACTGATGACGCACTACAGTTCTATCAAACATTTCATTCAGACGGTGTAATTCGTGAATATTTAAAACACGAAATCACAGCAACAGATTTAACTAATAATTATATTACAGTTGCTGATGGTATTACATCTATTATCCGTATGTTAAAAATTAATGCTACAGCAGGTAGTTCATTATTTGACATGGGTTATCATATGCGTATGAATGATATATTCATGCTACAAGGATTAGGTGCACAGCTTCAAGAATATGAAGCAGCACAACAAAAACTGTCACTAATAGATCACAGATTAAATAGTGAAGAACATATACGTTTTAGTAGACATATGAATAGAGTTCATATGGATGAAGGATTTGGTGAGTTAATCGCTGGAGAGTTCATTGTATTGGAAGTATATACAATTATAGATCCTTCAACATACACAGATGTTTTTAATGACTTATATTTAAAGAAATATCTTACCGCATTAATCAAACGTCAATGGGGAGCAAACATGATGAAGTTTGAAGGCTTCCAACTTCCAGGTGGTATAACAATGAATGGTCGTCAAATGTTTGATGATGCAATCGAGGAACTTCAACGATTAGAAGAAGAAGTTAGGCTGACATGGATGTCTCCTGATAACTTCATAATGGGATAATTAATGGCAACAAGCGTATACTTTTCTGGTGCTGTAAGAACTGAACAGAACCTTTATGAGGATCTAGTACTTGAAAGCATTAAAATGTTTGGTCAAGATGTAGTATACATACCCGTCGAACAACTAGCTGAAGATGCTCTTCTCAATGAAACAATAAATCAATATCGTCATGCCTATCCAATAGAATGCTTTGTATTAAACACCGAAGGATTTGAAGGTGATGGTAATCTATTAGGTAAATTCGGTTTAGAGATTCGTGACCAAGGTACATTTGTAATACCTAAGAAACGTTGGGATCACGTTGTAGGTCAGAACCTTGCTGAATCATTAGGTAATGTAGAACTTGGTTTGCCTTCAGAAGGTGATCTTATATACATGACAATGACAGATAGATTGTTTGAGATCAAGTATGTAGAACCTAAGAAACCTTTCTATCAATTACAAGATCTTCCTACGTATACCCTTACCGCTGAGTTGTTTGAATACAACGGTCAAAACTTTGATACTGGTATGCCTGAAATAGATAACGTAGAATTAGTGTATGCTAACGCTTATTCATACAATACCTTTGCAGCAGCCAATACTAACCACTTCCAGATCGGTGAGTTCGTACATCAGTGGACCGGTGGTACTGATGGTTCTAGTGCTTATATTAATTGTATAGGTAAGGTTGCTGGATATGAAGTAATTGATACAGAAAATTATACAGTAACACTTGTATCTCCACATCAATCATCAAATGGTGATGGAACATTTAAACAATTCGAAGCACATGCAACACGTTTACTTGTTGGTCAAACATCAGGTGCATCAAGGAAGATTATTCTTGACTTAACAGGCACAACGAAGACTGAATACAACAGAGACGAATATGCTGACAATGATGAATTCGAATTTGAAGGTGATGATGTTATAGACTTCACTGAAACTAATCCGTTTGGAGATCCATAATGTTCGAGAATCATTGGTATAATCAATCAACACGTAGAATGGTATCCGTATTTGGATCTTTGTTCAATGATCTAGAGGTCATGAAATATGTTTCAGGTAAGATAACAGGTAAAATTAAAGTACCTCTTGCTTATGCACCACGATCTAAAGTTCTTGCACGTTTAACAGAGCAAGGCGGTGATCCGAAGGTAGCAATTAAATTACCACGTATGTCATTTGAAATATCATCTATGGAATACGATGCTAACGCACGTGTATCTAAACATAAGAATTATACAAAAGCTATAGTAGGTGATTCACTACAATTAAATAAATTAGGTTCGCCAGCTGTATATAAAGTTGGATTTGAATTAAACATACTTGCAGCAACGCAAGATGAAGGTCTACAAATATTAGAACAGATACTGCCAATGTTCCAACCTGAATATACAGTAACCGTAAAAGATATTCCAGCAATGGATTTGACAACTGACACTCCGATTATTTTAGAGAGTGTTACATTAAATGATGATTATGAAGGTGATTTAGTTACGAGAAGGGCTATAGTATATACATTACAGTTCTCAACTCGTATTCGTTATTATAGAGGAATAGGTAAGGGCAAGCAAATTCTACATACTGAAGTTGATTATTCAGATAGTGTTGATCCTACTTCAAGTAAGTTTGAGACACAAAAAGTAGACGGTACATCGGCAGCTCCTTACACAGAAACGATTGACTTTTTTAATACTGACGTATAACAGGGGAATACAATGGCACATGAATTTAAAGCACAATTAGTAAGAGTCGTTGATGGTGATACCATTGATGCAGATATTCATTTAGGATTTAACATGATCATGAGAGATCGCATCCGTTTAATGGGTATAGATACACCTGAGAGTAGAACAAGAAACCTACAAGAGAAATCTTGGGGTATGGCTTCTAAGCACAGGCTAATAGAATTATTGGCAGAAACAGATGGAGAGTTTACTCTTCACACTGCTGAAATGAAAAAAGGAAAGTTCGGAAGAGTATTAGGTACGATTATGGTTAACGGTAAAGATGCTAACCAAGTACTAATAGACGAAAAACTTGCTATCCCTTACATGGGCGGTAATAAAGATGATAGCCGTGCACAGTATGGAGTAGTAGACTTATGGAATACAGATTATGAAAACCCACAGGAACATGACGATGACCATGAACATGGCGACGAACCAGAAGGGATTGACTGGCACGAGTAAAGTCGATGACGATTACGAACGTGTAAGAAGAGACTTATTTGATTTAGCGGGACAAGGTGACGAAGCGATAGAGCTTATGTTAGAACTTGCCCGCGAATCAGAACACCCAAGAGCATTCGAGGTTCTTGGTCAGTTGATCAAACAAAACGCTGAGATAGGCGAAAAGATTCTAAAACTCCACAAGACTAAAAAGGAAGTGGACAAATCAGATGAAGGTGTTCCAGCACTTACCGCTGGAGCAACCAACAATAATGTATTCATAGGCTCTACAGCCGAACTACAAAAAATGCTACGTGATGAGGAAGTAATTGAACAGGAGCCAGATTTATTTAAAGAATGAGTAGAGAAACTAACTACCTAGGTAATCCTAATGTAAGGGGTGCCGATGTAGACCATCCATGGACTAAGAAAGAACTAGTTGAATATAAGAAATGTTTAGATTCACCTCAGTACTTTGCAAAGAAATATTGTAAGGTAATCCATTTAGATAAAGGTTTAATACCCTTTAAGCTATATCCGTATCAAGAGGATATGTTTAAATCATTCGAAGCACATAGATTCAATATCGTTCTGGCATGTCGTCAGAGTGGTAAATCCATCGCTGTTGTAGCTTACCTTCTATGGTATGTGATATTCAAGGGTGAACAAGTAGTAGGTGTGTTAGCAAATAAGAATGCTATTGCAAGGGAAATGTTATCACGTATTACTCTTATGTTAGAGAACCTACCATTCTTTTTACAACCAGGGTGTACAACACTAAACAAAGGTTCTATTGGCTTCTCTAATAACTCAAGAATCATTGCTGCTGCCACATCCTCAAGCTCTATTCGTGGTATGTCACTTAACTTAGTATACCTTGACGAGTTCGCATTCGTTGATAACGCTACAGAATTTTATACATCAACCTATCCGGTTATATCATCTGGTAAAACATCTAAGATCATTATCACATCTACAGCGAATGGCATAGGTAATATGTACCATAAACTATATGAAGGTGCATTGCAAGGAACAAACGAATTTAAATCCACTCGTGTAGACTGGTGGGACGTACCTGGAAGAGATGAGAAATGGAAAGCTATGACTGTTGAGAATACATCTCAATTACAGTTTGACCAGGAATTTGGCAACTCATTCCATGGTACAGGTAATACATTAATTAGTGCAGATATACTATTAGCATTAAGAGCCACTAATCCAGAAGAGTATATGAACAACGTTAAAATATGGGATCAGCCTGAGGAAGGCCACACCTATCAGATGTTTGTTGATGTATCCAGAGGAAGAGGTCAAGACTATTCTACATTTACAATCATTGATGTGTCTCAGAATCCTTTTGTACAGGTATGTACATACCGTGATAATATGATAAGCCCTTTACTTTTTCCTGATCTTATATACAAGTATGCTATGCATTATAATGAAGCCTATGTAGTAGTTGAATCTAACGATGCAGGACAAGTTGTATGTAATGGTTTATACTATGATTTAGAATATGAGAACGTATTCGTAGAGTCTATGATTAAAGCTAATGCTATCGGTGTAACAATGACTCGTAAAACTAAACGTATAGGTTGTTCTAACATAAGAGATATCATGGAACAACACAAATTAATAATTAAGGATGAGGAAACTATAAGAGAGATGTCTACATTCGTAGCTAAAGGATCATCATATGAAGCAGATCATAACTCACATGATGATCTTATGATGAACTTAGTTATGTTTGGATGGTTCACATCTACTCCATTCTTTCTAGAATCAACAGATGTTGATATGAAAAAAATGCTATATGCTGCAAAGGTACAACAAATGGAAGACGAAGTTATACCAGTAGGTGTCATGCCAATAGATTCAGATAACGATCATCCGTTCGGAGCAGGCTGGAAAACATGGAGACCATAATTTGTATAAATAAGTATATTGAGAAATGCACGTATTATGAAAATCTTATAATTAACATGAAGGAGTTTAGATGGCTAATCTAGTTTCGCCTGGAGTACAGGTAAAAGAAATCGATTTGACCAATGTCGTTCCGTCAGTATCATCAACTATAGGAGCTATGGCCGGTTCGTTTACGTGGGGCCCAGCGAATGAAGTTTGTACTGTTACATCGGAAACTCAATTGGTTGAGAAATTCGGAAAACCAGACGCGAATACTTTTGAAAGTGTTCTATCTGCATCCCAGTTTCTAAGCTATGGCAACAATTTAAAAGTTGTCAGAGCAGTTGGTACATCAGCACGTAACGCGACAGTGTCGGGTACTGGTATATTAACACAAAACGCTACTGTTTTCAGTAGCCAATCACCTGCAGCAGCGGACTGGGCACAAGCTCGTTACCCTGGTGTTACAGGTAATGCGGTAGGAGTTTCGGTTCTTACAGCAGGTCAAACAGGTACAGCATGGCAGTTGAGTAATGTCGAAGGCTTACCAACAACATCAGCAGGAGCGGCCGCGGTTGGCGGTTCTAATGATGAAATTCACTTGTGGGTTTATGACGTAAACGGTTCAATTACAGGCGCAGCTGGTACAGTGCTTGAATATTGGACATATTTAAGTCAGGCAAGTAACGTTAAGTCTTCAGATGGTTCAACATTATATTACAAAGATGTAATTAATGCAGGGTCACAATGGGTTCATATCGGAAACCACGCAGCAGCTCTATCTGAGGCAGGTAATTCTGCAGCAGGTGAGACATTTGTTACTGTAGCTTCATTCTTTGCCAACTTAACTGGTGGTATTGATGATAACGTATTGACTGTAGGTGAGACTACTACGGCATATGCTAATTTCGCTGATGCAGAAACAATGGATGTAAACTTAATGTTCCAAGCAAACTCAGGATTGAGTGCAGCTGATACAAGAACACTAAGTAATTTCATCACTGCAAAATGTGCAGCAAGAAAAGATGCGGTAGGCTTTGTCTCTCCAGAGAGAGCGGCAACGGTAAACGCAACGTCAAGTGCAGCGGCTACGGCAGTAGCAGCATGGAGAACAGCTTTAACTTCAACGTCTTACGGCTTTGCAGATTCAAGTTCACTTTATGTTTATGACAAATACAATGATGTATATCGTTGGATTGCGGCAAGTGGTGCTACAGCAGGACTAACAGCTAACGCTGATTTAGTTGCTGATGCATGGTTCTCGCCGGCTGGATTTACACGTGGTAATGTGAGGAACGTTACTAAACTAGCATGGAACCCTAACCAAGCAGAAAGAGATGCATTATACAAGACAGGTGTAAACCCTATTGTAACTTTCCCTGGTCAAGGTACAGTGTTGTTTGGTGATAAAACTTTACAAAGCAAGCCAAGTGCATTCGACAGAATTAATGTTAGGAGACTATTCATTGTTCTTGAGAAGGCAGTTAGTACAGCATCTAAAGCATCATTATTCGAATTTAATGATGAATTTACGAGGGCTCAATTCAGAAATATGGTTGAACCTTTTTTACGTGATGTTAAAGGTCGTAGAGGTATTACGGACTTTAAAGTAATTTGTGATGGAACCAATAATACTGGTACTATTATCGATACTAATAAGTTTGTTGCTGACATTTATGTCAAGCCTGCAAGATCTATTAACTTTATCACCTTAAACTTTATCGCTACAAGAACGGGCGTAGAGTTTAGTGAAATAGCAGGAGGTAATTAAAGATGGCAATTTTAGGCGTAGATGATATGAAAGCCAAACTAGTTGGCGGCGGTGCTAGACCTAATCTATTCAAAGTAACAATGGCTTTTCCAAGTTATGTTACAGCGAATGTAGAATTGGCATCATACATGTGTAAAGCATCTTCGATGCCAGCATCAACAATAACACCTATTGAAGTTCCATTCAGAGGTCGTCAATTGAAGATTGCAGGTGACAGGACGTTTGATCCATGGTCGGTTACTATTATTAACGATACTGACTTTAACGTACGTAATTCTTTCGAACAGTGGATGAATGGTATTAATCAACATGAGAACAATACAGGGTTAACACAACCTAGTTCTTATATGGCTGATATGATTGTTCAACAACTTGACAAAGATGGTACAGTAAAGAAAACTTATAACATTCGTGGTACATTCCCAACTAACTTAGGTGCAATTGAACTAAGTTATGAAAGTGGTGATGTGATCGAAGAGTTTGAAGTGGAAATGCAAATACAGTATTGGGAGTCTGACAAGACATCGTAATTCATCGATATAACATAAGGAGTGCCTTCGGGCACTCTTTTCTAAGTGTTATAAATAAAATTAAGATATTTAGAAAAGAGTGTATAGGATAATATAAATGGCAGAAAACAGATCACTATTTGGCTTTGAGTTTAAACGTAAAGCAATAGAACAAGAAAAGAAACCCGTATCGTTCACACCAGATAACGAGGATGGTGCATATGAGATATCCCCGACAGGTGGATACTTTGGTCAATACATGGATCTCAATGGAGATCAGTACAAGAATGATAAAGATCTAATCATGAAGTACCGTTCGGTAGCAACATATCCAGAAGTTGATATGGCTATTGAAGATATATGTAATG
>Ga0308017_1000412_pt1 | contig 13277 bp, 12 predicted proteins | sample Neamet280_FD_203145 | JGI IMG/M metagenome (GOLD analysis project Ga0308017, IMG submission 203145) | Marine microbial communities from water near the shore, Antarctic Ocean - #280 | ecosystem: Environmental > Aquatic > Marine > Unclassified | place: Southern Ocean | collected 2014-10-01
TTGGGTTCGGGATCTGAGTGTGAGTCCGGGGCTTGAGATTTAATATTAAATCTCGAGAGCCGGACTCAGACCCCCAACCCAAAAAATAATATTATTAATTTTTTCTTGTCTTGTTGTCTTGAGCTGTCGATCCACGCCCTGTCTTATCTTACCAGGCCTCGGGAACTGCGACTTTTCTTAAGATAAGCTTGTCTTAAGATAATAATATTATAATAATATTATAATAATATTATAATAATATTATAATAATATTAATAAATACTGGAATTGGAGTTGAAATTATTACGCGGTGAGCACTGTCGCTAGCGTGAAGCCGGTGATTACACCCGCGGCGAACGCCATCGCCATGTACATAACCTGGCACGACCCCAGTTGCTCCCGCCCCCGCCGGCGCGACGACCCCTGCTCGCCTGAGCCACTATCGTCGACGACGCTTACGTCGATCACTCCCGAATGCCCGAACCCCGCGGGTCCTCTCATAGCCGCCGCTCCCCCTGGAAACACACGGTACTGCAGCCGGCGCGGTACACGCAAAGGCGGCACCGACATGACCGTGCGAAAATAAAGTCACTATTGTCGTTTAGCCCCGATGCTACATATAAATGTGATTAAATGACATAGTAACCCAGAACCGACTCGGTGCCATGCGGCGATACCCGAAGCCGAAGCAGGTTCACACCACACTAAGCCGCCGCCACGTCCACAGCCGCGTGAATCCGATAGGTAACATCCCCATCCCGAACCCGTTCGAGGTCTTGGCCAAAAAAACCGACACACTCAACGGCACGGTCAGCAGCTTCTGGCAGCAGCTGAGCTCGATTATCTACTTTCTGCGGGGGCTGACGCGCATGATGACCTTCTTCGCGGCGTCGCTCGTGTTTTTCTGCGCCGCGACCAACTTCGAGAACCTTGACAAATCCCTCGAAGTACCGCTCAATGCCACCTCCGCGCGCAAGATCGAGCTAAGGACGACGATAGCCATCTCGGTGTTCCAGCGCGGGATTGAGCTCGCGGCGGTGGTGGCGCTTATGTTCGAGACCATCGTCCAGACCAAGACGCCGTTCGGGAAACCGATAGGCCCCGTCTACTCGTGGTTGAACATCTTCCGATTGCCGTACTACTTCGTGCTCGCCATGCTGTACTTCCAGGCCGCCGCGATCGACCTCGGCGACGGCACCAGGGCCCTGATTGATCTTGGACTCGACGATAACTTCGACAAGTTCAAGCCCGTGAACACAGCGGAGCCGCCGTCGTTCACCAACGACTTGGGCGTCGGGCGCCTCATGTACTCGGCGCGCATCGTCCTCGTCACGTTCGGCGCCATCTGCCTCGCCGTGGAGATGGTGCACATCTCTCTCTTCATTCCTGGATTGTCCGAACTAACTCGCTTCGTCACCGAGTGGTTCTTCGATCACGACGAGTTGGAGCAGCTCGGCTCCGACGTATTTTACAAACCGTACGGCCAGATTCTCGCCAATAAAGACCGGTGGGCCTGGACAATAAAACGCTACTACGAGGACATCAAGCCCGGTAAAAGCTACAACCCCAACGCCATACTGCGCATCATCGTCCTCGGGATATGGTGGGGCATGGCGATGACCGGCCTCGGCTACGAGGGCTACTACCTGAACCACGGGCGTAAGAATTTCAAGTTTTCGACCGCCGCCGCGATAGACTTCTTGGATCCCGCAGTTCCACCCACAGCAGAAGACCTCAGCGCCGCCGACGTCGGCGCGTACTCGCTCGGTGATTTCATCCTGACGAGCATGTGCACGATGGGCATCGTCTTGCCCGTTGCTATGAAGTTTACGTTCTACTTCGGGACCGCGGTGCTTAGCAGGGTGCCTTTCTTAAACAAATGGTTCAAGCCCGTGCACCACCGCATCAACTCAATCGAGGGCATCGCGGCGATGTGGTCGCTGGGGCACGCGGTCGTCAAAGCCGAGGCTTTCTTCAAAGCACAGGGGGTTTTCCAGAAGAAAGCGCTGTACGACGTGAAGGGGCTCGAAGGCACCGCGGCGCAGACGAACGTCTGCATTCTCACGTGGGTTTTCTTCGGCGCGCTGATCCTCGCGTACGTGATCGACGTGCTGGCAGCGATGTTCCCCAACGCTGTATTCAGCGCGCTGACAGAAAACAAGGAGGGGGCGTGCATGGGTGGGAGTGCGGCCTACCTCAACGAGCTGCTCGACCTCGTCGAATTCGGCATCCTCAACGCCACGTCGTGGCTGTCGCCGATATTTAGCGCCGTCGTCGCGGGCGGCGTCATGTACCTCCTGTTTTTCTTTGGTGCGTTCAAGGGGGAGGAGGACTGGGCGCGCGCCCTCATCGTGGTCGGCATCGGCCTGGGTGTGTGGGGGTTCATGTTGTTTTTCGGGCGCCGGTGGCTCAAGAATTATGTGGGCGGCGCGATCGACGCCAAGTTCAACGCGTTCACTGCCGTGCTCGAGTTCAAGCTGTGGCGGTTCTTGTACCCCCTCGCGGTTTTCATGGGCTGCTATTCGTTTATCTACTTCACGATGGGGTTCGGGGCGGACATCATCGTAATGAAGTTCGGCGTGGGTGGCAAACTCGTCGACATCAGCGGCGCGGTGTCGTTCATTGTCGGCATGGCGGACGGCGTTATCGGCATGGTGGGGGTGCTGGCTGGGTTGTTGAACCCATGCATGAACAAGGTCACCATCCCCAACGGCGTAACTGCGACGGGGGACGACGGGACAACGCCCTACGGCGACACGAGGGTGGGCTACGACCCGTGGCATCAAGCAATGGTCGACCTGCTAAGGGATGATACCAAGTTCAAATACTGCATGGCATCCGATTCAAACGTCAACTACCAACCCGACACAGAGACGCTGTGGACCCCCGAGGAGAAGCGGCACGCGGCAGGTTGCGACGCTGCATGCATGGACGATTTCGGCGACTGCGATTACGACGAAGATGGGGGCATATTGTCGGGCACCTGCAAAGTTAAGACGAAGTGCGCCACCCATGCGAAGGGCAAGAACAACCCCGACGGTATTTACGCCAACACGAACTATTGTTGGTCGCAAGTGGCGGCGGCTGTTAAATGCAAGGGCGACGACCAGTGCACCGAGAGCGGGTACGGCACGGATCACTCAACTGATGACGGGATTAAGAACTCCGGCTCGGAGTGCCACACCACCGGCTACTGCACAGCCCCACAATTGATTTGGCGTAGTGGTACCTTGGAGAACTCGTTCCCGCCAACCGAATCCTATGCAGCCGGCGGCACATATCCGCTGAAAATGATGAAAGAAGATTCGAGTGGGGGGTTCAATGCAGAGACATATCAGTACACGCTTGCTGTAGCCGATTTTACCAAGGCGACGAAAGTGAACGACGGAAATAAGCCGTGCGAAACGACCTTGTCAGCCACCCAACCACCGTGCCAGACGTGCCACGTCGCGTACTACAACTGGGACAACGCCCGTATGTCGAACCTCATCGCCGCGCGCTCGCGGTTAAAGTCCGCGAGGGCGACCGACCCCGACGGAAAGGTGTGCTTCGACAATAACGTCGCCGGCAAAGAGATAACGTGTGCGTCCACCGGGGATTACGCGGGCCACTTGAGGGACGGCAAGGACTACGTCGGCGACGCCGATAAGGACCTCGGGAAGAAGAAAACCACATTCAATCTAAAGGATTATGGGGGCGCGGCGGAGGTGGATGCGGAGAGCCTGGTGACGTACGACGACGACTGCCTGCAAACGGTCTGCATCGCGACCGGGGCCGTGCTGTGGACGACGCTCGCGATTTCGATCGGCGGAAATGCAGTTTGCACGGCGCTGGACGTCATACCGTACTTCCCGGGCGGCCTGTGTTCCACCATCGTGAGCTTGATTGGACGAGCGCTGACCATGGCTGCCAAGGCCGCGGCGAAAATCTTCGACTACGGCAAACGGATAGGACGCTCGATCGCCGGGCTCTTCCGCAAGCGCAAGGCGATCAACTCCGTGAAAACTGCCGTCCAAAAGATGACCGGACAGAAATCAACGCCGCTGCAGATGCCGCCGTCGATGATGATCAATTTCTCCCCTGTCTTGATGCTCACCCTGTTCTCTTTCTTCATGGGCTTTTGGCGGCGCGAGGCCACCACCAACTTCAAGATGAGCTTCTCGTTTGCGATGGCTTTCTTGGGGCTGCTGGCGACCATCAGCGTCATATTCGCGGTGTTCTTCGGCGTCGGCGGCATGTTCGTCGAGATGAGCCTCGGCGTCGGTGGGGCCAACATCACTAGCACGGCCATCGCCGAGCAAACGCGGAAGGGCTGCGGCGACGAGGAGAAGTACTTCGGGTACAACGAGGGCATCTTCCTGTGTTCGTTGCAGGCGATTTTGGATGTGTTTATGGAGATCGGCGAGGATGATGACGACGGGTCAAACTTGTTCACGTCCTCCGTGGGGTGGGGGCCTGGCGCTCTGTATCTGAGACGCGCTTTGTTCATGCAGATGTTGACGTGCGGCATATTCGTCGTGTTTTTCCTGCTCGACGCGGCAGAAGAGGGACTCAAGGCGCTGCCGTACGTCGGGTGGCTCTTCCGCGAAAACTACGACCTCTTACCCAAAAACATATCGGGGCCTATGATGGCAAAGGAGGTAAACGAGGAAGAGACGGCCGACGGGGCCGACGGGGCCGACGGGGCCGCCGAGACAGATGAGGTGAACAGCGAGTTCGCCCCGCTCATCGGCGCCGATGCTGGCGAGGCAGTGCAGGGCGCGGCGTACGGCGTCAGGCCGCAGCTTGCGGGGGCGCTTGCGGGGGCGCTTGCCGTCGCCCCCGCGCTCATCGGCGCCAAGTTCCCGCGCGGCGAGCAGAGGGGGACGACGACGGGCGGGTGGCTCGTCGCCTGGATTTTCATCGTGCCCGTGATGACGAACGCGATCTGGTGCTACGGCAACCAGAGCGGCGCGACGAACTGGGACACGTACGTCACGGTGGAGGAGCCGCAGCGACTGTACAAGTTCGTCTCGCAGAACTCGGACCGCGCCAACGAGGCGCTCGGCGAGCTGGCGGAGTCGGGCATTTTCGGCGCGCACAACAACAACGTGGGGCAGGTGTTCGGGACGGCGGCGTGCGACATAAGCCCCACGGGACTGATTTTCAAGGGGCTTCTAACCCCGCTGCTCAACAACATTGACTTGCCTGATATCCCCAACATCGACGCGCTCAAGTTGCCGAATAATCTCCCCAATATGAAGATGGGGTCACTCAAAATGAAGATCCGGTCGTTTAGCGGCATCAAAAAGCTGTGGGGCGACCTGTTCGACATGCTGGGCGATCTCAGCGAGGACTTTGGTGCTCTCATGGGCGACCTGAACCTGGGCTCCAAATTCGATGGGATCGACATGCTCGACTGCACCCCCAACGAAAAGGGGAAGGTGGCGTGCGTCAAATACGGGAAGTGGGAGTTCTGGATCGTGTGGACCCTGCCCCTCGTGTTCTGCACGCTTGTCATATTGGGTACGGTGCTCAGTCTGCTGCTCCCCGACGACCGACAGAAGGACGACTGGCTGGGCCGCTTTAAGATCGGCAGCCTCAACTTCATTCGCGCGTGCCTGTTCCCGCTCGCGTTCACCTCGCTGCAGCAGATCGTGGCCATTATGGGGCTGTTCCTTATGATGAGCGGGCTCGACGCGGTGTTGTTCCGATTTGAGGTCGGGTACGGTCCGGGCGCCGGCGCCGTCTACCAGAGCGCGCTGCTGTGCATCGCCGCCGCGGCGGCTCTCAACTTCAACGAGATTTTGCCGATAAACGGTTAGCGTCTATATTAGCGTCTATATAACTAATCCACAAAGCTTTAAATTTTCGTCGTGGCTATGTCCAAGCTCTGCTGTTTTCGCAATAAGTATACCAAACTTCCCGAGCTACACCCTGTAACGGATGACAATCAGGCCGTAATTCAGAAGGAGCTGAAAAAATCGACATGTTGTACAATCATCACATTGGCATGTTTGGGTGTTCTGCTGCTGCATTTCATTTATGACGCCCTGGTTGACACGTGGCGTTACATCCCGTGGTCCCTCCCGTGCCAATACCATCGCCCGTCCAACAACTTCAATCACCACGTCTGTATTGGTCCGACTGTAGTTACAAAAAAAGCTAAAATGCGTCGTTGGAAAATCGATTATTCCGACACTCAATTAGCCACCACGTATCAAAAATGCGATTCCGAGGCGCTATCGATCCCATTTTTGGTTCACAACGATATCGCTTATTTTGAGCGCGTTGACCACCATGCCGAGGCAACACCTGAATGGGAACATAATAAGGTCGAGCTAATGAAATTAGATGAGTGCGCTAGAAAGGCCGGCGACTGCTTCGACGATTTACAATCCAAAAATGTGCATTTAGACGCGCGCGGCAACGTGCTCATTATCGACGCGACAATAACACCGTGCTTTAGTGGAGGCAACAGCACTGCGGCAACGGGTCTTACAAATCTAATGGGGTCGCATTTAGAATCGTTTTATATTAAACCATAGACGCCCCTCTATAAGTACAATGCCAACCAGCAGTCACTCTCAATCACGCAAAACCCACGATCACCAAGATGATGGCACAGCGCAAGAACCTCGCTATCCCGAAGTCAGTCTTCCGCCGCATCGTGAAGGACGAGATCGCCCCAGGCGACTGCACCATCGGCCAAGACTATTTGATCACTAAGGAGGCCCTCGCCACGCTTCAGGGCGCGGCCGAGAAGCACATGGTGGACATGTTCGGCGCGGCGACGCGACAGTCGGCCACGCAGAAGCGCGTCACGCTGCGCGTCGCAGACATCGAGGCCGCGCGCGCGGCGGCGGCGGCCCCGCTACCCAACACGATCAGTGCCTACGACGTCGAGATGGACACCCGCCTCGTGGGCATGGAAGAGGAGGAGGAGGCCGCCATGGAGCCCGCAACGGAGGAGGTCGGGCAGGGGCTAGAACTCGGTTGCCAGTGAGAAGCGCGCAGCGGGCTCGTGTTTGTGGTATTGCGTTGGCCGGTGCTCGAAAAAGTTAGTCTTCTGATCGATACCGATCATGTGCATGTAGAGCATAGACGCAGGCAGAGTCGCGCCGTAAAAATATTTGCGCTCGACACCGTACGCCGCCATCAGTCGGTCCCCGATCATGCGGACGTACTCGCACCACTCGGCCGCGCGCGGCAGGCCAGGGGCAGGCCTTATCGCGTCCTTGACGAACATGCACTCGGCGTCGACGGCTTCCTTGATAATCGTGGCGATCTTACTCCCTTTCGTCTGCTCCACGAGGTGCGAGTGGATGGCCACCGCGAAGTCCGTGTGCAGAGCCTCGTCGCGGCTGATGAATTCGTTCGACGAAACCAGCCCCGGGAACAGCCCCTTGTCCTTGTACCAGTAGATGACCGCGAATGACGCGCTGAACAGGATCCCCTCCACCGCGCTGAACGCCACGAGCCGGTCACACAGCGGCGACGCGGACCCCATCCACCGCTCGGCGAAGAGCCGCTTCGCGGTGATGGAGTCGTGCGTGTGGACGTTCGCGAGCAGCGCCGTGTGCTCGATTGGGTCAGGCATGAGCGCGGTGATTGCCAGGTTGTAAGTTCTGTCGGAGTATAAAGCCAGGCACGAGAAAGGCGGTGTTAGCGGCGATGGCCGAGGTCGACATAAACAAACCGTGGCTGCATAACGTGACTGAGGCGGCTCCGTGTCAGTGTGAGTGCCACAGCGAGCCTATTGGTTTGGGTTTTCCCCTTTCGCGGAAGAAGGACCCACAGTACTGGAGAAATGAATTCTACAAGCTGACGGAACTACACAGAGCGACCGTAGATGAATGTAAATTGTCCGATGAACTATCGGCTGATTACAGAAATTTGGCCAATAAGGAGGCCGCTAAGGCCACGGCTCTGGAGAAAATGGTCGAGGCTCTGAAGAAAAAGGTCGAGGCTCTGGAGAAAAAGGTCCCGTCTCTGAAGAAAAAGGTCCCGTCTCTGGAGGAAGAGGCAACGTTCAATGAAAGGCATGAAGAACTAAAACTACGCCGGTAGGACATGGGGGCTCTAAACATACTTGCTCGACGTGGATCGACTCGATGCAGTTCTGCACGGCGTAGAAGTTCCGCGCCTCTGGGGCCTTGATTTCTTGCGCGAAGTTGTCGTTTACGTTTTCCATCACGATCCCGTCCGCCACAGCGAAGAAGCTCAGAACGAGCTTAAGCATGTGGCGCTCATTGTCCGTCACAACCTTCCAGTCAAGCGCGTCCTTGTCCCACGCGATTTCCTCGGGCGTCCAGTAGGTCGAGCGGTGCTTCTTGGTAAGCAGGTCGAGCTGTGGAAACCTGATGGGGAACAGCGTGAGCCGCGCTTGCAGGAGGGGCTCGGACTGAGCCATTTTGCAACGGATGAACAACGACTCCGACCAGCTTTATAGGGCCAGAACCCAACTTGAAAACCGCGCGCGCGCCACTCAGACGCCGCACGCTCTACTCCAACATGCACCCCCGCACCAGGCGCGCCACTAGCTCGGCGGCTCTGCGCACGTCGTCCGCATTCTTGGCCCCCGTCACGTTCATTTTGCCCGTCGAGAACAGCACCACGACAACAGTACTGGGGAGACTCGGGTGCCTGATCGGGCATCCCGGAAAGAGCTCTGGCTCGTACTGTGCGTGCCGGTTCCACCGTTTGGCGAATCGCACGAGGGGGACGTTGCCGCCGAGATGGCTCGTCGCGACGATGTTCTGGACCACGATCGAGTCGAGCAGCAGCGGCTCGTCCACTAGCGCCATCAGCGTGTCCGCGAACCATTGAATCGACTCGCGCGCCAGCGCGACCGAGACGTTCCCGACGCAGACGAGCTTGCCGCTGCGGAAGAACAACCCCTTCGAGAATGGGTCGAGCCGCGCCACTTTGAGCGCCGCGAACTTGGCGGGGTGGTACTCGACGTTCATGAGCTGCGGGGCAAGCGCCGCTAGGTCGAAGGTCACTCCGCCCGCATCTAGAACCTCGTCCTCGTCAGACTCCGAGTGCGGGCGGCGGAGGCGCCCCGTAATTACGACGTTCACCATTATGGGATCAGACCAGTGCATGATGATCGTGGCAAACGGTAGTTTTTACTATAAGCATCGATCGCCTTCGCTTTCGGCTGCGGCTGCGGCGGCGGCGCGTCATTTATCCGCTGCAAGCTGCTGCTTCCGCCGCTTCTTCTGCTCCTTCTTGCGCGCGGCCTGCTTCTTCGCCTTCGCGATCTTCTTCCTCTCCGCTGCAGCCGCCGCCGCCTCGGCTGCCTCCGCTGTGGCTAGTGCCGCGGCGGCGGCTGCCGCCGCGCGCCGCGCCCTCGCCCGCGTCGCCTTCGTGCACGCCTTCTTGTGCCCGCCCCACGCCGCGTGCTGGCACGCCGCCTTGCCGCTATCGTCCACGCGGGTGCAGTAGTACACTGCACGGCACCCGGAGCACCGCTGGAGTCTGAGTCTGAGTCCGGGGCTTGAGATTTAATATTAAATCTCGAGAGACCCTAACCCTAAATCTCAAGATAACCCTAACCCTAATATTAAATCTCGAAAATCTCGAGAGCCGGACTCAGACCCCGAACCCAAAAAATAATATTATTATTATTTTCTTGTCTTAAGACAAGCTTGTCTTAAGACAAGAAGACAAGAAAATTATACTACTTATTTCTTTGCAAAGTAAGCATCGATCGCCTTCGCTTTCGGCTTCGGCTTCGGCTTCGCCCTCTCGGGCCTCTTATTCTTCTTCTTCTTGGCCCCCGTCCACTGCTCCAGCACGATCGGCATGAGCTCGTCCTTGTGGTACATCCCGTACATGGCGAGCAGCAGCGCGTCGGCCGCGTCGTCGGCCTTCCCCGTCGACTCCGCGAACGCCAGAAAGCGCGCCTTGTTCACCCCCTCAAGGTTGTCGAGGCAGAACCGCACCGCTGCCTCCTTGTTCTTCTTGTAGTCGTTCATGCGCGTGCCGAAATACGCTTTGACGGTGCTGGGGTGGACAGGCACAGCCCGGCCGTACTTGATGAGCATGCCCTCCAGCGCGAACTGCACCTTGAAGAACGCGCGCGCCATCTGGTTCTCGATCGTGAACAGCGTTACCTTGGAGAAGTACTCCTTCTCGTTGGCCTCCAAGTACTTCGCCAGCATCACACCGATGAGCTTCGGGTCGAACTTGTAGTAGCGGTCGTCGTGCGCGAAGAGGTTGATCTTGCTTAGGTAGACAATCTCGAAGGGGTCGTCGTTGATGATGCACACGGCCATGTTGGCGATGCCGGGGTCGATGCCGCAAAAATACATGATCGTGCGGCTGTGTTGGTAGCCCCCTCTTCGTCCTAAGTCGTATTATCCCGATTATAAATACCTCACACACAAACACACGATCATGCACATATCGATGAGATGCTGCAGCTGCACCAAGACGGCGTACACGAAAGCCGACGGCCGCCCCGCGCCGCCACCGACGGCCGTGGAAGTGAATTGGATTTGGCTGAACACTGTATGCTGGGCGTGCACGCTTCACATGCTAGTGTTTCAAGTCATTCGAGAGATCTGGCCCGATTTGGTGTGGCAAATTGAGTGGTACCAGCGGTTCTTCCTGCTTGAGGTGTACCCGCTTCTGATACTCTTTAGCATGCTGTGGGCCGCTGGACGGTACGTTGCGGACCTACACGCGGAGCGCGACGAGCTAGCGGAGCAAGCCCTATATCTGACAAAGGTCGACCACAGCCTGCACGTCATCGGCGGGGACTCTGAGGAGGATGTGTGATTTTGGAATCTGCGGGGCGCCCGCGGACGAGTACTTCGTGGCGGCGATGACCGCCGCGTTGAAGAGCAACCCCGCGCTCAAGACCGTGAAGCTCATGCCGAACTGGGGGTACTCGTGGCTGCGCCCCCCTAACGGGTTTTTGGCCGAGTTCGCCGCCGACGCCCCGTTCAAGGCAGACTTGTTCTACACCGACATGTGGGCGGCCACCGCTGTGGCGCGCGTCGACGGCTACGACGGCAGCAAGGCTCTCGAGCAGGGCAAGGTGGACGCGATGTTCGCGAAAGTCGTGACTGCTGGCGAAGCCGCGCCGAGCTTCACGGACTCCGACACGCGGGAGTGGTCGCCGAGCCTGGGCGACGGCAAGAGCTTCATCGGGTTGTTTTCCACCGACGTGGTCAACGCACAGAACAAGATGAACGAGCGTGCCCACATGATCGTCTGTCGGACGTCGATCCACCCCCTAACGTACGAGGAGATGGAGAACTATTTCACCAAGTGCGAGGCTGACGGCATGACGAACCGCGCGGTCTTCGCCGACAACCCTATCACCGAGGCCTTCTCGAGTCTGATCACTCGGAACCGGCGGCGGGTGGTGTATGATTTCGCCGAAGCGCTGGGGTTGAGCGTGCGCTTCCGCAAGTACTCCAACGGTAGCGTGCCGTACAACATCGCCAACCTGGCATTCGAGACGGAGACCAACTTTGTGCACTTCACCGACCACGACACGATGCTGTTCTATTCCGAGTGCACGAGAACCTCGAACGTGACGCAGGGGCTCGTGGTGAACCGCGCGCCGCTCTTGGGCCCCCTGGTGTTTCTCGGACCGAACCACGGGCAGCCCGGGGACAGCGCGATTTTCGGCGGGAACAAGTGGTACAACGCACACGAGGACGCCTTCCCCGTCGACCTCGGCTTGCACAAGACGACATCCACGTGGCGAGAGTTCGGCAAGGTCGGCTTCTCGAAGTCGGAGCTTGCAAAGGTGGTGCTATGCGACGGGGAGCTCGAGGGGAACAAAATGCTGCTCAGGTCGTACCCGTACAGAGAGCGCGACGGGGCCTGGCAAGACGCCGAGGCGCGGCTGGGGTATGAATTCAAGGGGAGCGGGTTGACGGTGCGTACGTGCAGTGCGATTTTGGTGAAGCTTAATAGTTAGATCGCTTTAGCTTCGGGTGTTATTCACTTTCTGCTACGCACGACAGAAATCAAGCAGCTCGCACGCCGCGCGAGCGCCGCCTCGACCAGCCTGCACAGCGATGAGCGCTCCGGCAGTGGCCGTGCCCGCGGTGGGCTCGGCCAAATCGGCCGCCGCGCACAAGCTGTGAGACCTGTAGTGGTCCTCTTTGAAGAGCGAGAAAGTGCCGCTGTCAGCCCCAGTCGCCGAGATGCAGGCGCCCTCCAGGAAGTCCTCGAACTGCACGTCGCCCGTGGTCCCGGGTATGGAGTTGAAGCAATCCGTGCTGTTGGCGAAGTCGCGCGCGTCGCATTTGGGATGGCACGGAGTCTCGGCGGCAGCGGTGGCGTTGCTCGTCGGATAGAGAGAGGTGGCGGTGCACTCCGCTGCGTCGTACAGCTTGTAGCCAGTCACCGTGCACTCCTGCGCCGACGTTGGGGCGGCGCTATCGAACGCCGCAGCGCAAGTGCCCGTGCCATCCGCCGCGACCGTGGGGGTGTGGTCACTGCATGCGGTGCCGGCCGTGAAAACACAACCTGACGAGCAGTCTGCCGCCGCGCCAGTGTAGCTGATGTCAAGGGGGGTGAACAACCCAGCGGCGACGCCGGTGCACAGTTCGGTGGTGTTCTCGTTGTAGCACGTCGCGTCCTGGTGGACGCTAGGGTTCGTTGCGGCTGGGTCGGCGCACCCCGAGGCGCTGGTGAAGCGCGGCGTGGGGGACGCCAGGCAGTAATGAAACCCGCAGTCGTGCAGATCATCATCGGCGTACGCGTTTAGCGCCGTCGCGAGGTTATCACGACAGTCCGTGCACTCCACGTCCTCCGCGTGGTGCTCAACGAAGGCCGACAGGTCAACCTTGAGTGCGCGCTCATCGTCGTTCATGTGGCTGGTGAGCGAGGTCAGCGAGGTCAGCGATTTGTCGTTGTCGTGGAGCATTTTGTTGATGTGCACCAGCACGTTTGGCAGATTCACAACACCACCCGCGCCATCAGTATCAGCGGGGGTGAGCGACGTCTGGTAGATCTTCTCCACGTTAGCCATGCTCTTATTCACGTTAGCCATGCTCTTCTCCACGTTAGCCGCGAGTGCGGCGAAGGGTGTCGCCTCTTTATCTGTCCCGTGCTGCGAATCGTGCATTTCACCGACCTGGTCTTGCACAACGAACATCATGTAGAGCATGGCGATGGTAGAGACCCACTGGACAAACCCGAGGAACGAGAAGTGCCACTTAATATTGGTCCCAAACAAATCCTTTCCCTGTGCAAACCTTATGTCGGTACCGACTCGCTCGATATCCTGATGCGGCCTCAATTTGAGAGTCGCTGGCTGGTAAGGCATGGTGAGTATCCGGTGCTCG
>Ga0308017_1000415_pt1 | contig 13204 bp, 20 predicted proteins | sample Neamet280_FD_203145 | JGI IMG/M metagenome (GOLD analysis project Ga0308017, IMG submission 203145) | Marine microbial communities from water near the shore, Antarctic Ocean - #280 | ecosystem: Environmental > Aquatic > Marine > Unclassified | place: Southern Ocean | collected 2014-10-01
TTTTTTTAGGTGGTTTTGGTTTTTTTCCGTACCCTTTTCCGTATGCCATAAATATCCTTATTTATTTAAACCTACTGCACTACCAGTTAAGATAGCACCAAAAGCTAGGTGAAACAATCCACCTCCCATTAAAGTAAACGGACTATGTTGTCCAGTTAACTTTTTCATAAGTTCCATTTGCACCATTGGCTCACTTGTAGCATTTATAACTTCCATAAACGCACTAATATCTGGTCTATTAATTCCATACCAAACTGGTACAAACAAAAAATCATAAAAACAAATTACTAAATATAAAACTAATGCTGTCCAACGCCATCTTTGTGTGCTTCTTTCTACCTCTGTCATTTAAATACAAGGTGGTGTACACCTTAGAGCATTAGCACCTATCCATATAGTTACTAAAAAAGCAAGTACAACACAACCAATAAGTATAGCTAGACCCTTAGTCATGCCGAGTCATTGTTCTTCTTTTTCTTTTTCTTTTTCTTTTGTTTATCTTGTTTTAGTTTAATTTGTTTCTTTAGTTTCTTAATAGCATTGCCTTGATTGTTTTTAGCTTTAATTAACTTTGAAGTTTTTGTTTGTAACTCTTCAACCATCTGAGTAAGTAGTTCAATTTGTTCATGTCCTATTGCCATACCTTCTACAACATTAGCTAAATCAATACGCATCATTATTTGATTTTCTATAACAGCTTCTTGATTAGCTTGTTCATACTTTGAATACATAATTTCTACTTTACTGTCTATCTTACTAACATACCAAAGCATACCACCTGCTTGTACAGCTATAGCCATTATTAGTGCCAAAGGCATCTTCATTCCGTTCATGGTTTTTTGCTCCATTTAAATGTTTGACTTGCTTTTACTGAAGGATTGCTTAAATTGTCAGCTTTACTAGAAGCTGATATGACTGTTTTATCTGGAAAGACAGAACATCCTGCCATTGTTATTGCTATTAAAAAAATAAAAACTTTCATGTAACCTCCTTATGTAAGTATGTACCACCCTGTTATTATGTATTTATCTCCAGACAAAGGTGGGTTGCCTCTATGTGCGTAATTAAATTGTGCAGGGAATATACATATATCACCTTTTTTTGCTTTAACTCTTTTACTCTGGTATAAAAACTCTGTTTCACCACCTTCTTCTACATCATTTAAATATATAGTCCAAGCAAGAACTCTATCTGACGAACTGTAATCTGTTTGTTCAAAATGCCAAAGATGATAACCTTCGCCTACAGAAGTTTTTTGCAATTTTTGTCTTGTACTTCTTAAATTACAAAGTAATAAAGTTTCAAATATTCCTACATATTCTGTCAAAGCAATATTTAACGCTTCATTTACATGTTCTGAAATATCTTCATTACATACTTCATTGTCTATAGAAAAATTGTTTAAACGATTTTGTTCATCTAAAAATGTTTGTTTATCTTTTCTAGCTAATGTTATTTTAGGATAAGTTGTATCGTTAGCTATTCGACTAGGATTAGTTCTACTTATATCCTCAAAAATCTTTATAGCTAAATCACACATCTCATCTGGAAATTTGTAATCAGAAGTATAAATACTATAATCTTCAGTTTTTTTAACTATTGCCATACCAACTTACAAATTGATTCATACAAAATCTTCCAAGCCCTTTACCTTTATCTTTCTCATCTAAAGAAATTTCTGATACTTCGTGCATAATGTGCGATGGAAATACAATAGTGGTGTTATTAGTTACTTCAAATCTTAAATTAAAATCAGTAAATATTATCTCACCGCCTTTGAATTTTTTAGGTTCAACAAAGAAATAAGATAAAGCTGTTATTAATACATCATCTCTATGAGATTTATAATAATCAGTATCTTCATAATAAGATATTAAAGTTCTGTATTCACTAAATTCTAAATTTTTATAATACCAAGATTTATCAATTTCTTTATCTTCAAAAATATCAAATAACTTTTTGTTATGAGATAACACACTTGAATACTCTCTTTCTGAATATATATTATCAAAAAATTTAGCTTTATTCTTTTTTAAAGACTCACCAGTAACACCATGTTTAGCAGTTGCGGTATCTTCTGGGTCTAAAAATAAACCTTTACTTTCAAAATGAACCATTTCATCAAACATTTCTTTGCGTTCTTTCTTTGTCCACAAATTTTCAATAGTAATATAATGAAAGGGTTCTGTATGCACTTTAATTTTCATTACTTTAATGCTTTTTTATTTACTATACTTTGGTTAACAAGATTATTAAATTCTGTTTGACCTTTAACTGTTTCATTTCTAAAACTTTCAAGTGCAGCCGATTGACCTCTATTTGTAGCTGACATTTCAATTTGTAACATAGGCATCCAAGATATAGCACAAGACCAATCATCTACTATATCACCTGTGTTAGCATCTAGTCCAGCTACTTTAGTGTACCACATACATCTGTAGATTTTATTATCTCGTATTTCTTCACACTCGCTTCCAAGTGGACAAGTAAACTCTACTTCTAATTCTTTTTTATTAGCCATGCCTCATATTATACACTAAGGTTTTGGATGTGCTGCCTTAACTGCTGCTATAGCATCTCGCCAAGTAGTTGTACTATTTAATAAATCATGGTATTGTTGGTCTAATTGCTCTCCAATATCAGCATATATAGGTGCTGAACCATGTACACGATTCCAACTATGTGTTGCTATTTCTGCTGCTCGTGCTGTTTCTGACTCTGATATTGCTGTTGCTTCAGCATTTTTAGCAGTTGTCCATAAATCTGTCATAGTTGTGTAATCACTAATAGCAGTAATAGCTAAAGTAGCCGTACCATCATTATATTCAACTGTTCCGTTTGAACCATCAAATTGTACAGCATGAACATTAGAAGCAAGACTTGTACAATCTATTCCATTATATCCAACTGCATCTACTGATACAAAACTATCTTCTCTTATTATCGTTAATGTTGTCATACTATCTCCTATGCATCCTTACTACAAATAATTACATCAATATACTGTGGTGCAGATATTGTGTGTGAGTGAGCGTTTGCTGAACCAGAATTGCCTGGGGTTGTTGAACCACCTGCTCCTGGAGTTGCTGCTGCTGTATTACCCGACATTCCGTGGGAGTGAGCACTACCACCACCTGTTGCACGACTGACTCGTTCAGAACCACCTTGATTGTGTCCTTGTGCTTGTGCAGGTAAACATGGTTGTCCACCACTACCTGCGTTATTTCTAATAATTAATTGGTGAGTATGAGAAGCAAGTTGTGCTGTACTTAATGTATGGTTTGCAGCAGCCATGTTACCGCCACCGTGTCCGTGTGATGCTCCTGTATGCGTGTGGGCTGCGGAACTGTGAACGTGTGCCCCAACTTCATTTGTTGTTACTCCACTACTTGTTGCCCAAGTACCACCTGCACCACCACCATTTCCAGATACAACTCTTAATACTTTGTTGTTCTGAGATGTAACCTTTGTCCAACCCGAAGGTGCTGCTGCTTGGAAGAAACACATTACAGAACCATTAGGAATAAAATCTTCTGACGATACTGTCGCCCAAGTTAAACCACCGTTGTTACCAGATTGTTTACTAAGGAACTGTCCGTTACTACCAGCATTAGATACATAAAGATTATCTTCATCTACTGATTGAGAAGCTAAATGTTCTAAGTCAATACTAGCTGCTGCGTAGTGTTCACTATTTAAAACATTATCAGCTATCAAAGCTGCGGTAATTGCATCACCTGCTATCTTAGCTGTAGTTATTTCACCATTTGTAATGTGTGCAGTTCTTACAGCACCATCAACAATAGCATCTGTATTTACTGAATTTGGTGCTAAGTGTTCAGCATCAATACTGTCTGCTGCGTAGTGTTCTGAATCAAGTGCATTATCAGCTATTTTAGTACCATCTATAATATCTGCTGCTAGATGTTCTCTATCAATACTTCCAGCAATATAGTGTTGACTATTTAAAGTGTCATTAGGAATACTTGCAGCAACTACCGCTCCAGCAGCAAGTTCACTAACACCTACAGAGTTAGCTGCAAGTTCACCAGCCGTAATACTATTAGCTGCTATGTGAACAGCGTCAATACTTCTATCAACATACTGGTTAGAATCAATTGAGTTTGCAGCCATCTTAACTTGCGTAATGACTGCACTTGCTATATGACTTGTGTCTATTGAACCATCAACTAACTCGGAAGTACCAACTGAGTTTGCTGCAATGTTATCACTATCAACACAATTATTAGCTAAATGAACGTGGTCAATAGAGCCATCAACATACTGGTCTGAGTCTACAGAGTTAACTGCCATTTTAGCTACTGTTACTGCATCATCTGCTAATGCTGCTGTTGCTATAGAACCACCAGTAATCTTAACATCTGTTTGTGTTGCTGCTAGTAATGTATCAGCAGTTACACGAAGTTGAAAGTTATCACCAGAGTCAAAAGCCTGTGCTGAAGTGCCACCTTGTGCTCTTGTTACTGTAAGTGATGTAGTGCCAGAAGTTACTTTAACTATTTCTATCTTAGTGTTTGCTGTGTTTGCAATTGTAGCAAAGAAATATTCTCCAGAACCTAGACTTGGAAAACCACTAAAACTAGCAATTGGTATTGTTGTTGTTGAATTGTTAATGCCTGCACTTAAAGAAGTCGAGGCATTATTTGAATAAATTACAGGCATTGTCTATCCCCTTATGAAATTGTAACTGTCCAAGTGATTGTAAGAATATCACCAGCACCCTTATTAACCGCACTAAATACTGTACGAGCCATCATAGTTCCACCAGATGAAGCTGAAAATAAACCCGCTTCAGTCAATGCACCTGTACCATCACCAGCAGCCCAAACCGCAGTGTGTACAATTGTATTATTAGATGGTGCACCACCAGATACAGATAAAGCATTTCTATCTGTTTCTGTTACTAGTGCTGTGTTGTTTGCTGCTACAGATGTAGTACCTGTACCAACAGCCATGTGTGTCATCTTATTACCTGCGTCAGTAATTAACGCAGCTATGTTATTTTTTCCAGCAGTAACAATAGTGTTAGGTATTTCCCTAATTACTTTGCCGTTTTTCTGGATAGTTACTTCACCAGTAACTTTAAAGTTTTCGTTTATCATTTTAATACTTCTCCTAATTGAATTGTGATAAATTATAAGTGCTTCCATTAAACTGGTTTGGCACTATTAAAGACATTCCTATGCTATCACTAGCAGTTGCAGTATCAGTTAAACCCTTCTGGGTATTAAGCAATAGTGCATCGGAAATCGTTGCTGCACTTGCAAAGTCTGGAGCATTTTGTTGCGAAATTGAATCTGAAATTGTTACAGAATCAGTTTTAGCTAACTGAATGTTAAGACCTATTGAGTCTGATGTTGATGCAGTTTCACTTAATACTTTACTAGTATGTAATGACACTCCATCTGAAACTGTTACCGAGTCCGTAAAGAACTCAAAGTCATCTCCCTCACCATTGAAGAAGAAATCGTTTATCTTAGCTACATTAAACATAGAGTTTGAACTAGCTAACTCAAAACCAATACTATCACTTAATCCTACTGTATCAGCGTTAGTTGGTTGTTGAAAATTCTTTGCTATACCGCCATCATCTGATATAGCTTGGCTATTAATTACTACTTTTTCGCCATTAATATTGGCTGTATCACTTGAGCCTACTGCATCAACAAGAAAATACTGTTGATGTTTTGTTATTGAATCAGATACATTTACTAATTCAGTAAAAAATAACTCATCTATAATTCTTTGTCTACGATGAACTGCTGCTCTTTTAGTAACTGACCAATGTACTTTTTGAGCAGCTGGAAACTTTGTTACCAGACTCCGAATCTTTCCTCTACGGTCAATTCTAGTTTTCTTAGCCATTACGCTCTAAACAACTGTCGTCTTTTACCAATAGCTTGTCTTTCAACTAATTCTCTTAACTCTTCTTTAAGGCTTTCAGCCATTGGCGAAAAACTTCTAATGACTTTTGCATCTTTTCCTTTAGGGATTTTGCCAGATGGCGTACCCGCATACGAGCCACCTTTACCTCCAGAACGAGAGTCGCTTGGAGTTTTTGTATTTGAGTGTTTATATTCATAAGTTGTTGCCTCTGTCTTACCTTTCTCATTATTTGATTTTAAACTTGCAGAGCCATAAGATGGTGCTCCTCCGTTTGATTTTATTCCCTCTGCTTCTTCTATAGGATTCATTAAATCGTCAAGCATAGCCATAAGGTTGTCAATTTCTGACTCTGATTCTGGCTCATCTGCAAACTTTAAAGCATTATGTTCTTTATAATGCTCCATGTCCATGTCTGCTGGATATTTTGCATAAGTTTCCTCAAGCACTCTTGTCCAGATTTCTCTTAGTTTTGCCTTAAACCTATCTAATTCTAAAGTTTCTACAGAATCATGGTCGCAAGTATCTTCAAATATGTCCACTAAATTTATCCTTATATTTGCCGTTTTTGGTTTCGCTAATTCTTTTACGCTCTCTTTGCGTAAACGCTGTTGAATCATATCCAAAAGTAGGGTGTATGCCACTATTAATAGTCATAATAACATGACCTTTATTACCACACTCTGGACAATCTTTCTTAACTTGCCTATCTTTGTACGAACATAACTCTTCAAAGACATGACCAGTTTTACATTCGTAATCGTAGTACGGCATAGTTAGATATGCGGATGGACATGTAATGCTTCAAATCCACTTAGCATTAAACTTATACCAACAACAGATACAATAATGACAGTTGTTTTGCTCGATAATATTTGTACAATTAATTCTTTCATTTATAACTCCAAGTTAATTCAGAATAACCCCCTCGTTAGAAGGGGTTACAACTTAACTAACTATCTTAGTTTGCTGCGTCTACAACAAAAGCAACACCAGAAGTAGCACGTAATGTAGCTACTCCGTAGATAGTATCAGCAGTGAACAAATCACCTAAATACTCTTGCTTATATTGTGTTTGTGAACGCACACCAACTTGTTCAGCTAGACATAAAGCATCTTTATGCATCATTACACCAACTCTGCTTGTTCCGACTGTCGGAGCATTGTTAGAAATAAATACATCCATGCCATATATCATGCCAATTTTGCCAGTTGAAATCGCAGCACCATTACCGATAAACTGTTGTTCAGTAAATCTATTGATACTTAGCATTTCATTAGCTGCTACTGGTGGGATAACCATAACTCTGTTATCCATTGGAACATCAGCATTATCTAGTGTAAGAATCATTTTACGGATTCCTGCATCTGTAATGTCTGAAGCATTGTCTGAACCACCAGTATAAAGAGTAGAACCATTTCCACCAATTACTGCTTTTTCAAATAATGCATTACCAGAACCACCTGCTACTCCACCTTGAAACTCTTCAGATAGGGCAAACAAGTCTGAATCTACACGAGTAGCAAGTGCATAACCTGCGTCATCAGTATAGAACTTTCTCATTGATGCAAGTGCTTGAACTTCTGCAATATCTTCGATTAACTTTGAATACTCATAATGAGTAGCAATGTCAACACCTAATACTGTGTTAGTTGCTGCACTTAATGTTACTTGAGTGTCTGCTGCTTTAATTGTTGCAGCTCCTCTTGCTGGAATTGGGATATAAATTTTATCACCCTTCTTTCCTTTATGTTGTAATTTTGTAACAACATTAGCCATTACTAAATTTTTCTTATACGCACCTATTACTTCATCGCTCCACAACTCGGGGATGAAGTTATTGGCGACTGCTCTTGTTACTGCTGGACTGCCACTGAAAGCCATTTGCTTCTCCTATTAATGATTATTTTACCCTTCCTTCCGCATACGCTTCTTGAATTTCATCAGAAAGCGAAGCATAACGATTAGGGTCTGTTATCTGTAAGTTGATTAAATCAGACCTACGATACATTTTTTTGCCACCGACAGATTGTGTGGAACGAGTTTCGGATTTAGTTTGTCGTAATGCTTTATCAACTTTAGCCTTTTCACTTTTCTGAACTTCTTTGGTTTTAGTAACCATATTGATTTTATCGTACATATCAAAAAGTTCGATTGCGTAATCTGGCCTGTGTTCTGTATCGGCTTTACGGAATATATCCTTTCTTATTTCACTAGCACCTACCCAGTCTTGAAATTGCTTGTCTCCGACACGCTCTTGCCAATCTGGATATGCCTTTTCAAGAACATTCAACTTTTGTTGATTGGCTTGTTCGGCTTGTTGCTGTCTTGCAGCTAGTACATCTGGATGATTTTCTATAGCTGAGTTAACTGCTTTTGCAGGGTCAATATAAAAAGTATCTTCAAAACTAGCTTCTTCTTCTTGTGGCTCTTCTATAGCACTAGACTTATTTTGTGCTTCAAGTAAACTTTGAATCAATTTCCGTTGTTCTCCAACTTCTGAACCTTGTTTACCAAACGCAGATTCTGCGTTTTGATGCATTTCAATTACCTCTTGCATGGATTTCCCTGCATATTTCGTAGGTACTTCGTATTCTGGTACTGCTTCAGCTACCGTTTCTACTACTTCTGTTTCTACCTGCGTTTCTGTTATAGGTTGTTCCATTGGTGCTTCGTCTACTACTATACTCATTTTTTTTCTCCGCCCACGTGGGGTTCTGAAGTTGTATTATGTTGGATTTCCGTCTTGGAGTTCTTCCAACGCTAGGTTTGTTGCAGTATCTAAACTTAATAAAAAGTTTAAAATACGCAACTGACCCTTGATTACCCAAAGGTCTTGCTCAGAGTTTATATTATCTAAATTAGTAATACTTCCCTCTAAATTCTCTAATTCTTCTACTAAATCGTACCATCCTTCACTTCTAGTCATGTCTAATCTATCAGATAAGAAGGCCTCGTCTGTTTTTGGCATGGTTATTGTACTCTAGTATTTACTTGTCTTACTTGCCCAGCTTGTTTTGCTTTAGCTAGGTTTAAAATAGTTTCAGATTTAAGATGTTCTACTTCTGGAATGTTTCTAGCAGTTTCAGAAACTTGATTAGCCATACTAATCTTAGCTTGTTGCATATTAACTTCTTTCATTGCCATATCCATCTCAGTTGGCGACAATGCATTAGCTTCTGCCATATGTTTCTGTGCTCTAGCTTGTTCTTCTTGTGCTTCTGCTATAGTTTTTTGTACATTTGCTTGTGCTTGTTGCATTTGTATATCAATAGCTTGTTGTTGCATAGCATCAATTTCTGGGCTACCTTGTTGTCCATTTTGTAAACCAGCAACAATAGAATCACGATTATGTATGCTTGAATTTTGGAACATAGCTAATAATATAACATTAAACGCAGGTGAATCTTTAGGTATAGCTTGTAACATCTGTACCATTTGCTGAGTTTCAAGTTCTTTAGCCATAATACCCATAGTAGAATAAGGTACAAATTTAAAATCACTAACAGGGTATCTATCAACATCAAACTGTATCTTCCTATACATAGCTTTATGTATCATTGGTATAAGAAATGTGTTTTGAAAATTCATTAAAGTACGCTTTTGTCTTTTAATAGACGCAGATTGCATCATTGACATACCACTAGCAGTATCTCCACCAGCAGACATGTCAGAACTACCTGTTCCCATTTGTATCATGTTCTGTAAACTAGCTACTTGATTAAATGTACTAGGGTCAGTCTGCCCCATGTCTAAAGGCATAATAGCTTCTCTAGGATTACCATTAGTTAGTACAGTTTTACCTGTTCTAATTTCAAATTTTGTTCCTCTTGGTAGTCTAGTTGCGTCAGCAGCCATCATAGGTGTAGTAGTCATAGCTAATGAGTCTATCCTTGCTCTCATTTCAGCGTCTAAAGCCTTCTGTGGGTTATAGCCCTTCTCTGCGACACCCCTCCCCCAGAATTTATTTGGCACAATGTCGTGTTGGTAACTAATAAAAGGTCTATCTACCATGATAAAAGCGTTTTCTTCTACACGCAAAATGTACTCATCATTTGCAATAGTAACTACTGCTTCTATTAATTCATCTTTCTTAGAGTATTCAAAGTCATCTTTGTCAGCACCCTTCTTCATAAATCTTTTAGGTATTAAACCCCAATACTCTGTAATCTTTACATTGTCTGACTCATCTGCTTGTGTACCTTCTGAGTTATACCCCATCTGTACTGTATCGTAATCACCACCTAATGGTACATCACGATAAATACCTGCTTTTATACCTTCTACTACTTGGTATCTAGGTTTAATAACTTCATGTGCAACACCTAATGCTTCATCTATTGAATTAGCAGAGGGGTCTATAAGAAATTCATGTGGAGATATAGGCTCTACCTTTACATCTATAACAGAAAACTCAGTAATACTTCTCATGCCCATCATTGAACCCTCAACAGGTTGTTCAATTGGTGCTCTTTCTATATTTTGGTTAACTACTATCTTTGCAATACCTGTTCCATAGATAGCACCATTAAGAAAAACCTCTGCTATTGCATCTTTGCAGCCAGTCTTTTCTAAATCTTCTTGCAGTAAATTGCGTATGTACTCAGCTTCACTATTGTCTTGGTCAAGCATGTCGTCTTGTAAGTCAAACCACTTGCCTCTGCCAAATGTCGCCTCTTCCAATTCTGCAACAGAAGATTCAATTGCCTGTTGTAAGGCAGGTGCTATAATTCTTGAGCGTTCATGTGTTCTTGTCTTGTCTGATTCAGTCCAAATGCCACGCCATAGACGATAATACTCATCCCATTGAGATGTGTAATTTTGCTCTCTATGATTTCTCCAAGTGTCCAGTCTATACATTAACCAACTAGATAATGCTTGATACTGTAATTCTTTTTGTTCGTGCATTTAAAGTAATCTCCAAAAATTGTTGCGATTATAACACACTATGCAGTTTTAATGTACACTTGTGCTTATCTCATCTATGACAATTGAGCCATCCATGATTAATTTACATATAGATAGGTCTACATTCTCATCAGAAGATATTAAATTAGGGTCTAAGTCATTTGCTAAGTTTGCAATAATGGATAATGCTGCAACATAGCGTAAAGTTATGTTACTTTTATCTTCGCTAAACTCTAATAAGCTATCATATTCTTCTTCGTTTAAATCTTCAATATCCTGCCACATCATCTATCGGGCTCCAGTCATCTTCTAGTTCAATTGTGTGTGCAAAGTCTGCCACGCTTACTTGGTCTATATATGCAAGACTATCAAGCAAGTCGTCATGTGCAAGTCTGTTAGGAAAGTCTAACATCTGGTTCTTAAAATACTTCCAATCTTTATCTGCATTAAATGTTATCTGACCATGCTCCATTCTACCTTGCAGCGACCAAGTTATTCTGTCTAATTTTTTCTTACCACCATGTCGACACTCTATAATAGATATAAAGTTGTTCTCTGTTCTCATTTCATCTTGCAGGTAGGGTAATATGGCGTTACGCAATGCACCAGTTTCAATACCTACTGATGTTGACTCTACCTTTGTCGCAGACAAAAGAATTTTTTTGGCAGTTTCTTTGATATTCCATCTACCATGTAGTATATCTTTAACCCACCACTTATCTCGGTCAATTTTTACAATCGCAATAGCGGTTTCGTCTAATCTAGAGCGTTTTAAGTTCCTTTCTTTCTCACTATCCTCATATCCAGCAGGGTCAACAGCTATACAATAACTACCTTCCTCTGGTTCTTCTGATAATTTAAACCATTCTTCTTTAAAGATACCACCACTAAAGGTTTCAAAAGACGCTTCAAACTCTTGCCTAAAAGACATGGACGACATAGACTTACTAGCAGCAGCAATTTCTTTTGCTGATAGAAATGGGTTATCAACTGAAGTAAATTGGAAAGCATCCCAGTCCTCATCTTCTTTTGCGTCTTGATACAAGTCAAAGAAGTGATTTTTTCCTGCGGGTGTACCAATAAAGAGTGCCCGACCCTCCACATCTGCCAAAGTTGGACGAATTATCTGTTCCCATACTACAGGTTTCATAGAAGCGTACTCATCAAGCACAACATATGAAAGTCCTACGCCCCTCAAGGTTTCTGGTCGGTCTGAGCCTTTGAGATAAATCTTTCTTCCATTAATCAATGTAAGCACAGCCGTATTTTCGTAGGCTTGTAGTATTAAATCTTTACCTAACTCTTTAAGCATAGACCACATTATGTCTTTAGCTTGTTGAAAGGTAGGTGCTATGTAGAATACATCTTTAGATTCGGATTGTATTGCGTTGATTAGTAATAACCAAGCGGAAAGGTAGGATTTACCAAAGCGTCTACCCGCAGCAACAATCTTAAATCGTTTATCTGACTTAAATATTTCTAATTGAGCAGGGTGAAGGTTTATATCTAGTTCAGCCATCGAATTTCTTTGTCATAGGAGTTGAATCAATGGTAACTATTACTTCATCGTCTGATTTCTCTTTGGGTTCTTTCAGTTCGCCCTCTGGAGTTACATCAATTTGTTGTTGTATGCTATCCAGAGAGGAAACATTGATAATTACTTGGGCATCAGCTTTTGTTCTACTAGAGTCCACAGCTTTATGTACAGGTAGTATTCTATCAAGGCACATTTTCAAACAATGTACATCCCCTTCCATAGCTTTTTCAATAACCTTTTCAACTATCTCTGGAGATTTGTTGGACATTAGTTCTCGTGCTAGAGCAGTAAACTTATTCACAGAGCCTTTAGGTCTGCCTACTCCCTCTAAAGGTTTCATACCCTTGTGGAAGTTAGGATTACCAGCTTTCTTTTTCATTTCTGCCATTAGGCTCAGAGTAGAGTTATCTTGTGGGTATTATAACACAAGTGTGTAGTTATATTTCATATTTCGTTTTTTGTGCTTTGGAGGCATTATATATGTACAGCTTTGCCAAGCAGGGCCCCCCTCTGGGGGTCATTGCTTGTATATTAAAAACTTAGCTTTGCTAAGTACCGAGCCTGTAGCTTTTGACTTTGTGAGGACTGGCAATAAGGCTGGTAATAACTGGAGTCCAAGAGAAACTCATGTTATTCTAGGCTTATGCTAGGCCGAACTGAGCCGACTCTTAGGCGAATCCTTCACGCTCTTGCGAAACTAAGCGACAACGGAGCATAGTTGAGCCAGTTTCTGAGAGTAAGATATAAGAGAGAGGGGTACTAAATATTTGCAGGAATAAAAAGATAATCTTCCAAGTAAAAAGATATAAAAGAAATATTAAAGATATATTTAAATGGCTCTTAGTAAATACTTA
>Ga0308017_1000416_pt1 | contig 13197 bp, 10 predicted proteins | sample Neamet280_FD_203145 | JGI IMG/M metagenome (GOLD analysis project Ga0308017, IMG submission 203145) | Marine microbial communities from water near the shore, Antarctic Ocean - #280 | ecosystem: Environmental > Aquatic > Marine > Unclassified | place: Southern Ocean | collected 2014-10-01
AGGTCGCTCAGCAAGAAAGCGGCCGTATTGCCAACGTCGTCGATGGTGACGTTGCGGCGGATAGGGGCGTTTTGTTCCACCACGCCCAAAATCTTGCCGAAGCCCTTGATGCCGCTGGCGGCCAGCGTCTTGATCGGCCCGGCCGAGATGGCGTTGACCCGCCAGCCGCGGCGCTGGCTACCCAAGGATTCAGCCAAGTAGCGCACGCTGGCCTCCAGGCTGGCCTTGGCCAGACCCATGGTGTTGTAGGCGGGCACCATGCGCACCGCGCCCAGGTAGGTCAGCGTCAACAGGGCGGCGTGGTCGTTCAGGTAGGGGCGCGCCGCCTTGGCCATGGCGGGGAAGCTGTAGGCGCTGATCTCATGCGCGGTGCGGTAGCCCTCTCGGCTCAAACCCTCCAAAAAGTCGCCCGCGATCGCCTCCCGCGGCGCATAGCCGATGCTGTGCACGAAGCCGTCGAACGTGGGCCAGTGCTGCGACAGATCGGCAAAGAGGCGCTCGATCTGCGCGTCGTCCGAGACGTCGCATTCGAACACCAGCCGCGAGCCGAACTCGGCGGCAAATTCGGTGATGCGGTCTTTGAAGCGCTCGCCCACGTAGCTGAACGCCAGCTCGGCCCCCTGCGCGCGGCAGGCGCGCGCGATGCCGTAGGCGATCGAGCGGTTGGACAGCACGCCGGTGATCAACAGTTTTTTGCCGGCCAGAAAACCCATCGTCGATGCTCCTCGTGAGTGGAAAAAAATCCGGCAGAATTGTCGCATGCACGACCTGCGACCGATTTCCGGCCCGCCTCGCCCGTGGACCCGCACATGCGCGGCGGGTCGTGGCGCGTTGGGGCGCGCGTTGGTCATCGTGGCTGTGCTGGGGTGGCTGGCCCCGCTGGCGTGGGCGGCGCACGGCTACGCGCTTTGGGGGCAGCTGAAGTATCCCCCGGGGTTTGCGCACTTCGACTATGTGAACCCCGACGCGCCCAAGGGGGGCGAGCTGCGCCTGGTGAGCAACCTGCGCACCTCCACCTTCGACAAGTACAACCCGTTCACGCTGCGCGGCAGCGCCCCGGCGTACTTGGCCGACCTGATGTTCGACACGCTGCTGGTGGGCGCGGCCGACGAGGTGGGCGCCGCCTACGGCCTGCTGGCCGAGGACGTGCAGGTGGCCCCCGACCGGCTGAGCGCGACCTTCCGCCTGCGGCGTGAAGCGCGCTTTCACGATGGCCGACCGGTGTTGGCCCACGACGTGCGCCACACCTTCGAGACCTTGATCGGCCCACACACGTCGCCGGCGTACAAAACCGTACTGGCCGACGTGGCCGGCGTCGATGTGATCGACGAGCGCACAGTGCGCTTTCGTTTCCGCCAGCCCAACCGCGAGCTGCCGCTGACGGTGGGCGCGCTGCCCATTTTCAGCCGCGAGTGGGGCAACACCATCGACCCCAAGACGGGCCAGCGCAAGACCTTCGACCAGGTGGTGATGGACATCCCCATCGGCAGCGGTCCGTACCGCATCGGCCCGGTCAAGTTCGGCAAGGACATCACCTATGTTCGCGACCCGAACTACTGGGCGCGCGACCTGCCGGTGCGGCGCGGCACCTTCAACTTCGACCGCGTCACCGTCAAGATCTACCGCGACAACACCGCGCGGCTGGAGGCGCTCAAGGCGGGTGAGTTCGACCTGATGCGGTTCTTCTCGGCCGGGGATTGGGCGCGGCGGGTCAAGGGCAAACGCTTCGACACGGGTGAGCTGGTCAAGGGGGAGTTCGAACACCGCCTGCCCACAGGATTTCAGAGCTACGTGCTCAACACGCGGCGAGCGCCGTTGGACGACATCCGGGTGCGGCAGGCGCTGGGGTTGGCGTTGGACTTCGAGTGGATGAACCAGCGGCTGTTCTACGGCAGCTACCGGCGGGTGCGCGGCCTCTTTGGCAACACGGCCTGTGCCGCGCAGGGCGAGCCCGACGCCGCGCAGCGGGCACTGCTGGCGCCGTGGCGTGCCCACATCCCGCCCGAGGTGTTTGGCCCCATGGCCGAGCCGCCGCGCACCGACGGCCCGGCGGGTTTGCGCGACAACCTCAAACGCGCCCAAGCGTTGCTGCGTGAGGCCGGCTGGACGTACCGCGACGGCGCGCTGCGCAATGCGCAAGGGCAGCCGCTGGTGCTGGAATACCTGGACAGCAACGAGGCGGGCGCGCGCGTGGTCACGCCTTGGGCGCGCAACCTGGCGCGCATCGGGGTCGAGCTGCGTTTTCGTCCGGTGGATTTCGCGTTGTACCAACAGCGGCTGCGCACCTTCGACTTCGACATCATCAGCCTCGCGTTCCAGGGCACGCACAGCCCGGGGGCGGAGTACGCCGACCTGTTTGGCAGCGTGGCGGCGCGCACCGAGGATTCGGGCAATTTCAGCGGCCTGGCCAACCCGGCGGTGGACGATCTGATCGCGCGCATGGTGCGGGCGCAGTCCGAGCCCGATTTTCTGGCCGCGTGCCGGGCGCTGGAGCGCGTGATCGCGCACAGTCACGTGCTGATTCCGCAGTGGTCCGCGCCCACGCATCGGCTGGCCTACAACGCCTGGCGACTGGCGCGCCCCGACCAGATGCCCCCGTATGCCAGCGGCGAGGGTTGGGCGATCGAAACCTGGTGGGCTCAACCCGGCGCAGCGCCGCGCTGACTCGAAGGGGCGAACCATGTGGGCCTATATCCTCAAACGCCTGTTGCTGATGATCCCGACGCTGTTTGGGGTGCTGCTCGTGACGTTCGTGGTGATCCAGTTCGTGCCTGGCGGGCCGGTCGACCAGTACCTGGCCGAAGCCCGCGCCGGCCTGGGGCACGGTGCGGAAGGGGGCGGGGCGGCCTACCGGGGCGCGCAAGGGGTGGATCCCAAGCGGCTGGAGCAGATCAAGGCGCTCTATGGCTTCGACAAGCCCGCCCACGAGCGCTTCTGGCAGATGCTGCAGCAGTTTGCCCGCTTCGACTTGGGCGCCAGTTTTTTCCAGAACAAGCCGGTGGCACAGCTCATCTGGGAGAAGCTGCCGGTGTCGATGAGCCTGGGGCTGTGGACGTTCGTGATCAGCTACGCGGTGGCGGTCCCGCTGGGTGTGGCCAAGGCGGTGCGGGCGGGCACCCGGTTCGACATCGTGACCTCGATCATCATTCTGGTGGCGTACGCCATTCCGGGCTTCGTGCTCGGGGTGGCGTTGCTGGTGGTCTTTGGCGGCCAGTTGCAGTGGTTTCCTCTGCGCGGTTTGGTCAGCGACAACTGGGATGAACTGTCGTGGGGCGCGCGCATCGTGGACTATTTGTGGCACATCACGCTGCCGGTGTTGTCGATGGTGCTGGGCAGCTTTGCGGTCACGGCCATGCTGACCAAAAACGCGTTTCTGGAGGAAATCCGCAAGCAGTACGTGCTGGTGGCGCGCGCCAAGGGCCTGAGCGAGCGCCAGGTGCTGTGGAAGCACGTGCTGCGCAACGCCCTCATCCCGATCGTCACGGGCTTTCCGGCCGCTTTCATCGGCGCGTTTTTTACCGGCAGCCTGCTCATCGAGACGCTCTTTTCTCTGGATGGCCTGGGGCTGCTGAGCTATGAGAGCGTGATCCGGCGCGACTATCCCGTGGTGATGGGCACGCTCTATCTGTTTACGCTCATCGGTCTGGTGACCAAGCTCATCAGCGACCTGTGCTACGTGTGGGTGGACCCCCGTGTCAAATTCGATTGACGCCCCCCAATCGGCGACGCCCAGTCCCAGCCCGGCGCGGCGGGCATGGCGGCGTTTTGCGCGCAACCGGCTCGGGTTCTGGAGCCTGGTGCTATTCGTCACCCTGGTGGGGCTGAGCCTGCTGGCCGAGGTGTTGTCCAACGACCGGCCGCTGCTGGTGCGCTACGAGGGGCGGCTGTACGTACCGCTGCTGCACGACTATCCCGAGACGACCTTCGGCGGCGACTTCGAGACCCCCACCGACTACCTCGATCCCTTCATCCGCGAGCGTCTCTCGGCGGGCGACAACTGGGCCATCTATCCGCTCAACCCCTATGGCCCGCGTACGCTCAACTACTACGCCCCCGATCCGCACCCGTCGCCGCCGAGCGCGACCAACTGGCTGGGTACGGACGACCGCGGGCGCGACTTGCTGGCGCAGCTGATCTACGGCTTTCGGGTGAGCGTGCTGTTCGCACTGGCGTTGACGGCGATCGGTGTGGTGCTGGGGGTGTTGGCCGGGGCGGTGCAGGGGTATTTCGGCGGGCGCATCGACCTGACGCTGCAGCGTTTGATCGAAATCTGGGGCTCCATGCCCGAGCTGTACCTGCTGATCATCTTCAGTGCGGTGTTTGCGCCCAGCGTGGCGTTGTTGCTGATTTTGTTGAGCCTCTTTGGCTGGATGGGGCTGGCCGACTATGTGCGGGCGGAGTTTTTGCGCAACCGCCAACTCGACTATGTGCGCGCGGCCCGCGCCATGGGCCTGGGTCACGGCGCCATCATCTGGCGCCACGTGCTGCCCAATAGCCTGACGCCGGTGGTGACGTTCTTGCCGTTTCGCATGAGCGCGGCGATTCTCGCGCTGACGTCGCTGGATTTTCTGGGGCTGGGCGTCCCACCGGGCACCCCCAGCTTGGGCGAACTGCTGGCGCAGGGCAAGAACAACATCGACGCCTGGTGGATTTCGCTGTCCACGTTCGGCGTGTTGGTGCTGACCTTGACGCTATTGACGTTCATGGGCGATGCGCTGCGCGACGCACTCGATCCCCGCAAGGCCGACTGATGGACCACCGTACCGCCCCTTTGTTGACCGTGCGCGATCTGCGCATCGCCTTCGGTGGCCAGCCCGTGGTGCACGGCATCGATTTCGACGTCGCCGCGGGGGAGAAGGTGGCGCTGGTGGGCGAGTCGGGTTCGGGCAAGACGGTCTCGGCGCTGAGCCTACTGCGCTTGTTGCCCGACGCGCAGGTCGCGGGGGAGGTGCGCTTCGATGGGCAGTCGCTGCTTGCCTTACCCGAGCGCGCCTTGCGTGCCCTGCGAGGTGATGCGGTGGCCTACGTTTTTCAGGAGCCGATGACGGCGCTCAACCCGCTGTACCCGGTGGGGGAGCAAATCGCCGAGGTGCTACGGCTCAAGCGCGCGCTGTCGCCGCGCGAGGCGTGGGCGCGTGCGGTGGCGGCGCTGGAACAGGTCGGCATCGATGAGGCGGCACGCCGCGCACAGCAGTACCCTCACCAGCTCAGCGGCGGCCAGCGGCAGCGCGCGATGATCGCGATGGCGCTGGCGGGCGAGCCGCGACTGTTGATCGCCGACGAGCCAACGACGGCGCTGGACGCCAGCCTACGCTTGCAAGTGCTGGCGCTGCTGGGTGATTTGCAGCGCCGGCTGGGCCTGGCGGTGTTGCTCATCACGCACGACTTGCACCTGGTGCGGCGCTTTGCCGACCGCGTGGTGGTGATGGAGCGCGGCCACGTGGTCGAGACGGGGCCGGTGGCGCAGGTGTTTGCGGCGCCGACGCACCCGTACACGCAGCGCTTGCTGGCCAGCCGCCCGCGGCGCGACACGGCGCTGTTGGCGGCGGCACCCGCGGACGCTGGTCCGCCCTGTCTCGAGCTGGAAAACGTTAGTGTGCGCTACCGCGTGCCGCGGCCCGGCTGGCGCGGGTGGTTTCGCGCCGGGCAGTTCGTGGCCGTGCGCGACGTCAGCGCCCGTCTGCCCCCGGGTCGCACGCTCGGGGTCGTGGGGGAGTCCGGTTCGGGCAAGTCCACGCTGGCGCTGGCGGCGCTGGGGCTGCTGCCCGCCGACGGCCAGTTGCGCGTCATGGGGCAGTCGTGGACCGGCGGCAGGGTCGATCGTCCCTTGCGCCGCCAGGTACAGGTGGTGTTTCAGGATCCCTATTCGTCGTTGTCACCGCGCTTGACCGTGGGGCAAATCGTCGAAGAAGGGCTGCGGGTGCACGAGCCGCGCCTGCTTCCCGCCGAGCGGCGCGCGCGCGTGGCGGCGGTGTTGCAAGAGGTGGGGCTGCTGCCCTCGGGGGTGACGGTGGGCGAGGCCGAGGCCTGGTTGCAGCGCTACCCGCACGAGTTTTCGGGGGGGCAGCGCCAGCGCATCGCGATCGCGCGCGCACTCATCGTGCAGCCGCGTCTGCTGGTCCTCGATGAGCCCACGAGCGCGCTCGACGTCACGGTGCAGCAGCAGGTGCTCGCGCTGCTGCTGCGCCTGCAGCGCGAGCGGGGTTTGTCGTATCTGCTTATCACGCACGACGTGGACGTGGTGTGGGCCATGGCGCACGAGGTGCTGGTCATGCGCCACGGCCAGGTGGTGGAATCGGGGTCGGCCGAGCAGGTGTTGCGCGCACCGCGTGACCCCTACACCCGCGAGTTGTTGGCCAGCGCCGCGTCCGTGGACGATGCGGCCGATCGCGGCCACCGTGGATAATCGGGTGTGCTGCTGGAGCGGGTATCCCGCCCGCGCCGTGTTTTGCCCGTCCAGATAGAGGGTTTCCCATGACGACGATGTCGCCTCCGTCGCCCGCTGCTGCCGGCGATCCGCCCCCGGACATTGGCCCGAGCGCGCCGCTGCGCTGGTTGCGCCTGGGCCTGCGCGATTATTGGACCAATCCACTGCCCGGCGTCCTGCATGGCGGCATGATGGCGTTGTTCGGCCTCATTTTGTGGGTGGCCCTGCGTGACCATTTTTGGTTGCTTGCCGGGGCGTTTACCGGGTTTCTCATCATCGCGCCCGTGCTGGCGTCGGGCCTGTATGCGGTCAGTCGCTATTTGGAGCGTGGACACAAGGTGTGTTGCGCCGAAGTGGTGGCGCTGTGGACGTCGGGCGACCGGCGATTGATGGGATTTGGTTTGCTGCTGGGACTGGCAGGTACCGGGTGGGTGCTGACGTCGGCGGCGCTCATCACCCTGTGGTCACCGGTGCCGATCACGCGGCCGGTGGACTTTCTGCGCCATGTGGTGCTGGCACCGGAGCTGGGTTTGTTCGAGGTCTGGCTGCTGCTGGGCGCGTGGCTGGCAGCGCCGGTGTTTGCCTCCAGCGTCATCGCGCTGCCGATGCTGGTCGATACCCCCAGTCCCTTGTGGCACGCGGTGGGCGAGAGTTGGCGTGCCGTGGGCAGCCGCCCCGTCGTCATGGCCATCTGGGCCCTGTGCATCGTGGCACTGGTGGGGCTGGGCATGGCGCTGGCGATGGTCGGATTGGTGTTGACGGTGCCCGTCATCGCGTACGCCAGTTGGCACGCGTATCGGGATTTTCAGCGCGCCGGGCTGGTCCGGCCGCTCGCGGGATGATGGCGCGATGGATGGAACCCTGTTTGGCTACAGCGAGGCGCAGGTGGCGCAGTTCGGTCTCACCTTTGGCGTGGGGGCGTTCATTCTTTACATGCTGTTCATCGTCCTGAACCTGGCGCGCGAATCCAAGGCCGGCAAGTTCGGCACCTTCGTGCTGTTTTTGGTGCTGTCCTTGGGAATTCTGGGATTTGTGGCCAAGAACGTGATTCAGTGGGTTTTGGGGCTGTAGCACGCCAATTGACCCCGTCAACGGTAAAGCAGTGATCATGACGACGCACCGACAGTTTGTGATTCCCGGTCGCGCGGGGGATGAGGCGCATGTGGCCGGCGAGTCGCGTCTGCCGGCTTCGGTCGAGGGCTGGAATGGGCGGGTCGTCGACGGCGAGTTGGTCGATTTTCAGCCGGAGGCGGGCAACCTCAAGATCTTGCCGGCCGGTACTCGGCAGCCGTTGGCGTTGCGCTTCAACCAGGTCAAGCGCCTGCGCATGCCACCGCTCGACCCGAGCCGGGTGGTGCAGACGGCCTCCGTCCTGGGTGACGAGGCACTGCGACCGTTCGTGATCCAGTTGCGCGACGGATCGGTGTACTCCGGTCTGTGCCACGACTGTCGCCGCACTCCCGAGGGGCTGTGGATTTTTCCGCGCGTGGCGCGCGAGGGCGATCCGGAGCGCGTCTTCATTCCCAAGAACGGCATCAAGGCGTACGAGGTCCAGCGCAGTGACGGCGGGCTGGCCGCGGACAGTGGCTTTAGCGCGACGTTATTGGGCAGCGACGAAGAGCTCACACCCGAAGCGCTGGGACGGATCGAATCGTCCATGGTGACCACCCCCGAGGCGCTCAAAGCCGCGTTGGAGCGGCAGGCTACGCTCAAGCCGGTACCTATTGGCGAGGCGTTGCTAGGGTTGGGCAAGATCACGGCAGAGCAGCTGACGCTGGCGCTGGCGCGCCAACGGGCCCAGCCCGACCGTCCGCTGGGGCAGACGCTGATCGACATGGGCTTGATCCAGTCCGACGATCTGCAAACGGCGCTGGCGCGCAAGATGGGCTACCCGTTCGTGGATGTGCGCCACTACCCCGTCGATCCCGCCGCGCTGCGGCTGGTGCCAGTGACGCTGGCCACCCGCTTGCAGGTGCTGCCGATCGCGCTCATGGGATCGGCCATCGTGGTCGCCATGCCCGATCCGCTGCAGTTCAAGGCGATCGACGAGTTGGAGTTCACCGCCCAGCGCAAAGTGATTCCAGTGGTCAGCCCAGCCGCGGATCTGCGCGCGCGCATTGCCGAGGTGTACCGCGCGTTGGGCATGGCCAAGGATGGCGCACCGGCACCGGCGACGGAGGCGGCCGTCCCAGGCACGGGCCCGGTGGCCGACCAAGCGGCGTGGCAGCTGGCCGCAGAGTTGACCGACGAAGCCCAGGGCGACGGAACGGACGAACGCCCCCTCGAGCAGTCGGACAACACGCTGGTCAAGCTGGTCAACACAATGATCATCGAGGCTTTCCACCAGCGGGCATCGGACATCCACATCGAGCCCTACCCGGGGCGCGACAAGGTGGTCATCCGGTTTCGCGTGGACGGCGAGATGCGCCCGTACCTGGAGCTGCCTCCCAGCTATCGCCATGCGCTCATCGCCCGCATCAAGGTGATGTGCAATCTCGACATCTCTGAGCGGCGCAAGCCCCAGGACGGCAAGATCCATTTTCGCCGCTTTGGCGGGTTGCCCATCGAGTTGCGCGTGGCCACCATCCCGACGGCGGGCGGCCTGGAGGATGTCGTGATGCGCATCCTCAACTCGTCCGTCCCGCTGCCGTTAGAGGGGCTGCATCTGAGCGCCCGCAACCTGGCGGCGATCGAGCAGATCCTGTCGCGTCCGTATGGGCTGTTTTTGTGTGTGGGCCCCACGGGGTCGGGCAAGACGACCACGCTGCACGCAGCGTTGCAGCGCCTCAATACGCCCAACCGCAAGATCTGGACCGCCGAGGATCCGGTCGAGATCACCCAGCGCGGGCTGCGCCAAATCCAGGTCAACCCCAAAATCGGCTGGACGTTCGCACAGGCCCTGCGCTCGCTGCTGCGCGCCGACCCCGACGTCATCATGGTGGGGGAAATCGGCGATGCCGAGACGGCAGAGATGGCCATCGAGGCATCGTTGACCGGCCACTTCGTGATGTCGACGTTGCACACCAACTCCGCGGCTGAGACCATTTTGCGCCTGCACGATCTGGGGGTCGATCCGTTTTCGTTTGCGGATTCGTTGCAGGGGGTGCTGGCGCAGCGGCTGGTGCGGCGCCTGTGCCCGGCTTGTGTCGAGACCGAGCCCATGGCGCCGCCGCGGCTGCGCGAGTTGATTCGCGACTACCAAGCGCAGCTGCCGGCCGATCACCCCTGGCAGGATGACGACGTGCTGGAGCGCGAATGGCGTCAGCGCTTCAGCCGTGATGGGGGGCTGGTTCTGGGTCATGCGCCCGGCTGTACCGAATGCGGCCAGACGGGGTTTCGCGGGCGCTTGGCGGTGCATGAGTTGCTGGTGGCCAGCGCCGACATTCGGCAGTTGGTCCAGACCCGGGCCCGGCCGGCGGAGATCCAGGCGCAGGCCGTGCGGGAAGGCATGCGCACCCTGCGCCAAGACGGCATCGAGAAGGTACTCGCCGGGCTGACCACGCTGGCCGAAGTGCGCGCCAACAGCAACGTGTGACGGACGCCCGGCGGCGCCACCCCGCGTTCAGCAGCCGCGCGTGATGGGCAGCTCCACCTCAGGGGCGCGCACCATGTGCTTGGCCAACTCGAGCTTGGCAATCGCGTTGCGGTGCACTTCGTCCGGGCCGTCGGCCAGGCGCAGTGTGCGCTGGTGCGCATAGCTGCGCGCCAGCGGCGTGACCTGTGACACGCCAGCGCCGCCCCAGGCCTGGATCGCCCAATCGATGACTTGGCAAGCGACGTTCGGTGCCACGACCTTGATCATGGCGATTTCGGCCTTGGCGCCTTTGTTGCCGACGGTGTCCATCATGTACGCGGCCTTTAGCACCAGCAGCCGGGCCTGCTCGATCAGGCAGCGCGCTTCGGCGATGCGCTCGTGCCAGAAGGTCTGGGCGGCGATCGGTTTGCCGAAGGCCACGCGCTGGTTCAGACGCTGGCACATGAGCTCGAGCGCGCGCTCGGCGGCGCCGATGGAGCGCATGCAGTGGTGGATGCGTCCTGGCCCCAGCCGACCTTGCGCGATCTCGAAGCCGCGTCCCTCGCCTAGCAGGATGTGATCGGCCGGTACGCGCACGTCGCGCAGCTCGATTTCCATGTGCCCGTGCGGCGCGTCGTCGTAGCCAAAGACGCTCAGCGCCCGCACCACGCGGATGCCCGGTGTGTCTGCCGGCACCACGATCATCGATTGCTGCTGGTGTCGGGGCGCGTCGGGGTTGGTCTTGCCCATGACGATATACACCGCGCAGCGCGGGTCACCCGCACCAGACGACCACCACTTGCGCCCATTGATCACATAGTCGTCGCCGTCGCCTTCGATGCGGCACTGGATGTTGGTGGCGTCCGACGACGCCACGTCGGGTTCGGTCATCAGAAAAGCGGAGCGGATCTCGCCGCGCAGCAGCGGCTCCAGCCAGCGGTCCTTGAGCGCCTCGCTGGCGTAGCGCTCGAGCGTTTCCATGTTGCCCGTGTCCGGCGCGGAGCAGTTGAAGACTTCCGCCGCCCACGTGACGCGGCCCATGATCTCGCACAGTGGCGCGTATTCCAGGTTGCTCAGGCCCTCGGGGGCGCGCGGGGAGTTGGGCAGAAAGAGGTTCCACAGACCGGCCGCACGCGCCTTGGGCTTGAGTTCTTCGATCAGCCGAGTCGGCACCCACGCGTTGCCCGCCGCGCGGTTGGCCTCGACCTCGGCCTCGTAGCGTTCTTCGTTGGGGTAGATATGTTCGTCCATGAAGGCCATCAGGCGTTCACGCAAGGCCTGGACGCGGGGGCTGTAGGCAAAGTCCATTCGGGGGTCTCCGGGGTCTGGGGTCTCGGGGGCGATGGCGGGTCCGACTTCAGCTCCGTGCATTCAGCGCGTCTGTTGCGCCAACTGCCAGGCCAGTTCGGCCAGGGGGCGCGCACCGGCGGCGCTCTGGCGTGCCTGCGCGCTCGAAGCGATGCCCAGCTCCACCCGCTTGGCGATGCCCTGCAGGATCGCCGCCAGGCGAACGTTGTAGGCCAGGTAAAAAGGCCAGTCGCGGCGCAGCGCTTCGGGCGTGGCGAATCCGGTGTACTCGCAATACTGGGCGATGTAATCGTCCTCGGACGGAATGCCCAACGCGGCCAAGTCCAGCCCGGCCATGCCGCGAAACACGCCGGGCGCGACGTGCCAGGCCAGGCAGTGGTAGCTGAAGTCCGCCAACGGGTGCCCGAGCGTGGATAGCTCCCAGTCCAGCACGGCAACGACGCGGGGCGCATCGGGGGCGAACATCAGGTTGTCGAGCCGGTAGTCGCCGTGCACGACACTGACCAGCCGCTCGTCTCGGGCGGTCTCGGGCAGGTGGCGTGGCAGCCAGTCCATCAGGGCGTCCATCTCGGGGATGGGGTCGGTGATGGAGGCCTGGTACTGTTTGCTCCAGCGCGCGATCTGGCGCTCGAAATAGTTGCCTGGCTTGCCATAGTCGGCCAAGCCAACGGCTGCGGTGTCCACCCGGTGCAGCGTCGCCAGCACCCGGAGTATGTCGGCGTAATGCGCGCGGCGCGCTTCGGGCGTCATGCCGGGCAGGGTCGGGTCCCACAGCACGCGCCCGTCGACGTATTCCATGATGTAGAACGCGCGCCCGATGACCGACTCGTCGGTACACAGCACGTGCATGCGCGGCACCGGCACACCGGTGCCGGCGAGTGCCTGCATGACGCGAAATTCGCGCTCGATCGCATGCGCGGAGGGCAGCAGCTTGGCGGCAGGCCCCGGCTTGGTGCGCATCACATAGCGGGCACCCGGTGTTTGCAGGCGATAGGTCGGGTTGGACTGGCCACCGGCAAATTTCTCGACGTTCAGGGGCCCCTCGAAGCCCGGCAGGTGGGCCTGCAGCCAGCGCTGCAGCACGGCCGCGTCCAGGGCGTGGGCGGCGGAAGGGGAGGGGGTAGGGGATGCGGTCATGGCTGACGGGTCAATGGCTGCGACCCGCCAGCGCAGCGGCGGGTCAGGGCTCGGCTTCGATGATGCGCATGAGCAGCGCGCGGTCGCGCACCACCAGGCCACCGGGCTCGATGCGGATGGCGCCCTCGCGCTCCATGGTCTTGAGTTCTTGGTTGACGCGTTGGCGCGATGCGCCCAGCAATTGCGCCAATTCTTCCTGCGCCAGTTGCAGACCAATACGGATTTCGTGGCCGTGGGCCAGACAGGGCACGCCGTAAGAGCGGCTCAGGTGCAGCAGTTGCTTGGCCAGGCGCGCGCGCAAGGGCAGGGTGTTGAGGTCTTCCACCAGCCCGAACAGGGTGCGGATGCGCCGCGCCTGCAGGCGCAGCAACGCCTCGTAGAGTTCGACGTGCTGCTCCAGGATTTTGCGAAAGTCGCTGCGCGCCACGCACAACAGCGTCGTGGGGCCGTGCGCGTAGGCGTCGTGGGTGCGGGCGTCGCCATCGAACATCGCCACGTCGCCAAACCACACCCCCGGCTCCACGTAGGTCAGGGTAATTTGCTTGCCCGTGATCGAGGTGGAGCTCACGCGCACGGCACCTTTGGCGACCGCGCTCCACACCGTGGGCGGGTCGCCGCGGGCGGCGATCAGCTCGCCATCTTGGTACCGTCGGACGAAAGCGCATCGCAGAATGTCGTGTCGCAGGGAAGGAGAGAGGCTGGAAAACCAGCGACCATGGTTGATCGCCTCGCGTTCCTCCATTGTCAGAATGGGTTCGTCGAGCGGCTGTCGTGTGAGCGACTGGACGGTCATGCGAGAGTCTCCTCGGTG
>Ga0308017_1000417_pt1 | contig 13179 bp, 7 predicted proteins | sample Neamet280_FD_203145 | JGI IMG/M metagenome (GOLD analysis project Ga0308017, IMG submission 203145) | Marine microbial communities from water near the shore, Antarctic Ocean - #280 | ecosystem: Environmental > Aquatic > Marine > Unclassified | place: Southern Ocean | collected 2014-10-01
CCTTAGCTATACCGCCTTGGTTCGTGATTAATATAAAAATAAAACCTTTCTTCTTAAGGGCTCTAAGCGACTCCATAGCGGTAGGAAGCAATGTAAACTCCTCTATGCAAGTGGTGTAATCGCCCGGGTCGTGATTGATGACTCCGTCTCTGTCTAAAAACACAGCCTTACATCTAGGATGAGCTTTTGGAGCTACATCCAAGCCAGAATTAGAGCTGTTGAAATTTTTAGAGTAATCCATCTAGGCAAATCTAACCTTCAACTGCTGTTGCTTGCTTACTTTTATACCGTGAAAAAATCAACGAATTTTTCTGAATCAATTTCCTTTGAAATTCCGTCATTTAAGGATTGGGTTTCAAAGGCCAACTCTTCATTGCGAGGGCGTAGTATAGAGGACCTTAAAAAGCAAAGATGGGATGGGATGCCACTGCCGCTTGTGGTGAACACCCACGACGATACAGTGTCGCTTCCGCTTAAGCATCAATCGCTGAGAAGTGATCTAGGTCATGCATGGGAAATAACCCAAACCTACTCTTCCAACTCCGCTCTGCTAACAGGATTAGAGCAGGGAGTTGAAGCTGTCCGTACAGATGCCAGTGTAGTCGACGGTGAAGCTATGACATCACTTCTGAGTGGAGTGAATCCAGAAATGATAAGCCTCCACATAGACGGTTATGAGACAGTAGGTGCGCTTCGTGCAGTTGTAGTTTTTGCTGGTGGAGTAGACATGAGAGGTTCTTCTACATTCGACCTTGGTAGAGAAATTCCATCAGACACCTCAGCCTTCCTTCTTCATTACGAATCATGGAGTCTAGCGTTCCCTAGATTCTCTACTTGGGGAGTGGATGCGTCTGCGTGGCAGGACAGAGGTATGCTAGCTTGTGATGCGGTTGCGGCATCTTTATCCGCAACTAAGTGGGGACTTAACACTCTAACTACTGCCGGATACAACCTAGAAGATGCCGCGCGTAAGTGTACCATCAGAATTGCCTGCACGACAGACATTATTTCCACAGCTTCTATGATTAGGGGCCTAAGGATGGCATGGGCCACTATGCTGAATGAAATGGGAGCAGATGCTTCTAAATGTCCCCTTTGGATTGAAGCCAGATCAACATCAGTTCTCTCAGTACCCTCCAACTCAGAGGACGACATCCTCAGAAACTCCATAATGGGTTACGGAGCCGTGCTCGGTGGGGCTGACGGAATAGAATTAAGACCACACGACCATAGACTTCCATCCGACAACAAGCAGGATTCGGTAAATGCCCTTAGGTATGCTAGAAACATACAGCACATCCTGCGCGATGAAGCACTTCTCGGACGAACAGACGACCCCATGGGAGGAAGCCATCATCTGGAACTTTCATCTAGGTGGTTTGCTAAAGTGGGGCTGTTAAAGTCTGAGCAATTATCATCAAAGCCAGATTGGAATAATGCAATATTTTCCGGAAGGCGGTCTTGGCTTGCAGCTCCTGTATTCGTTCCCTCTGATTCTTCTAGAGGTAACGCGGCCTTGTCAACGGACACGTCAGACTTGTTTTACGTTCTCGACCACGAGTCCGCCGGCAATCAGTCCGCCGACACCCAGCCTGACAAATCTACCCTAGAAAACATAGTATTATTCAGCAAAAAGCTAACACCCAGAAAGCCCAAACTCATTTCCACCGCTGAGGGGATAGATATTCCAGACCATTTCTCGCCCGACTCACCGCGTAAAACACATGAGGGGTATATGGCTGGAATCGCGCCTTATTTAAGTGGGCCGTATCCGACGATGTATGCGACGAGGCCTTGGACGGTGAGGCAGTACGCCGGTTTTTCTACCGCTGAAGCCTCGAATGCTTTTTATAGAAAGAATCTTGCTGCAGGCCAAATGGGGCTCTCCATCGCCTTCGATCTAGCCACGCACCGAGGTTATGATAGTGACCATCCTAGGGTGACCGGTGATGTAGGGAAGGCAGGTGTGGCTATTGACAGTGTTGAAGATATGAAGAGGCTATTCGAGGGTATACCTCTTGATAAAATGTCAGTGAGCATGACCATGAATGGTGCTGTGCTTCCGATACTAGCATTCTACATTGTTGCAGCTGAGGAGCAGGGAGTGGATAAGAGTCAGCTGTCGGGAACCATACAGAACGATATTCTAAAGGAATTTATGGTAAGGAATACTTTCATTTATCCTCCATCACCTTCCATGCGTATAGTCTCAGATATTTTTAAGTTCTCTTCTGAGCATATGCCCAAATACAATTCAATAAGTATTTCCGGATATCACATGCAAGAGGCAGGAGCTACTCCGGAGTTGGAGCTTGCGTATACGTTAGCCGATGGGTTAGAGTATGTGAAGACGGGTATTGAAGCTGGACTTAAAGTGGATGACTTTGCGCCTAGGTTGAGCTTCTTTTGGGCTAACGGGATGCATCACACCATGGAGATAGCTAAGATGAGAGCGGCTAGAATGGTTTGGGCTGAAAAAATGAAGCAATTCAATCCCCAGAATCCAAAGAGCTCCATGCTCAGAACTCACACCCAGACCTCAGGCTGGTCCCTCACTGCCCAAGACCCCTGGAATAACGTCGCAAGAACAGCCATCGAGGCCTTGTCCTCAACGTTCGGAGGCACACAGTCCCTGCACACGAATTCACTAGACGAAGCTATAGCTTTACCCACCGATTCTTCGGCGAGGATAGCCAGAAACACGCAGCTTTTACTACAGAAAGAAGCTGGATATACCGGGGCGGTCGACCCTTGGGCAGGTTCGAGATTAATGGAGTTCTTAACGGCAGAAATCGCTGATAAAGCCAGCGAGCTAATGGACGAAATTGAAGGCCACGGCGGAATGTCTAAGGCCATAGAGGTAGGCTTGCCTAAGCTCAGAATAGAGGAAGCGGCAGCCAGAAAGCAGGCTAGAATTGACAGGGGGATAGATAGAATCATAGGCGTGAACATATTCACAGTGGACGACGATGCCGCTGACCTTGAAGTTTTAGATGTCGATGCAACAGCAGTAAGGCAGCAGCAAACAGACATGCTGAATGAAATCCGTCAATCCCGTGACTCCGATGCGGTAGATTCCGCTTTGAAAAACCTAGAAGCCGGCGCTTCTAAAGGAGATAACTTGCTAGCTTTGGCTATTACTGCTGCTAGATGTAGAGCTACCTTGGGAGAGATCAGCGATGGCTTGGAAAAGGTATTTAATAGGTATAAACCTACCGACAGAAGAGTAAGTGGTGTATTTTCGAAACATATGGCAGGAGAAGAGCAGTTTGAAAAGGTTTTGAAGTCCAGCGATGAATTCGCTTCGTTGGCAGGGCGTAGAGCGAGAATACTTGTAGCTAAAATGGGCCAAGACGGTCACGACAGAGGAGCTAAGGTGGTAGCGTCCTCCTTTGCCGACCTCGGGTTTGATGTCGATTTAGGACCATTATTCTCAACCCCTGAGGAGGTCGCTAAACAGGCCGTCGAAAACGATGTTCATGTAGTCGGCATCTCCACCCTTGCAGCAGGTCATATGACACTAGTTCCAGCATTGATAGCTGAGCTGAAAGCTCTGGGGCGTGCAGACATCCTAGTCGTAGCTGGTGGAGTTATTCCCCCTGCAGATTTCGACAAACTCTACGACATTGGCGTAGTAGGCGTCTTCGGTCCAGGCACTCCCATAACATCTTCCGCAAGCGAGATATTGCAGGTTCTAATTACTTCATATTCTGTATATTAACTTCCGCAATCTGTTCCGCACCGCACCCATGCAACCAAATCATACTAGTAGCGTCTTATTTCTACAATACAGCATATTGACATCGTTATAAATGAAATACTTAATATCTGTTCTCTTCTTAGTTTTACTTGTGTCTAAAGTTGCTGTTGCCCAAACCCTACAACCCAAACCTCAACCCACAGTAAATAAAGAAATACCTACAGGCGAGCAGGGCGATAAAATCCCTGGTGAACTTATCGTTATGTTTCACGAGTCGGAGGATATATCTCTGTTCGAGCGTAGATACTTGTCAGTTAATGGTCACAGACCAAACCTTCATGTGATTAAGCAGCTTTCCAGCCTTTCACATATCTATTTATTTTCATTCAGCGAAGCGAGATCTGACGCTGACAACTTGGTGAAGACGATTTCTCAAGACCTCTCAGTAAGAGCGGTTCAGTTTAATCACTTTGTCGCAGACCGGTCAACACCTAACGACCCGTCGTTCAGTCAGCAATGGCATCATATGCAAAGTGCTGATCATGATATTGACAGCGATTTAGCTTGGGATATCACTACAGGCGGCTTGACAGCTAATGGAGACGCCATAGTTGTGGCTGTGTTAGAAGGAGGTGGAGCCAACTGGGCTCATACAGATTTGATAGACAATCACTGGGTTAATACCGGTGAAATTCCCGGGAATAATATTGACGATGATGGCAATGGATATGTAGACGATGTCAATGGGTGGAACACAACGACTAATAGCGATATCATTTCAGCTGGTGGTCATGGGACTTCTGTAAGTGGTATGATAGGAGCAAAAGGTGATAATAACCTGGGTGGAGTAGGAGTAAACTGGAACGTGGGCATAATGCAAATCCAAATGGGCGGATTATCCGAATCAAATGTCATTGCAGCATACAGCTATCCTCATGTAATGAGAGATATGTACAACTCAAGTGACGGTTCTGAGGGAGCTTTCGTTGTGGCTACTAACGCTTCTTGGGGAATCGATCTAGCCAACCCCGCAAATTATCCAGTATGGTGTGCTTTCTATGATGACCTAGGAGCTTCTGGGATTTTAAATTGTGGTGCTACTGCTAATGCGGAGTATAATGTTGACACGCAGGGCGATATGCCCACCGGCTGCTCTTCAGATTACATGATTTCAGTTACAGCGACTAATTCTAGTGACTTAAGAACATTCTCAGCTTATGGCGCTACAACTATTGACCTTGCTGCTCCAGGAGAGAATGTTTACTTGCCATCAGGCTCATCTAACTACTCAAGCACATCGGGAACTTCATTTGCTAGTCCATGTGTCGCTGGAGCTATCGCTCTTGTTTACAGCGCGCCGTGTACAGACTTAGCATCTAATGCTATCACATCACCACAGGCAACAGCGGACCTTGTTAGAGGCTATATTCTTGACGGTGTGGATCAGGTGGCACAGCTTGCTACTGAAACCGTTACGGGCGGACGCTTAAACGTATTTAACTCCCTTTCGCTTGCGATGAATAATTGCAACTCAGATATAGGGTGTATGGACTCGTCTGCATGTAATTACAGTCCAGAAGCGATAGAGGATAGTGGCAACTGTCTTTATTACGATGACTGCATGGAGTGTGGTGGTGATAACTCTGCATGTACAGGATGTACAGACTCAGACGCTTGTAATTTCGAAGCATCTTACACTATAGATGATGGTAGTTGTGTTTATGGAAACGGAATTTCTTTAATTGTCGGTGGAGGTAGTTATGACAGTGAAATAAGCTGGTCGTTGATGCTAGACGGCGAGTCAGTAGCTAGTGGCACTGCGGGTACTCAAGCTCTTTGTATAGGAGAGGGGTGTTATACTTTTTCTATGTCTGATAGCTGGGGTGATGGTTGGAATGGAGCGGTGTATACTTTCACGAACATAGCAACTGGCTCTATTATCGCTGCTGGTGATTTAAATAGTGCTCTCGAGGGAGATGCCGCATCTGAAGGTGTTGATTATCTCAGCGTAGGAGGAGTTAGTTGTGGGGTGGGGTGCATGGATGAAAACGCCTGTAATTACGATCCGGAGTCAACTGTAGATAATGGTTCGTGTACTTACGATTGTATGGGATGTACTGATCCTTTAGCATGTAATTATGATTCTTCAGCCACTGTTGATGATGACTCTTGTGTACTCGGAGGGGTAGGCGTTACGATAAGTCTTATGACGGATAATTATCCTGGAGAAACAACTTGGCAGCTGCTGGATGCAGAAGGGAATATAATTGCTTCTGCAGGGCCTTATTTAGACGCTCTGACTCTCATTGAAGAGGTAATTTGTGTGCCGGAGGATTGCTATAGTTTTGTGATTTCAGACTCTTTCGGAGATGGGATTTGCTGTGCATTCGGTGAGGGTTCATATGAAGTGACTTCTGGAGGAGTAACACTTGCTTCGGGAGGTGAGTTTGTCGACTCAGAGCTAACTATGTTTTGTGTTGGTGGAGGTGGAATGGGTTGCACAGATTCTTCTGCTTGTAATTATAATGCTGAGGCTGATCTAGATGATGGGTCGTGCGATTATGAATGTGTTGGATGTACAGATGAGGAAGCATGCAACTATGATGAGACGGCTACGATTGACAATGGGGACTGTATTTATCCAGACACTACGATGGGGTGTGACTGTGAGTCTACGGTAGAGATTAGTGCCGTTTTGATTGGTGGTGAGTACTCTGGGCCTTTGGTTTTAGAAGGCAATGGCACACTTTTATCTGTTGAAATTGAAATGTATTGGATGGATGTTTCTGGCAGTGCTAGTTGGGCTGCTGATCTTATAGTCCAAATCACCTCTCCCAACGGTTCTTGCTTCGTATTCGGCGGTTACGACTTAACAAATGATGCATGTACTAACTTGGGAGATTACATGGTGTCTTATCCCGATACGTGGAGTACAAGTGAAGCTGGTGCTTTCACTGCTATAGTTGATGTGTCATCTGCTGGTGCCGCTGGTGAAGGAGCTTGGCAAATCGTAATCGGAAACGGCTACACTGACTCAGAAGGGGCAAGTTTCGAGATGGAGATGACGCTTGTAGGTGTTTGCGAAAACGAACTCGATGACATGATAGGCTGTACAGACCCATCGGCGTGCAACTTTAATTTCCAGGCCACTTCTAACGACGGCTCATGTGAATACTCTTCTTGTGCGGGTTGTATGGATGAATCCTCATGTAACTTTAATTCTTCTGTTACAATAGATGATGGCTCGTGTGAATACGAAAGCTGTCTAGGCTGCACATCAGCAGATGCCTGTAATTACACTCCACTAGCTCTCATTGATGATGACACATGTTTAGAATTCGACGAGTGTGGAGAATGTGGAGGAGATAACTCTACGTGTTCTGGCTGTACAGATGCTGAGGCTTGCAACTACTCTGAAGAAGCTATAGTCGATGACGGCACGTGCGAGAACGATAGTTGTGACTGTCCTGCTGACGTTAACGGTGATGGAGTAATTTCTGTAGCGGACATTCTGCTTCTCCTAGGCCAATTCGGCTGTTCAGAGGATTGCACCATTGATATTAATGGAGATGGTTCTACAAACGTCCAAGACATCCTCATCATTCTAGCATCGTTCGGTACTGAGTGTTAAATCGTGAGTATCACTCAGGCAAACCCTGTTAACTCAGTCAAAGCGTTTACTCAGGAAAATCCTGTCAGATCGTTTTTCAATCCCCTCAAGTACGAAGAGGCATCCATTTTGCCTTTTCCGGCAGCCTGAAGTTTATGTATCTCCACATTGTAGGTTCCTGTACCCACATACATCTTAAAGTCAATGATGTCTATCTGGCCAGGCTCTAGCTGAGATTCGTCAGTTATGCTGCCCTCTAAGATTTTCATGGGACTGTTAGTTGTGCCGACAACGTTTGTGAATGCACAGGGGTAGGGGTTTAGGCCTCTGATTTGGTTGTAAACTATCTCCGCATCATTCGTCCAGTCTATCAATCTGTCTTCCTTGAAGATTTTATGAGCTTCTTGAAGCATGCCGGCCTGATCAGAGAGATTGCCCTGGGGAGTGGGAGTGTAGTCTCCCTCCGATATTAAATCTATTGACGACGCTAGAAGTTTCTTGCCAGCACTTAGTATCCTGTCATGTAGGGATCCGGCGTCTTCGTGAGGGCCGATTTGAAGTGTGGTTTGGTCTAGAATATCACCAGTATCAATCTTATGGGAAAGTAGAAATGTCGTAGCTCCCGTCTCTGTAGCTCCTGCCATTACTGCCCTTTGTATAGGTGCAGCACCCCTGAATTGTGGCAGCAGAGAAGCGTGTAGGTTTATGGTTCCTAGCTTAGGCATAGCCCAAACCATCTCCGGCAACATCCTGAAAGCCACGACCACCCCTAAATCTGCGTTCCAGCTCTTTAATGTCGCGAGGAAATCAGTGTCTCGAAGGCGTTCAGGCTGTGCGATTGGCAGTCCTCTTTCGAGTGCAATAACTTTCACAGCAGATTGAGTTGTCTTCCTTCCTCTACCTGACTCACGGTCTGGAGCAGTAACCACGCCTACCACTTCATGCTTCCCATCTAATATAGTTTCTAGGCAAGTTGCAGCAAATTCGGGCGTCCCTAAAAATACAATCCTCAGTTTATTTACGGTTTCTCCCATGATGTAAAATTAGCGAAGCGACTCTAATCCCTGCCTCCATTTCCCATTACTTAACATCAAATACGATCCTATCCCTATAAATGTCACGTAAACCCACTCGACACGCCATATAACATGGATGGGGAAATACTCCCCTCCATGCTCAGATGTGAGGTACATGGCTACGGCTAAATATGTTCCTGCTCCCACCATTTCCACCGCGAATGCTCGTTTCACTCCCCCGGACCCCTCTAACGTTGAAAGCAACATGGAACTACAGGCAAACCCCATAGACGCTATGAACAGCGTCCCGAATGTGTCAGCCATCCTCCCGATATCCACTGGGTCATCGAAGAAAATGCTGGCAATTAGTTCTGGATATAATATGAATCCATGAGCTAGTAACAATACCCCGATAATGTTAATGATGAGTAAACGCTGAAATGCAGGAGTGAGGTCTGAATTGCGTTTAGCGCCTATAAGGGTGGAGATGACTGTGCGTGTGGTTTGGGCTATGCCTGAAGTGACGATAAAAGCAAACATGAATGCATTGCGACCTATGTGGGAAATTTTTAGCTCTGTAGCTCCCACCTTTTCTACAAAAAAGAAAAACGAAGTCCAAGTCCCCACGGTCAGCAATAGCTGCCCCATCATAGGCCCAGAGATAGCAAACCAAGCCTTGATCACCTCTATATCCAGTTTCTTCGGAAGCTGAAAAAACCTCCTCTCTACCTTGTACATCAACATGACTGCTACTAAAAGCCCTAGAGCTTCAGCTGTAACTGACGCTCTAGCCGCTCCTATATGCCCCATAGCTTCAAACCCCCAATTCCCATCTATCCATGCATAGTCCAGGGCTAGATTAGAGAGAGCAGTTGTAAGGCTCACCGCCAGAAGTAGCTTCGTGCGCGCCAGCCCTGTCCAGTATGCAGTTATAGCGAACGTTATAGCGTAAGGGACGTATCCCCAAAGCCTCGTCCCTAAGAATGGCTCGAAGACATTCCTCACATCTAAGTTCTCAATTAGCGTCCCCAGTACCCCCTGATTTAACAGCAATACAGTCAGGCAAAGAATGGTTCCTAGAAGCACATGTATCAGCCACCCCATCCTTCCGGTCCGTATCTGCAATGAATCGTTCCCTTCTCCGTGACGTCTAGCCACCAGTATTTGGAGACCTGTGGCGCTTCCGTAGATCACCATACCGAATGTCAGGTACACAAGACCGGCATTCCCCGCACCATTAATAGCCGGCTCACTTACCCTTGCCAGGAAAAAATTATCAGTCAGAAGTACTAAAAACTGCACAAACGTCCCTATCGATATGGGAAGAGCGATAGCCAGTAATCCTCGTGTGCTAATGTCTAATTTCGATTTACTCACGCTTCAATGGGTAGTTCGAGGCCATATCGTTTTAATATCGCACCAGAATCTCTCACGGTTCTGTACGCCCATTGAAGTCTCAGGTACTGCTTTTCTTCTTCGGTTAACCCCACCCAGTTTTCTGACTGCTTCACCCTCTGAGTAAGTCTATTCATGAGTATTGCAGAAGCGACTGATATATTAAAGCTTTCGGCGAATCCAGACATTGGAATTGCCACGTAATCATCTACTTGTGAAAGAAGTTTATGTGAAACGCCGCTGAATTCAGTGCCCATAATTATAGCCATGGGTTTATCTATAGGGAGCGTGTCAGGGGTGTATCCACCTTCGTGAGGTGATGTCGCTACTATTCTATATCCCGAGCTGCGCAGTTTAGATAGACATGCCTCGTGTGGATTTTCGGAGTCTAGGTATCTATGGACGGTAAGCCAGTTAGAGGACCCCTTTGAGACGGATAGGTTCTTTGCCCACCTGTTATATGTTTCGATCATATGAATGTCTTGTATCCCAAACCCATCCGCGCTTCTCATTACGGCACTTGTGTTTCTGCTTTGATATACATCCTCAAGAACCATGGTGATATACTTCGTCCTTTGGTTAAGAATCTCTTCAAAACGTTCCTTCCTTTCCTCGGTTAGAATAGGATTCAATATGTCCAGGCATGCTTCTATCGACATTGTGTTTTCGACATTGTATTTAACTCAAAAAGGAAACCCCTCCAATCTCGAAAGATAGGAGGGGCTTCGCAAAAAGTTAGATAAATCGCTTGCGCAACTTATACTACTAGACCAGAACCAGCTTTGAACTTAACAACGTTCTTAGCTTTGATCTGAATCTCAGCGCCAGTTTGTGGGTTACGACCCTTACGAGCTGGGCGATGCTTTACTGAGAAAGAACCGAATCCGACTAGAGATACACGGTCTCCTTTTGCAAGGGCACCTTTAGTAGCTCCGATAAATCCGTCTAGTGCGCGACCTGCGTCCGCTTTTGAGATGCCGGCACTTGAAGCCATTGCATCAACCAATTCTGCTTTATTCATGAGAATGATTTTTTAAAGTTAAACAATTAATTTAATACTGTCTATGCAATGTAAAGTTAGAATCCCAGCACTGCCAAGCGATTCGGCTGATTTTCGTCATTTTGTTAAGAAACGGAGGCTATTTGTGGATAACCCCAGCTTTTCCCTTGTGTTTTACCTCGATTTTATCTAAAATCCCTTTAGATACGGGCTTCAAATTGCTTTAAGTATATTCGCAGTCATGGAAACACCCCCTTCAAAACTCATAAGATATCGTCCAGAAATAAGATTTGCTGATATTGATTCTTATGGTATAGTTCACAACGCTAACTTCCTTTTGTACTTCGAACAAAGTAGAATCTGTCTTTTTCAGCATATTGCAGGTGGTTGGGATTGGACTACTAATGGTGTGCTTGTCGCACGTCAAGAATTAGATTATCGCAGGCCTGTGAAATTGGGTGATGTATTAGAAATCACTATATGGGTTCACGAACTTGGTGAAAAGAGCATAACGTGTGCCTATGAAGCGCATATCATTAAAAACGATAAGCGCATATTATGTACTGAATCAAAGACTGTTATCGTCTGCTATAACGCCCTTAAAAGAGAAACAACCAAGATTCCTGTAGAATGGCGTGAGGCTATAGAGAATAACGGTTTGTTTGGTCGCCCAAAAGCCTTGTAATTAGTTGTGTTTTTTATCCTTACTAAAGGAAAATCAAGGCTATATTTGTGACTTATTGAAATATATATAATTAAATGAAGCATTTGCTATTTGTTGCTGGTCTTATTTGTTCCTTGGGTATCCAAGCTCAGGTTACTAGTATTGCTGTTGAGGCCTACTTTGATCACGACGGTGTTGCTATTCCTGAATTAGCAGGATTTACGACATACCACGTTTATGCTAATACAACATCTCCAGCGGATTTTATTTCCGCTGTTTACGGAGATTCTGAAAATCCATTTGGAATAGATTCTGATGGCTCGGTTTTCCAATCGTCTCCAGGGTTTATGTATGGAAACGAAGTTAACCCAGCGTTTTTCTCAGTATTCCCTACTTTAGAGTACGATAGCTGGATGACTATTGGTATGCTTTCAGCTCTCGATGCTGGAGTGCTAGGCAACATCGGTCTTGATGCTGCTATGGCTGACTTCACAGCGACTGGTTCGTACTACGTAAATGACCCTATTGGTGGGTCATGGTATAACACCTTGCCTTGTGATGTGTCAGTTACTCCATCTTGTGTGGATTCTTACCTGCAATTCGGTGGAGCTGATAATAAAGTTCTTTTGGCCCAAATCACAACTAACGGTCACTTCTGTGGTGTATTCAACCTGCAGGTGTTTGTTAACGGTGATCAATCATTAAATGAATACTCTGTTGGAGTCTCGTTCTGTTCTGACGCAGATGCTGTGCCAGGTTGTATGGATCCTGCTGCATCTAATTACAATCCACTAGCAACTAACGATGATTACTCATGCGTTCTGCCATGTACTCTTGAATTAGTAGTTGAATCAATTGTATCTCCTACATGTAATGGAGACAATGATGGAGCTTTATTGATAACAGCTTCAGGAGCTCAGGGTTCTGATGATTACTACTTAGGTGAGGATGATGAGATCGCTTCTAACTTCGGAAACTTCACTAGCCTTCTGGCTGGAACGTACTATGTTGAAGTAATTGACGGAGCGGGTTGCTCAGCTTCTCAATATATTGAGATACCTGTAACTGAAGATGTTACTGTTAGCGCAGTACTAACAGACGGTATTGATTGTAACGACATGGCTAATGCTGTCATTGAAGCTACAGGTACAGGAGGAGATGGAAACATACAGTTCTACATAGCTGGGGAAGATCCATCTACAATGTCATCCAACCCAGTGTTTGCCAACTTAGCTGCAGGTACATATTCAATTGTTGCTGTCGATGGCAACGGATGTACGGGTTCTTCTATTGCAACTCTAGTAACTAACCCTTCTGCTATTAATGTCTACGTTACAGCAACTTCGGATGCTACGTGTTCAGATGTTGATGATGGTGTGATCGTAGTTTCTGCTACAGGTGGTGCTGCTCCGAGTACTCTTCAATTTGTAGTCGGAGGAGTTACATATGCTTCTAGCCCGATCTATATCACTGGTGGCACTTATAATGTAGTAGCTGTCGATGTTAACGGTTGCACTGGGTCAAGTGAAGAAATAGTAATAGGCCCATCAGCTATTGAAGTGAATGCTTCAGCAACTCCTGTTGCATGTACTGATGATTTAAACGGAATTGTTTCATGGGCTCCTGCTGGTGGAGCAGATGAATTTTCTGTTATGGTTGATTCCGTTGAGGTGACAGGTTCGTCATACGAAGGGCTAGCTTCTGGATTCTACACTGTGGAAGTTATGGACGCAAATGGTTGTTCTAGTCAAGAGGTAGTGGAGGTTGAGAATGCTGAACCTATCGTTGCTACAT
>Ga0308017_1000419_pt1 | contig 13145 bp, 13 predicted proteins | sample Neamet280_FD_203145 | JGI IMG/M metagenome (GOLD analysis project Ga0308017, IMG submission 203145) | Marine microbial communities from water near the shore, Antarctic Ocean - #280 | ecosystem: Environmental > Aquatic > Marine > Unclassified | place: Southern Ocean | collected 2014-10-01
GAAGGCACGCACGACATCCACGCACTCATTCTGGGCCGCGCCATCACCGGCATCGCGGCGTTCGCCAACTAAGGCCACCGCATGAACGCGCCCATTGCTGCCCCCTGCCCCGCCGCGGCACCCGGCACCGAGAACCGCCCCAACGCCACCCCGCCCCGGCCGCTGGCGGGGGTGCGCGTGCTCGATTTGTCGCGCGTGCTGGCTGGACCGTGGGCGAGCCAGATCCTGGCCGACTATGGCGCCGATGTGCTCAAAGTCGAGCGCCCCGGCAGCGGCGACGACACCCGCACCTGGGGGCCGCCATGGTGGCAGCCCGACCCCGCCCAACCCGAACGGCGCCAGTCGGCCTACTTCATTTGCGCCAATCGCGGCAAGCGCTCGATCACCATCGACCTAGCCACCCCAGAGGGCGCCGAGCAGGTACGCACGCTGGCCCGCGAGGCCGATGTGCTGATCGAAAACTACAAGGTCGGGCAACTGGCCAAGTATGGACTGGATGCCGCCAATCTACAGGCCGTCAACCCGCGGTTGATCTACTGCTCCATCACCGGCTACGGGCAAAACGGGCCGCTGGCGCACAAGGCGGGTTACGACTTTGCCATCCAGGCCGAGGGAGGATTGATGAGCATCACCGGCGAGCCCGACGGTGAACCACAGAAGGTGGGGGTGGCCGTGACCGACCTCATGACCGGGGTATATGCCGCCACCGCCATCCTGGCAGCGCTGGTCGAGCGCGACCGCACCGGCCGCGGCCGCGTGCTGGATGCGTCGCTGTTCGACGTGCAGGTGGCCATGCTGGCCAACCAGGCCAGCAACCAACTCATCGGGCAGCGCACACCACGGCGCATGGGCAATGCGCACCCCAACATCGTGCCGTACCAGGCCTTCCCCACGCGCGACGGGCATCTGGTGCTGGCCGTGGGCAACGACGGCCAGTTTCAACGCTTTTGCGACGTGGCGGGTCACCCAGACGTGGCGCAGGACCCGCGCTTTGCCACCAACCCGGCGCGGGTGGAACACCGCGCGCTGCTGGTGCCGCAAATCGCCGAGTGGACACGCCAGCGTGACACGGCCGACTGGGTACGCGCCCTCGACGCCGCGGGCGTACCGTGTGCCCCGATCAACGACATCGCGCAGGTCATGGCCCACCCCCACGTGCACGCACGCGAGCTGCTGCTGCCGGGCACCGCCGACCGCCCGCCGATGGTGGCGCACCCCATCCGGTTCGACGGCCAGCGTCCCACCGCCGATCGCGCGCCACCGGCACTGGGGACGGATGAGGCACGGTGGCGGTGACATGGGCCTGTACCGGCCCGCCATCCGACACAGCCTGGCAAGCCGTGTCACCCGCTGTACCGGTCTCACTGTGCACGACGCGCTACAGTAGTGGTTGACCACGGTTTTCGACGGAGACGACGATGGACATGAAAGCCACCCCGCTGGTACAGCTGCGGGATCCGAGCTTGCTCAAAACCGACGCGCTGATCGATGGCCATTGGGTGGCCGCACCCGAGCGCTTTGCCGTGACCGACCCCGCCACCGGGCAGGAGCTGGCGCGGGTAGCCAAGCTGGACCCGGGCGATGCCCAGCGTGCCATCGATGCGGCCAACGCGGCGTGGCCCGCGTGGCGGAGCAAGACGGCCAAGGAGCGCGCCAACATTCTGCGTCGATGGTACGACCTGCTGATGGCCCATCAGGACGATCTGGCGCGCATCATGACCGCTGAGCAGGGCAAACCCCTGCCCGAGGCCAAGGGCGAGGTGGCTTATGGCGCCAGCTTCGTCGAGTGGTTTGCCGAGGAGGCCAAGCGCGTCAACGGCGAAACCCTTCCCCCCTTCGACAACAACCGCCGCCTGTTGGTACTCAAGCAGCCCATCGGCGTGTGCGCGGCGATCACGCCCTGGAACTTTCCGCTGGCCATGATCACGCGCAAAGTCGCTCCAGCACTGGCGGCCGGCTGCACGGTGGTAATCAAACCGGCCGAGCAAACCCCGCTGACGGCACTGGCCGCTGCGGAGCTGGCGCTGCGCGCCGGCATCCCCGCGGGTGTGCTCAACGTGCTGACGAGCGATGGGCCGGGCAGCATCGCCATCGGTCGGGTGTTGTGCGACAGCGACGTGGTGCGGCACCTGAGCTTTACTGGTTCCACCGAAGTGGGCCGCATCCTCATGGCGCAAAGCGCCCCCACGGTCAAGAAGCTCTCGCTGGAACTGGGTGGCAATGCGCCCTTCATCGTGTTCGACGACGCGGACATCGACAGCGCGGTCGACGGTGCCTTCGCCAGCAAGTACCGCAACGCGGGGCAGACCTGCGTGTGCTCCAACCGCATCTACGTGCAGGAGGGGGTGTACGAGACCTTCGTGCACAAATTTGCCGCCAAGGTGGCCACGGCCAAGGTGGGCAACGGGTTCGACGAAGGCGTGAATCAGGGGCCGCTGATCGAGGAAGCCGCGGTAGAAAAAGTCCAACGGCACGTGGACGATGCGCTGGCCAAGGGCGGCCGCGTGCTCACCGGCGGCCACCGGCTGGGCGGTCTGTTTTATGCGCCAACGGTGGTGGCCGACGCCACGCCGGACATGCTGTGTGCGCGCGAGGAAACCTTTGGCCCCTTTGCGCCGGTGTTCAAGTTCCGCACCGAGGACGAAGTCATCCGCCTGGCCAATAACACCGAATACGGACTGGCGAGCTACTTCTACAGCCGCGACGTGGGGCGCATCTTCCGCGTGGCCGAGGCGCTGGAATATGGCATGGTCGGTGTCAACGTCGGCATCCTGGCCACCGAGCACGTTCCCTTCGGCGGCGTCAAACAATCGGGCCTAGGGCGTGAGGGATCGCACCACGGCATCGACGAGTACGTCGAGCTCAAGTACGTCTGCATCGGCGACGTGTTGAAGTAACCCCACACCGGGCGCGGCCGGGCCGCGCCTATGCCCTACAATAGAGGGTGACGCGGGCGTCGTTCAATGGTAGGACCTGAGCTTCCCAAGCTCAAGACGTGGGTTCGATTCCCATCGCCCGCTCCACACCCCCTTTTCTTTCGGCCGCTGCTACCCCGCTCGCCGGCGGTTGGCTGATCTGGCCGCCCCCTCTCCGGCCCTCTTTTCCTCCTGCCCCGACGTGTTCAAAAATCTGACGGTATTTCGGCTGGGCGGCGGTTTTGTCGCGCCACTGGAGGCGATGGAGCAGGCGCTGGCCACCCAGCCCTTCCACCCCTGTGGTCCCAACGAAATGCACAGCCAGGGCTGGGTGCCGCCGCGCGGGCAACCGCATGCGCCGCTGGTCGAATCGGTGGCCGGGCACCGCTTGATGCGCTTTCGCATCGAGAGCAAGCGCGTGCCGGCTGCCGTCGTCAAGCGCGAGCTGCAGGCGCGCTGCGCGCAGATCGAGGCCACCGAGGGGCGTCAGCCGGGCCGGCGCGAGCAGCGCGAGCTCAAAGAGCAAATCGTGCAGGCGCTGCTGCCGATGGCGTTTGCACAGACGGTGGATGTGCTGGTTTGGATGGATGTCGCGGCAGGCCGAGTGGCGCTCGACACCACGAGCACCAAACGCGTAGATACGGTGGTGACGGCGCTGGTCAAGGCACTGGACGGACTGCGCCTGGAGCCGCTGCAGACCGCGCAAGCGCCCGCCACCGCCATGGCGGGCTGGCTCGCGTCACCCGCCGACGATTGGCCGGCGCACTTCGCCCCGGGCCGCGAGGTCGAACTCAAAGCGGACGGCGACAGCCCGGCCGTGGTGCGCTACAGCCGCCACGTGCTCGACGGTGACGAGATGCAACGCCACCTGGCGCAGGGCAAACGCCCCACCCGCCTCGCGCTCGATTGGGACGGTCGCGTCAGCTTCGTGCTGACCGAGACCTGGCAGCTGCGCCGCATCGCTTTTCAGGACGGCGCGTTCGAAGACAATGACGCCGCAGAGACCGATGGCTTCGACGGCGACGCGGCGATCACCACGGGCGAATTGTCGGCGCTGCTCGGCGACCTGATCGCGGCGCTCGGTGGCACGCAGCCGCAGGAAATCACCCCTTGAGCACCTGCCCGTCGGCGTCGATGACACGCACGTCGATCGGGATGCCCTCGCGCACGCTCATCGAGACGGTACAGAATTCCTCGAATTGCCCGAGGATGCGGTCCAGGTGCTCGTAGGCCGCACCGGGGCGCTCCAGACGCAGATCCACCTGGATGTGCTGGATGCGCAGCCGGTTGGCGGCGTTGCGGCCCACGGTGGCGTGCGCCGTGGCACTCAGGCGCCCAGGCTCTTGCTTGAATTTGGACAACGCAAAGGTGAGGCTGGCACACAGGCAGTTGGCCACGGCAGCCAGCAGCAGGTGCTTGGGCGACGGGCCAGCGGACTGCCCCAACGGCGGGGGCTCGTCGCTGATCCAGCCGGGAGTACCCAGCCCGAAATCGATGTCGAATTGGTAGCCGTCGCGTCGAACGACGGTGACGGGGGTCGAGGTGTCCATATCGGGGTTTCTCCTAATAAAACGAGGGCACACGGTTTGCGTTTTGTCAAACCCTGTCAACTTTCTACACCACATCATACAAACTCCTGAGAGTATCTTTCGAATCAAGGAGACAACCGTCGTGGCCTCTTTCGATCGCGATCGTCGCGCCGCGCTTGCCCGCTTAGCGGCACTCGGGGCATTGGGCTTGGGTATGCAGACGGTACCCGCGCATGCCCAGCCTGCAACCACCAACGCCAAGGCCCGCATTGCCATCGTCGGCGCAGGCGCGGCCGGGCTGGCCAGCGCCTCGTATCTGCGCCGCCGGCTGCCCCAGGCCAGCATCACCCTCATCGACGCCCGCCGCGAACATTTCTACCAGCCGGGTTACACCCTGGTGGGCGCCGGCATCAAGCCGGCCAGTTATGTGGTGTCGACCACGCAGGAGTACGTCCCAGCGGGGGTGGACTGGGTGCAGGAGGCCGCGGCCGAAATCGACCCCGAATCCCGCCACGTCACCACGGCCAGCGGGCGGCGCATCGACTACGACTACCTGATCGTGGCCTGTGGGCTGGAGCTGGATTACGGTGCGATCGAGGGCATGGACACCGCCTGGATCGGGCGCGACGGCGTGGGCAGCGTCTACAACGGCCCGCAAGCGGCCGAGACGACGTGGCGCGCCATGGCCGCCTTTGCCCAGACGGGCGGCGTGGGGCTCTTCGGGCGCCCCCATACCGACATGAAGTGCGCTGGCGCGCCGCTGAAGTACACCTTCATCACCGACGACCGCCTGCGCCGCGCAGGTACACGCGGCAAGGCCGAGCTGCACTACTTGGCACCGCAGAAGGCGCTGTTCTCCGTGCCGATCGTCTCGGAGAAAGTGCGCATGCTGTTTCTGGACCGCGGCGTGCGCACCCACATGGAACACCAGTTGGTGAGTATCGACCTGGGCCGACGGCTGGCCACGTACCGCTCGCCCGCCGGCACCACCGAACTGCAGTACGACTTCATCCACGTGGTGCCGCCGATGCGCGCACCCGAAGTCGTGCGCAACAGCCCACTGCCGTGGCAAGATGGCCCGTTCGCCCGAGAGCGCTGGATGGAGGTGGACCGCGAAACGCTGCGCCACAAGCGCTACCCCAACGTGTTCGGGGTGGGTGACATCGCCGGTGTACCCAAGGGCAAGACGGCCGCCAGCGTCAAGTGGCAGGTTCCCGTGGCGGTGGATCACTTGGTGGGCGATCTGAGTGGCAAGCCATCGCAGGAAACGTACAACGGCTACACGTCGTGCCCGTTGATCACCCGGCTGGGCCGGGCGATGTTGATCGAGTTTGACTACCACGACAACCTATATCAGTCGTTCCCCGGCTTCATCGCGCCGCTGGAGGAGCTATGGGTGAGCTGGGTCATGAAGACGATGGCGCTCAAACCCACCTACATCAGCATGCTGCGCGGACGCGCCTGACGTCAACGTCCCCTTGGAGTGGCCAACCATGAAGAACTACGACCCCTGGGTGTTTCTTGCCGTCTTTCAGGAGATGCTGGGCCCGCTGCTGTGGATATTGCCACTGCTGGCCCTGGGCACCGTGGCGGGTTTCGTCTGGCTGTGGCGCCGCGAGGGCCGCATCGCCACGCGACGACTGGTGCTGGCGGAGCTGTTGGGTCTGCTCGGCGGCGGGCTCGCGCTCGTCATCATGGCGGCCGCGTCGTCGTCCGGCTTCACCGACGCGGCTGGCCCGGCCGACTGGTTTTTGATCCTGATCGTCTACGGCGTGGGGTTCGTGGGTACCACGCTGCTGACCTACACCATCATGGGTTGGCTCGCGGGCGGTCGTCGCCCGCAGAACGCGTGAGCCCTTCGCCCACGGACCTACACGCGGGGCGCTGCCTGCCTCAGCCGCCCCCGCGACGCATGACCAGGTCGAAGTGGCGCAAGAAGGCTTGACGCTCGTCCGCCGCCACCCGATCGAACCGAAACTGCACCGAGAGCCGCGGCAGACACAAGCGCGCGATGACCCGTGGTGGCAGGGGCTGCCACGTCAGCGTCAAACGGCCGGCGCCAACGTCCACGCACGCGCCGTCGTCGGTGCGGATCCACGGGTGCGGCCCCACGGCCATGGGCAGCCAGCGCAGCCACTCGTGCACCGTGCAGCCCATCTCGCGTTCGAAGGTCTCGTCACTGGCCGTATTCACCGGACTGGCCTACCAGGTCATCCCCCGGCAATCGGTGGCCACACGGCCACCACGTCACCGGCGGCCAAGGCGCGCTGTGCACGGTCGGCCGGTGGCACGAACACGCCGTTGACCAAGACCAGGTGCACCAGGCGCGGTGGCAGTTGGTAGCGCTCGATCAGGGCTTGCACCGTGCTGCCCTCGGGCACGTCGAGCTCGACCTGGTTGAAGCGTGCCCCGGCGGGCAAGTAGTCGCCCAGCGTGGCAAACAGTTTGAGGGTGATGCGCATCGGGTCGCCAACCTCAACGCCGCCGGGCATCGGCCGCCGCGCTCCAGTGCGCCTGCGCCTGCGCAGCCGCCAAATAGGCGGCCATGAACTGCGTGGGGTCGTGCATCAACTTGTCTTTCCATTCGCCCAGCCGCACACGCCCCTCGACCAAGCCACGCAAGGCGCCGATGTGCTGCGTCCAGCCCACGCTGTTGCACCCCACCATCACGTCACCGTCGAAGCACAGGCTCAACACCTTGTGGTGCTGCGCATCGACGCGCTCCACGCGCTCGCCCCCCGGCACCCCCTGCCAGTTGCCAAAGCTGGCCGAAATCAGCCCCAGCGTGTCGAGCACGTTGATCTGGGTCACACCGCGCAACTCGGCGCGCTGCCCCACCATGTTGAGCGCGGCCACGCGCGCCTGCTCGGCCGCGTTGGGCTGGATGGCGCTCACGATGGTGGTGCCCGATATCTTGTCGAAGGCCTCGGCGCAGTCGCCCGCGGCATAGATGCCGGAGACGTTGGTCTGCATCTGTTCGTCGGTCAGCACCCCCTGTAAGCAACGGATGCCGCTGTCTTGGAGAAATTCGATGGCGGGCTTGACCCCGGCGGCGATGATGACCAAGTCGGCGTCGATATGTTGCCCGTTGGACAGACGCACGCGCAGTGGCTCGGCGCGCTCGATGGCCTCCAGCCGCGTGCTGGTATGCACCGCCACGCCTTTGGCCTCGCACCACTGGCGGATCATGCCGCCGGCAGCAGGCCCCATCATGCGCGGCACCATGCGGTCGCCCATCTCGACGATGGTCAGCGTCACGCCGCGCTGTTGCAGCGCCTCCATGATGATGCAGCCAATGAAGCCCGCCCCCAGCTGCAGCACGCGCGCCCCGGGCTGCGCGCGCGCCATGATGGCGCGCGCATCGGCGAGCGTCCAGCAGTGGTGCACGCCGGGCAGGTCGATGCCGCGAATCGACGGACGCACGGGGCGCGATCCGGTGGCGATCAGCAACCGATCGAACGGCAACGCCCACCCGTCGTCGAGCGTGACCGTGCGCGCTTGCGCATCGACCGACTTCGCCCGGGCGAACACGCGCTCGATGCCCAGCCGCTCGTAGTGGTCGGGCGCCTTGCGCAGATGGGTTCCCGCTTCGTCGATCTGCCCAATGAGCAGGTAGGGAATGGCCATGCGCGAGTACGGCGGCTCCGGCTCGTCGCCCACCAGGGTGATACGGTCTGCCGGCGCATGTTTGCGGATGGTCTCCGCGGCGATGACGCCGGCAGGACCCGCACCCAGAATGACGTGATGCGTCATGTCAATGCTCTCCACCAAGCGGCAAGCGGCCAGGCAGGCCGCTCGCACGTGCGGATGTGCTCGAGACGGTGCGCCCGATCACAGTCCCAACCGCGCCAGGGTTTCCGGCTTGGGCCGACCCTCGGCATCCCAGCCGCGCACCTCGTAGTACTTGGGCAGCATCTCCGGCAGCTTGTTGGTCAGCCCCTTGGCTGGGCCGGTCTTGGCGGGCTCGGTCAGCAGCCGCGGCGGCAGTGTGTCGTCGCGGGCGGTAAAGCCCGCGGCGTTGTTGAAGGCGCGCTCCATGTTCCAGATGCGCTCACCGATGCGCTCGAGCTCCTGCACCGTGAACTCCTCGCCGCAGGCCGCCGCCACTTGTGGGGCCACGTCGGCCAGCGTCCAGGCAAAGCTGGTGAAGATGCAAATGCCCGCGGAGTCGAAGGCGGCGGTGGCGTCCTGAAAGGCTTTGACCAGCTCGGGCTTGCCCTCGGTGGTCAGCGGGTCGGTCTTGATGGGGATGCCCAACACTTCCGACGCCACCGTATAGCCGCGCAGGTGGCACGCGCCACGGTTGCTCGTGGCATAAGCCAGCCCCATGCCCTGGATGCCGCGGCTGTCGTAAGCGGGGAACTCCTGCCCCTTCACACTCATGGACAGCTCGGGGTGGCCGTACTTCTCGCACAGGCGCTTGGAGCCGAGTGCGATTTCTTTGCCGAAGCCCACGCCGTTGGCGGTCATATCGGCCAGCTCGCACAGCGCGCGCGCCGAGCCAAAGGGCGCTTCGATACCGATTTGCTCCTTGGTCAGCACGCCCAGTTCATAGAGCTCCATGACCGCACCGACGGTGGCGCCGAAGCTGATCGGGTCCATGCCCTGCTCGTTGCAGATAAGGTTGGCGTACTGCAGCGCCTCGAGGTCGTTGACGCCGTTGGCCGCGCCCAGCGCCCAGGCGGCTTCGTACTCCAGACCGCCGCTCGCACCCCAGTACTGCGGCTTGTTTTGCACGCTGAAGTGCGTCTCGTCGATTTTGCTGATGCGCCCGCAGGCGATGGTGCAGCCAAAGCAGGCCTGGTTGGTCACCAGGTGGGTTTTGCCATCGCTGGGCCGGGGCGTGAGCATCGCTTCGGCCGAGATGTCCTTGGCGCCTTCGAACTGCACGTCGCGGTGGTTGCGCGTGGGCAGCGCGCCGATTTCGTTGATGACGTTCATGAGCACCTGGGTGCCGTATTTGGGCAGGCCCTGGCCCGTGACGGCATTGTCGGCCAGCACCTTTTTGGCGGCGCGCGTGGCGGCCATGAAGGCTTGCGGATCGCGGATGCCGCCCACCCCCTTGGTGCCGCGCACCGCGATGGCCTTGAGGTTTTTGCTGCCGGCCACCGCACCCACGCCGGAGCGGCCGGCCGCACGGTGCAGGTCGTTGACCACGCAGGCAAAGAGGACTTGGTTTTCGCCGGCACGGCCGATGCTGGAGATGCGCAGCAGCGGATCTTGCAGGCTGGTCTTGAGAATTTCCTCGGTCTGCCACACGGACTTACCCCACAGGTGCGAGGCGTCGCGCAGCTCGGCCACGTCGTCGTTGATGTACAGGTACACGGGCTTGGGCGAGCGGCCCTCGAAGATGATCATGTCCCAGCCCGCCATCTTGAGCTCCGCCCCCCAGTAGCCACCAGAGTTGGAGCAGGCAATCGCCCCGGTCAGCGGCCCTTTGGTGATGACGGTGTAGCGCCCACCGGTGGAGGCCATGGTGCCCGTCAGCAGCCCGGTGGCCCAAATGATTTTGTTGTCGGGTGACAAGGGGTCGACCTTGGGGTCGACCTCCTCCACCAGGTATTTGCTGCCCAGCCCGCGCGAGCCCAAATACTGGCGCGCCCAGGTCATGTTCAGCGGCTCTGGCGTGCAAGTACCTGCGGTGAGGTTGACGCGAAGGATTTTTCCGGCCCAAGACATGTTCGTGCTCCTGCGAGGAAATCAGGCGGTGACTTGGTTGCCGAGCTTGTCGGCCCACTGCTTCATGCGCTCGATGCCGGTCCAGTTGGCATCGATGAAGGTGATGGCCCCCGTCGGGCAGGCCTCGGCGCACGCAGGCTGCCCACCGCAGAGGTCGCATTTCTGTACCTTGCCGGTGGCCTCGACGTAGTTGATGGTGCCAAACGGACACGCGATGGTGCAGACCTTGCAGCCCACACACGTGGTCTCGTTGACGACCTTGGCGCCGGTGACTTTGTCCACCGTGATGGCCTCCACGGGGCAGGCGTGCAGGCACCACGCCTCGTCGCACTGGGTGCACGTGTAAGGCACCTTGCGCCCCGTGTGGTGAAAGTCGAATACCTTGATGCGCGACTTCGAGGTGGCGTAGACGCCGTAGTTCTCGAACGAGCAGGCCATCTCGCACTGGAGGCAGCCCGTGCACTTGCCCGGGTCGATGTGCAGCACCTTCTGCATGCTTCGTCTCCTGGTAGGGGCGCGTCGGGGACGCCCTTATGAACTTGTCTACATGGGTATTGTTGGATGAGAATCTCCCACGAATCCTGGGGATAACCCTAGCGCACGGCGGGCGTGCGCGGAAATTCTCAAAATGCGACAGTCGATCGCGCCCGTGCCGCCAGCGCGCACGCCATCGACACGAGGAGACGGCATTGAGCATCCCCCCGACCGGCCATCAGCCCCCCTGGAGCCATCCGCCTGCCGAACGACCTGCGCGGGCGATCGCCATCGAGGACGCGCGCCGCCGGCTGCTGGACGACCCCGACCTCCAGGGAGACGTCTGGGGCATCGAGCCCTGGATCGCCTCGTCGTGGCGCCGCTGCCTGGCGCGCGGACAGCGCCCCCGGGAGCGCGTGGTGTTCGACAGCGTCAGCACGGCGGCGGTGCGCCGGGCCCTGGACGCCAGCCACGCGCTGCGGCGTGCCGCCAGTCCGATCATCGACCACACCCTCGGGCGGGCGATGTCGGACACCGGTTACTTCGCGCTGCTCACCGATGCCCAGGGGATCGTGATCGACGTGCACGGCCCGGTGGATGCCGGCAATCGGCACGTGCATGCAATCGCACGGGTCGGCGTGGACCTGTCGGAGGCGGCGATCGGCACGTCGGCCATCGGCGCCGCGCTGGCCGAGCGGACGCCCGTCTGGCTGCACCGCGGAGAGCACTTCTTCGACGACACCGCGGTCTACAGCTGCGCCGGGGCCCCTCTGTTCGACCCCGACGGTGCCTGCATCGGCATGCTGGACCTGACCGGGGTGATGGCCCCGGAGCGGCGGGCCCTCAAGCACCTGGCGAGCGTGACCGCCCGCCGCATCGAGAACGCTCTGGTTCGGCTGCGGCCGCACGCGCTGGGCGTTCGCCTCACGTGGCCGGGCCACCTGCCCGGCGATGACGATGATGGCCTTCTGGCGCTGGACACCGATGGCCGGATCGTGGGTGCCAACCGGACCGCGATCGACATGCTGGACCTGCGATCCTGCGCCAGCGGCTGGCCGCATGCGGACGAGGTATTCGCCGTGCCGTGCGGCGACTTGTTCGGCGCGGCGCGGCGTGGACGCGGCCCGATCGAAGTGCCGACCTGGTCGGGGCTGCGCGTGCTCGCCCTCGCGCAATCGGGGCGCGACGACGCCATCCACGGCGCGGCGCTGCCGCTCAAGAGCCGCGAGGCGGCGCTGATCCGCCATGCGGTGGCGCAGGCCGGCGGCAACGTGGCCGAGGCCGCGCGGCGGCTGGGCATCAGCCGCGCCACCGTCTACCGCAAGCTCGGGCAGCGCTGAGATGATCAGGTGGCCGCCGAGGGCGGATCAGCGTTTGGCGTTGGGGAAGAACAGCTGCTCGCCGCCGATCTTGTAGCCGGCGATCGCCGCCTGCCCGGCCGGCCCGGTCACCCAGTCGATGAACCGTTGCCCCTCGGCCGTCTTGACGTGCGGGTGCCGGGCAGCGCTGACCAGGATGACCCCGTATTGATTGAACAGGCGCGGGTCCCCCTCGACCAGAACCGTCAGGTCGGCACGGTTCCTGAAGTTCAGCCACGTGCCGCGGTCGGTCAGCACATAGGCGCCCGTGCCTGCGGCCATGTTGAGCGCAGGGCCCATGCCGCAGCCGCATTCCCGGTAGCCGCTGCCCTTGGCGGCTTCGTTGCCGGTCTGGGCCCAGAAGCGCAGCTCGGCGGCGTGCGTGCCACTCTTGTCCCCGCGCGACACGAACGGCGCGTTGCTGGCCGCCACCTTGCGCAAGGCCCCCACGATGTCGTTGCCCTTGACGCCGGCCGGATCCGCCTTGGGCCCGACGAGCACGAAGTCGTTGACCATCACGTCCAGCCGCTGGACACCGAAGCCGTCGGCCACGAACTTCTCCTCCGCCGCCTTGTCGTGCACGAACAGCACATCGGCATCACCCCGGCGCGCCATGTCGATGGCCTGGCCGGTGCCCAGTGCCACGACCTTCACGTCGATGCCCGTGGCCTGCTTGAACTGCGGCAGGATGTGGCCGAACAGGCCGGACTGCTCGGTCGACGTGGTCGAGGCCACGACGATGCTTTGCGCATGGGCAACCCAGGCCGTGAGCGAGATGGCCGCGGCCAGGAACCAGGACTTGGCTTTCATGGGGTTTCTCCTTCGACGAACGCATGGGCCTGCGGCGAACACGCCGCCAGCAGGTCCCGATTGAAAAAGGTGTGCGCGGGCAGGTCCGCCAGGACGTGGCCACCCTCCAGATAAACCACGCGGGTGGCCAGGCGACGCACCTGCCCCAGGTGGTGGCTGCTGAAGATCAGCGTTTTCGGCGGAACGGCGTCACCGGCGGTGAAGTCGTGGATCAGGGCCTCGACCTCGTGCCTCGCCTGCGGATCGAGGCTCGCGGTCGGCTCGTCCAGCAGCCAGATGGACGGCTGCTGGGCCCAGGCGCGGGCCAGCGCCAAGCGCTGCTGCTGCCCGCCCGAGAGGGTGCGCGCAGGGCGATGCGCGCACCCGCCCAGGCCGACGGC
>Ga0308017_1000423_pt1 | contig 13041 bp, 11 predicted proteins | sample Neamet280_FD_203145 | JGI IMG/M metagenome (GOLD analysis project Ga0308017, IMG submission 203145) | Marine microbial communities from water near the shore, Antarctic Ocean - #280 | ecosystem: Environmental > Aquatic > Marine > Unclassified | place: Southern Ocean | collected 2014-10-01
CGTAGCCCACCGCCGGCGACGCCGATGCGGCGCGGCCCGCGTAGCCCAAGCGCTGGCCGTCGAGCATGTTTTCGTGGATGTTGTGCTGCACGAAAAACCACGGCCCCTGGTTTTGCGGCTCGTCCTGGCACCACACGATGTCGGTGGCGTTGGGGAAGCGCTTGAGCTCGGCGGCAAAGGCCCGATGGGGGAACGGGTAGAGCTGCTCGATGCGCACGATGGCGACGTCGTCGGCCCCCTTTTCTTCGCGTTTTTTGGTCAGGTCGTAGTACACCTTGCCCGAGCAGACGATGACGCGCTTGACACGCTGCGCGTTTTTGATCACGTCGGCGTTTTGCTCGGGGATGACGGTCTGGAAGCCCCCCTTGGTGAACTCGGACAACGGCGACGCCGCGTCCTTGTGCCGCAGCAGCGACTTGGGTGTGAAGACGATGAGCGGCTTGCGCAGGTTGCGCACCATTTGCCGGCGCAGCACGTGGAAAATCTGGCTGGCTGTGGTGGGCTGCACGATCTGCATATTGGTGTCGGCAGCCAGCTGCATGAAGCGCTCGATGCGCGCCGAGCTGTGCTCGGGCCCCTGTCCTTCATAGCCGTGCGGCAGGAACAGTGTGATGCCGTTGACGCGGCCCCATTTGACCTCGCCCGAGGCGATGAACTGGTCGATGACGACCTGCGCCCCGTTGGCGAAGTCACCGAACTGCGCCTCCCAAATCACCAGCGTGTTCGGGTCGTTGGACGCATAGCCGTATTCGAACCCGAGCACCGCTTCCTCGGACAGGATGGAGTCGATGACGACGAACGGTGCCTGGTTGTCGGCGACGTTTTGCAGCGGGATGTAGGTCCCTTCGTCCCACTTCTCGCGATTCTGGTCGTGGATGACCGCATGGCGGTGCGTGAACGTACCGCGGCCGCAGTCCTCACCCGACAGCCGCACGCCGTAGCCACTGGCGACCAGGGAGGCAAACGCCATATGCTCGCCCATGCCCCAGTCGACGGGGATCTCGCCGCGTCCCATGGCGGCGCGGTCGGCCAGCACCTTCTTGACGAGCTGATGCGGCGTGATGTTGTCCGGTACCGTGGTAATGCGCTCGGCCAGGCGTTTCCACTCCGACAACGGGATGGCAGTGTCGGCCGCGTCGGTCCACTTCTTGCCAAGGAACGGCGTCCAGTCCACCGCGTATTTGCTCTTGTAGTTGGTCAGCACCGGATCCACGGTACGGCGCCCTTCATCCAGCATGGCACGGTACGCCTTGACCATTTCGTCCGGCCCTTCCGGCGGCAGGATGCCCTGCGCCACCAGCTTGTCGCCGTAGAGCTTGCGTGTGCCGGGGTGCTGCGCGATCTTTTTGTACATCAGCGGCTGGGTCAGCGACGGCGTGTCTTGCTCGTTGTGGCCCAGCTTGCGGAAGCACACGATGTCGATGACGACGTCCTTGCGGAACGTCTGGCGGTATTCGATCGCCAGTTGCGTCGCCAACACCACGGCCTCCGGATCGTCACCGTTGACGTGCAGCACCGGGGCTTCGATCATCTTGACGACGTCGGTGCAGTACAGCGTCGAGCGGCTGTCGCGCGGGTCCGAAGTGGTAAAGCCGATCTGGTTGTTGATGACGATGTGCACCGTGCCGCCGGTGTAGTAGCCGCGCGTTTGCGCCAGTGCCAGCGTCTCCATCACCACACCCTGACCGGCAAACGCGGCGTCGCCGTGCACGAGTACCGGCAGCACTTGGTCGCCGCGCTTGTCGCCGCGCCGGTCCATACGCGCGCGGGCCGATCCCTCGACCACGGGGTTGACGATCTCGAGGTGCGACGGGTTGAACGCCAGGCTCAGGTGCACCGGGCCGCCAGGTGTGGAGACGTCGGAACTGAAACCCTGGTGGTACTTGACGTCACCGGCCGGCAGGTCTTCGGGCGCCTTGTGTTCGAACTCGGCAAACAAGTCCTTGGGCATCTTGCCCATGACGTTGACCAGGACGTTGAGGCGCCCGCGGTGGGCCATGCCGATCACGACCTCCTGCACGCCGGCAGCGCCCGCCTGCTGAATGAGCTCATCCATGGAGGCAATGAAGCTCTCGCCCCCTTCGAGTGAGAAGCGCTTTTGCCCGACGTACTTGGTGTGCAAGTAGCGCTCCAACCCTTCCGCCTTGGTGAGGTTTTCCAGGATGTGCTTCTTTTGTTCGGCGGTGAAGTTGGGCTTGCTGCGGATGCGCTCGAGCTTTTCCTGCCACCAGCGCTTTTGCGCCATGTCGGTGATGTACATGTACTCGGCGCCGATCGTGCCGCAGTACGTCTCGCGCAGCGCGTTGAGCAGCTCGCGCAGCGACATCGTCTCCTTGCCAAAGTAGGTATTGGAGACGTTGAATGTGGTTTCGAGGTCGGCGTCGGTGAAGCCGTAGAACGAGGGTTCGAGCTCGGGGATCTCGGGGCGCTCGGAGCGCTTGAGCGGATCGAGGTTGGCCCAGCGCACGCCGATGTTGCGGTAGGCCGCGATCAACTGCTGGGTGGCCACCCGCTTGCGCGCGATGTCGGAATCCGCCCCCTGGGCCGCCACGGGATGCACGACGCCCTGCTTGGCCATCTCGGCAAACGCCGCGATCACCGGCATGTGCGGGACGTCGCGAGCGTCGCTGCCATCGACCGCCGGCACGTGCTGCAGCGCATCGAAGTAGTCGCGCCACGATTCGGGCACGCTGGTGGGGTCGGTGAGGTATTTCTCGTACATCTCCTCCACGTACGGCGCGTTGCCGCCGAAGAGGTACGAGTTGCCAATGAAGGCATGGTAGACGCTCGTCGTCTCGCTCATGGAATCGCTGACCTCCGTCTCCCTGCAGGAGACTTGCTGGTTGGAATAACCTTCCGCGACACGGCTGAACCGGTTGGCGGACGCGACAGTGACACTGGAAGGGACTGTGCAGGCCGCATTGTGCCACCAAAGCACGCGGGCCTGTCAAAAAAACGACAACTTTTCCCGCCGCCAACGGCTCCAGCGGGTATCGCAATCGTCAAGTTCGCCGCGGTGACAGGCGCTGCTCGGTCGGCACACCCCCCGGCTCGTCGAGCTCGATCGCGATCTGCGTGCAGACGGTGCGACACAGGGCAACTGCCTGCTCGCTCTGAACCCGGTAGTAGACCTGGGTGCCCTCTTTGCGCTTGGCCAAGACGCCCGCGCGGTACAGCAGATTGAGGTGCTGCGACAGGTTGGGCTGCGTCGTGTCGATTTCGGCCAATAGCTCCGACACCGACTTCTCCTTGTCGCACAGGGCGTTGAGGATGCGCAGCCGGGTCGGCGTGGCCAAGATCCCGAAAAGCTCGGCCGCTAGCTCGAAAACCCGGTTTTTGTCAACGGTGGCGTCTGTATCAGTCGATGTTTGCATCTTGAAGCAACAGGTCGGATCGTTTCGATCATACCCACGAATCGCACAAACACCAACAACATCAGACCAGGCACACGTGCACTGTGGAAGTCACCGTGAAAGACCAGGGCCGCACGCGCCGGTACATCGCCCCGCGTCACGCGATTCAGCTATCTTCTACTGGACGCACGATAAAACCGGCATATGACCTATGCGCGTCCCAATGGCCGTGGTAGACCTTAGGCAAGCGGGCACGCCTCGTCTCAGCGGCCGCTGGTTCTGAACCAGCCGACTCCGGCCCTCTTTCAGGTGTTTGGCGTCTGAGCCAGGTCACGAATCTGCTGCAGGGCGCTGGGATCATCCAACGTGGTCAGGTCGCCGGGGTCTCGCCCCTCGCAGACAGCCTGGATGGCGCGGCGCAACAGCTTGCCGCTGCGCGTCTTGGGCAGCAGGTTGACGAAGCGTACACGTGCCGGCCGCGCCACTGCGCCCAGCTGTTCGTCCACCACTTTCATGATCGCGCCCTCGAGCTTGAGCTCGTCCGCCTCGGTCGCGGCCAGCGACGGATCCTTGAGGACGGCAAACGCCACGGCCACCTGGCCCTTGAGCGCGTCGGCCACGCCGACCACCGCCACTTCGGCCACGGCCGGGTGGCTGGAGATGCTCTCCTCGATCTCGCGCGTGCCCAGGCGATGCCCCGCGACGTTGATCACATCGTCGGTGCGGCCCAGGATGTAGTAGTAACCATCCGCGTCACGCACCCCCCAGTCAAAGGTGCTGTACATCTGGCGCCCCGGAATGCTGGACCAATACGTCTTGACGTAGCGCGCATCGTCCCCCCAGACCGTCTGTAGGCAGCCCGGCGGTAGCGGGTACTGCACCGCGATCACGCCCTTGCGGTCGGGCTCGGAGATCTCTTCGCCGGTGTTTTCGTCGATCAAACGCACGTCGTAGCCATAGACCGCTTTCCCCGGCGAGCCGAATTTGGTGGGAGCGGGCTCGACGCCGTTGCAGATGGCCAGGATCGGCCAGCCGGTCTCGGTTTGCCAGTAGTTGTCGATGACGGGTTTGCCGATCGCCTGCGCCATCCAGGTGGCCGTCGGCTCGTCCAGCGGTTCACCCGCCAGGAACAAGGCGCGCAGGCTGCTCAGGTCGTAGCGTGTCAGGTAAGCCGGGTCCTGTTTTTTGAGCACACGCGCGGCCGTCGGCGCGGTAAACATGATCGAGACGCGGTAGTCCTGCACCAGCCGCCACCAGATGCCGGCATCGGGCCGGATCGGCGTGCCCTCGTACATGATGGTGGCCATGCCGTTGATCAGCGGGCCGTAGATGATGTAGCTGTGGCCCACCACCCAGCCGATGTCGCTGGTGGAGAAGAACGTCTCGCCCGGGTTGGCCATGTAGATGTGGCGCATCGAGGCGGCCAGTGCCACCGCGTAGCCGCCGGAGTCGCGCTGCACGCCCTTCGGCTTGCCGGTGGTGCCGCTGGTGTACAGAATGTAACTGGGGTGGGAGCTGTCCACCCACTCACAAGGCACCTGCGCATCCCGGTGCTGCTCGCGCAGCGCGGCGTAGTCCACGTCGCGGCCGGCCACCGGATCCAGCGCCGCCAGCCCCCGGTTGACCATCAAGACGCGCTCGGGCTGGTGGCGCGACAGGCGTATCGCCTCGTCGAGCAGGTGCTTGTACGGCACCACCTTGCCGGCGCGCATGCCGGCATCGGCGCTCACGATGACCTTGGGCATCGCGTCGTCGATGCGCGTGGCCAGGCTGTGGCTGGCAAAGCCGCCGAACACCACGGAGTGGATGGCACCGATGCGCACGCAAGCCAGCATCGCAAACGCCGCTTCCGGGATCATCGGCATGTAGATCAAGACCCGGTCACCCTTGGCCACCCCCAGCGATTGCAAAATCGCCGCCATGCGCTGCACCTCGGTTTGCAGCTCGCGGTAGGTATAGACACGCTCGGTGTTGGTTTCGGTGGAGACGTAGATGAGCGCGTTTTGGTCACCGCGGGTGGCGACGTGCCGATCCACCGCGTTGTGACACAGATTGGTCAGCCCGCCCTCGAACCAACGCACGAACGGCGGATGGTCGGTGTTGCACACGCGCGACCAAGGCTGGTGCCAGTCGATGAGGCGGGCCTGCTCGGCCCAAAAAGCATCCCGGTCATCGATCGAACGACGATAAAAATCGGCATAGCGCTCGGCCATGGGGGTCTCCTCGCGAGGCGTTGTCAATCGCGCATCATTATGGCGTCACGCCTTGCGCGGGACTGACACACACCGCCTCCCCGCCGACGGAAGGTGCGGCAGCCGACCTTGCTGCCGCACCATCCGATCACGCCTTGGCCTGCGGCTTTCGGGGCAGAATGGCGATGTCCGACACCAGCGCCTTGATGCGGTAGCCGCCGCGCATGAGGCGATCGATCTCCTCCAGCGTGCGCTGCAGCCGCTCCTCGGACATGATGACGTAGATCACGACGTTGGAGTCACAATCGAAAAAACCCATCTGCAGCCCGTTGGACCCCGCGCCCGTCGCCGGAACGACGGTGTAGCCGCCGACACCACAGCCGCGCAGTGTTTCGACGACCAAGCGCTGCAGGTCACCGGAGGTAATGAGCGTCAACAGTTTTTTGTGTTCCAAGGGTCTCATGGGTTGGCTCCACGTGAGGGATTCCGGTGATTTCGTGCCGATCGGGGACTCACTGCCCCACGATCCAGCCGGAGAGGGCAAAGTACAACGGGATGCCCAGCAAGATGTTGAACGGGAACGTTACGGCCAGCGCCATTGTGAAGTAAATGCCCGGGCGCGCCTCTGGGATTGCATAGCGCACGATGGCCGGCACCACGATGTACGACGCGCTGGCCGACAACGCAGCCAACAAGGTCGCGTCGCCCCGAGGCAAGCCGAGCACGGCCGCCAAGCCCAGTGCCACGCACGCGTTGACCGGGGGCATGATCGCGGCGAACGCCAGCAGCCCACCGTTCAAGCGGGCCTGCGACTCACGCAGCTGCCGCGCCACCAGCAAGCCCATCTCCAGCAGGAAAAAGGCCAAAATCCCCTTGAAGATATCGATGGTGAAGGGGGCCATGATCTCTTTGCCACGATCGCCCGTGGCCCAGCCGATCAGCAGGCTGCCGATGAGCAACAGGTGCGCCCCGTCGGTAAACGCCTCGTGCAAAACTTTGCGCATCGACAGTGCGGGCAGCGGGCCATCGCTTGCCCCCTGATGCGCAGCGCGGGTACGCACCGCACTGGCGAGCAAAACCGCCATGATGATGGCAGGAGACTCCATCAGAACCATGGCCACCGTCATGTGACCGCCGAAAGCCACGCCCTGCTGCGTCAGAAATTGCTGGCTGGCGATGAAGGTGACCGCGCTGACCGAGCCGTATGTGGCGGCAACGGCCGCTGCGTCGAAAGGCGAGACGATGCGCCGCAAGATGACGAAGCTGTACGCCGGAACCAAAGCCGCCATGATCACCGCCGCCATCAGCGCCATGATCGCCGTGGCATCGAGCCCCCCTGCGGCCAAGCTGGCCCCGCCCTTGAGGCCCAGCGACACCAACAGGTAGAGCGAGAAAAACTTGGCGATCGCAGGTGGGATCTCCAGGTTGGATCGGATCAGCCCTGCGGCCACGCCAAAAACGAAAAACAAGATGGCGGGATCGAGAAGGTTTTGAAACAGTCCGCTGCTCATGGTTGCACTCCGAGGGATGGGCAGACCGCCCCACCCGTGCGGGCAGGCGGCTGTGTCGCAGCGGAGTCTAGAAAAAACCCGACAAAAACACTAATGAATTATCGACGTCCGTACCATAGCCGAAAGGCTATACATGACCAAAAACATGCCACTCCCATCCGCCGGAATGCGACACGTCACCCTGCGCCAACTGCGCACCTTCGAAGCCGTGGCCCGACTGCGCAGTTTCACGCGTGCGGCGCAGGAGCAACACGTCACGCAGCCCACGGTATCCAAGCAAATCCGCTTGCTGCAAGAAGCCGTGGGTCTGCCACTGATCGAGCAGATCGGCAAGCGCATCAGCCTGACCGAGGCTGGCGAAGCCTTGTACGCCGCCTGCACGCACTGGCTGGAGGGCTGGAGCCGCTTCGAGCAAACGGTCAGCGAGCTCAAGGGGGTCAAGCGTGGACGGCTGCGCATCGCGAGTGTGACCACCACCACCCACTTCATGCCGCGCGTGCTGGGGCCGTTTTGCGCGCAGTATCCCGGTATCGACGTGGCCCTCGAGGTGGTCAACCGCGACCGTGTGCTGGAGCGGCTGGCGCACAACCAGGACGATTTGTACGTCATGGGCGTACCGCCCGATGACTTGAACATTGTCTGCACCCCGTTTCTGGAGAACCACCTGGTGATCCTGGCGGCCAGCAACCATCCATTGGCACGGCAGCGCAATATCCCCCTGACCGGACTGGCCGGTCAGTCATTCGTGCTGCGCGAGCGCGGCTCGGGCACCCGACTGACGGTGGAGCGCGTGTTTCGGGAGCGCCAAGTGTCCTTGGACGTGCGCATGGAGCTCGGCAGCAACGAGGCGGTCAAACAGGCGGTGGCAGGGGGACTGGGATTGGGCATCCTGTCGCGCAGCACACTGTCCGCCGACCCCAGCCAAGAAGGAATTGCCATCCTCGACGTGCAGGGCTTTCCAATCCGCCGCCACTGGTATCTGGTGTGGCCCCGTGGCAAGCAGTTGTCGGTGGTGGCAAAAACCTTCTTGGATTTTCTGCAAACACGCCGCGACTGGCTGGAGACCAGCGCGCACTGACCGCGCACCCCACGAGCGCCGGTGGCGCGCGGTGAATGTGGCGTCACTGGCGTCTGCGAGACGCCATGAAAAAGCCAGCACATAGGCTGGCTTTTAAGAGGGGGTTGGTGGGTGATGCAGGGTTCGAACCTACGACCCCTGCCGTGTGAAGGCAGTGCTCTACCGCTGAGCTAATCACCCGGTCGTTATGTCGATAGGCGTGATTATAGCCGACTTTTTCAGCCACCCGCGGCCGGTTGGGCGGCGGGCTCCAGGCGACGCCACACCGTGCGGCCCTTCGACTCTTTGTCCAGCGCAGTCAGCACCGCCTCGTGCTCGGCACACTCCGCATCGCTGGCGCGCAGCACCGGCAGGGCAAAGGTGGACAGGTCGCGGCGTGCCAGCGCATCGCCACCCGCCCCGGGCATCGGCACCTCGATGACAAGTGACTCCTGCCCGCGCGTCATGTAGATGTACACGTCGGCCAGCAGCTCGGCGTCGAGCAGCGCGCCATGCAGCTGACGGCCGGAATTGTCCACGCCCAGGCGGTCGCACAGGGCATCGAGCCCGTTGCGTTTGCCCGGCCACATCTCCTTGGCCATGACCAGGGTGTCGATGACCCCGCGCACCAGGCGGCGCGTCGGCCCGAGCCCCAGGCGGCCGAATTCCGCGTCCAGAAAGCCGAGGTCGAACGGGGCGTTGTGAATGATCAGCTCGGCGCCCTGCAGATAGTCGGCCAGCTCGGCCGCGATGTCGGCAAAGCGTGGCTTGTCGGCCAAAAACTCGAGCGTGATGCCGTGCACGCGCAGCGCGTCCTCGTGGATGTCGCGCTCCGGGTTGAGGTAGAAGTGCCGGTTGTTCCCGGTGAGCTGGCGGTTGACCAGCTCGACGCAGCCGATCTCGATGATGCGGTCGCCGTCCTGCGGCGACAGGCCGGTCGTTTCGGTATCGAGCACGATCTGGCGCATGGGTCACACCAAGGTCAGTGCCGCTCGCGGGCGTGGTTGATGGAGTAGCGCGGGATCTCGATCGTGACGTCCTGCGTGCCCAGGCGTGCCTGACAGCTCAGGCGCGAGTGGGGCTCCAGCCCCCACGCCTTGTCGAGCATGTCCTCTTCCTCTTCGCTGGGCTCGTTGAGGGATTCGTAGCCCTGGCGCACCACGACGTGGCAGGTGGTGCAGGCGCAGCTCATCTCGCACGCATGCTCGATGGGGATGTCGTTGTCGAGCAGCGCCTCACAAATGGAGGTGCCAGTGGGCGCCTTGACGGCGGCGCCCTGCGGGCAGCACTCGGGATGGGGCAAGACGGTGATGACGGGCATTCAAAGATTCTCCACATGCCGGCCCGCCAGGGCCTGGGCGATGCTGCGGTTCATGCGACGGGCAGCGAAGTCTTCCGTGCCTTTGGCCAAGGCTTTGGTGGCGGCCTCGATCGCTCCCGCATCCGTGCCGGAGCGGGCCGACTCGACGGCTTGCAGCAAGCCCTCGATCGCTTGGCGTTCGCCTTCGTCCAACAAATCGCCATCGGCGGCGAGCGCGCTGCGGGTGGCCTCGAGCATCCGTTCCGCCTCGACCCGGGCTTCGATCAGCGCGCGTGTCTGCATGTCCTGCTCGGCGGTGGCGAAGCTGTCTTGCAACATACGGGCGATCTGGTCTTCGCTGAGGCCGTACGACGGCTTGACGTCGATGTGCGCTTCCACACCCGAGGTGAGCTCGCGGGCGCTGACGGTCAGCAGACCGTCAGCGTCCACGGTAAACGTCACGCGGATGCGCGCCGCGCCCGCAGCCATCGGCGGGATGCCGCGCAGCTCGAAGCGGGCCAGGCTGCGGCAGTCCTGCGCCAGATCACGCTCGCCTTGCACCACATGCAGCGCCAGCGCCGTCTGGCCATCGCGGTAGGTGGTGAAATTTTGCGCTCGGGCTGTGGGGATCGGCGTGTTGCGCGGCACGATGCGCTCGACCAGCCCGCCCATCGTCTCGATGCCCAGCGACAGCGGGATGACGTCGAGCAGCAGCAGCTCGCCGTTCGGGTCGTTGCCGGCGAGCTGGTTGGCCTGGATGGCCGCGCCGATGGCCACCACTTCGTCGGGGTTCAAATCGATCAGGGGCTCGCGTCCAAAAAACTGCGCGACCGCCTGCCGCACGACCGGCATGCGGGTCGAGCCCCCCACCATGACGACGCCCTGCACCTCGTCGGGGGCAACACGCGCATCGCGCAAGACGCGGCGCACGGCCGCCATGGTTCGCTCGGTCAACGAACGGGTCAGATCGGCGAACTCGGTCATCCCCAGCGCCAGTGTCTGCGCGGCAGCCCCACGGGGCACCAACAAGGTCACGCGCTCACCTTGGGCGCAGGCGCTCAGGGCTTCTTTGGCGCGCCGGGCCTCGGCCAGCAGCGCCGCGCGCTGCCCGGCGGGCAGTGCCGCCAGGGCCTTGCCCGGCTCGATCTGCTGCAGTGCCCAGTCGGCCAGGGCGCGGTCGTAATCGTCGCCGCCCAGGGCCGAGTCGCCGCCCGTGGCCACGACCTCGAACACGCCGCGGGTCAGGCGCAGCAGCGACACGTCGAACGTGCCGCCGCCTAGGTCATAGACCAGGTACAGTCCCTCGGAGCCGTTGTCGAGGCCATAGGCGATGGCGGCGGCCGTCGGCTCGTTGAGCAGGCGCAGCACGTTCAGGCCCGCCAGCCGCGCCGCGTCTTTGGTGGCCTGGCGCTGAGCATCGTCGAAATACGCCGGCACGGTGATGACCGCGCCGTACAGGTCGGCGTCAAAGGTGTCTTCGGCGCGCTGGCGCAAGGTCGCCAAGATCTCCGCGCTGATTTCCACCGGCGTCTTGTCGCCGGCGACGGTACGCACCACGATGCCGCCGGGCCCATCGGCCAACGTGTACGGCAGACGCGCGGCAACACCCTGAGCCTGCAGGTCGGCCAGCGAGCGCCCCATCAGCCGCTTGACCGAGCTGATGGTGTTGGCCGGATCATCGACCTGGGCCGCCAGCGCTTCGTACCCGATCTGGCGCGACGGCTGGCTGCCCGCTGGCAGGTAGCGGACGACGCTCGGCAGCAATACCCTGCCCTGCGCATCGGGGAGGCATTCGGCCACGCCGTGGCGCACCGCGGCCACGAGCGAGTGGGTGGTGCCCAAGTCGATACCGACGGCAATGCGCCGCTGGTGCGGGTCGGGCGACGCGCCCGGTTCGGAAATTTGCAATAAAGCCATGGGTGTATTCCGGTGGTGCGGCGTCCATCAGGCCGACTCCAAGCGCGCCTGCAGCGCATCGGCAAACCGCTCGATGAACATGAGCGCACGCACCTGGCTGACGGCTGCGCGTGCATCGCCACGCTGATCGATGGCTTCGGCCAGCAGGGCCAGACGCCGCGCGCGTTCGTCTTCGACCTCCTGCAGCAAGCGGTGGAGCTGCGCCGGCGTTTGCGCTTCGTCGAGCGCCTCGCGCCATTGCATTTGCTGCATCAGAAAGTCCGCCGGCATCGCGGTGTTGGACTCGGCATCGACGGGCACGCCCTGCAATTCGCACCAATAGGCGGCACGCCGCAAGGGGTCGCGCAGACGCTGATACGCCTCGTTGATGCGCACCGACCACTGCATGGCGATGCGCTGTGCGGCAGCAGCCTGGTGGGCAAAACGATCCGGGTGCGCCAGCCGCTGCAGCTGTTTCCAGCGCTCGTCGATCTGGGCGCGATCCAGCGCAAAGCGCCGCGGCAGCCCGAACAGCGCGAAGTCGTCGTCGTGCAGCGACGGCGCGGCCTCAGACACGGAACGACTCGCCACAGCCACAGCGATCCCGTTCGTTCGGGTTGTTGAACTTGAATCCCTCGTTGAGCCCCTCGCGCACGAAATCGAGCTCGGTGCCATCGAGGTACGGCAGGCTCTTGGGATCGACCAGGATCTTGACCCCGTGCGCCTCGAACACCACGTCCTCGGGCGAGACGTCGTCGGCGTACTCCAGCTTGTAGGCCAAGCCGGAGCAGCCCGTGGTCTTGACCCCCAGGCGCACGCCCACCCCTTTGCCCCGACGGGCCAAGTATTTGGAGACGTGCCGCGCGGCGGCTTCGGTGATGGTGACGGCCATGTCGTGATGGGGTATTCGATGCGGTCGCGAAAAACGCTGCCAGAGCGCGCCGCGGCACGCCCGGCGTTTGGCAAGCGCGCTCAGGCGGTGGTGGCGTGCTTCTTCTTGTAATCCTCGACCGCCGCCTTGATGGCGTCTTCGGCCAGGATCGAACAGTGTATCTTCACCGGCGGCAGTGCCAGCTCCTCGGCGATTTGGCTGTTCTTGATTTGCACCGCCTCGTCCAGCGTCTTGCCCTTGACCCATTCGGTCACGAGCGAGCTGGAAGCGATGGCCGAGCCGCAGCCATAGGTTTTGAAACGCGCGTCCTCGATGACGCCCGTTTCGGGATTGACCTTGATCTGCAGCTTCATCACGTCACCGCAGGCGGGCGCGCCCACCATGCCGGTGCCGACGTTGTCGTCGCTCTTGTCGAAGCTGCCGACGTTGCGCGGGTGTTCGTAGTGGTCGATGACCTTGTCGCTGTATGCCATGGTGTGTTCTCCTGGAGGGTATACCGCGGACTCAGTGCGCGGCCCACTGGATGCTGTTGAGGTCGACGCCTTCTTTGTACATCTCCCACAGCGGCGAGAGTTCGCGCAGTTTCTCGACGTTGGCCTTGATGGCCTCGATGGCGTAGTCGATTTGCTCCTCGGTCGTCCAGCGGCCGATGGTCATGCGCAGGCTGCTGTGGGCGAGTTCGTCGCTGCGGCCGAGCGCGCGCAACACGTAGCTGGGCTCGAGGCTGGCCGAGGTACAGGCCGAGCCACTCGAGACGGCCACGCCCTTGATGCCCATGATGAGCGACTCGCCCTCGACGAAGTTGAAGCTCATGTTGAGATTGTGCGGCACACGCCGGGT
>Ga0308017_1000424_pt1 | contig 13022 bp, 12 predicted proteins | sample Neamet280_FD_203145 | JGI IMG/M metagenome (GOLD analysis project Ga0308017, IMG submission 203145) | Marine microbial communities from water near the shore, Antarctic Ocean - #280 | ecosystem: Environmental > Aquatic > Marine > Unclassified | place: Southern Ocean | collected 2014-10-01
GGTGGCCGAGGGAAACCAGGCGGCGGTGGCGGATATAAAGGGAATAACAGAGATTCTGGGCCGAGACATCAATCAAATGGTGGCAGAAGCAACCCAAACAAAGGAAGTAGCGGAAGTAGTGACGGAAGTAGTGGGAGTGGAGGTCGTAGGATGAAAGGGAGCGACAATAGAAAGTAAATGGTCCTTGATTGGTCCATCATTGCCCCATCCGCATTTTAAAGTAACCCCTCGTAACTCCGCGTAACCCCACGGTGTTATTTCTCTTTTCTCGGTTGACTCTGCCTGTTGTTGCCTTGGGAACGTCTTTCTTTAATTCTCTCGCGAAATTTCCTTTCTAACAAAGGAATTTTAATGGCTCTGTTCGGGTCGAGTATGTTAAAGCATTCTAGAATAAACGCTCTGTTAAGTTCTATTTCCAGGATAAGTAAATCCCCCATTTGTATGACATTTTCCTCCAGCTCTTTGTCAGAGAGGGGTTTTGTTTCATTCGGGGTTTTTCGAAGTTCTTTCTTTTCATTCCGAATTGCTTCTCGTGCCTTTTCTAATTCGTTGTGAGCAGCCCAAAATATCATGCTTTCATCAACAGTCAAGTCCAGTTTTTCAGTTAGAAATGCCGTGAATAAGGGTTTTATTTTATCCGTTTTCTCTTGGCTTCTTTCTTGGCTTGTGTCCTGTGCTACAGATGGAAATGCTGTGAGCAGTATAAGGAGTGTGTTTACAATTAAATTTTTCATCTTAAGGGAGTTGGGGTGAAAATAGATAATGGCTTAAGGTTAAAATAGATAGACGCTAAATTCTTCTTCAAACTCTTCATCTTCCCATTCCTGCATGAGTCGTTCTTCACTTTCAGATAAGTCATCCAATTCGATGCTTTCTAACAGACAAGCATAACTGATGCAAGGTGTTTCACTGTTTGTGACCCAAGGTGAAAGTAGAAATGCGACTGTGGCTAAACTTGCAGCAATAGAAACAAGACCTGCTTTCTTCAACGAAAAAACAGACGTTGTTTTTTTAGGAGATTGAGATACCGCAGATAAAATTTCGGCTTTCTGTTTCTCGAAAAAATTCGGAGGAACTTGATAAGGATTCTCTTTCATAACTATATGACGTGTGAATTTAAAAGAGGTTTAATTTTTTCTTTTGCATGATGAAAGGATGCCTTTAATGCACCTATCGAAGTGCCAGTACATTCTGAAATACGCTTGTAGTCTAGCCCTTCAAAGTATTTTAAAACAAAGACAGTGCGTTGTTTTTCGGGCAATGTTAAGACTGCAGCATGAAGAAGTACTGCGGCCTTGTCCCCGTCAAAGTACACGTCAGATTCCAGATGTGTCACATGATCTTCAAAAGGAACCTCTTCGCTTCTTCGTTTTCGGATCAAATCAATCCCTTGTCTTGTCGCAATACTGAAGACCCACGAGCTAAACTTCGCTTCAAAACGAAATGTATTCAGTGAAGTATGAACTTTGACAAACGTATTTTGTGTTGCATCAGCAGCATCTTCATGATTCCCGAGAATCCTCCTGAGATGAAAATAAATGGGCTGATGTAGTGTTTCTAAAAGTGCATTAAACGCATCGTCTCGAATCGTGTTGTTTGAAGAACTCAAGGCGTTTAATAGAATCTCATCTGACTTAAAGCCAGTAAAAGTAAAATTAGTGACACCTTTTTTCTTCATCATCATTTCTAAATTTTTGACGATCGGGAGTGAATAAGGTTTAATTATTTGACCTACTTCTTTTCAAGAAATAAAAAAGTGTCGCTCCTCCAATGAAAATGAGAACGGCAATAAGTTCAGCTTGAGTCATGGTGATTCCCAGAAAATCAAAGGTTGTATTCACTCTGATTTTCTCAATAAAGAATCGCTCTACTCCGTTGAGCATTAAATATGTAGCAAAGAGAAGTCCAGCTGTTGAGAATCTTGTTCTAAGTTTCCAGAGGATGGCAAATAGAATGATCGCCATCGTAGTTTCATACAAGGAAGTAGGATAAACGCCTGTCCCCAGGCACGTTCCATACCCAGGGTATATTGCCCAAGGGTCAGATTCTGAAATAAAACGACCTACACCGTTTACATTGTTTGGAAAGTTATAGCTCCAAGTCCATTCTGGCAGCCAACTTAACCAATTTGGTTGGGGATGTGTGTTAGGGATTCCCCAGTCGCCATCTCCTGAGACTTGACAGCCTATGCGACCTATTCCATATCCCAGCATAAGCGCAGGAGATGAGGCGTCGGCAACGTTTAGGAATTTCAGTCCGTAGTGTCTTGAATATAAATAAACGCTCAGTCCACCTACAATCAGGCCCCCGTAAATTGTAAGCCCACCGATGAATGCATTTAAGCTGGGTTCTTGAAAGAAAGCCATAAATTGATCTGGGTACTCGATCAAGTGAAAAAGCTTTGCGCCAAGAATCCCACCGACTGCAGCTACAGTGAGGATTCCGCCAACATGTTCATAGGGCGGCATGTCGATGGTCTCAGTTTTGGGACTTGGAAGCGCGTTTTTCCGACCTTCATACCACCTCCATCCACCGAGTAAAACAGCCAATCCCAACCCCATCAAGACACTGCCTTCAGAGGAAAACAGATGCGCCTGAGGGAGAGAGCTTCCATTAAAAAGTGTCCCCGCATGAATGGCGAGGTAAAGGAATTTCCATCCGAAAATGAAACCTATAAATGCCTGGCTTAGAATGTCAATTGGTGAAGCAGGCTTCCCAATGATGTTTTGTGATGTAGTTGGACTGAATGCACCAGATTTAGTGAGCCGAATGAATTCGCTTTTTAGGATAAAGCTGGCTGAGATGAAAGCCATGGCAACGAAAAATCCAAAGCTGTTCACGAGCTTCAGGAAGGGCCAATCCAGACCTAGTAAGTCTTGAAATGCAAAATATAGATTTGGGTACATGTTTAAATGCTGTTCTTTGGGGTTCCGATAACAAATCCATCGGGGTTAATCTTGTCCAATCGCAAGTCTTCGGTAAAGTTACCATCAACGGTTTTTGAATCGACGGAAACTCGAACATATTCTGGAGTATATCCAAACTTCACGCCATCAATTTCCGACGATTCAATCAGTACTGAGCGTGTCTGACCGAGAAAGCTTTCGTAATGGGCGCGTTGCTTTTTTAAGCTTAAAATACGCAGCTGTTTGTTTCGGGATTGTCGGGTGTTTATGGGGACAACATCATCAATTCTCAATGCCGTCGTTTTCGGGCGCTCACTGTAAGTGAACACATGCAAATAGCTAACATCTAAGGAGTTGACGAAGTCATATGTTTGTTGAAACAAATCGTCATCCTCACCAGGGAACCCCACAATGACATCCACGCCTATGCCAGCATTGGGCATCTTCTTCTTGATATATTCTACTCTTTCTCTGTAGAGCTTGGTCCTGTATCTACGTCTCATCGTTGAAAGGATTTCGTCAGATCCAGATTGAAGAGGAATGTGAAAATGAGGCATAAATTTTTCTGAGGATGCCACAAAGTCAATGATGTCTTCACTGAGAAGATTCGGTTCAATACTGGAAATCCGATACCTTTCAATTTCCTTAATCTTGTCAAGTTTTGTGATTAATTGCAAAAGTGTTTCTCCATTTGCTTTTCCAAAATCACCAATATTGACTCCAGTAAGTACGATTTCTTTAGCACCTTGTTTGACAGCGGCCCTGGCTTGCGCTAAGGTTTGTTCTATTGTGCCTGATCGTGACCTCCCTCTGGCCAAAGGGATGGTGCAAAATGCACAGAAGTAATCACAGCCGTCCTGAACCTTTAAAAAGGTTCGTGTTCTGTCTCCACTGGAAAATCCCGGGATAAAATTTCGGACTTCTTTAATCTCTCCCGCATGGATTTCACCACCTGGTTCATCATCTCCATGGACCCTTTTTGATAAATCATCAAGCATGGAGGGCAGGTTGAACTTTTCATTTGCGCCAAGGACCAAATCTACGCCGTCTATATTCGCTATTTCTTGAGGTTTGAGTTGCGCGTAACATCCTATTACAACAATGTATGCTTGTGGATTTGATTTAAGTGACCTCCTGACAATGTTTCTGCATTTTGAATCTGCATTGTCAGTGACACTGCATGTATTAATCACCACCACATCTGGATTCTCATCAATTGAGACCCTTGCAAAACCATTTTCAGAGAGCTGTCGAGCAACCGTTGATGTCTCACTAAAATTAAGTTTACAACCTAATGTATGATACGCTGCAGTCCCTCCTGAAATCATTTTGCGAATTTAATTACAATATCTTGTAATATTGATTATAATTTATTGTTTAACTTGCAGAACCTGTTTTTAAAATTGCAAATCAATCGCCATGCGTAAGTTATTGTTAATCACCTTTTTTGCTGTAATCTGCCTCAATCCTTCGAGTTTTATTGCTCAAACTTTTTTTAATGGATCAGCCCTTTTGCCTTCTGAATATCACAGCGGAGGTTGTGTAGGGTTCGCAGATATGGATGGCGATGGATTTGATGATGTCATCGTACTTGACGAAAGCAAAGCGCTTCACGTGCTTTATCAAGGTCCTGATGGTTCTTTCAATGATGTTGACTATGGCTCAGTGAGCGGTAGCAGTCAATGGGGTATGTGTGTTGCTGATTTCGACAACGACGGACATAAAGATGTGTTCTCTGGAGGAAGTTACGACGGTGTCCATGTGCAGCATATCACTGCTATTGGAGAGAGTAACACCATGTCTCTAGAAAATGGATCTTTGTATATGCAAGCTTGCAACTGGGCAGATATAAACAACGATGGTTTCCTCGACGTGTTCGGTTGTCATGATGATGGATTAAGTCGCATGTGGACAGGTTCAGCAGGAGGTGCATTAACGCCAGCGCCATCTTTAATGCCACTAGAGGATTATTTGTTGGCGGATTATGAAGGGGGGAGCGATCATTCGGGCAATTACGGATCTGTTTTTTCTGATTTTGACAACGATGGTGACATTGACCTTTTCATCGCAAAGTGTCGTCAGTTCGTAAGTGATCCAAATGATCCACGTAGAATCAATCAACTTTGGGTCAATGATGGGAATGGGAATTTCACTGAGGAAGCAAATGAAAGAGGTCTTGTGTTCTATGAGCAGAGCTGGACTGTCGATTTTGCAGACACAGATAACGATGGTGACTTGGACTGTCTGATCACGAATCACAGTACAACGCTCTTTCTTTTTGAAAATGACGGCTTGGGATATTTCACGAATATAACAGAGGGAAGTGGCCTACAAATTGAGGGATTCTTTCTTCAAGCGAAGATGGAAGATTTTGACAATGATGGATATGTTGATTTGGTGTACTCTGGAGGAACGCATAGTTTTTTACATAACAATGGAGACAACACATTTACTGAAATTTCGGGAACTTTCCCTGGTGATGACACCATGCACAGTTTTGCTTTCGGGGACGTAAATAGAGATGGGTCAGTAGATTTATACGCGAGTTATGGTGACGGGTACGTAAGCCCTGATTCAGATCACGAAGATATTTTGTGGGTGAATGAAGGCAATGACAACAACTGGATCACATTTGAATTGGAAGGCTTTCAGTCAAACCAAGACGCTGTAGGCGCGCAGGTTGTCATCACAGGTAATTTCGGAACTCAAATTCGCGAAGTCAGATCTGGAGAGAGCTATGGCATTACGTGTACCTTTTCTTGTCACTTCGGACTGGGAACAGATGAAGTAGTAGAAACAGCAACGGTCCATTGGCCCAGTGGTTTAGAAACCATCATCGACAATCCTGCAATCAATCAATATCATACGATCAACGAGGCGCCTTGTTTGGTCGATGTTGCCATTGAATCTTCTGCATATGGATTTTGTCCAGGCGAGTCTGTCGTCATTACCGCTCCTGATGGGTTTGAAACCTATCAGTGGTCAAACGGTGTTACAGGTATGAATTCTATCACAGTGTCAAATGGAGGCAATTTCAGCCTCTTAGTCACAAACCTAGAAGGATGTGCGGGTTCTTCAAATGTTCTTTCTGTCGTTGAAGTGGTCGGCGAGCAACCAACAATTGAAATCTCTGGAAGCCTTAACCTTTGTGATGGAGGAGCAATTGAGATGTCTTCAAGCAATGCAGAGTCTTGGTTTTGGTCTACAGGAGAAGTCACTCAGTCAATCTCAGTAACAACAGAGGGTACATATTCAGTATCCATCGTAGATATCTGTTCTAACGCATCTGTTTCAGAAGCATACAATGTTTCCCTATTTGATTCTCCAGTAGGCCCTCCATCGCTTACTGCATCAGCTTCAGAATTAGAATCCCCAGCGACAGTTACACTAGAGGCGACAGGTGGCGAAAACATTCAGTGGTTTGATGCAGAGGTCGAAGGAAATCTTCTCTATTCAGGTGACGTTTACGAAACAGATGTTCTGGAAACGTCAACAACCTTTTGGGCATCGGCATCTTATATTACTACAGGAGACGTGTCTGTAGGAGGGGAGTTAACGAATCAGCTCACAGGTCAATCTCATTCGAACAGCAACCGCTGGTTAGAATTTGACGCGTATGAAAATCTGCTTCTTAGTCGTGTGACTGTTTTTGCAAACGGTTCTTACGACCGCACCTTTGAACTTATAGATGCATCGAATACTGTGCTTGCTTCCACAACTGTTTTCGTTGAAGATGGTGAATTCGACGTCACGCTTAATTTCGAAGTGCCGGTTGGAAATGGTTACGGATTAAGATCAACAAGTGATGACCCTCAGCTTTGGCGTGAAGGCACCGATTCAGACCTTTCATACCCCTACGCATTAGGTGACATGGCATCAATCACGAATTCGACTGCAGGACCTGAGTTTAGCTACTACTACTTCTTTTACAACTGGCAAGTGGAACCACTCCCTATCGCTTGTGAATCTGACCGCGTCTCTCTGACAATTTCAGTTTCAGGTTTAGAGGAGCTGCTTTCAGCAGATGCCTTTTTGCCTTTATTGAGCCCAAACCCTGTATTGTCGTCTGGTTCAGTGTCGATATCTAATTTCCCTTCTTTCCCTTGTGAAGTTGTGATGACAGATACGCAGGGCAGATTGGTTTACTCAGGAGATGCGAAAGACATCAACCTGATGGGTGTAGAGGCTGGAACATATGTTCTTTCCGTGATCCGTAAATCAAATCGTTTAACGCTAGGAACATCTCGTTTAATCGTACAGTAATTCTCTCCACTTGGTAAAGAACCTTGTCGCTTTATTAACACGTTTTATACCACGCACGCTTCTTCAAAGAGTGGCTCATTTGGGTTTGCGATCAATAAGTTGGTTGTATTCAGGATCTAAGCTAGAAGATCCAATAGATGGTAGACGCTATCGCAAGATGCTTCCTTATGGACGTGTGCGCCCTAGACCAAATGCGCTCGCACCTCACAGTCTTTCACTGGAGCGTCATCGTGCATTGTGGATTTATTTTAAAGAGTTTTCTCATTTTTTTGAGAAGCCTGCACGGATGCTACATATGGCTCCCGAATATTGCTTTATTAAGCGCTTTCGTGCACTTTCCAACCTTGATTATGTGACGGGTGACCTAGATTCACCTTGGGCTGATCATCATTTTGATGTTCATCGTATTCCCTTCGAAGACGCATCTTTCGACTTTGTTATGGCAAATCATCTCATGGAGCATGTCGACAACGACAGAACCGTATTAAATGAGTTCTTTAGGGTTTTAAAGCCTGGTGGATGGGGAATCTTACAAGTTCCTATAGATTGGACAAATCCAAACACAGAAGAAGATCGTTCTATCACGGATCCCTCTGAATTAGAACGTCTATACTGGCAACGTGATCACCTTCGGCTTTATGGGTATGAAGATTACCCATCCAGACTCAAGCAAGCAGGGTTTTCTGTGGAAGTAGTGGATATGCAAGCGCTTCTAGGACTCGACCGATACAACCGTTACGCTTTGGGAGGTGAGAGGTGGGTTTTTGTAGTCCGTAAATAACAGTTGCAAGAACGCGCTACACTTCTGAAATCTTTACGTCTTCAAGATCCCCAATGCTTTTTGTAAATGCAGTGGAGTCTCGTAACCTCACTGTCGCTTCCAAAGTGCATGTGATTTGGAAATCAGTCTTTTGAGGACTTATGCCAGCCCTTTTAAGGAGATTCATGACATCACCCATCCGTGCATAAGGATACTTAATGACATATGTTTTAATTCTCGTCTTTTCTATAATCCTGCCTTCCTCAATCGCATATGCAGCTGCGGTTCTGTAGGCATCAATTAATCCGCCCACACCAAGTTTTGTACCGCCGAAATATCGAACGACCACAACGAGCACGTTGGTGATGGAATTTGATTTAAGTACACCTAGAATAGGAGGCCCAGCAGTGTTTGAGGGTTCGCCATCGTCGTTTGTTCTATATCTTGATGCATCGTGACCCAAACGCCAAGCGTAGCAATGATGACGGGCAGAATGATGCTCTAGTTTAACGACTTCAAGACAGTTTTTAATGTCCTCTTCAGAAGTTACTGGAAAGGCATAACTGAAATGTTTTGAGCCTTTTACTTTATAAAGACCTTCCGACCGTTCTGCAAGTGTTAAATAAGTGTCGTCATCTTGAGGCATGACAGCAAATTATCCTTCGAAACAAATAGAGAAAATGTATGATCGCGTTCGCAATCCCTCCAGTGGATTTGCGTAGTCGCTGTCATCTGGAATGAGTACATTAATTAACCCCATTTCTGTTTTAAGCTCTATCGCAAATTTAAAGTAAGGAAGAAAGATGTCGATGCCACCACCCATATCTATTGATATGTTAGGTGCTTGAATTCTCAGAATATCGTCATCCTGTAACTGTTGATTCACTTCTTCTTGAGATTGCATATCTCGGCTGTATTTCACACCTATTAAGGCATATGCAGCAAAATTTGCAATTCGATCCGTACGTATTTTTAGAAGGATGGGTACATCAAGGTTTACGGACTCTGTGCGACGAAGTATTTGATTTATTCCTCCAGAACTTTGTGAGAATGAGTACGCCAACCCTCTGTCTTGAAAGCTTAGCCCAGGTGTGAAACGTAGTCTCAGATGTCTGTTAATTGTAAAAGAGGCAAGTAATGCAAGGTTAAAACCACCCTGAGGGGAGTTTTCTACTCCATAAAGTCCAGTGCTAAATGCTGTATCCTGCTTGAGATCAAATCTGAAATCTGATTTGTTGCCAGACAGGATGAAGCCAAAGTGATAACGTTTATGGTCGAACGAAGCGAGGTTCTTTCTGCCATTTTGAGCCAATGACGGCAAAGCCATTAACCCCAACACGATCCATATGACTAATTTCTGTCTCATTTTTTTACATACAAGTTCTTTAACGAGGGTTTGAAGGTATTTGTTGCATCCCCCAAACTTTTGTCCAAAGTAAGCTAGCAATAAACGATATGAAAATCCCTACAACCAAGTAAACCATAAGCGTTAGTGAAATTTGCGCTTTTGGAGAATAAAATATATCTGCAGCTTCATGCTGAGATGTCACCCAGTCTGACAGCGTCACATCACTTCCAAGATTGTTTTTATTTGTTTCTTCTTGGAAATCAGCTTCTGATTCGAAGTGCGTGGAGATTGAAACTTTCAGCGTCTCTAATCTTGCGTGTGTCGCTTTTTTAACGATAACATGATGCCAAACACCGACTGACAAAGTTGCTCCCAGGGCATAAATGATCACACTTTTTGCGATGTGCTTAAATCCTACAAGAAACCCTGGGGTATTCTCCATAGACCGAATGCCATTTGCTGTTGCGAGAATAGCAAGTGTTACAAGCGCAGTACCATGATAAAGAAATCCGTATTTAAAAGAGTTTTCAAATGAAATATTTCCCAGCAGAAGATATTTCAGGATGATCCATCCCAGCAAAGTTAAAAATATAATAAGAAAGTTGTTTCTCACTTTTAATGCTAACCGTTCATTGAGTTGAGAAACTCTTCATTTGTCTTGGACGATTCAATACGTCCTTTCACAAATTCCATTGCTTCTACAGGATTCATGTCCGCAAGGTGCTTTCTTAAAATCCAAATACGTTGAAGTGCTTCTTTATCGAGAAGTAAATCTTCTCTTCGTGTTCCTGAAGATTGAATGTCAATGGCTGGGTAAATTCTGCGGTTGGCAATTTTCCGATCGAGCATGAGCTCCATGTTTCCAGTACCCTTAAATTCTTCGAAGATCACTTCATCCATTTTTGACCCGGTATCCACTAGGGCAGTAGCAATAATAGATAGCGAACCTCCATTTTCAATGTTACGAGCTGCACCAAAGAATCGTTTAGGCTTCTGTAATGCATTTGCCTCAACACCACCTGATAGGATTTTACCCGAAGAAGGACTCACTGTATTGTAAGCACGTGCAAGTCTCGTAATAGAGTCTAACAAAATGCAGACATCATGCCCACACTCTACCATTCTTTTTGCTTTTTCTAAAACGAGATTCGCAATACGGACATGTCGGTCTGCGGGCTCATCGAAAGTTGACGCAATCACTTCACCATTGACACTGCGTTTCATGTCAGTAACCTCCTCAGGTCGCTCATCGATAAGTAGAATAATGAGGTAAACTTCAGGGTGATTGATAGAAATAGAGTTTGCGAGATCTTTGAGTAATGTCGTTTTACCTGTCTTCGGCTGAGAAACGATCATCCCTCTTTGGCCTTTACCAATGGGAGAGAATAGATCCATTAAACGCATTGAAGTTCCCCCACGCGCTGTACTTAAATTGAATTTTTCCTGTGGAAAAAGAGGCGTAAGGTATTTAAAAGGAACACGGTCACGTATCCATTCTAAAGATCGACCATTCACAGACTTAACGCTTATTAGCGGGTAAAACTTCTCTCCCAAACGCGGAGGACGAATACCTGCCACCACAGTATCTCCATTCTGAATAGAGAATTGTTTCATCTGTTTTGATGAGACATATACATCGTCTGGAGAATTGAGATAATTATAATCTGCAGACCTTAAGATTGCGTGACCTTCAGGCTGAACCTCCAAAACGCCTTCTATTTCTACAAGATTGTCAAAGTTGTATCCATGCTCCTCAGGTTCAGAAAGGAATTTGTCTTGTTTAGGTCTATTTCGGTTCTGGTTGGGATTGTTGCGATTTGCGTTGCGATCGTTGCGATTTTGACGTTCATCTCTTTCTTCACGCTTTTCTTCTGGCTTGTCGTCACGTCTGTTGTCACGTCTCTCTTCGCGCTTGTCGTCACGTCTCTCTTCGCGCTTGTCGTCACGTCTCTCTTCGCGCTTGTCGTCACGTCTGTTGTCAGGTTTGTCGTCACGTCTGTTGTCAGGTTTGTCGTCACGTTTGTTGTCACGTCTGTCGTCGCGTTTGTTGTCACGTCGGTCGTCGCGTTTTTCTTCACGCTTGTCTTGACGGACTTCGTTCGAATTGTCTTCGACAGACTTCGTGCTGTCCTCCTTCTTTCTTCGGTCACGTCTTTCTCTCAAGCTATCTCCATTCTTACGTTCGGCATCTTTTGAAACGCTTGTGTTTGAATTTCGATTTTCCGGCTTCTTTCTGACAGTGCGACTCTTTGCAGTGCTTTTGTCATCTGATTTCGGTGCAGCCTTGTTTGTGCTTGTTTGCCTTGCAGGCGTTTTTCTTGCTGGCGCTTCAGACTTTTCCGTTGTGTTGCCACTGGGTTTAGAAGAAGGAAGTAATGCTTGTTCGTCTAATATTGAATAGACCAGGTCTTGCTTTTTCAGCTTATCCACACGTTTAACGTCTAGTTTTGAAGCTATCTCTCGGAGGTCGGCGACCTTTTTGCCGTTTAGTTCTATGATGTCGTACATCAGAATAATAAATTTTATGAGGGAAATGGTGTCCGGTCAACCTTTTTACGTTGCCGCATAACACCCTGTATCCTTATTTAGGATATGTCAAAGATACTCCTTTTATATAGAAATCAAACTATTTTTTCATTTCTACTACTTCTAAATTCATGATACCCGAGGTTGTTATGTCAAACCTCATAATGGTTCTCACCATGTGATTTCCGTAAATTCCAGCAGCTCCTGGATTAAGGTGAAGCCCACCAAATGATGGGCATCCCTGAGCTATGAGTATGTGCGAATGTCCACAAATAAAGAGGTCAGGTCGGTAGGTATTCAGTTCCGAAAGTATCCCTGGTGCAAATCTGGGAGGCCGTCCTCCGATATGCGTCATCCACACTTTTTGTCCCTCAATGGTGAATTTCAAGTCTTTGGGGAAGGTGATTCGGACATCTCCACCATCAATATTTCCATGAACAGCGCGAAGTGGCGCGATTTTTGAAAGTTGATCTGTCACATGGATTTCACCAATATCCCCTGCATGCCAAATTTCGTCACATTCTTTCAAATGATTCCGAACTCTTTCATCGAGATGACTATGTGTATCAGAAAGCAGACCTATTCTTTTCATACATTCGTGCCGTGAGGAAAAATTTATCTAAGATAGCTGTTTTTTCAGCTTTGGTGACACTGTTCAGTGCTATGAATCCAGTTCAAATTCACGCTCAGGTGTCTCGTGGTGCCGAACGAGCTTATGAAAATGCGCTTCAATCATATGGATCGTTTGATTTAGAAAACACTGTGCTTCATTTGGAGAAAGCGCTCAAAAAGTCTCCGAATTTTCACAAAGCCTGGTTTCTTTTGGCCCAAACGAACAGAGATCTTAACCGTGACTCTCTTGCAATAATTGCACTTAATAAAGGTCTGAGTATTAATGATCGCTCTTTTCAGAGGGGGTGGCTTGAACTTGCTGAACTTAATTGGACGCTTGGCAATTACAAGGCAGGAGTGACCTCTATGGATCATTTTAGAAATACTGGCGCTTACCGGACAATTAATACAGATTCTGTTTTAAATAAACAATTTCATTGGGTAAACAATGGTCTTGAATTCTCAATGATAGCTGTATCATCCCCACTTACTGACATTGATATTCGTCCACTGGATGGAGGCGTAAACAGTGAGATGCAGGAGTATTATCCAACGATGACACTGGATGGGAATAATTTGGTCTTTACGCGTATTGTCCCCAGTTCTT
>Ga0308017_1000425_pt1 | contig 13009 bp, 4 predicted proteins | sample Neamet280_FD_203145 | JGI IMG/M metagenome (GOLD analysis project Ga0308017, IMG submission 203145) | Marine microbial communities from water near the shore, Antarctic Ocean - #280 | ecosystem: Environmental > Aquatic > Marine > Unclassified | place: Southern Ocean | collected 2014-10-01
GCGGTATCCGCCCTCTTCTTCGCCGCCTTCTCCTCCGCCGCCGCGGCATCCGTCCTCTTCTTCTCCTCCGCCGTCGCGGCATCCGCCGTCTCCTTCTCCGCCGCGGCCGCCTTCTCCGCCGCGGCCGCCTTCTCCGCCGCGGCATCCGCCCTCTTCTTCTCCTCCGCCGTCGCGGCCTCCGCCCTCTTCTTCGCCACCTTCGCGGCCGCCGCCGCGGCATCCGTCCTCTTCTTCTCCGCCGCCGCCGCGGCATCCGTCATCTTCTTCTCCGCCGCCGCCCTCTTCTTCACCGCCGTCGCGGCCGCCGCCCTCTCCGTCTCCGCCTTCTTCGCATCCACCTTCTCCTTCTCCGCGGCCGCATTCTCCGCCTTCCTGGCCGCCTTCTCCGCCTTCGCGGCCGCCGTCGCGATATCCTTCTCCACCTTCGCGGCAGCCGCCCTCTCCTTCTCCGCCTTCTTCGCATCCGCCGCGGCCGTCTCCGCGGCCGCCCTCTCCTTCTCCGCCTTCTCCGCCGCCGCGCTATCATTCTCCGCCTTCGCGGCAGCCGCCCTCTCCTTCTTCGCCTTCTTCGTATCCGCCCTCTCCTTCTTCGCGGCCGCCCTCTCCGCCTTCCTGGCCGCCGCCGCCAGCTTCTTCTTCGCCTTCGTACCCGCCGCCGCCAGCTTCTTCTGCCGCGTCTGCCGCTGCCTCGCCGCACGCTGGCTGACGAATGCCCGTGAAGGCGACGGCACCGGGTCCACATCACTATCCGCACCACTACCCGCACCACTACCCGAATCACTACCCGCACCACTATCCGCATCACTCTCCGCATCACTCTCCATCCCACCCACCGGCTCCGTCTTATGTTTCAAGCTGAGCCAGGCGGCGTTGATCGCCTTCGACGCTGTTTTCTTCTTGGGGTCTAGCGCGGCGAATAGGGTAGCTGTACTATCTGCCGTGTAGATGTCCACCATGGCCTTCAAGTTCGCGACTGTACACGTGGGTCCCGGTCCCTCACCGGTATGCTTACTGATGGCGCTAGATATGAATCCATAGATGAGACGGTCCAGTAGCGCGTAATGTTGATGGTTCGTTGAGAATGATGCATTCCGATCAGTGTTAAGCGAACGTAGTGTCAGTAGCACCTTCTTATCCACCTGTTCGACTGCGTATAGCTGGCGCATAGTGACTCCGGCACGGTATATAGCATCGAGATCCGCCTCTGCGTCAGCCGAATGAAGTAGGACATCGAGTTCAGCATCGGCCTCATTATACTCGACCTCTAGCTGCTCGCCTGCGGTCCTTTTTGCCGGTGTAGACGTGCCGGGGGCGGCTACGCTACGTTTCGCTTCGCGCATATGCGTATAGTAGTCCTCGAAGCTGCTGTAGGTGTCGCGCGCATACCTAGTATCCTGCGTAGTGATCCAGTCTGCCATTTTGTTGCGGATCTCTGGCACGTCTGCATTGTAGTGTGCTTCGACGGCCATGAAATACTCGGCATATGCGCGTACCACCATATCCCTGCGATACTCAACGGGGATGGAGGACGCACCCTGCGCAAGCCAGTCCGCGCTGTAGCTGGTCGTCGACTCGCCATCTCCAGCAGCATGGAGAACTTGTAGGAACGCTTGCTGGATCGTCGCCGCTGGGACCATCCCAGGCCGCTCGCGGATGTGATGGGTGTACAGCGCCTGCACATCCTCCGGTCCCAGCGTGTATAAGAAGTCCTCGATGATGACGGTGCCATGGTCGCGTGCTTTCCGGTAGTGTGCTGCGAGCGCAACGACCCCCATCTCGCTGTGTCTGGACTGCATGGCATATTCACCGGCCAGCAGGCGTGCACTGCGCCACTGTTTCCTCGATGCAAGCATATACACGATATCCATGCCCGGATCGCCAAGATCGTGGGGTATCCCATATAATCGGGTCGAGGCCGCTGGCGCCTCGCACGGTATGTACGGCAACTCGGCGCCGTTCTTCGTCAACGCTGAACAGAGAGCGCGCACGGTCTCAAATCGTGTAGTAGGTCGTTTGCAGTATTCAGTCGCTATCGCAAGCACGTAGGTGGCGCCATATCTACGCAGTATGGCATTCACTATGTCGTCATGTTGTCCGTCGACGGCGGCCCACAGTACTTTACCGGTCTCGTCATCTTCTTGAGCTAGACTCCTGATAGTCTTATATACTTCTACGTCGCCATACGCCACCGCGTGCATCAGCATGGTCTCGCTTCCCATCCATCCGCCCCGTTTGATCAGAGCCATCACCAGCACCTTATCTGCACGCGAGCGCATTGCGGAACCCAATGCCTCTGTCAAGCGGGCTCGCTCCACGTGCACCTGCGTGTTGTCGATACTCTCCACCAGAGTCAGCATACGTGCGTTTACGGCACGGATATAGGTATATGTCTTGTCGATATCGGTTACAGTCGCACGAACGGTCCCGCCTGCATCTGTGAGGTGCGTACCGATGGCAACATCTGGCATATCGGGTATACGGAGCCTGCGTTCTGAGCGCCGGGGATCGGAGATCTCGGCTATAGTGTAGTAGGTACCTTCGTGTCCCTTGATACCGATCGCCTGGCGCGACTTGAATAAGTGACCATCGGGCTGATACCTACACGCATGGTATATGGCGTCGGATACAAGCACTCCCGGCGGCCATACATCGGTATGGGTCCATGCCGCTGACTCATTGTCGCGGCTAACCGCATCATACAGCTGTTGTTCGATACTCACGTTTTCTTTCGCCACGCTCTTCTCTGGTCGGGCTTCTTCTATCTGATCTAGGACGGTAGTACGTGCGTAGTTTACAAGTTCTGCCATCGCAGTGCCATGCTTGCTTGCGAGGTCCTGCGGGAGCTTCGTGCCCTGCTGCGGGTCTATACCAGCCGCGAGTAGTGCACGGACAGCACGCGCGTTGCCATTCTCTGCTGCTATGCCCAGTGCAGTGACACCACGTATATCACGAACGCTACGTAGGGCCTCATCGTCGTCCGAGTACGCTAGTATAGCAGCGTCGATGTTATCGGTAGAGCATTTTTTCTGGCGGACGAGAGTGAGCAGTGTCGATTCACGTTCCCACATGCGCAATAGAGCAGTCCAATCCTTGTCTATCGCTAGTCGCTTCTTATGTACATCGAGTGACCATGGGGCCGGGGCCGGATGGCCCATGCTCACCATCTTGGTAGCGATGGTAGATTTCCTGTAGTACATGCACATGTCCAGGAGGGTATCATGCGCATGTGGCATATCCTTGAGGAGATCCTCCGACTGCTCCACTTCGTTTAGAATGACCAATGCCATTCTGTTGTGTATAGCATGGTGAAGAAAGGTAGGCGCATGTATGGGATGCCTAGTCGTGTCCGTGAATATATCTAGGCCATACGTGGCTACTATTGCCCTAATCACACCCGCCGCATCGATCGTGATAGCCGTCTCCAAGAAGCAGGGACTGCCGGACAAAATGAGATCAGCCGCATCTGTGGTCTTCTCCAGCAATGCCGATATCATGGTGGCAGCATCATCATCGTCATCATCATCATCGTCTACTGTCAGGAGTGCCTGCAAGTCCATCGGCTGGCAAGTATAGCCGGCCGTGATCGCTTGCTCTACCAATCTGACATTTCCGTGCGACACGAACTTCGCCATTACTCCGTTGCCTCCAATGTCACCGGTAGCTTGCAATAAGGCTTCGAGTAGCGTAATCGGCGCCTCGGTATCGGACAGAGCCAGTATAAGGGGGACCCTGCCGCGGGAGTCCTTGATCGTGCAGGTTGTCGCAGTCACCAGCATCTCTGCAGCTTCATAGTTCTTCTGGGCAATTGCAACATGCAGTGCGGTACGGCCCTCTATGTCTTGTAAGTCTCGTATATCGGAGATACTCGAATAATGGTCGTGGAACGCGGTAAGTATCGCCGTTGCGTTGTGATACGCCGCAACGTGCAGTGCGGTCGGCCCGGAAGTTACCATGTATGCATCGATCCACTCTTGCGTACTTCCCGCGTTGGTAGGGACCATATTATGCTCTGCAAAGAACATGAAGGATACCGGCACGCTAATGCGCACCAGAGAAGATGTGGCAACCTCGCTGTCGTCACCCGTGGTTCCGTCGTTTACTGTCACTGTGCCTGTGTCTGTGTGTACGGATTTGACATATCCTTCTATACGTTGGGTACGCTTATGCAGCACCACATCGCTCTCATTGATCGGAGCATCCGCTACCAACGTCGCGTCGGTGTAATCACACCATGTCTGGTAAATTAACGTAAAGAGCCGCTGTTCCACCATGTCGATGCGTATGATGATATCGTCATTACCGTCAATTCGTATGTTATACCCGACATGAAAGGGGGTGCTCTGCACCGTGGGTTTAGAAGTATCGATGGGTTTGACAGCGTGCACCCAGTTCCTATTCAGCAATAATAGACTGTCGTCCTTCGTAAAACGAGCGTCGACCAAGCGGATGTGAATATGGGTAGTCGTGTTCTTGCCCGTATCGGCAGTAATACCCAACACCGTTCTCGGCACACCAGTATGACCGACCGGCCACTCAACGCCTACACATGTGCCGTCTATCTCTAGATCGTCCATAGGTTGCACTTCAGTGTACATCTTCAGGTCACGAGTACCACTGCCGTCGTCCATCTTCACCCGCACGTAGCCGGCACTGACGTGTGCGTTTGCCTGATCCTCCATATCCGATATTACGACCGTGCCTGTGCCGCTACCTATACCATCGGGCCTGGCCGACACGACGAACACGCGTGCGTCTATGGCAAACTGATGCTGCACAAGATCCTTGATGCGTTGAGCGGGTATATACACAGTGCTCTCCTTCTTCAATTGGTCATGCTCTATACGATCGAGACGAATCGTATAGATGCCACCGGCGATATCATACACAGTTCCCGTGCGCCCCCTGTATTTACGGGGAACCTCGTCGTGATATGCCAGCTTCACATGCGTATCCACTGCATACAGGCGGGTCCGCAGCCGTTGCAACTGTACATCTTCCTCGGTATGTCCTGACGTATATGCTACGGTATAGGTCGCATTATCGGCAATGCCCGTAATCGTGCCCGAGTATCGTATAATTGTCCCACTGGGGTAGATGTAGACGTCCATACCGGTATGTACGTCCGCCGTCTCGATCATGCCACGAATATGGGAGATCCCATCATCGATGCGACGAGACGGGTCATGCCACGTGCCAGGCCCGGCGGTACTCTCCGACGCGAGTTTGCGCAATGGCATGATGTACGTTTTCATCAGTCCACGGGGTGCCACCGCCATAAGGTGATCGGCTGCCTGTGTAAGGGCGGTGTATCCGTCGGGATCCTGCGCCAGGCGCAACCCAATCGCCCTCAGCTCGGTGAGAAGTTGTATGCCATCGGCTATGTCCCGATGATAGGATGGTATCGATATCTGTAGGCGTCTTACCGATGAGGCAAGTAGACGCATGCTGCGCTGCTGCGACGTGGTGGGTATGTCGGTAGTCGCTTTGATACGGTCGTAATACGCGAACAGGCCGGCGCTCGTCTTTGCCCACGCTTCGGGCGTGGTGTCCACTGTATATGCAGATGCACGCACGTGCACCTCCTCTATTGCCCGATAACGACCAGTCCTGCCACGGGGCACGGGTGCAGCAGCCACTGCATGCGTCGGGCCACGGTGCACGGGCCTCGGCCTCGGCCTCGGCTCGATGATATTCACGCGCGCAAGTGCCACTCGAATCGTGCAGGGCGGCACCTGCTGCGCGTACTGCTTCACGATAGCATCGCGCCAGCTCTGCATCTTCATCTGCATCACGGCCGCCTCCCGGTTCACGCAGAAGAACTGCATCGTGGTCGTGCCCGTGCGATCCTGAAAAGCGAACTCCGTCGGGGGCATGTTCGTCAGTAAAATAGGCCGTGCCGTGGTCTCGCCGTGCCGCAGTACCACAAATGCCTCCGACTGCCTGTTGGCAATAAGGCCGCTCTCTCGCTCCATCACGCCGTTGAGGATCATCGCGGCAGCATCTCCCGACAAGTCGTCCCAGAAGCGGTCCGGCGGCTGTGCAATACTGGACAGCAGCGGCATCTCACGAAAGTGGTCAGGCTGGCTTTATAGTCAGGCATAGCTGAACTCCTCACACGAACGCGACGATCAGATCGAGGATATCAGTCGGCAGCGCGCCTGGCAGCCGCTGCCAGGCACCGCCCCTGCAGGCGGTATTGGCGCCCAGGCGGGCGTGCATAGCGAGCTGCAGCAGGTGCCCGGCGATGTCCATGCACAAGATATCACTGGCGTCTCGGTGCTGGCGCTGCACCTGCAGCAGCCGATGGCGCGCCAGCGGCCCGCGCGGGAAGCGCCCCGTGTGGTCCATATAGTAGAGCGTGGCGAGCGGTGATTGCGTCCAGTCCCTCGACCCGCCGGGCGCGCGCTGGCGCATATTGTGCAGCATGCCCATCCGGTTCCAGTGGTGGTGCTGGCCGCGCACAACGCCGGGCACGCCCGAGTAGGCATCGACGAGGCGCAGCAGCGCGTGCTTGGGCAGCGTGGCCAGGTCCGCCGCCGCGTAGCACAGCGTCGGCAGCCGCAGCACCTGCTCCAGCGGCAGCGCGCGCACCGCCTCGCGGAAGGCAGTCTGCTGCAGCAGCGGGCGGAAGGTGCTCTCGCTCGCCTCGGGACAGCGCAGTAGCACCTGTGCCAGCTCGGTGTCCACCGCCACGATGCGCGACGCCTGCAGAGCGGCGTAGATGCAGCGCCGCTGCACCAGCAGCCCCGTGATCAGCGCCGCCGGGATGCCGACGGGTGGGTCGGGGGCTGCGCATAGTGCCAGCGCGCTGGCGAGGCGCCTGTCGTCGTCGGTGTCCTGCATCGCCTCGAGCAGCTCGGCCCGGTAGATCGCGGTGACGCCCCGGTGCTGCGGCACGATGTGCATGGTCATGGCAAGCGATCCGAATTGTCGCCCCCGCGCCAGCCGCGTCACGACCGTCTCCCAGAGCACGGGATCGGCATGGACCTGCGGCGCGTACATCGCCCATGCGAGATCCGGCGGCTTGCTGCTGGTCACGAGCAGCTGCAGCCGCGACGGCGTCAGCTTGCACGTGGGCCAGTGGTGGCAGGCGATGTAGTGCAGCGCCCGCTCGGCCACCTGTCCCGGTATGCGCTCGAGCACCTGGACCACCTCCCGCGTGGGCGGGTCGACGCTGTAGACGGAGCTCGCGAGCGCATCCATGCGCAAATAAGTGAGAGCGAGCGAGCGAGCGAGCTCGCGAGCGAGCGAGAATGAGGTGATCTCTATATAAATACGTTTTTCCTCCCATCCCACCCCACAGCGCGGAAGTGTCCGAGTGGTCAAAGGAGAGGGATTTAAGACCCCTTGCGCGTTCGCGCTTCGCGGGTTCGATCCCCGTCTTCCGCATGGTGCCGTCGCGCCGTCGCGCCCTCTTTTTGCTCGGTCTACTAGTACCGGAACGACCATGAACGGGCACATGGGCGGAGCTCCGCCGCAGGAGTTTCCTCAGCTGGTTCGGACGCATCATCGGGATGTTCAGCGGCATATTGCAATTCACGCCCTGACAGGAACGCGAAGCGCTTGACATATTCGGAATGAACCATCGACTTCTTCATGTCATACATCAGATTAACTACTTCCTGTTGGACTATGAGTTCGTTTCCATAATATTTTCGTGCGGCACCTGTATACAATGAGTTCCGCTCTGCCGTCAGGGCATCTACTGCAGTTGTATACGTGACAGTAGCACCGCCAGGGTAAGTGGAAGCCTCGAGCGCCGCCGTATAGGTGGATATATCGATCTCCAATTGCAGGAACCCCTGTAACTTTAAAATAGCATGCTGATTCAACGTCCCGAATCGTATCTTACCAATCCTAGATATGTTACTCCGCAATAGGATAACCGCGGCTATCAGGGCATCCTTGGTAGATGCAGACGTGATAGCATATTGGGTACGATCCGCCATATCAGGAACCATACATACTCCCTACTTATACCGCCATCCCCCCCATGTCCCCGCAAGGAGGTGCTCTCGCGATATCGCACACAAGTAGCGTTCGGTCCAGTGCATGCATAATGAAGCACCACGTGGCCACCATGGTGAAGGCGTTGGGAGCAAAGGCTAGCCCTCCGATGAATGTCATCCCACTCGCGCCACTTGGGTAAATGAGCATGGGACAGGCGATGGCCATCGCACGTGAGTTTATAGCGGCGGAACGGGGCTAGTCGTAAACGCACTCTCGGCAGTTCGGGCAATGGGTGATGATATCATAATCCTGTCTGACATCGAAAATGGATGAAGATCCGACATTTTTGGAGACCGTGTTCTCCGCGCTGTCCGACTGGTGCATGGTCTACGCTGTCCTGGAGTGCCTCAGGGCATGTCTGTAGTTAGGGGTACACCGTGGTTCCGGCGGGCGCCCCCGCCTACACGGCGGTGCTGCCCGGGTAGCGTATGTGGACGGGCAGCGTGCGGCGCCGGTGCGCGCGCTGCGTCTCGAGCGCCTTGAGCACCGCCACTGCCGCGGCTGCCGTGATCAGCGTCCACCCGGGGCTTCGCGTGTGTTTCCAGGTGTAGAGCAGCGTGGTTATGATGAAGGTTCCGCCGATCAGCGAGTGCGCCGCTGTGCGGACGGCGTTTTTTCGAAACGGCATGCTAAAAGAACTGCCGCATATCCATCTGCCGCGCGCGCTTGCGCGGCCTCTGCGCGGCAGGCGCGCTCTTGCGCCACACGAGGCCCGCGGGTGCGCCTAGTGCCCGCATGATGCCGGATCCCCCCGTGGCGGTGACCGCTCCCTGCACCGGCGCGAAGACCGCCTCGACGTCCGGGCTCGACAGCTCCAAGAGCCGGCGCATTGCCCGCGACAGCTGCTGTGCGTACCAGTCGGTGTCGAGCTCGTGCACCGCGGGATCGAAGGCCTCCGGGTGCACCGCGCGGTCGCCCACGCCGCCGCGCCCGCGCGTGACGACGTAGGGAATGCGGTCGCGGACGCTGGGTGCGGTCGGCATCTGCAGGGCCACGCGCACGTGCGGCGGCTTCGCCGCGTAGTCGGCGGGTGGCTTGGTCAGCTCCTTGGCGATGGTAAACTCCGCCAGGTCCGCATGCACCGCTCGCGCCATGCGCACCAGCGCCTCGCGCACGACGCGGTCGGCCCCTTCCGGGCTGTCGTGCAGCACGAGCTGCTCCATGGCCGCGCGCTGCACGGCGGGCAGCAGCGGGAAGTTGTCGCGCCGGACCATCTCGAGCCCCTTGACGTCGAGCTCGCCGTCGCCTTCCCCCTCGTCGAACTTGCGGCCGCAGTACCGCTTCTTGCCCTTCAGCAGCAGCGGCAGGTAGACCTTCTCGAACTCGAGGCGGTTGGGCGCCGGGATGAGCGCGTCGACCATGGCCGCTAGCTCCGTCGCGCGCGCGGAGGCCTGCGCCACATCCGTCACCCCCTCGAGCCGCAGGAAGACGGAATCCGTGTTGTGCACAATCATCGTGCCAGGGCCGACGTGGAAGTGGTGGTTGCATGTCTCGAGGTCGTAGACGTAGCCATCCGTAGCAGAGACGGGGTGCATCTTCTTGATGGCGGCCGTGCACCTGCGCATCGTACCATAGCTGGCGTTAAGGCGGAAGATGTTGGGCTTGTCGTGCCTCGTGTTGATGCTGACGTTCATGCCGAGTCGAGCGCTGAGAAGATAGTGCATACCGCATGCACCCTCTTTCCCCTTCAAGTCGCAGCGCACGGCGCCACTAGTCTTGTCGCCATCGGCCTCGTAGTAGCCCGCTACAAATGCAACGACGACATCGTGCGGGGCCGATAGCATCTCGTGCGGTACAATCTTCTCCGCGGCCGCGTTATAAAACAGTTTTCGGTAGCGTAGTACGAGCGCTTTGTGGTCTCCCATCACGTTCAGCTTGTATACTCCACTTGACGCCATGGTATCATAGATACGAGGTACTAGACCGATTCCCTGCATGCACGTGGCGGCACACCGCAGACGATCGAGGTCGGCGTTGTTGATGGCCCATGAATACTTCCAGCTGCTCTTGTCATAGTAGTAAGCGCCACAGCTTCCGTCGCCCATAAACATCCCCATCAGCCATGCTTCCTTTACATCGACCCCGCCAGTCTCTACGCACAGGCCCGGCAGTGGCGCGTGCAGCAGCTGGTTGCCGACCTGGAGGTGGCACGGGCTCACCTCCGTGCCATCCAGATTCAACAGGCTGTGATCTTCGGTGGCGTCGACCACACCAGTATGCGTAAGGACCCGCACAATCGGCTTATTCGTACGATGTCGGATGACACGCCGCACGTTCGTCCATCCTCGGTCCGACCAAACCTCTACGTCGCCAAGGAGCTGCTGCTCTTTGTCGCCATACGGCTGCCAGCACTGGGCTAGAGCGTCGATACGGCAGGTTTGGATGCTACCGGCCACACGGATCACAAGTGCCGTGTCCGCGGTGACTGAGTCGCCGTACACGCATACAACCCCATCTTCCTTCTCGCACAGGGATTTCGTGCCCAGCGTCAGCTGGCGGCCCATGTAGGTCACCGCCGCGGCAATCTGCGGCTGCGGCAGCATGCCCAGCTTCGCCGCCCCCGTGAAGCCGTAGAGCGAGTTGGCCACCAGCTTGAGCGCCAGCTGCTTGCCGTCGGCGATGGCGCGCGGCAGCCCCCCGCCCGCCTGCGCCATCTCGCGCTTGGCCGCCTTGCGCCGCTGCAGCAGCGCGTCCAGGATGCCCGGCAGGATGCCGCGCGGCTCGCGCCGGAAGGCTGCGGCGCCGCACCGGTGGTACGCGCGCGCGTCGGCCGGGATGGCGGCGGTCGGCACCGGCACGAACGCCAGTATGCAGCGCGCGGCGCTCGCCGGTATCTTGAGGCTGCGCGCCAGCTCGAAGGCCGTCACCTCCGTCCGCAGCGTCGTGTAGCACATGTTGAAGGCCATCATGATGGACGGGTACAGGCTGGCGAAGTCCAGCGTCACGACGCAGTCGCGGTAGAGGCCCGGCAGCGGCGGCAGCACCACGGCACCCTCGTAGCCCGCGTCGCAGACCGGCACCGCATCGGGGATGTAGACGCCCGCCTGATGGGCATGGTGCGTCAGCAGCGTGAAGACGCGGATCTGCTGGCCGCCGTTGACGATGCGATCGAGCGGCACGAAGGTCACCTTGGCCATCTGGAAGGCATTCATCCACACGTTGCGCGTCGCGCCCAGCCGCCAGACGAGCCAGCTGTCCTTCAGGCAGTACGTCGCCAGCGGCCCGCGATCGCCGTCCCAGAGACGCCGCATGTCGCTGTAGTGCACGGGTGCCTTCGTCGCGTCCAGGTGCGCGGCGGCGACGTCGCCCAGCTTGTAGCTGCGCTCGCGGTGCTGCGCGCGCCACATGGGCAGCATGTCCGCCACGACGCGCCCCGGTATCGAGACGCCGCCGCGCGGCAGCAGGCGGGTGGCGTGCCGGCCCCGCGCCAGGCTGCAGTGCACGCCGAGCACGTCGCAGCGCGCCAGCAGGTAGGGCAGGTCGAACCCCTGCACGTTCCATCCCGAGATCACATCGGGGTCCTCGTCGCGGATGAAGCGCACAAAATCGTGCAGCATCTCCCGCTCGCTCTCCGACACATGCAGCGTGCACCCGCTCGGGTCGAACTCGTCAATCTGCACCAGCACCGTCGGGCGCCAGGTCCAGAGGTGGCAGATGCCCTCGCGGCCCTGCAGCATGTCGTAGTCCATCACGACGGAGATCTGGATGATCGCGTCGGCAGATGCCTCGGGAAAGCCGCCGTCGAGCTTGGGCAGGCACTCCATGTCGAACACGAGCAGCCGGAACGGCGCCCAGCACGCGTCGTCACGGTCCGCGGCGCGGGCCATCTGGTCGTCGCGCATGAAGCGCGTGCTGGTGAACCAGGTGCCCGGCGGGATGCCTTCGCGCGCGTAGAAGGCCTCGACTTTCCCGAGCCGCCGGTTGTACCAGCCCTGCTCGTCGAAGTCCTTGCGGGGCGTGCGGCCGCGGATCCAGTACTCGTGGAAGTGCGCCGTGGGATCGGCCGCGAGCAGCCCCCGGCCATGCACGAAGCGGCGCTCCGCATTCGGGGGGGCCGCAAGCCAGGCATTGCGCACCCATACCGCGCGGAAATTGGGTACAACGCAGGTGACGAGGGCACCGCCACGCGCACGGCCGTAGAAAGTCGCGGAGCCGTCATGGGGGGATGCCACGTGCGTGAGTACTTGCATGTGAGAGTGTATTAGAATCGAATGGGAGGTGCTACCTGCCGGTAGGAAGGGCCTGCTGCTGGCTGCGCATACACCTGCTCCCGCCGCCGCTGACACACGCCGGTGCCACAGTGCACTACGGATCCTACCGCCAAGAGCACCACTACCCCCAGTATGATATCGGCGATCACACTGCTCCCTTTATCCGGCGCGGGAGTTGGCGCGGGAGTGGGTGCTGGAGTGGGTGCGGGAGTGGGTGCTGGAGTGGGCGCTGGGCTAGGTGCGGGAGTCGGTGTGAGGGTTAATAGTGGGACCTGTATGCTACCACTACCACTACCGCCGCCGCCGCCGCTGCTGCTGCTGCTGCTGCTGCTGCTATCGATCGTACCGTCCCATGTGTCGTCATCCAGGTCCCATACGTCGGCGGGCGCTGGACTAGGCGCGCCAGTGGGCACGGGGCTAGGCGCTGGACTAGGTGCGCCAGTGGGCGCTGGATCCGGACTAGGCGCGCCAGTGGGCGACGGAGTGGGTGCCGGAGTGGGTGCCGGAGTGGGCGCGGGGCTGGGCGCCGGAGTGGGCGCCGGAGTGGGTGCGGGTGTCGGTGCGCCGGCGGGTGCTCCAGTAGGTGGCGCCGGAGTGGGCGCTGGAGTGGGTGAGGGGCTGGGTGCTGGAGTGGGTGCTGGAGTGGGCGCTGGAGTGGGCGCTGGAGTGGGCGAGGGACTTGGTGCTGGAGTGGGTGCCGGACTGGGTGCCGCCGGAGTGGGCGCGGGCACGACGCTGCATGTGATGCCGGCGGTCGACAGTGCGGGTGGTGTCGACGCGGCGAGCTC
>Ga0308017_1000426_pt1 | contig 13008 bp, 7 predicted proteins | sample Neamet280_FD_203145 | JGI IMG/M metagenome (GOLD analysis project Ga0308017, IMG submission 203145) | Marine microbial communities from water near the shore, Antarctic Ocean - #280 | ecosystem: Environmental > Aquatic > Marine > Unclassified | place: Southern Ocean | collected 2014-10-01
AGTCGCGCACTGATACTCTCCGCCCCGCAACACCGGCACGGAACCTAATCGGCCCGGGTTGAGGGGAGAGAGAGATGTCACGGAAATACGCAGTCTATGCTGCGGGCCTGATGGCTTGCAGCGCGCTTACCACCCCGGCATTCGCGCAGGATCAGGACGAGGCGCAAGCCCAGTCCGCAGTCAACGACACCACCATCATCGTGACGGCTACCCGCCGCGCGCAGGACGTGCAGGATATTCCGCTGGCTGTGACCGCGATCTCGCCGCAGCAGCTTGAGGCGCAGCGCGTCGTCAACATCCAGCAGATCGCTGCTCTGGCCCCCAGCTTTACCGCGAGCCAGGCACAGCTGGCCTCGGGCTCGGTCGTGCTGCGCGTCCGCGGCATCGGGACCACCTCGAACAATATCGGCTTCGAAAGCGCGGTCGGCATCTTCATCGATGGCGCCTATCAGTCGCGCCCCGGCGTCGCGCTCAGCGAATTTGTCGACGTGGAACGGGTTGAAGTGCTGCGCGGCCCGCAAGGCACGCTGTTCGGCCGCAACACTTCGGCTGGCGCGCTCAACATCACCAATGTGCGCCCCGATGTCACCGAATTTGGCGGCTTCGTGAATGCCGAATACGGCAATTTCGATGAAATCAGCCTGCAAGGCGCGATCAACGTGCCGATCGTGCAGGATACGGTCGCGTTACGCCTGACCGGCGCTTTCCGCCAGCGTGACGGCTTCCTCGATGTGGTTGATCGCACCGGTGCCAAGATTGGCGAGACCAACAGTGTCGATCAATGGCTGGTGCGTGGCCAGATCGGCTGGGATACCGACAGCGGGATGCGCGGCCGGATCATCGCCGATTATTCCAAGAGCAAGTCGAGCTGCTGCGGCGCGATCGAACTGTACCAATCGCCGCTCGTGACGGGCGGGGCCTATGCTGCGGTCGGTCTGGGTCTCAATGGCGGCAACGGACAGCCGGTGGTGGCGACCACCCGCGATGATCAGGGCACCTTCGAGCGCGCGCTGGATAACCGCACGGTTTCCGCCAACTTCGCTCCGGTTGCCGATATCGACAACTACGGCGTGACCGGCGAACTCGAATTCCCCGTCTCTGACAATGCCGACCTGATCTTCATCGGTTCGTACCGCAAGTATCAGAGCTTCGAGAATTACGATTCGGATTTCACTGCGCTCGATATCTTCAACGTGCCTGCGCTGAACCTTGATATCGACACCTGGACGGCGGAACTGCGGTTCCAGGGCGAAGCCATGGGCGGCAAGCTCAACTATATGTTCGGCGGGTTCTATTCGGACGAAAAGATCGATCAGTCGGTCAGCTTCTCGCTGGGACAGGATTTCGGCGAGAATGTCGGCGCCTTGCTGTTCGTGCCTACCGGCGGCGCGCTTGGCCCCAATCCGCTGACATTGTTCACCGGGGTTGATCCGGCGGGCACCAGCAACACCAACCGCTTCCAGCAGGATGCCAAGAGCTACGCGATCTTCACGCACAATTCGCTGGAGCTTACCGATGGGCTCGAACTGACGCTGGGCGCCCGCTACTCGTGGGAAGAAAAGTCGGGCGGGTTTGATCAGACGGCGATCAACAACCAGATCTGCCCGGCGACGCTCGGCGCTTTGGGGGCGATCCCGGCAGCGCTGCGGCCTTCCTTCATCGGCCTGGGTTGCTTCGGCTTCACCGCGCCGGCTGATCTGCCGCAAGCGGCCGCCCTGCCACTCGTCCGCACCTTCCAGTCGGAATTCAAGGACGAAGAGCTGATTTACACCGTCAAGCTCGGCTATGAAATCAGCCCGTTTGTGAGCAGCTATGCCAGCTTCACCCACGGCTACAAGGCAGGCGGTATCAACCTCGATACCACGGCTGCCGTGGCCGGGGCTGATCCGACCTTCCTGTCGGAAGAGGTTGATGCCTATGAACTCGGCATCAAGGCGCAGACCCCGAACCGCAATCTGACCGTCAACGTCGCGGCCTTCTATGAGAAGTTCACCAACTTCCAGGTGCTCGAATTCACCGGCACGGCCTTCGCCACGTTCAACGTGCCGATCGCCGAGACCCGCGGGGTCGAAATCGAAAGCCTGTTCCGCCCGAATAGTGAACTGACCTTCAACCTCGGGGCGACCTTCCTTGAGGCGAGCTATCCCGACGATTGCGCCGGGACGCAAACCTCGGTGCAGGTGGTTGCGCTGTGCGGCAATACGCTGACCAACGCGCCGCAAGTCGTCGCACTGCTTGGCGGGATGTGGGAAAAGCCCCTGAATGACTCGACCGAGTTCTTCCTGGCGGGCCAGATCCGGCTGGAAGGCGATCAGCGCACTTCCACCCAGGCGATCATTCTCCCGGATGCCGCGCAGATTGCGGCTGCTGGTGGGCTCCAGCAGGCCATTGATGCCGCACCGCCGATCATAGCTGACATTCAGGATGGCAAGGCCTTCATCAACCTGCGCGCGGGCCTGCGCTTTGCCGGCGGCAAGTATGCGATTGAAGGCTGGGTGACCAACCTGACCGACGAAGTCGTACGCGGGGTGACCTTCAATACCACGCTGCGTGGCTCGGGTGCGGCCAACTCGCGTTCGGCCTTCTCGCTGCCGCCGCGCCAATACGGGGTGACACTGCGCGCCCAGTTCTAGGTGCTACGGGCTTCGGCCAAAAGAATAAGGGGCGGCTCGAAAGAGCCGCCCCTTATTCTTTGCGATCTTGGCAACAGCACGATCGCGTTAGCGATCGCAAGGACGCCTAGCGAGGGCGTGCCCGCGGAGGCGGGCACGCAAACACCATCACATACTTCTCGCAATGAGCATCTTCATGATCTCGTTCGACCCACCGTAGATGCGGGCGATGCGGGTATCGCGATACATGCGGGCGATGGCGTAATCATTGATATAGCCCGCCCCGCCGTGGAATTGCAGGCACTTGTCGACGACTTCGCTCTGGAGCTCGGTCACCCAGTATTTCGCCATGCTGGCGGTTGCGACATCAAGCTTGCCTTCGAGCAGCTTGGCGATGCAGTCATTGACGAAGACTCGCGCCGCCGTGCCGCGTGCCTTCAGGTCAGCCAGCGTGAACTGGGTGTTCTGGAAGTCCCAGATCGTCTTGCCAAACGCCTTGCGGTTCTTGACGTATTCGACCGTGACATCGAGCGCCTTTTCGATCCCGGTGATGGCGTTCATCGCGATGACGAGGCGTTCCTGCGGCAGTTCGCCCATCAGCTGGTAGAATCCGCGCCCTTCCACGCCGCCCAGCAGATTGTCCGCCGGAATGAACACGTTGTCGAAGAACAGCTCGGAGGTGTCCTGCGCGTCGAGCCCGATCTTGTCGAGCTTCTTGCCGCGCTGGAAGCCTTCGGCACCTTCGGTTTCGAGCAGCAGCAGCGAGATGCCCTTGGCGCCTTCGCTTGGATCGGTCTTGGCGACGACGATGATGAAATCGGCAAGCTGCCCGTTCGAGATCCAGGTCTTGGAACCGTTCAGCCGGTAGCCGTTGCCGTCCTTCAGCGCGGTGGTCTTGATTGACTGGAGGTCGGACCCGGCATCGGGTTCGCTCATCGCAATCGCGCTGACGAGATCGCCGGTGACGAGGCGGGGCAGATATTTCTGCTTCTGCTCTTCGGTGCCGTGGCGCACGAGATAGGGCAGGATGATGGTGTTGTGGAGCGAGGCACCAAAGCCTTCGACCCCGTGCTTGGCCTGTTGATCGATCACCACCATGTCATGCCGGAAATCGCCGCCGTGGCCGCCAAATTCGGTCGGCACCGAGACGCCGAGCAGGCCGGCTGCGCCCGCCTCGCGCCAGAATTCACGCTCGACCATGCCATCCTCGCGCCATTTCTCGATGCGCTTTTGCGGGGCATGCTGCTGGTAGAACTTGCCGACGGCATCGGCAAAGATGGCGATTTCCTCGTCTTCCATGAAGGCGGGCTGGGGCACGTCGATGACGGGCATTTTTCTCTCTCCTCGTTGATCCCATGCGGCAGCGGCGCGCCAAAAGGCACGCCGCCCCTGTTATGCTTATTTGCCCGTCCAGTTGGGCTTGCGCTTCTCGGCAAAGGCCGCCGCGCCTTCACGCGCGTCATGCGACATGAAGACCGGCGCGATCAGCTGGCCCTGCTTGGCGTAGCGCTCTTCCATTGACCAGCCGCGCGATTGCTTCATCACCTGCTTGGAAACCTTGACCGCCAGCGGGCCATTGGCCGCGATCTTCGCTGCCAGCGCCAGCGCCGCATCAAGCGCAGGGCCTTCGGTCACTTCGTTGATGAGACCGAGCTGATAGGCGCGCTCTGCCCCGATGAAATCACCTGTCAGCGCGAGTTCGAGCGCGATCCGCTCGGGGATCTGATCGGGCAGCATCATCACGCCGCCCGCCGCCGCGACAAGGCCGCGCTTCACTTCGGGAATGCCGAACTTCGCATCCTTGTGCGCGACCACGAGATCGCAGGCGATCATCAGCTCAAGCCCGCCTGCCAGCGCATAGCCTTCGACCGCCGCGATCAGCGGCTTCTGCGGCGGCGCTTCGACGACGCCGCCAAAGCCGCGCCCATCGACGCTGGGGCGTTCGCCGCGCAGGAAGCCTTTGAGGTCCATGCCCGAGCAGAAGGTGCCACCCGCACCCGTCAGCACGCCGACGCGCAGATCATCCTCGGCATCCAGCCGGTCCATCGCGGCCGCAATCCCTTCGGCAGCCGCCTTGGTCATCGCATTCTTGGCCTCGGGCCGGTTGATGGTGACGATCAGCACGCCATCGCGCACTTCGGTCAACACTTCGTTTGCAGCGTCGCTCACGGGGGACATCCTCTCTCTTCTGTGTCCTGACAAAAATGACATTGCGAATTGAAACTCAATTCTTGTGCGAGTGGTGCAGGCGGTTTACGGACGCGTCAACTGCAATTTCGCTAAATCACAAGCTGAGAGAGGGATTATCATGGCAGAGGCTTACATCATCGACGCCGTGCGCACGCCGCGCGGGATCGGCAAGCAGGGCAAGGGCGCGCTGGCCGCGTGCCACCCGCAACATCTCGCCGCGACCGTGCTCAAGGCGATTGCCGAGCGCAACAAGCTTGATACCAGCACGGTCGATGATGTGATCTGGTCGGTCAGCACCCAGGACGGGATGCAGGCGGGCGACATGGGCCGCATGGCGGCGCTCGATGCGGGCTATGACATCACCTCGTCCGGCACCACGCTCGACCGCTTTTGCGGCGGGGGCATCACCAGCGTCGCGCTGGCTTCGGCCCAAGTGATGAGCGGGATGGAAGACTGCGTCATCGCCGGGGGCACCGAGATGATGAGCCTCACCGCCGCGATGAGCCAGGAGAAGATGCGCGCCGGGATCAAGCCGCCGATGATGGGCAGCTACAACGAACGTCTGCAAAAGGTTCACCCGCAGTCGCACCAGGGCATTTGCGGCGATGCGATTGCCAGCATGGAGGGCTTCACCCGCGAGGAGCTGGACGAGGTTGGCTACCGCTCGCAGCAGCGCGCCGCCGAAGCAATTGCCGAAGGCCGCTTTGCCAAGTCGGTCGTGCCGGTGGTTGCCGATGACGGCACGGTCCTGCTCGACCGCGAGGAATATCCTCGCCCGCAGACCACACGCGAAGACCTCGCCAAGCTCGAACCGGCCTTCCCCAAGATCGCCGACGTGCCGCTGGACGCGGCGGGCACCACCTTCCGCAAGCTGATCAACCAGAAGTATCCCGATCTGGAGATCAAGCATTTCCACCATGCGGGCAATTCCTCGGGCGTGGTCGATGGCGCAGCGGCGGTGCTGATCGCCTCGAAGGACTATGCGCAGAAGCACGGCCTCAAGCCCCGCGCCCGCATCGTCGCCACCGCCAACATGGGCGATGATCCGACGCTGATGCTCAACGCGCCCGTCCCGGCGGCCAAGAAGGTGCTGGCCAAGGCGGGCCTCACCAAGGACGACATCGACCTCTACGAAATCAACGAGGCTTTCGCGGTCGTCGCCGCCAAGTTCGTGCGCGATCTTGAGCTTGATTGGGACAAGGTCAACGTCAACGGCGGTTCGATTGCGCTCGGCCATCCGATCGGCGCGACCGGCTCGATCCTGATCGGCACCGTGGTTGACGAGCTGGAGCGTCGCGGCGGGCGCTATGGCCTCGTCACCATGTGCGCCGCGGGCGGCATGGCCCCGGCGATCATCGTCGAGCGGGTGGAAGACTTTGTCGACTGAGGTCGCTGACAACACCCCCGTCATCATCGGGGTGGGCCAATATTCGGAGAGGGTGGGCGAGCCCGGCTATACCGCCCTCTCTTACATGGATCTTGCAGGCCGCGCGCTCGCGGGGGCGATTGCCGATAGCGGGGCGAGCGGTGACGTGGCAGGCGCCATTGACACCCTCGCCGCGATCCGCGCCTTCGAAATGTCGCGCCCAGATCGCAAGCCGCCTTTTGGCGCGGCCAACAATGTCCCGCGGGCCATTGCGAAGCGGGTCGGGGCGAACCCCAACCGCGCGATCCTCACCACCACCGGCGGGCAGACCAACCAGCAGCTGGTGGGCGAGTTTGCCAGCGCGATTGCGGCAGGCGACAGCCAATGCGCGGTGATCGTCGGCTCCGAAGCGATCTCGACCGTTCTCGCGCTCTCGGCCGAGGGCGAAATTCCCGACTGGTCGGAAGATGTGCCGGGCGATTTTGAGGATCAGGGCTTCGGGGTCGAGGAACTGATGGAGCCCGCGCTGTTCCTCCACGGCGCGAGCGGGGCGATCCCGCTCTATGCGCTCGCCGAGAACGCGCGGCGGCACAAGCTGGGCTTGGGGCTGGACGCATACCGGCTGGAGATTGGCAGGCTGTTTGCGCCTTTCACCAAGGTCGCGGCGGCCAACCTGCATTCCGCGGCGCCGGTGGAGCGCAGCGCCGAAGAGTTGGCGACTGTCACCGACCGCAACCGCATCGTGGCGGAACCCTATCCACGCATGACCGTGGCGCGCGACCAGGTGAACCAGGCCGCTGCCATCATTGTCGCCTCGGCGGGCCTCGCGCGTGCGCTTGGGGTGCCGGAGGACAAGTGGGTGCACATCCACGCTGTCACCGCCGCGACCGAGTTGAAGCTCTCGCAGCGGCCTGATCTGGCGGGCAATCCCGCGAGCCTCGCCAGTGTCGATGCGGCGCTGGCGCGGGCGGGGAAGGGCATGGCCGATATGCGCTATCTCGATTTCTATTCCTGCTTCGCGATCCCCGTGTTCAACCAGTGCGACCACTTCGGGCTGAGCGCGGATGACCCGCGCGGATTGACGCTGACCGGGGGCCTGCCCTTCTTCGGCGGGGCGGGGAACAACTACTCGGCCCACGCCATCGCCGAAGCGGTGCAGCGGGTGCGGAGCGACCGGGGCTCCTTCGCGCTGGTCGGCGCGAATGGCGGCTGGATGAGCAAATATGCCACCGGCATTTACTCGACGCAGCCTGCCGACTGGAGCGCCAACGACCGCTTCGCCATGCTCCCCAAGGCAACCGACAAGGTGCCTTTGGCGAAGGGGCCGGTTGAGAGCGCGGTGGTCGAAACCTACACCATCAACCGCGGCCCCAAGGGCGCTGAGGCGATCTTCATCGGCCGCTCCGACGCGGGCGAGCGGGTGGTGGGCAATGCCGATCTGTCGGAACCCGCCACCGCAGAGGCCTTCGAAAGCGGCGAGCCGTTCGGCAAGCGGCTGACGCTCACGCAGGATGAGCGCGGGCGGACATTGGGGCGGGTCATGACCTAACCCGTTCGCCCTCAGCCTGTCGAAGGGCCGTACTTCACTTCATCCGGCAGCCAAGGAAGAAGTGCGGTGCTTCGACAAGCTCAGCACGACGGATTTTTTGGGGCACTTCTGTATTGGCCGCGCCTTGCGCGAATCGGCGCTTTGCGGTAGTTGGTTTCAATTGAAACTAATATCTTGCTGCTGGGGATCACTGATGAATGCGCCAACCATGACCCAAGGGGCCACAGACCTCTTCGAAAACCCGGTGGGCCTCGACGGGTTCGAATTCGTCGAATTCTGCGCGCCCGAAAAGGGCATGCTCGAACCGGTGTTCGCAGCGATGGGCTTCACCCGCGTGGCGCAGCACCGTTCGAAGGATGTGCACCTGTGGCGGCAGGGCGGCATCAACCTCATTGCCAATTACGAACCGCGCAGCGCCGCATGGTATTTCGCGCGCGAGCATGGCCCTTCGGCTTGCGGCATGGCCTTCCGGGTGCGCGATGCGGCCAAGGCCTATGATTACCTCATTGCCAAGGGCGCCGAGCCCGTCGTGGTGCAGACCGGCGTGATGGAACTGCGCATCCCCGCGATCCGCGGCATCGGCGGGGCGATTCTCTATCTGGTCGACCGTTATGAGGGCGCGGAAGGCGGCAACGGCCTGACGATTTACGACATCGATTTCGAATATCTGCCGGGGGTCGATAAGCACCCTGAAGGCGCGGGCTTCCACACGATCGATCACCTCACCCACAACGTCTATACCGGGCGGATGAAGTATTGGGCGGACTACTACGAGACCCTGTTCAACTTCCGCGAGATCCGCTTCTTCGACATCAAGGGCGAATATACCGGCCTCACCAGCAAGGCCCTGACCGCGCCCGACGGCAAGATCCGCATCCCGCTCAACGAAGAAGGCGAAGGCGGCAAGGGCCAGATCGAGGAATTCCTGCGCGCCTTCAACGGCGAGGGCATCCAGCACATTGCCCTCATCTGCGACGATCTCGTCGCCTGCTGGGACCGCCTCCAGAAGCTCGGCGTCCCCTTCATGACCGCGCCGCCTGCAACCTATTACGAGATGCTGGCCGAGCGCCTGCCCGGCCACGGCGAGGATGTCGATGCGCTCAAGATGCGCGGCATCCTGCTGGATGGCACCACCGAGGGCGGTTCGCCCCGCCTGCTGCTCCAGATCTTCGCGCAGGCGCAGGTCGGGCCGGTGTTCTTCGAATTCATCCAGCGCAAGGGCGACGAGGGCTTCGGCGAGGGCAACTTCAAGGCCCTGTTCGAAAGCATGGAGCGCGACCAGATCATCCGCGGCGTGCTGAATGTCGAGGAACCGGCGGAGTAACTTGCTTCGTCATTGCGAGCGTAGCGAAGCAATCCAGAGAGGCTCTGCGCAAACGCTGGATTGCCGCGTCGCCTTCGGCTCCTCGCAATGATATTGGAGAGGAATGAGAGCATGACTACCCACCCCGTATCCCTCGCCGGAATCCACCACGCCGCCTATCGCTGCAAGGACGCGAAGGAGACGGTGGAGTGGTACGCGCGCGTGCTCGGCATGACCTACACCACCGCCTTTGCCGAGGATCACGTGCCTTCGACCGGCGAATATGATCCCTACATGCACATCTTCCTCAATGCAGGGAACGGCAACATCCTCGCCTTCTTCGAGCTGCCGAACCAGCCCGAGATGGGCAAGGATCCCAATACCCCGGCATGGGTGCAGCACCTCGCGCTGAAGGTGCCTTCGGAAGAGGCATTGCTGGCGGCGAAGGCGCATATCGAGGCGCAAGGCATCGATGTGCTCGGGCCGACGCATCACGGCATCTTCAAGTCGATCTACTTCTTCGACCCCAACGGGCACCGGGTGGAACTCGCCGCCGATATCGGCACGGCGGAGCAATATGTCGAGCTCGCCCGCGTCGCCCCGGTGATGCTGGAAGAGTGGTCGCAGACCAAGCAGGCCCCGCGCCATGCCGACTGGCTACACGAGATCGCCCGCGCGCAGCACGCGGCTCAGAAGCCGTAACGCAGCCCAATCCAGCCCGTTCGCGGAACGCCGAGATCGATCGATCCCCCCGCATTGCGGGTGATGATCGCGGTGTCGGTGAGGTTCTCCCCGCGCAGCACCAGCGCAAATCCGCTACGCCCCAGCGGCACCGCAACAAAGGCATCGACTGTCGTTGCGGGTGCAAGCACATCGGTTTCGAGATCATCTTCGAACTGCGCAGCGACATGGCGCAGGGTCGCTGCGATCTGCCACCCCGCGGCGGGTTGCCATGCGAGCGTGGCCGAACCCGACCAGCGCGGCACTTGCGGCGGGCGGTTGCCATCCAGTTCGAGCGATGCGCCCGACCCCTCGATCTCGGCATCGCTATAGGCGAGCGAGGCATTGAGGCTGAGCCTGCCCACTTGCGCTCCCAGCCCCGCCTCGATCCCGCGCGCGGCAATCGCGGGCAAGTTCTCCCGGCGGCGCAGATTGGGACGCTGCGTGACATTGGCAATCGCGTCCTTGACGCGGTTGTCAAAGGCCGTCAACGAAATCTGCAGCCCGGCGTCAGTCTGCCAGTCGAGCCCGGCTTCAAACCCTTCGAGCCGCTCGCTTGCAAGCGCGGCATTGGCCTCGGTCACTACCGGGAAGACCACGAAGGGGCGGGTCAACTCGTTCAAGGTCGGCAGGCGGATGCCGGTATAGGCGGCCCCGCGCAGGCGGAGGTGCTCGCTCGCCTGATAGGCCGCGCCGGCGCGCCATGTGGCAACCCAGTCGGAGCGGTCGGCCCCGACCACATTGCTGACTGTCGTGCCTGCCGGGTTGACCGCGCGGTAGAAGGTATCGCTGATGACGATGTGATCGGCGCGCAGGCCGCCTGTCAGCGTCAGTGCACCGAGGCGCCAGTCATCCTCGATGAACAGGCCGAGATTGGCCGTCGCCCCGCCTGCGCGGCGGCGCTCGGTCAGGGCGCCGGTGACGGCATTATAGGCCTCTTCCTGCAATTCGCCCGCGGCGCGGCGATAATCGGCGCCGATGCGCAAGGTGTGAGCCTCGCCCACCGGCGGGCGCAATTCGATCTTGCCGCCAAGCCCGGTCGATGGCGTGCGGCGCTGATCGAGCGCGCGGGTAAAGCGGGTGGCGTTGATCACGATGTTCGAAAAATCGCGCGCCTGCACATAGGCCAGCGCATCGAAGGCCCAGGCCCCGCGCCCGATGATGCGGAGGCTCGCATCCTGCCCTTCGCTGGTGGAATCCGCCCCGCGGAACCGCAGCGTGCGCGCGTCACGGAACAGGTTCACGCGGGCCTGCACTTCGAGATCCCGACCCAGCGGGGCAACCGCGCGCAGGCCGGTCTGCCAAGTATCGAAGGCGGCATCGACGCTCGCCGGGGTTAATTGGCTCGCCGGCGTGGTGTTGAATCCCGCGCCGCGATCCCAGCGCCCGCTGGCGGTGACAAAGCCGCGCCCGAGCTGCGCGGTCGCGAGCAGGCTTGCCTCGGTCTCGGCGCGATCATTGATTGCGGCGCTCGCCAGCAGCGGGCGCAAGCTGGCCGGAGCCGCACTCTCCAGCTCGATGGTGCCCGCCAGCGCGCCTGCCCCGAACGGGCCGGAGCCGCCCCCGCGCGTCACCCGGATCTGGCCGAGGCTTTCGGGCGCGATCGCGCTCAAGGGGATATAGCCGAAGAACGGATCGGCCACCGGCACCCCATCGAGCAGCACCAGCGCGCGGCTGGTGGCATTGCCGCCGAGCGCCCGCAGCGTGACCCCTTGCGCGCTCGGATTGGACGAGCGGCTGTCCGACCGGCGGAATTGCTGGAACCCGGCGACATTGAGCAGCACATCCTCGATCCGGCCCGAAGCGCTGGCGACAATCCTCTCGCGCTCGAGCGTTGTCACCGCATAGATCGCGGCGGATGGCGTCTGCGCGAGCCCGCGCCCGGTGACGATAATCTCCTTGGTGGGCTGTGGTGTGGCCGTGTCAGGGGTTTCCTGCGTCTCTTGCGCTGCCAGCGGCGCGCACAAAAGCAGGGCAGGGGCGCAGGCAGAATGGCGCAACAGCATTGCGGCAGAGTTCCTTGTCAGCGGGCGGGTGCCGGGGAGATGTGGGCTAGCCGTGCCGCCTCCCGATGCCAAGCCCGCTGGCACAGCGATGCCCCGCGCACATCATGGTTGCGCGAGCCTGCGCCAGCCTGCACAAGGCGCGCCTTGCGAGAGGAGATCGTGATGCGCCGTGTGATTGCTGCTGCCGGAGCCGCCGCTCTGGCTCTGTCCGGCCTTGCCCCCGCCACCGCGCAGGAGATGCGCCCGGTTGAACAGCAGATCGGTGCAGGCGGCCGGCCGGTCGGGGCGAGCTGGTCGCGCAGTCCCGTCCATGCCCCGCATGGCATGGCAGCGACCGCGCACCCGCTGGCGACCCAGATCGCGCTCGATATCCTCAAGGTCGGCGGCTCGGCCGTTGACGCGGCGATTGCCGCCAATGCTGCGCTCGGCCTGATGGAGCCGACCGGCAATGGCATCGGCGGCGATCTGTTTGCGATCATCCATGATCCCAAGACAGGCAAGCTCTATGGCCTCAACGGATCGGGCCGTTCGCCATCGGGGCAAACGCTCGAACAGCTCAAGGCCAAGCTCGGCGGCGCCAAGGTGCTTCCGCAAGTCGGCCATCTCCCGGTCACCATCCCCGGCACGGTCGATGCGTGGTTCGCGATGCACCAGCGCTTTGGCAAGCTGACGATGGGTGACATTCTCGCACCGACCATCCGCTATGCCCGCGAAGGGCACCCGGTTGCTCCGGTGGTGGCGATGTATCTCGATCGCGGCCTGCGTTCCTTCGAAGCGCGCGCCAAGCAAACGCCGTTCGATTTCGCCAACGCCCGCGCGACCTGGTTTGCCAGCGGCAAGGCCCCCGCGGCAGGCGAAATCTTCCGCAATCCCGATCTGGCCCGCACGCTGGAGGTCATCGCGAGGGACGGACGCGATGCCTTTTACAAGGGGCCGCTGGCGCAGGTCATGGTCGGCTATCTCCAGCGGCAGGGTTCGGCCTTCACGCTGGCCGATTTCGCCGCTCATACGTCCGAATGGGTGGAGCCCGCCTGCGTGGCCTATCGCAAGGGCTATGAACTGTGCGAACTCCCGCCCAACAGCCAAGGCTTTGCCGCGCTGCAAATGGTCAACATCCTCAAGAATGTCGATCTCGCGCAGTGGGAGCGCGGGAGCCCCGAGGTGATCCATTATATCACCGAAGCCAAGCGGCTCGCCTTTGCCGATCTGGCGCGGTTCTATGCCGATCCGGCCTTTGCCAGCCTGCCGCAGGATTTGCTGAG
>Ga0308017_1000429_pt1 | contig 12935 bp, 7 predicted proteins | sample Neamet280_FD_203145 | JGI IMG/M metagenome (GOLD analysis project Ga0308017, IMG submission 203145) | Marine microbial communities from water near the shore, Antarctic Ocean - #280 | ecosystem: Environmental > Aquatic > Marine > Unclassified | place: Southern Ocean | collected 2014-10-01
TAGAGAAGGGCTACATGACCAAGGACCTCGCGCTGCTGATTGGCCCGGGTCAGGCATGGCAGACCACCGAGCAGTTCTTCGAGACCATTGTCCAGAACCTTGAGAAGGAAATGGCCAGCTGGGCCTGATCCTCGCATCATGATCAACAAAGCCGGGTGGACTGATCTCCGCCCGGCTTTTTTCTTGCCTGCCCATGGGTGACAGCACCGCCGCACCACGTTAAGCCGGAGCCGTGGCTGGCGAATTGACCCTTTCCCCCTTCCTGTCGGATGCTCTGGTGATCCTAGGCGCGGCGGGGATCGTGATCCCGGTCTTTGCGCGTTTCCGCATCACCCCGATCATCGGGTTCATCCTGATCGGAGTGCTGGTCGGCCCCTTCGGCCTTGGCTCGCTGGTCGAGCGAATACCTTGGCTTTACTATATCACGATCAGCGACCCGGAATCGCTCGCGCCCTTTGCCGATTTCGGCATCGTGCTGCTGCTGTTTGCGATCGGACTGGAGCTTTCCTTCAACCGCCTGTGGCAGCTGCGCAAGCTGGTGTTCGGTCTTGGTGCGCTCGAAGTGCTGATCATCGGCAGCGCGCTCGCTCTTTTCCTCGGCCTTGCCGGAAGCATGACGCCCACGGCTGCGCTGGCGCTGGGCTTTGCACTGGCCTTTTCCTCAACGGCCATCGTGCTGCCGATTTCAGGTACCCGCACCCCGGTCGGCCGCGCGGCGCTTTCCATGCTGCTGTTCGAGGATATCATGATCGTCCCGATCATCTTTATCCTCGGTGCGCTCGCGCCCAATGCTCAAGGTGATGGCTGGGAGGGCCTGATCACCACCTTGTGGCAAGGCGGGCTGGTGATTGCGCTGTTGCTGGTGGTCGGCCGCCTTGCCCTTCCCCGCTTGTTCGCGCAGGCCGCCCGCACCAAAAGCCCGGAACTCTTCCTCGCCGCATCTTTGCTGGTGGTGATCGGTGCAAGCCTCGCCACCGCCCTTGTCGGCCTTTCGCCGATTGTCGGCGCCCTGATTGCCGGCCTGCTGATTGCCGAGACCGAATACCACACCGAAGTCGAACTGATCATGGAACCGTTCAAGGGCCTCGCGCTTGGGGTGTTCCTGATCACCGTCGGGATGAGCATCAATCTTGTCGAAATCAGTGCCCAGATTGGCGCACTGGTGCTGGCGGTGGTGGGTGTGTTGACGTTCAAGGCAATCGTCACCGGAATTCTTCTGCGCCTGATGGGTGCCAGGCGCGGCACCGCGGCGGAAACCGGCGTGCTGATGGCGTCACCCTCAGAAACAACGCTGATCATCCTTGCTGCCGCCACCAGTGCGTTGGTGCTGGATCAGGAAACCGCGCGGTTCTGGCAGACGGTGACGGCGATCGGCCTCACGATCACGCCGCTGCTCGCCAAGCTCGGTGCCCTGCTGGCACGCCGGGTCGACGGCGTACCCATGCCGGCCGATGAGGACGACAGCGATGAGGCGCGGACCATCATCGTTGGCGGGGGGCGCGTGGGTCGGCTGGTGGCCGACATGATGCAGGCCCATGCCAAGCCCTATGTGATGCTTGATTCCAACCCCGATCTTATCGCCAGCGCCAAGCAGGATGGCTATCGCGCCACCTTTGGCGATGCCGCGCGCGGCGATGCCTTGTCGCGGCTCGGGGTGGAAACCGCTCCTGCCGTGGTGCTGACAATGGACGAGCCGGTGCTCGCGCAGCGTCTGGTTGCCAAGCTGCGTCAGACCTATCCCGATCTTCTGATCGTTGCCCGCGCGCGCGACACCGATCATGCGGCCGCGCTTTACCGCGCGGGGGCCAGCCATGCCGTGCCCGAAACGCTCGAAAGCTCGCTCCAGCTATCCGAAGCCGTGCTGGTGGATATCGGCGTGGCGATGGGCCCGGTGATCGCCTCGATCCATGCCAAGCGCGATGAATTCCGCGAGCAGCTTGAGCGTGATGGCGGGCTCAGTGGCAAGCCGAAACTGCGTTCGGTCTAACCCGCCAACACCGCCTTCACCGCCGCCAACGCATCACTGGCCTTGTCGCCATCGGGCCCGCCGCCTTGCGCCATATCAGGCCGGCCACCGCCGCCCTTGCCGCCCAGCGCTTCGACCCCGGCGCGCACCAGGTCGACCGCGCTGAAGCGCGCAGTCAGATCATCGGTCACCGCGGCGGCGATGCTCGCCTTGCCGTCATTGACCGCGATCACCGCCGCAATGCCCGAACCAAGCCGCTTTTTGGCCTCGTCGAGCAGGGGGCGCAGCTCCTTGGGATCGAGCCCTTCGAGCACCTGGCCCGAGAACTTCACCCCGGCAATCTCTTCATCGGCGTTGGCCGCGCTGCTACCTGCCGCACCGCCCCCGCCAAGCGCGAGCGCTTTCTTCGCCTCGGCCAATTCCTTTTCGAGCCGCTTGCGTTCTTCCATCAGCGCCGCCAGCCTTGCCGGCACTTCCTCAGGCGTCGCGCGGATCACACCCGCGGCCGATTTGAGCGCTTCCTCACGCCCCACCAGCCAGCTGCGCGCGGCTTCGCCGGTCAGCGCTTCGATGCGGCGCACGCCCGATGAGACCGCGCTTTCCGAGACGATGCGGAAGACGCCGATATCACCGGTCGCCCGCACATGGGTGCCTCCGCACAGCTCGACCGAATAGTTGCGGCCCTCCTTGCCGGGGCGGCCCATCGCCAGCACGCGCACTTCATCGCCATATTTCTCGCCGAACAAAGCGAGCGCGCCGGCAGCGACGGCATCATCGGGGCTCATCAGACGGGTCGAAACCGGCTCGTTGGCGCGGATCTCGGCATTCACTTCGGCCTCGATCGCCGCGATATCCTCGGCCGTGAGCGCGACAGGGTGCGAGAAATCGAAGCGCAGCCGCTCTTCAGCGACCATCGAACCCTTCTGGGTGACATGCCCGCCAAGCCGGTTGCGCAAGGCCGCGTGGACGAGGTGCGTGGCCGAGTGGTTGGCGCGGATGCGATCGCGCCGCGCATTATCGACCTCAAGCTGGACGTTGTCGCCAACGGCGACGTCTCCGGCGGTGATCGTCACCTGATGGGCGTGGAGGCGGCCAAGCGGCTTCGCCGTATCGGTCACCTCTCCGGCAAAGCCCTTGAGGCTCGCGATGCGCCCGGCATCACCGGTCTGCCCGCCGCTTTCGCCGTAGAAGGGCGTCTGATTGGTCAGGATGATCGCGACATCACCAGCCTTGGCGCTCGCAACTTCGGCGCCATCCTTGACGATGGCGACCACCTTGCCCTCGCCACTGGTGGAGGCATAGCCGGTGAATTCGGTCGCGCCTTCACGCTCGGCAATGTCGAACCAGACCTCACCCGAGGCGGCATCGCCGCTGCCCTTCCATGCGGCCCGCGCGGCGGCCTTCTGGCGGGCCATCGCGGCATCGAAGCCTGCTTTGTCCACACCGATGCCGCGCGCGCGCAGGGCATCTTCGGTGAGATCATAGGGGAAGCCGAAGGTGTCGTAGAGCCGGAAAGCAACTTCACCATCCAACTCGCCGCCGGTTGCGATGTCACCCGTGGCCTCGTCCAGCAGCTTGAGGCCCTTGTCGAGCGTGCGGCGGAACTGGGTTTCCTCGCGCTCGAGCACTTCCTGGATCAGCGCCTGGCCGCGGGTCAATTCGGGATAGGCCTGGCCCATTTCGGTGACGAGCGCGGGCACAAGCCGGTGCATCAGCGGCTCGGACGCGCCAAGCAGGTGGGCATGGCGCATGGCGCGGCGCATGATGCGGCGCAGGACATAACCGCGCCCTTCGTTCGAAGGCAGCACCCCATCGGCCATCAGGAAACTGGTCGAGCGCAGGTGATCGGCAATGACGCGGTGGCTGGCGGCATGATCGCCTTGCGCCGCAACCCCGGTGAGCTGTTCCGAGGCGGCAATCAGTGCCTTGAAGGTGTCTGTATCGTAATTGTCGTGCACACCCTGCATGACGGCGGCGATGCGTTCGATCCCCATGCCCGTATCGATCGAGGGCTTGGGCAGGGGACGGCGGGTGCCATCGGCCTGCTGATCGAACTGCATGAAGACGAGGTTCCAGATCTCGACAAAGCGATCGCCGTCCTCATCGGGGCTGCCCGGAGGGCCGCCGAAAATATGATCGCCATGATCATAGAAGATTTCCGAGCACGGGCCGCAGGGGCCGGTGTCGCCCATCGACCAGAAATTGTCCGAGGTCGCGATGCGGATGATGCGATCATCGGGCAGGCCGGCGATCTTGCGCCACAACCCGTGCGCTTCATCATCATCATGATAGACGGTGACAGTGAGGCGATCCTTGGGCAGGCCCCATTCGCGCGTCAGCAGCGTCCAGGCATGCTCAATCGCTGTTTCCTTGAAATAGTCGCCGAACGAGAAATTCCCGAGCATTTCGAAGAAGGTGTGGTGGCGCGCGGTGTAGCCGACATTGTCGAGATCATTATGCTTGCCGCCCGCGCGGACGCATTTCTGCGACGAGGCCGCGCGCGGGCTCGCCGGGGTTTCGAGCCCGGTGAAGATATTCTTGAACGGCACCATGCCCGCGTTGACGAACATCAACGTCGGATCATTATACGGCACCAGCGGTGCCGAAGGTGTGGCGGCGTGTCCGGCCTTGGCGAAATAGTCGAGGAAGGACCGGCGGATTTCGTTCGTCGAAGTCATGCGCGGTCAGTTAGGCAATGGCGCGGCTTTGTGCAATGGAGCCCGTAAGCCCGCAGCGCGCAAGCACGCGCGGCAGCCCGGCTCTGCGGCAAAGCCGCAACAATCGGCCGAGGATTTGGCAGACGCTTCCAACAACGAAAAACCGGCGCACATCCACTGAAAGGGGACATGCGCCGGTTTCACGGTCTTCCGGGCCGGGAGGCTATCCCGTCTGGCCCGCTTGGGGTTCAGTCTTCAGAGTCCGCGTCCGGCCCTGTCATCATCCCCCCGGCGACCTCGTCGGTGCGGCTGCGGATGGCAGCTTCGAGACGGTCGCAAACTTCCGGGTTCTCCCGCAGATAGGTCTTGGCGTTTTCGCGGCCCTGACCTATGCGGATGCTGTCATAGGAGAACCAGCTCCCTGATTTCTCGACAATTCCCGCCTTGACCCCGAGATCGAGAATCTCGCCAATCTTGGAAATGCCTTCGCCATACATGATGTCGAATTCGACCTGCTTGAACGGCGGCGCGACCTTGTTCTTCACCACCTTGACCCGGGTGGTGTTGCCAATGATCTCGTCGCGATCCTTAATCTGACCCGTGCGGCGGATATCGAGCCGCACCGAGGCATAGAACTTCAGCGCGTTCCCGCCGGTGGTGGTTTCCGGGTTGCCGTACATGACCCCGATCTTCATGCGCAGCTGGTTGATGAAGATCACCATGCACTTCGAGCGGTTGATCGAGCCGGTCAGCTTGCGCAGCGACTGGCTCATCAAACGGGCCTGCAAGCCGACATGCGAATCGCCCATCTCGCCTTCGATTTCGGCGCGCGGCACCAGTGCTGCCACCGAATCGACCACCAGCACATCAATCGCGTTGGAGCGCACCAGCGTATCGGTGATTTCGAGCGCCTGTTCGCCGGTATCGGGCTGCGAGACGATCAGCTCGTCAATATCGACACCCAGCTTCTTGGCATAAACCGGATCGAGCGCGTGTTCGGCATCCACGAAGGCTGCCGTGCCGCCTGCCTTCTGCGCTTCGGCAATGACATGCAGGGCCAGCGTCGTCTTGCCCGAGCTTTCCGGGCCATAGACTTCGATCACGCGCCCTTTGGGCAGACCGCCAATGCCAAGCGCAATGTCGAGCCCGAGCGAGCCGGTCGAAATCGCTTCGACCTGCATGGTTTCCTTTGAGCCCAGCTTCATCGCCGAACCCTTGCCGAAAGCGCGATCAATCTGCGCGAGAGCCGCTTCGAGCGCTTTTTGCCGATCCACGTCCTTGTCCTTCTCTACGACCAACTTCAATTGCGTTGCCATCGCATGCGCTCCTTCGCTTGCCTAGAGGGCCTCCGCCAGTTTTCGACGGCCCTGCGGCAAGCAAGGATGTATCCTATTTGTTCTTTTGGAACAAGTAAGGAACGAAAATTATTTTCACGCGAATTTACAGAACCTTGCCAATCCGGGCAAGCGCGCCGGTGATCAGGCTGCGGCGCGCGCCTCGCGCAGCACCGCCCCGACCTTGTCACCAATCGCGGCGACGCTGAAGGGCTTGGCGAGGAAATGCATGTCGGGAATGTCGATATCCTTGCGCAGCTGCTCTTCGGCATAGCCCGACATGAACAGCACCGGCATATCGGGCCGCAAAGCGCGGATGGCGCGCACCATCGCAGGGCCATCCATCCCCGGCATCACCACGTCGCTGACGACCAGATCGAAAGTCCCGCCTTCGGAGATGGCGGTGAGGCCTTCCTCGCCGCTGGCGCAGGCTGTCACCTCATAGCCCGCGCGGGTCAGCGCGCGTTCGGCCACGGTGCGCACCATGTCTTCATCCTCGACCAGCAGCACCTTGCCGCCGGCCGACCAATCGGACGAGACCACCGGCGCCACCGTACGCCGCCGCGGGGCTTCGCCGCGGTGCACCGGGAAATAGATCGTGAAGCGCGCGCCCAGCGGGTGCCCGCTCTTGTCGAGCACATTGTCAGCAAAGATGAAGCCGCCCGATTGCTTGACGATCCCGTAAGCCGTCGAAAGGCCGAGGCCGGTGCCCTTGCCCTGTTCCTTTGTGGTAAAGAAGGGCTCGAACAGCTTGGGCAGCACGTGGGGCGCGATCCCGCCGCCAGTATCCTGCACGATCAGCACTGTGTAATCGGCTGCGGGCAGCACTTCCGAACCCAGTTGGACCACTTCCTTGGCTTCAAGGCTGCGGGTGAACAGCGAAATCCGCCCCTTGCCGCTGCCATGCGACTGGATCGCGTCGCGCGCATTCACCGCGAGGTTCATGATGACCTGTTCCAGCTGCTGCGGATCGGCCCGCACCGCGCCCAGATTGCGATCATGCTGGACGTAGAAATCGATCTTCTCGCCCACCAGCCGCTTGATCAGCGGGCTGACCTCGCTCACCACATCAGGCAATTGCAGGATTTCCGGGCGCAAGGTCTGCTGGCGCGAGAACGCCAGCAACTGGCGCGTCAGCGATGCGGCGCGGTTCGAATTGGCGCGGATCTGCTGGATGTCGTCATAATCGCTGTCGCCCGGAATGTGGCGCAGCAGCATGAGATCGCAGGTGCCGATAATCGCGGTCAGCACATTGTTGAAATCATGCGCGACACCGCCCGCGAGCTGCCCCACCGCCTGCATCTTGGTGGCCTGCGCGACCTGCCGCTTGAGCTGGTTTTCCTGTGCGGTGTCACCAAGGCTGAGCAGCACCGCTGCCTCGCCCAGCCCACGCACGCTGGCAAGACCCAGCACCGCGGGCTCTTCAGGACTGGCGACGAGGCGCACCGCCATGTCGCCGCTGATCGCCGGGCCGCGCCCGTGGCGGCGCACGGCATCCGAGAGCGCGGCCTTGTCCTCGCGCACCACCAGATCGGTGGGGAAGACTGGGAGGCCACGCTCCTCGCGGCCGACGGCGCGCAGGAAGGCTTCGTTGGCAAACAGGAAACGCCCGTCGCGGTCGACCATGGCAAGGCCAAGCGGAAGCTGACCCAGCAGCGCATCCAGCTGACTCAGGCCAGCCTGCGCCGCGCCTTCCCAACCGCTGCCAATGCCGACACCGCTATCGATCAGGAGCATCAGCGAGGCAGGCTCATCTTCATTGATCACAGCGTCGCCCGCTGCGGCCTCACGCAACGGGACATCGATCAGGGTCTGGGGTGTGCCCGCGCGCCCTTCATGGGCGAAATAGATGCGATCGCGATCATCCGAGCGCAGAAAGCCGACAAAATCGCGCCCGGCAAGGCTCGCCGAGGGATCACCGGCGGCCCGTTCGGCAAAGCCGCGGCTGACCGAACAGACAATCCCCGAATCCGTCGTCAGTGCCGCCTCGATCCCGGCCCGACTGAGCATCTGGCCAAGCGGGCCGGTCAGATCAATCTCGGCAGCCGCACTGCGAACCGCCCGCGCGAGCGGCCGCAAGCGCCAGATCAGATGATCCTCGCCCCGCCCTGCCCGCTCGCACAGGATGTGCCAGGCGGCCTCGCCGCCTGCCATGGTGAGGCTGGCGAGTTCGCTACGGCCATCGCGCCACGCTTCGCGGGTGAGGCGGGAGAAGGTTTCGGCGGCGGGCTTTTCGAGCGGCAAGGCCGCAGGCGCCGCGCCTTGCGAAAAGGCTTCGCGGTAGAGCGCATTGGCGCACACCAGCCGATTGGCGCGGTCGGTAATGGCAATGGCTTCGTCGGCCCGCTCGATCGCGGCGAGCGTCACCGTCCAATCGGGTTGGCCGGGCTGGCTGCCCGCATGGCGATCGCCGGACTTGTCGAAGAACAGCACTCCGCCGAGCAGCACCAGCACCCCACCGAGATAGGCGACCGCCAGCAAAGCCTCACCGCTGATGGCAAACAGGATAAGCGCGCTGATAACCAGCCCGCCCAGCACGACTGCCAGCAAGCCGCCGCTTTGCCCGTTCAGCGCCGCCAGCGCGTGCCAGCCCGCACGCGGGGTGCGGGGTGTTTGTGCGGCATCATTAAGGGGATCGGGCAAGTTCATCAAACCTTGGAACGAAGCATCAGGCGGATTGCCGCGAGGGCGTTTACCTTCTTCTAATGCGAGCCGAGCCTCTGGTCGAGCCGGGCTTCCATGACCTTGAGGCGTTTTGCCCGCTTGCGGGCGACGATCAGCCGCCACACCCAGCCCGAGACAAAATAGCCGATGAGCGACGAGGCCACCGCGAGCACACCGAACCCGAAAACCGTGGCGCCGGCCTGTTCGAAAAAGGTGACAAACCACCCCCACGCTTCGGTTTCCATAGATACCGCCGCGATCCCGGTCGTATCGCTATCAAGCTGCAAGGTGAGCGCGCCGACCCGATTGGCCACCACCAGCCAGAAGGGCAAGGTCAAGGGATTGGTAACAAAGGTCGCCAGCGCCGCAACCGGCACATTGGCGCGCGATGGCAGCGCCATGAAGGCTGCAAGAAAAATCTGTCCGACCGGAACGACGAAAGCGGCAAACAGTCCCAGCGCGACACCGCGCGGCACCGAACGGCGCGTAAACCGCCACAATTCCGGTGACAGGAAACGGTGGGCAATCGGCGCGAGATAGCGGTTGGTGGCCATTTCCTCGCGCGTCGGCATGTATTTGCGGATTGTGTCCATCGCCCAGGTTTTGGAGCGTGTCCGCGGCCGCGCACCAGCAGGCGATTGCGCGACATGAGCTTCAGGCGGGCGGGAGGCGGGATCGGGCGGCATCGTCAAGCGCCGCCCTTGCGCGCGAAGGGGGCGCAAAGCAAGCCAAACTCGATGATCGGTGCGCGAAGGTCCATGATTGGCAAAGTGGGTAGCACAGCACCGATGACCAAGGGGTGAATCGGGTCAGGGCCAATAATCTTTTGGTCACGCCCGCCGCGCGCCGGGCAATGGCGGCGTTAACCCTTTTCGCGCATCAAGCGGGCTTTGTCGCGCTTCCAGTCGCGCTCCTTGATGGTGGCGCGCTTGTCCTGCGCTTGCTTGCCCTTGGCAAGCGCGAGTTCTACCTTGGCGCGCCCGGTGCGGTTGAAATAGATCGACAGCGGCACCAGCGTCATGCCCTTGCGCTCGACCGCGCCGAACAATTTCTCGATTTCCCGCTCATGGAGCAACAGCTTGCGCGGGCGGCGCGGTTCATGATTGAGCCGGTTGCCGTGGCTGTATTCGGGGATGTTGGCGTTGATCAGCCACACCTGACCATCGCGAACCTCGGCGTAGCTTTCCGCAATCGAAGCTTCGCCCGCGCGCAGCGCCTTCACCTCGGTGCCCGAGAGGGCGATCCCCGCCTCGAACTTGTCCTCGATATAGAAATCGAACCGCGCGCGGCGATTTTCCGCGACGGTTTTGATCTTGTCGAACGTAACGGGCTTGGGGCGTGCCATGATGGGGGCCAGATAGTGCTTTGTACGAAAATCGCAAATCCCTGATCGAAGGGGTTGAAATTGCTGCGCTGGCTGGGATGATATGCCGTACCAGGGCGCTCAACGGAGGAAGCGCCTGCCGAAAGAGGGGGCGAAGTTACCGATGTTGTCGAGATTGTTTGCACCAGCCGCGCTGGCTTGTTCTGCCGGAATGTTCGGCCTTGTCGGGACAATGCCAGCCTACGCCGAGACTGCCTCACCTGCCAGCGTGCCGCTCAGCGAATATGGCGAATTGCCCGGGGTCGAAAGCGCATCGCTGTCGCAATCGGGCAACCGTATCGCACTGGTTTCAACCATCGCTGGAGAGCGCAGCCTTGCGGTTGTCGAGCCGGGCAAAGGTCTGCTGATGAAGGTCAATGTCGCCGATATGAAGGTGCGCAGCCTCAAATGGATCGGCGATGATCGCCTGCTGGTGATCTCCAGTCAGACCGAAAAGCTCGGCTATGGCTTTACCACTGACAAGGCAGAATTTTCGGTCGCCCGCGTGATCCCCCTCAGCCAGTCGGCCAAGGGCGGTTTGATCTTCGGCGCTCAGAGCGATCTCGTTGACTCGATTATCGGCCACTACGGGATCCGTCAGATTGACGGACGCTGGTATGGCTTTTTCGGGGGCATACAGTTGAGACGCAGTTCCACCCGCACAGGCTACACGCTCGATCATACCCGCCCGCACCTATTCCGGGTCGATCTTGAAACGCTGGCAGTGCGCCCCGTCGCGGGCGCGGCGCCTCCCGGATTTGATCATGAATGGCTGATCGATGCACAGGGCAACGTGGCGGCCATTTTCGAGATGAACCTCGAAACCGGCGCCTGGCGGCTTCGCTCGCCGCAAGCAGGCGCGCTGGCCAGCGGCGTGAACAAGCTCGGCCGCATTGGGCTGATCGGGCTAGGCTATAATGGCGCCAGCGTGCTCCTGAGCGAAAGGACCGATGAAGGCGTCGAATGGTACGAAGTGCCGCTGTCCGGCGGCGACATGAAGCCATTCCTTCGGGATGTCGGGGTGCTTGAACTCTATTTCGATGATTCAAGCGGACACTTGATCGGCTATCTCGAGAACGGGCCTAACCCGCGTCCGGTGTTCCGCGATCCCGCGCTTGCCAATGTGGTTGCAAAGGTGCGCAAGGCCTTTCCGCAAGACGACATGGATATGCAGGACTGGACCAGTGACCTTGGCCGTATCATCGTGCGGACGTCCGGACCACAAGACAGTGGCACGTGGTACGCGGTGGACATGGCCAATCTGCGCGCGGAGCCAATCGCTTACGAACGCATCAACATCAATCCTGATCAAGTCGGCCCGATGCAAGTCTTTGCCTACACCGCATCGGATGGCGTCGAAATGGATGGGATCCTGACTTTACCACCGGGCCGCGAAGCAAAGAACCTGCCTGCTGTCGTGCTTCCTCACGGCGGCCCGCATGCCCACGACATCAATGGGTTCGACTGGTGGGCACAGGCCTATGCCTCGCGCGGCTATGCCGTGTTCCAACCCAATTTCCGCGGTTCCACCAATCGCGATCAGGCCTTTACGCGGGCCGGGTTCGGCGAATGGGGCGGCAAGATGCAGACCGACAAATCCGATGGGCTGCAAGCGCTGGTGAACAAAGGAATCGTCGATCCGCAGCGCGTTTGCATCGTCGGGGCAAGCTATGGCGGCTATGCCGCACTGGCCGGGGTGACCTTGCAGCAAGGCCTGTACCGTTGCGCTGTCGCTGTCGCGCCAGTGAGCGACATTGCAGACATGTTCCGCGAAGATGTCCGCGCATCCGGACAATTGAACACCACGCGCGCTTCCCTGTTAAGCCAGCTCGGCGCGAAAGAGCGCTGGAATGCCGTCTCGCCGCTCCGGGCCGCAGACAAGGCAAGCGCCCCCATCATGCTGATCCATGGTGTCGATGACACCGTTGTGCCCTATGCGCACTCGACCCGCATGGCAAAGGCGCTCAAAGATGCCGGCAAGCCCCACGAATTGGTCACGCTGAAAGGCGAAGACCACTGGTTGTCACGTTCGGAAACGCGCCGCACCATGCTCGAAGCGGCCGTGCGTTTTGTCGAGGAGCACAACCCCGCGTCGTGATGGCGCCGCGAAGAGGATTAGCGCAAGAGGAGGGCGGGCCGCGAAAAGCGGCCGCCCTACCCTGCGATCACCCCAGAGGACACCAGCGCATCATCCACTGCGCGCTTGGCTTCGTCGGAACACTCGACAAGCGGCAGGCGCACGCCAGGCTCGATCCAGTCGTGCACCCGCGACAAAGCATATTTCACCGGTGCGGGGCTCGCGTCGGAGAACATCGCATAGTGCAGCGGGAACAGGCGATCATTGAGTTCGCGTGCTTTCTTCAGCTCATTGGCGGCAATCGCAGCATGAAATTCGGCGCAAAGCTTGGGCGCGACATTGGCGGTGACCGAAATGCAGCCCCGCCCCCCGGCCGCCGAATGCGGCAGCCAGAGTTCATCATTTCCCGAAAGCTGGCAGAATTCGCGCCCGATCCCCATGCGGTGATCGGCGACCCGCGATAGGTCGCCGCTCGCATCCTTGATGGCGATGATCTTGTCGGGATATTTGCGCACCAATTCGACAACCGTGTCATCGAGAATATCGGTCACCGTGCGCGCGGGCACGTTGTAGAGCACGATCGGCAGCTCGCAATTTTCAGCAAGATAGCTGAAATGGGCGATCAGCCCGCGCTGGCTCGGGCGGTTGTAATAGGGCGCCACGCACAGCCCGGCAGCCGCACCGGCTTTCTTGGCGAAATTCATGTGCAACGCGGCATTGCGGGTGTCGTTCGATCCGCAGCCCGCAATCACCGGCACGCGCCCGGCCGCCTGTTCGATGCAGACCTCGATCACGCGGTGATGCTCGGCGTTGGAAAGCGTCGAAGCCTCGCCCGTCGTCCCGCACGGCACCAGCGCCGCGCTGCCATTGTCGA
>Ga0308017_1000435_pt1 | contig 12811 bp, 9 predicted proteins | sample Neamet280_FD_203145 | JGI IMG/M metagenome (GOLD analysis project Ga0308017, IMG submission 203145) | Marine microbial communities from water near the shore, Antarctic Ocean - #280 | ecosystem: Environmental > Aquatic > Marine > Unclassified | place: Southern Ocean | collected 2014-10-01
ATGCCGGTCCGTTCCGGAGGGATGCAATCGGCCAGCATCACATAGGTGTTGCCCATCATCCCGGCCCAGCCGATCCCGATCCCGATCATCAGCACGAACAGTCCGGCAGTATCCTGCACTCCGGGAATAAGCAGCATGGCAATCCCCGAGGCGGTGAGACAGGCAGCATGGACGAGCCGTGCGCCGAGCCGCGCCACGATCGGGATCAGCGCAAGCGCACCGGCAAAGGCGATGAAATTGTAGAGCGCGCCTGCCTGCTGCGTGGCGAGGGTGGCCTCGCGAAAGGCTGCGCTCGATGGGTCGGAGGTATCATAAAGCGAACGGGCAACGGCAAAGGTGATATACTGCCAATAGGCGAACATCGCATACCACTGACACAGCATCGCAGCCGCCAATTGCCGCATCGGGCGCGGCATGGAGCCGATCGCATCGGCAATTTCAGCGAGAGTGGCCCGCACCGTTAGCGGCTTGTCCGCCATCGCGGCGCGCTCATCATCCGACAGCGGCAGTTCCGGCACCCGCCATACCGACCACACGATGGTGGAGATCGAGAGGATCGCGCCAATCACAAAGGCAATCCGCACGATCACGGGAATGCCATTGGCATCAAGCACATCGCGCGCCACGAAGGCTGTGAGCAGACTGGGCGCGAGATAGGACAGCGTCTGCGCCAATCCGGTAAACGCCGATTGGGTCAGAAACCCGACGCTGCGCTGATCTGCCACCAAGCGGTCGGCAACATAGGCGCGGTACGGCTCCATCGTGATATTGTTGCCCGCATCGAGAATCCAAAGCAGGCTTGCCGCCATCCACAGCGCGCTCGACATCGGCATCAGGAACAGGCTGATCGAACAGATCACCGCGCCGATCAGGAAATAGGGTGTGCGCCGCCCATGGCGCGAGGTTGTCCTGTCGCTCATGGCACCGATGATCGGCTGGATGATCAGACCGGTCATGGGGCCTGCCAGCCACAGCAGCGGCATCGTCGCCTCGTCCGCTCCGAGGAAGCCATAGATCGGCCCCATATTGGCCTGCTGCAGGCCAAAACTGAACTGCAAACCGAAAAAGCCGATGTTCATTTCGACGATCCGCAGCAATGATAACCGCGGCTTACCCTGTGCCATGCCCATCCGCTCCATTTCCGCCACGATCATTTCACGCCGTGCGATACTGATTGGAGTGACACAAGTCGGGCTAAATTGCAAACGTTTGCAAATTCCTCTTGCAATCGTTTGCAATAAAGCTAATCAGGCTCCTCCACAGGCAAAAAATTGCTATTGGGGGAGTTTGAGGATGTTGAAAGTGCACTACGCGCGCAGCGCGAGTTTCGTGGCTCTTGCGGTGGCCAGCCTCGGGGCAAGCCCCGCTCTGGCACAGGAAGCCGAAGCCGACAGCGCCGATAATGGCGAGATCATTGTGACCGCGACAGCCCGCGGGCAGAACCGGCTTGAAACCTCGATTTCGGTCAGCACGCTAAGCGAAGAAACCATCGTGCGGCTCGCCCCGCCGTCAGCCGCCGATCTTATCCGCCAGATTCCGGGTATCCGTTCGGAAGCCTCTGGCGGCGAAGGCAATGCCAATATCGCGGTGCGCGGCCTGCCTGTCTCCACCGGCGGCGCGCGCTATATCCAGTTGCAGGAAGATGGTCTCCCGATCCTCGAATTTGGTGACATCATCTTTGGCAATGCCGACAATTTCCTGCGTGCGGATCGCAACGTCGCCCGTGTCGAAGCGGTGCGCGGCGGCTCAGCCTCGACCTTCGCCTCGAACGCGCCAGGCGCGGTGATCAACTTCATCTCCAAGACGGGCAAACAGGAAGGCGGCGCCATTCAAGCGAGCGTTGGGCTGGACTTTGAAACCTACCGGATGGATTTCGACTACGGCAGCCGCTTGGCCGATGATCTCTACTTCCACGTCGGCGGGTTCTATCGCACTGGCGAAGGTCCGCGCGATATCGGCTTCAACGGGTTTGACGGCGGCCAGATCAAGGCCAATCTCACCAAGGAATTCGATAGCGGCTATATCCGCTTCTACGGCAAGTATCTCAATGATCGCACGCCGACAATCCTGCCGATGCCGGTGCAGGTCACAGGTTCCAATGCCCGGCCCGATTACCGGGGACTTGCGGGCTTTGATCCGCGCAGTGATGCGCTTTACAGCCCGTTCATCACTCAGGCCGTGACGCTCGATGGCAGCAACAACCCGGCGAGCTTCAACATCAATGATGGTCTCAGCGTACAGAGCGCGGCCTTCGGGATTGAGACGCAGTTCGATATCGGGTCGGGCTGGACCGTTACCAACCGTTTCCGCTTTGCCGACAATTCGGGCAGCTTTACCTCGCCCTTCCCTGCCGAAGCAGGCGCCGCGCAGGCCATTGCCAACGGGATCGGCGGGGCAGGATCAACCATCCGCTTTGCCTCGGGCCCCAACACCGGCGCGCTCGCCAATCCGGCCAATATCGGCGGCAATGGCTTGCTCACCAATGTGGTGATGTTCAATGTGCGGCTCAACAGCCTCAACAACATCACCAATGATTTCCGCATCAGCAATGATTTCGATCTGGGCGGCGCGCGCCTTGCCTTTACCGGCGGCTTCTACGCCTCGCGCCAGACGATCAACACCGATTGGCTGTGGACCTCACAGGTGCAGACGGTCGAAGGTGGCGGGCGCGCCGTGCTCGTCGATATTCTTGATGCAGGCGGTAACCCGGTCACGCAGAACGGCACTGCCGGCTTCGGCGCCAGCTTCTTCGGCAATTGCTGCCGGCGCAATTATGATGTCGACTATTCGACCTTCGCGCCTTTCGCATCTGCATCGCTGGAGTTGGACCGGCTCACGCTTGATCTCAGCGCGCGTTATGATTTCGGCGATGCCAATGGCTCGATCACGGGGGCTGACAGCGGCTTTGGCAATGGCGTGATCGGGTTTGATTTTGACAATAACGGAGCAATCAGTCCCGCCGAAGCGCTTACCAGCCAATTGCCGCTCGGGCAGGCCCGCCCGGTCAATTACAGCTTCGGCTACCTGTCCTACTCGATCGGTGCCAATTACCTTGTCACCGATGATCTCGGGGTGTTTGCGCGCTACAGCCGCGGTGGACGTCACACCGCTGACCGCAGCCTGTTTTCCCCCGCAGTCAGCCCGATCGATGGGAGCCTGCCCGGCGGCGACACCGGCGTGATCGCGCGGGTCAATCAGGCGGAACTCGGCGTCAAATACCAGTCGCGCGGCCTTTCGCTCTATGCGACGGGCTTCTATGCCACGACATCGGAAACCAATGTCGACATTGCTCCGCTCGTCCTGTTCGACACCGAATTCGAAGCCTATGGCCTCGAACTTGAAGGCGCTTACACCACCGGGCCATTCTCGCTTTCGGCGGGTGCGACCTGGACCAAGGCGGAAATTGTCGATGCGCTCGATCTCACCACGATCGGCAATACGCCGCGCCGTCAGGCCGATCTGGTCTATCAGGCGACGGCGCAATATGCCGACAAGCGGTTTACGCTGGGCGCGAATATCGTGGGCACCACGGCAAGCTTTGCGCAGGACAATAACGGGCTGAAGCTTCCCGCCTTTGCGCAGGTCAACGCCTTCCTCGCAGTGCGACCAATGGAGCGGGTGGAAGTGGGCCTCAACGCCACCAACCTGTTCAACAGCTTCGGCTTCACCGAGGCGGAAGAAGGCCTGATCCCTGCCAATGGGCTGGTGCGAGCGCGCTCGATCCAGGGTCGTACCGTGCTTGCTTCGGTGCGGTTCGACTTCTGATTGCGACCGCACCCCATCAGGCTGGTCGCCGCCTCTCTCCCCTTGGCGACCAGCCCATTTTTCCTATCCGGCTTGAGACAGGCACGCGCGCGATGACAACCTTCTGGACTGCGGAACACCTTGCTTCGTGTGCGCCCGCCCCTGCCGGTGTCATTCCAACGATCACCACGCGTGATCGCTCCGGTCTTGATCCGGCACGGGTCTATTGGGACATGTGGCCGCTGCAAGCGCCGGACGGGATGCCCGCTCGCCTTGCCGGGCGCGAGCTGTGGATGGCGCTCACTGCGCCTGACCGCGGCGATCCGGCACTGCGGCACTTTACGGCCAAGATCCATTGGCTTGAGCGCATGGCTGACACATGGCTTGATCGCGGGCCGGTGCTGCCCGATTTCACCGTGTCCTATGAACGCGAATGGGCCGGCTCGGCGTTGCTGCGCGATGGCGTCGTCACGCTGTTCTTCACTGCTGCCGGAACGGCTGAAAAGCCCGGCGGTTACCAGCAGAGCCTGTGGGCAAGCGCGGCGAGACTCGGGCCTGATGGCTGGCCGCACGACTGGAGCACCCCAGCGCCGCTGATCGCCCGGCCCTCGCCGCTCTATCAGGCTGCTGACGCACATGAAGGCGCACCCGGAACCATCAAGGCGCTGCGCGACCCTGCCTATTTCCGCGATCCGGCCGACGGCGCGGAGTATCTCGCTTTCACCGCCTCCCTGGGCGGATCGGACAGCGCGTTCAACGGGGCTTTCGGCCTTGCCCGCTGGCAGGCGGGCGAATGGCAATTGCTGCCCCCTTTGATCGCCGCAGACGGCGTCAACAACGAGCTCGAACGCGCGCATCTGGTGTATCATCGTGGGCGCTATTACGCCTTCTGGTCAACCCAGAGCCACACTTTCGCCCCGCACTTGCGGCATGCGCCCACCGGACTTTACGGGATGGTCGCCGACACCCTGCTTGGCCCCTATTGCCCGCTCAACGGTTCAGGCCTTGTTCTGGCAAACCCCGTTCAGGAACCGCACCAGACCTATAGCTGGTATGTTGATGCCGAGCTCCGCGTATCGAGCTTTGTCGATTTCTTCGGACTTGATGGCCAAGCCATTCCGGACGATCCCGTCACAGCAAATGCATATTTCGGCGGTGTGCCCGCACCGCTCTTGCGGCTGGCCATCGAGGACGACACCTGCCAGCTTGTCTCGCGGCAGGAGGACATAGCGAATGCTCGGTGCGATTGAGGCAGGCGGCACGAAATTCGTGCTGGCAGTGGGGCCTTCGCCTGACCGGATCATCGCCCGGCAGAGCATTCCCACCACATCGCCCGATGAAACGCTGGGCGAAGCTGCCGCATGGCTCGATCAGCACGGCGCTCTCAAAGCAATCGGGATCGGCACCTTCGGACCAGCCCAGCTTGATCGGAGCGCGGCTGATTGGGGCCACATCACCAACACGCCCAAGGCGGGTTGGCAGAATTGCGATATTGCCGGGTTCTTTGCGCGCGAGCTCGGCACGAGGGTTGCTCTCGACACCGATGTCAACGCCGCCGCCATCGCCGAGGCCGCAGCGCGGCCCGATTGCAGCGGGCTTGCGTACATCACAATCGGCACGGGCATCGGCGGCGGATTGGTTGTCGGCGGACACCCCGTACACGGCGCGGCCCATCCTGAAATGGGGCATATCCTGCCGCGCCGCCATCCGGCTGACAGCGACTTTCCCGGCATTTGCCCGCACCATGGCGATTGCCTCGAAGGCCTTGCGAGTGGCCCGGCGATCAAGGCGCGGTGGGGCGTATCCCTGTCGGCGCTTCCCGCCGATCACATCGCCCACACGGTCATCGCGGATTACATCGCGCAGCTGTGTCACAGCCTATCGGCAATCACAGCAGTGGAGGTGATCGTGCTGGGCGGCGGGGTGGCCAAGACACCCAAACTTGTTGAACGCATCGCTGCCCGCACGCAGGCCATCGACGCGGGCTACCTGCCCGGCGGGTCGCGCCAGCGGATCGAAGCGCCTCGCCATGGCGATAATGCCGGCATCATCGGTGCCCTGATGCTTGCTGACCAAATCGTCTGATGTCAGCAATCAGGATGGTGGCTAGTCGCGCGCTGCCGCCTTGCTCCGCCGCACCAGCGGTTCGGGCACCGGATGACGATGGAGCCTGTCAGTCCCCGCCAGCTCCCCGCCATGGACTTGCAGCGCAAGGCGCTCCTCATCGCGCTGGCGGATATCGGCGGTGATATCCTCGATCTCCAGCTCGGTCACGCCGAGCGCCGCCAGCCCCATTCCGCCAAACCGGATCGCGGATTCGAACGTCTCGCGCATTTCGCCGTCAATCCCGATCTGGCGCAGCGCAATCGCGTGGCCGCGGTCATAGGAGCGCACCAGCACGCGGGCGGTCGGAAATTGTTCGGTGGCAAGCGTCGCAATCCGCAGCGCGGCCTCCTTGTCATCAATGCAGACCATGATCACCTCGGCCTCGGCAGCGCCTGATGCCTTGAGGATATCAAGCCGCGCGCCGTCGCCGAAATAGACCTTGAAACCGAAGCGTTCGGCATCGCGGATGCGGTTGGGATCATTATCGACCAGCGCAACCTTGGCCCCGCGCGCGAGCAGCAATTGCGAGGCAATCTGCCCGAAGCGGCCAAACCCGATCAGCAGCACATCGCCCCGCAAGCCATTGGCCTCCTCGATGCCGTCCATCGACACCACGCGCTGTCCCAGCCAGCGATCCGCCACCAACATCACCAGCGGGGTGAGCGCCATCGACAGAATGATGACCGTGGCGAAGATCGCGCTCTGTTCGGCGCTGATGACCCCGCCAGCCAGCCCGGCGGCATAGAGGACAAAGGCAAATTCGCCGCCCTGCGCGAACATCACGACGCGCGCCATCGCCTGCCTGCCGGTTGCCCCGAACAGCCGTGCCACGGCGAAAACCCCGATCGATTTGACCACCACGTAAGCTGCCAGCAAGGCGGCGATCAATTGCCATTCACGCGCCACCACCGCAAGATCGAGGCTCATCCCCACCGCGAGGAAGAACAGACCCATCAGCAGGCCTTTGAAAGGCTCGACATCGGCTTCGATCTGATGGCGGTAGCTTGAACCCGACAGCAACACGCCCGCCAGGAAAGCACCCAGCGCCATCGAAAGCCCGCTCCGCTCCATCAGCAGTGCCGATCCCAGCACCACCAGCAGCGCGCCTGCGGTAAGGACTTCGGTAGCCCGGGCGCGGGCCAGCAAGGCGAAAAAGGGATCGAGCAGCCAGCGCCCGGTCACGATCAGCAGGGCAATCGCCCCCAGCCCGATCAGCACCCCGGAAATGCTGAATTCGCCCGCTGCACCCGCACCGAGATAGGCGACCAGCGCCAGCAGCGGGACAATCGCCAGATCTTCGAGCAACAGGATCGCCACGCCCTGCTGGCCTTGCGGGCTGGCAATCTCGCCGCGTTCGGCCAGCACCGACATGATCACCGCAGTCGAAGACAACACGAAGCCGGTGCCCGCCACAAAGGCCACCACGGGCGCAAGCCCCAGCGCGATCCCCACGCCGGTCAGCAGCACCATGCACACCAGCACCTGCACCAGCCCGACGCCAAAAATCTGGCTGCGCATCGCCCATAATTTGCGCGGGCGCAGCTCGATGCCGATCAGGAACAGGAACATCACCACGCCTAGTTCCGAGACGTGCAAGATCGCTTCGGGATCGCTGAAAACGCCCAGCACCGAAGGGCCCACCAGCAATCCGGCCGCGAAGTAACCCAGCACCGAACCAAGGCCGAGCCGCCGGAACAGCGGCACGGCGGCCACGCCCGAGGCGAGCAGCACCACTGTCAGCCCGAGATTGTCGCTTAAGCTCGCTGCGTCAGCCATGCCGCCTTGTTCCCCGTTACGCAGGCGCGGCGACGGTTTGCGCCAGCCCTGCTAGAGTGTGAAATCGCGTGCCGCAGTATTCACGGTGAAGACAAAGGTTTCCACCTTGGTGCCGCCCCCGATATTCACCCTGTTTTGCTGCCGCGCCCAAAGATCGGTCAGGATCTGCGAATTGACCGTGAACTGTGCTGCGCCAGCGGGCGCGGGCATATCCTGATAGACCATCAGATTGCCCCCCACGATCTCGCTGCCGACATATTCAGGCGTCACCAGCTCGCCATCGACCCACAGCCGGAAGCGGCGGGTGACATAGGTGGCAAAGGCCTCGCGGCTTGCGGCGCTGCCGATAATGTCGGGGTCTTCCGCCCCCTGAAAACGCAGCGCATGTTCGGCATCGTGCACCGGCACCTGATGCACCAGCTCGATACGCTCGGTGCGGGAATTGAGCGCAATCGTGCTGATCGCGACCTTCTGCTGGTGCGCCGCCACGGGGACAGCGACCAGCAGCGCGATCAGCAAGGCGATGCGGCGCAGCATCACTTGCGATCCTTGACCTTCTCGGCCCCGGCGGCTTCGCCCATCAGATCACGGCTGACGCGCGACTTGCTGGCTTCGTCCTTGAAGGCTTCGATCCGGCTCGGGATGATGCGGCGGGGATAGTGGTTGTCTTCAAGGTTGGCATCGCCGGTTTCCCAATCGGGATCGACCATGACCTCGACCAATTCCTTGTTCTTCGGGAAGACCAGCAGCTTGGCCACCTCCCTCGAATTGCGGCGCCAGATTTCGGCCGGGATGTTGAGCTTCTGCTTCGATCCGTCCTTGAAGGTCAGACCAAGGATGATCGGCATGACAAGGCCGCCCTTGTTGGTGAAGTTGAGCACGTAGTAATTGGCATCTTCCTTCACCGCGCGGTCAAACGCGGCGCGTTCCCAGCGATCAAGCCCATCGACGAAATCCTGGTAACCCTTGCGATCCTTGGGGGTGACAGTGAATTCGTCGTTCTTGTCGTAGAAGTCGGTCACGCCCGGGTTTTCGAGCACCCAGATCGGCAGGCCTTGTTGCTTGTTCAGACCAATGCCAACCGGCGTCGGCTCCTCCGCGCGTTCCTGACGGCGGCGCGGCAGATCAATGTCGGGATTCTTCGAATCCATCTTGAGCCGGTAGATCGAATCAAGGCTGATATCGACGTGATCGGTGGTGTAGAACCAGCCGCGCCAGAACCAATCGAGATCGGTGCCCGAGGCTTCCTCGATGGTGCGGAAGAAATCCGCCGGGGTCGGACGCTTGAACTTCCAGCGGCGGGCATATTCCTTGAGCGCAAAGTCGAAACGCTCGCGCCCGATGATGGTATCACGCAGCAAGTGATAGGCCGCCGACGGCTTGCCATAGGCGTTCGAGCCGAGATCGGTGATCGAATCCGATTGGGTCATGATCGGCTGCTGGTTGTTCGAAACCATGTAGGGCACCAGATCGCGCGGCAGGCTGCGGGTCCACGGCATGTTCGGGTCCCACTCGTAACCCGCAACCGAATCGAGGAAGGAGTTCAGCCCCTCGTCCATCCAGGTCCACTGGCGTTCATCCGAGTTCACCGTCATCGGGAAATAGATGTGCCCGATTTCGTGGATCACCACGCCGACGAGGAACATCTTCTCGGCCAGCGAATAGGTGCGCGTCCCGTCTTTGTTGAGCGTGGTGCGCGGGCCGTTGAAGGTGATCATCGGATATTCCATCCCGCCGACCGGCCCGTTGACCGACTGCGCGGTGGGATAGGGATAGTCAAAGCTGAAACGCGAATAGACCTTGAGCGTATGCACCACGGCGGCGGTCGAATACTTCTTCCACAGATCGCCACCTTCCTTGGGCCAGAAGCTCATGGCGAGCACGGTTTCGTTCTCCGCACCGGGCTACTTCACGCCTTGCGCGTCCCACATGAACTTGCGGCTCGAGGCCCAGGCGAAATCGCGCACGTTGGTGGCGGCGAACTTCCAGGTCTTCTTGCCGCGGGGATTGCCGGCCTCGGCGGCGGCGGCTTCCTGCGGGGTGACGACGAAGACCGGCGCCGAGGCGTTCTTCGCGGTCTCGAGCCGCTGGCGCTGGGCGGCGGTGAGCACGGCTTCCGGGTTCTGGAGCGTGCCGGTGGAAGCGACGATGTGGTCGTCGGGCACCGTCATCTCGACCTCGTAGTCGCCGAATTCGAGCGTGAACTCGCCGCGACCGAGGAACTCCTTGTTGTGCCAGCCTTCGTAGTCCGAATAGACCACCATGCGCGGGAACCACTGCGCCATCAGGAAGATGTCGTTCCCGCCCTTGCGCGGATCATCAGGGAAATGCTCGTAGCCCGAGCGCGCGACCACGGCGTCTTCCTCGACGATGTTGAAGGCCCACGCGATCGCGAATTCGACAGTTTCGCCCGGTGCCAGCGGCTGGGGCAGATCAATGCGCATCAGCGTGCCGACAATCGTGTGGGGCAGCTTTTCGCCCGTCAGCGTGGTAACCGCGGTGATATCATAGCCATAATCATTATCGGCCATGGATTGCTGGCGGCGCAGTTCATCCATCGAAAGCTTGGTCGGCTCGGCGCCTGCACCCAGCGTGACCTTCGGCCCGCGCCGACCGGGGCCACCAAAGGCATCGGTCAACTCGGCCATCGAATCGCGGCGGAAAATGTTCTGATCAAGCTGCATCCACAGCCACGGCAGGCTGTCGGGTGAATTGTTGGTGTAGCGCACCGTGCCGCGCGCGGTCAGGCGGCGCTTGGCCTCGTCGAGCTCGGCGGTGATCTTGTAATCGACCTTCTGCTGCCAGTATTCATGCCCCGGCGCGCCGCTCGCATTGCGATAGGTGTTGGGATCGGGCAGCACTTCATCAAGCTGGCGGAACTTGTCCTCGAAACTGCCCTTGGTCTGCTGGATGCCCTGCGCCAGAGTCGGGCTTGCCATCAAAAGGGCGACAAGAAACAGCACAAGTCTCAAGGCAGGTCTCCGCAAGTCAGCACACCGTGGGGCGCAGCGCACCCGTCAAGCCCCTTGGGGCCGATCAATTCCATAGTCAATTCATCACAGTGCGGACAGGCCCGGTGCGGGTCCGGACGACAGGCTTGACCCGATTGCCTACCTCGCAGATAGACAATCTGCGATGCTGTCCCAGAAGACCCGCTACGCGATCCGCGCGATGCAGCACCTCGCCGATCATTACGGCGATGGGCCAGTGCAGCTTGCCGCGATAGCGGAGCAGCAGAACATTCCCGCCAAGTTCCTGACCGTGATCCTTTCGGAGCTGACACGCTTTGGCCTTGTCGCCTCGCAGCGGGGCCGCGACGGGGGCTATTGGCTGGCCATCCCGCCGGTGGATATCACCTACGGCGATCTGATCCGCCATATGCGCGGCAGCCTCGCGCTGGTGCCCTGCGCAAGCCGCTATGCGCACGAAAAATGTAAGAATTGCCTTGAAGAAGGCGAATGCCGCACCCGCGCGCTGCTGCTCGATGTGCGTGATCGCACGGCGCAGATTCTGGATGCAATCCGCCTTTCCGATCCGATCACCCCGGTGCCGCCCTTCACCGACGACGAAGCCTGACGGCGCGCACGCTTCACATCGACGCACAAATCCCACCTTTCACCGGGGTACAGAATTTCTGTTAGGCGCAGCCCATTGTCAATCAATTCGCTTGAGTTTAATTCCTGCGTTGCGGACTGATTCCGCGCAACGAAAGGCCCATCCATGGACCGTGACACGACAGGCTCTGCCAAAGGCGGGGTTTTGCCCGAAACACTCGCGCTGGTAAGCGAGGCGCTCTCCCGCCTGCGCTACGGCGCGATCCAGCTGACCGTGCATGACGGGAAGGTCATGCAGATCGATGTGACCGAGAGGAAACGGCTGACCGATTGATCGGCCCGTGACCCTTTCAACCACCAACTCAACAGGGACCAGCAGACCGGACCACCGGATGCATGCCCGCTTGCAAAGGCGAGACCATGTATTCGAACACATTCCGCAGCACCCTGCTGCTTGGCGCAGGACTGACCGCGCTATTGACCGCCCCCGCCTCAGCGCAGGACGAAACCACGTCCGAAACCCTCACCCCTGCCACCACGCCCCGACCGGAGCAGGCCAGCAATGACATCATCGTCACCGCCCGTCGCCGCTCCGAAAGCGCACAGGACATTCCGCTCGCCGTGTCGGTGATCGATGCCCGCCAGCTCGATGAGACCGGAGCGTTCAACGTCAACCGGCTCCAGCAGCTTGCGCCGACGCTGCAATTCTATTCCTCCAACCCGCGCAACACGGCGGTGAATATCCGCGGGCTCGGCGTGCCCTTCGGCCTTACCAGTGACGGGTTCGAACAGGGCGTCGGCATCTATGTCGATGATGTCTATTATTCGCGCGTCGCCTCGGCGACCTTCGACTTCCTCGATGTCGCCCAGATCGAAGTGCTGCGCGGGCCGCAAGGCACGCTCTACGGCAAGAACACCACCGCCGGCGCGATCAATATCACCACCAACCAGCCGAGTTTTGATTTTGAGGGCAAGGCCGAAATCAGCCTCGGCAATTTCGCATTCCGGCAAGCGCGGCTCGCAATCTCCGGCCCGCTGACCGAACGCGTTGCGGCGCGCGTCGCCTTCTCCGGGACAAGCCGGGCGGGCACGATCCGCAATGTCACCACGGGGGAGGATATCCAGAGCCTCGACAATCTCGGGCTGCGTGCGCAAGTCTTGTGGGAGGCGGCGGACAATCTCAAGATCACCTTCGTCGGCGACTATAACAAGCAGGATGCCAATTGCTGCGGTTCGGTGTTTGTCCGCACCGGAGCGACCCAGCGACCGCTCAACCGCCAGTTTGCCGCACTTGCGGCCGCGCAGAACTATGCCCCGCCCAGCACCAATCCCTTTGACCGCCTGAGCGATCTTGATTCCCGGCTCAACGCCGGGAACATCATCGCCGGAGCATCGCTGCGCGCGGTGTGGGATATCGGCCCCGGAACCTTCACCTCGGTCACGGCGTGGCGGTATTGGGACTGGAAGCCCGAGAATGATCGCGATTTCACCGGGCTTTCGATCGTGGCGCTGTCGCAGAACCCGTCGCAGCAGGATCAGTACACGCAGGAATTCCGCTATGCCTACAGCGGCACAGCGATCGACTTCGTGATCGGTGCCTTTGCCTTCGATCAGCGGATCGACACGCAAGG
>Ga0308017_1000436_pt1 | contig 12805 bp, 11 predicted proteins | sample Neamet280_FD_203145 | JGI IMG/M metagenome (GOLD analysis project Ga0308017, IMG submission 203145) | Marine microbial communities from water near the shore, Antarctic Ocean - #280 | ecosystem: Environmental > Aquatic > Marine > Unclassified | place: Southern Ocean | collected 2014-10-01
CACCGCTGCGTGTGGTGGTGCCGTGGAAGTACGGCTTCAAGAGCGGCAAGTCGATCGTGCGCGTGCGATTCGTGGAGAGACAGCCGGCAACCGCCTGGACGGTGGCCGCGCCACACGAGTATGGCTTTTACGCCAACGTCAACCCGGATGTGCCGCACCCGCGCTGGAGCCAGGCCAGCGAGCGGCGCCTCGGGCAGGGCGGGCTGTTCGCGCCGCGTGTCAAGACCCAGTTGTTCAACGGCTATGCCGAGCAGGTTGGCCAGCTCTATGCGGGCATGGACCTGCGGCGCTTTTATTGACGTGGATCGCTGGCTGCGCGCGGCCAAGCCCTGGGTGCTGCTGGCACTGTCCGCACCGGCGCTGTGGCTGTGGGGGATGGCGCTGGCCGACCGGCTGGGTGCAAACCCGGCCGAGGCGCTGATTCGTGGTCTGGGCGATTGGACGCTGCGGCTGCTGTGCCTGACACTGGCCATTACCCCGCTGCGGCGCTGGACCGGCTGGGCGGCGCTCGCCGGATGGCGGCGCGGGCTGGGACTGTGGACGTTTGCTTATGCGCTGCTGCACCTGCTGGCCTATGCATGGCTGGATCAGGGTTGGGATGGGCACGCCGTGTTGCGCGACGTGGCCGAGCGGCCGTTCATCCTCGTCGGCGTGCTGGCGGTGCTGCTGTTATTCCCGTTGGCCGCGACGTCGTTCGATGTCGCCATCCGTTGGCTGGGCGCGCGGCGCTGGCGGGCCTTGCACCGGGCGGTGTACGCGGTGGCGGGGCTGGCGATCCTGCACTTTTTCTGGATGCGCAGCGGCAAGACGCTCTACGGCGAGGTTATCGCCTACGCGGCCGTGCTGGCAGTGCTGCTGGGCTGGCGGGTGTGGGACGCCGTCAGTCGAGCGCGAGGCCGCGCTCCTGCCGCCACAGGTCGTTGATCGACTCGCGCGCGCGGATCAACTGGGCGCGATCGCCGCTGACCAACACCTCGGCCGCTTTGCCGCGCGAGTTGTAGTGGCTGGCCATGCTCATGCAATACGCGCCGGCGGACCCGACGGCGAGCCAGTCGCCGGCCTGCACGGCCAATGCGCGCTCGCGGCCCAGCCAGTCGCCGCTTTCACACACGGGGCCCACCACGTCCCATACCTGGAGCGGCTCGGTGCGGGGGCGTACCGGCGCGATGGCGTGGTAGGCGTCGTACATGGCAGGGCGCGGCAGATCGTTCATGGCCGCGTCCACGATCAGAAAGTTTTTGACCGGGCCGGGTTTGGTGTAGAGCACCTCGGTGATGCAGATGCCGGCATTGCCCACGAGGGAGCGACCGGGTTCCAGCAGCAGCCGCCGCTGCCCATGCCCGCGCGCGTCCAGGCGCGCCAGCAGCGCTTGCCACAGCGCGTCGGCCGCAGGGGGGTGCTCGCCGTGGTATTCAATGCCCAGCCCGCCGCCCAGGTCCAGGTGGTGCAGCGGGATGCCCTCGGCTTCGATCGCCTCCACCAGGTCGAGCACGCGCTCCAGCGCGTCCAGGTAGGGCCCCGTGCTGGTGATCTGCGAGCCGATGTGACAGTCGATGCCGACCACCCGCAGCCCGGGCAGGCTGGCCGCGTGGCGGTAGGCGTCGAGCGCCTCGTCGTGCGCAATGCCGAACTTGTTGTCTTTCAGACCCGTGGAAATGTAGGGGTGCGTTTGCGCGTCGACGTCGGGGTTGACGCGCACGCTCACCGGTGCGCGCGCGCCCAGCTCGCGCGCCACCGCATCCAGCACGTCCAGCTCGGCGCGGCTTTCGACGTTGAAGCAGCCGATGCCTACCTGCAGCGCGCGGCGCATCTCGGCTCGCGTTTTGCCCACGCCGGAAAAAACGATGCGCTCGGGCGCCGCCCCGGCACGCAAGGCGCGCTCGAGCTCGCCGCCCGAGACGATGTCGAAGCCGCACCCTGCACGGGCGAAGACCTCCAGGATGGCCAGATTCGAATTGGCTTTCATCGCGTAGCACACCAGCGCGTCGCGGCCCGCCAGGCCGCGCTGGTAGGCGCTCAACGCGCCCAGCATGGCCGCGCGCGAGTACACGAACAGAGGGGTGCCGTGTTCGCGTGCCAAGTCGGCGACGCGCACGCCTTCGGCCCAGAGCTCGTCGTCGCGATAAGCAAAGAAGGGAGCGCCGGGCAGATACGGCGTCAGGGGTGTGTCAGCGCGGGACATGCGATGGGGAATGGGAAGGGGAGGAAGGGGAAGAAGCGGCCGCGGTCGGCAGCGTCAGCGGCCCCTTTTGTCCGCAGCCCACCAGGGCCAAGGCCAACACGGCACCCCAAGCGGCGGAGCGCCATCCTACAATGCGCCGTCTCGTTTGCATCTGGACGATTGTAGTGATGACCGACCTCGAATACCTGGACCGCGCCGAAGCCGTGCTGAAGGCGGTGGAGTTGAGCTGTGACCGCATCAACGAGACGACCGACGCCGACATCGACAACCAGCGCGTCGGCGGCATGGTGACGCTCACGTTTCGCAACGGCAGCCAGATCGTGATCAACCTGCAAAAGCCGCTGCACGAGATCTGGATGGCGGCACGCTCGGGCGGCTACCACTACCGCTTCGACGGCCAGCGCTGGATGGATACCAAGGGCGCGGGCGAATTTTTCGAGCATTTGTCACGTGAGGCTTCGGCGCAGTCTGGCATGACATTGACATTCGCCCCTTGACGAGGCAAGAAGCCGCCACAGCGCGTACCCGGCCCCTCATGGCCGGAACAGGTCCAGGATGCTGCGTTTCTCGCGTGCCTCGGGGTCCGCATCGGGGGGGACGTCCCCTGCAGGCGTGGTCGCCGCATCCTCGAAGCCCAGCCGCCGCACATAGCTGCCATCCGCATATTCTTCATACACCCAGTCGCCCCCGGAGAAGCTCACGCCCGGCGGGGGCATAAGCTCTTGCACGGGCGTATTGCGTAGCGCCTGGCCCATGAAATCGATCCAGATCGGCAGCGCCAAGGCGCCACCCGTGGCGCGCCGCCCTAGGTTGCGTGGCGTGTCATAGCCCAGCCACGCGGCGGCGGATAGGGTGGGGTGATAGCCCACGAACCACGCATCTTGGGCGTCGTTGGTGGTGCCGGTCTTGCCGTAGAGGTCGGGTCGCTTGAGCGTGGCCTGCGCGCGCGCCGCGGTGCCCGAGCGCGTGACTTCGTTGAGCAACTGGCTCATGAGGAAGGCGTTGCGCTCGGGCAGGGTGCGGTTGTCCTCGGACGGCGCCTGCGCGGGGACGTCGAGCAGCACGCGGCCTTTGTGGTCACTGATGCGGGTGATGAGCACCGGCGGCAAGTAGTGCCCGCCGTTGGCAAAGACGCCGTAGCCTGCGGCCATCTCCAGCGGTGTGACGGCGCCAGCGCCCAGCGCCATCGTCAAATAGGGCGGATGTTTGGCCGGGTCGAGTCCAAAGCGCGTGATCCACTGCTGAGCCGACTGCGTGCCCACGGCCCGCAGCACCTGGATCGAGACCATGTTCTTGGATTTGGCCAGCGCCGTGCGCACCGTCATCGGTCCCTCGTACTGGCCGTCGTAGTTTTTGGGCTCCCAGGGTTTGCCCCCTGTCACACTGGCCGGAAAGAACAGCGGTGCGTCATTGACCACTGTCTGGGGCATGATGCCCTTTTCCAGCGCCGCGGAGTAGATGAAGGGCTTGAAGCTCGATCCCGGCTGGCGCTGCGATTGCGTGACGCGGTTGAACTTGTTGCGCTCGAAGTCGAAACCGCCGATGAGCGCGCGGATGCCGCCATCGCGCGGGTCGACGGCGACGAACGCCGCTTCGACCTCGGGCGTCTGGGTCAGATACCAGCCCTGCGACACCTTGACGATGCGCACCACGGCACCGGGACGCAGGCGCAGGTGGGGCGGGGCACTGGGGTCGAGTCCGGAGCGCACGGGCTCCAGCCCGGCGCCGGTGATCTCGATCGGCGCGTCGTCGCCGCGCACCACGACCACCCGGCGCGGGTCGGCCGACAGCACGACGGCGGTCAGCAGCGGCGGGTTGTCCGGCACGGCCGCCAGTGCTTCGTCGATGGCGGCCTCGCGCCGTGCCGGGTCGGTGGGTAGGTCGATGAACCGCTCTGGGCCCCGATAGTGCTGCTTGCGCTCGAAGTCGAGCACCCCTTGGCGCACCGCACGCCACGCGGCGCGCTGCAACGCCGCGTCGATGGTGGTGTGGACCTGCAGGCCCGCGGTGTAGGCGTCTTCGCCGTAGCGCGCGACGATCGCTTGGCGTACCATCTCGGCAATATAGTCGGCGTGCACGTCCTGTTCCGCGTCGTAGCGGCGCAGGCGCAGCGGCTCCTCGCGTGCAGCCTGGGCCTCGGCCTCGGTGATGAAGCCGTTTTCCAGCATGCGATCGATGATGTAGAGCTGGCGGGCGCGCGCGCGCTTGGGGTTGCTGATGGGGTTGTAGGCAGAGGGGGCCTTTGGTAGGCCGGCGAGCATGGCGGCCTCGGCAATGCTGAGTTCCTGCAGGGACTTGCCGAAATACGTGCGTGCTGCCGCCGCAAAGCCATAGGAGCGGTGCCCGAGAAAAATCTGGTTCATGTAAATCTCGAGAATCTGCTCCTTGGTCAGCAGGTGCTCGAGCTTGAACGTGAGCAAAATCTCGTAGATCTTGCGCAGGTAGCTTTTTTCGCTGGAGAGATAGACGTTGCGCGCCACCTGCATGGTGATGGTGGACGCGCCCTGGCTCTTGGCTTCGCTCAAGTTGGCCAGCGCTGCCCGCAGCAGGCCCCGGTAGTCGATGCCGCTGTGTTCGAAGAAGCGGGCGTCCTCGATGGCCAGCACTGCGTTGATCATGACGGGGGGGATGTCCTCGAACGGCACGAGATTGCGCCGTTCCTCGCCGAACTCGCCCAACAGCGAGCCGTCGCGCGCATAGACCCGCAGAGGCAGCTTGGGGCGGTAGTCTGCCAGTTCGCTGACGTCGGGTAGATTGGGGTACGCCATCGCCAACCCGAGCGCGACCAACATCAGTCCCGCCAACGCAAGCCCTCCCAGCGCACCGAGAACGCCCAGCAACACACGCAGCCAGGCGGGTCGGGCAGGCTTGGGAGCCGAGGGGGGAGAGCCAGAATCAGACATGGAAGGCAGGGTAGGCTCTGTATTATAGGAACCCACGCGCGGACGGCTCACCCAGCGGAACTGTCGGTTGCCGGCAACAGCGGAGAGATAGTCGCATGCCGAATGAGATGTTTCTGGCTGACTGCAGCCACTGCTGCTAGGATACCTTGGGTAGATACTGTGCCAGTAGCGGGCCGTGTGGCCCATGGGGGTGGGATTTGATTGCACTCGGATCATGGTGGAGCCGCGAGCCTGCGCCGCTGCTCGGCATCGACATCAGCGCGACGACGCTCAAGCTGGTCGAGTTGGGCCGCCGGCGCGATGGGGGCTATGCGCTGCTGCACTGTGCGATCGAACCCTTGGAAAAAGGCTGGATCGTCGAGGGCAACATCGAGAAATTCGATGAAGTGGCCGAGGCCATGCGGCGCCTCGTGCGCAAGGCGGGCACCAAGACGCGCGACGTGGCGCTGGCGCTGCCCGGCTCGGCGGTCATCACCCGCAAGGTGCATCTGCCCGCCGGTCTGCCCGAGGATGTGCTGCAAATCCAGGTCGAGGCCGAGGCCGCGCAGTTGATCCCTTTCCCTCTGTCGGAGGTGGCGCTCGATTTTTGCGTCATCGGGCCGTCTGCCAATGCGCAGGGATACGACGAAGTTTTGGTGGCGGCTGCACGCAAGGAAAAGGTGGCGGATCGCCAAGGGGTAGCCGAGGCCGCCGGCCTGCACCCCGTGATCATGGATGTCGAGCCCTACGCCTCGCGCCTGGCCGCGCGCCGGGCGATCGAGCGGCTGCCCAATGGCGGCAAGAACCTGCTCGTCGCCCTGTTCGAGATCGGCTCGCAGTCGACGGCGCTGCAGGTGATTCGCAACGATGAAATGATTTACGAGCGCGACCAGCCCGTCGGCGGGGCGGCGCTGACGCAGCTCATCGCGCGCCAGTATGGTCTGTCGATCGAAGAGGCCGAGCAAAAGAAAAAGCTCGGGTCGGGCCTGCCGGCCGACTATCCCCAGCTCGTGCTGCAGCCTTTTTTGGACATGCTGGGGCAGGAGTTGGGCCGGGCACTGCAGTTTTTCTTCACCAGCACGCCGTACAACCGGATCGACCACGTGCTGTTGTCCGGCGGGTCGGCCAGCCTGCCCGGTATCGCCGAAGCGGTCATGGCCCAGACGGGGTTTGTGGCGCGCGTGCTCGATCCTTTCGAAGGCATGACCTTGCCGCCCAGCGTGCCGGCGGCCCGCCTGGCTGTGGAGGCGACGTCGTACCTGGTGGCCACCGGACTGGCGCTGCGGAGGTTCGTGTCATGATCGCCATCAATTTGCTGCCCCACCGCGAGTGGGCGCGCAAGAAGCGGCGCGAGGCGTTTTACCTCCAGCTCGGCTTGGCCGTGGTTGGCGCCATCGGCATCGCGGCCGTGGTGTATGGGGTGTACGAGGCCCGCATCGCGATGCAGGAGGGGCGCAACCGCCAACTGCAAGCCGCCATTGCCCAGCTCGACGAGCAAATCAAGGAAATCGCCACCCTGCAGACCGAGCTCGACGCGCTCAAGGCTCGCCAGGATGCCGTGCAAAGCCTGCAGGCCGACCGTAACATGCCCGTGCACCTGCTCAACGAAGTGGTGCGACAGCTCCCCGATGGTGTCGTCGTGCGCTCCCTCAAGCAAGACGGCGACGCCATCACCCTCGGCGGCGTGGCCCAATCGCAAGAGCGCGTTTCGGAGCTGTTGCGCAACCTGTCGGGGCGCAGCCCGTGGCTGCATCAGCCGCAGCTCATCGAGATCACGGCGGGCACCATGAACTTCAATCCGGGTGGGCAGCGCCGCGTGTTCAACTTTTCGCTGCGTGTGCAGCAGCGCAAAGGCGAGGCTGGCGGTGCGGCGGGTTTCGCCCCAGCCGGTCAGGGCGCAGCGGTCTGATTCCCAGCGGGCGACTCCATGGCTTCCAAACGCACTTCCCCTTCTGTCGACTGGTCTGCCCTGCAGCAGCGTCTGCAGGCGCAGTTCAGCGGGCTCGACCCCAACGACCCGTCGCGTTGGCCGCCCCTGCCGCGGGCACTCCTGCTGCTGGCCGTGACGGGTTTTGTGCTGGCGGGGCTGTGGTATGCCTGGCTGTCCGAGCGCAGCGACGCGCTGCAGGCCGCCCAGCAGCGCGAGGGTGAGTTGCGCGCGCGGTACACCCAGAAGGTGGCCAAGGCGGTGGCGCTCGATGCGCTCAAAGCCCAGCTCGAACAGGTGCGGCAGTACGTGGTCCAGCTCGAGAAGCAGTTACCCAACCGCGCCGAGATGGACGCGCTGCTGTCCGACATCAACCAAGCGGGTGTCGGTCGCGGCTTGCAGTTCGAGCTGTTTCGTCCTGGGCAAGAGGTGGTGCGTGACTACTATGCCGAGCTGCCCATCACGGTGCGCGTCAGCGGCTCCTACCACGACATCGGGATGTTCGTCTCCGACGTCGCGCACCTGTCGCGCATCGTCACGTTGGGCAATCTGGCGCTCAACCCCGCCCCCAACCGCAACGACTTGCTGGTGATGGAGACGACGGTGCGCACCTACCGCTATCTGGACCCGGATGAGGTGTTGGCGCAGAAAGCGGCCACCAAGGCGGCGCAGGGAGGCAAGAAATGACGGGTCGTCCGCTTTCCTGGTCGGTCCTGGCGCTGGCTGTGCCGCTGGCGGCCTCGGGCCTGTTGTCCGGGTGCGCCGATAGCGAGCGTGACGACCTGAGCCAGTGGATGGCGCAGCAGCGCGCGTCGGCGCAACCCAAGGTACCCGCCGTCCAGCCGCCCGGTGGTTTTACGCCCCAGGCGTATCTGGGCAGTGAGGCCGTATCGCCCTTTAGCGAAGAGCGCTTGACGCGGGTGCTGCGCAGTGACACATCGGCCGCCGCATCACGTCTGATCGAGGCCGAAATGCGGCGCCCGCGCGAGCCGCTGGAGGCGTTCCCGCTCGATGCGATGGCCATGGTCGGCCTGCTCGACAAAGGTGGCCGACGGGTGGCGTTGGTGCGGGTCAATGGCCTGCTGTATCAGGTCAGCGTGGGCACCCGTCTGGGGCAAAACTTCGGGCGGGTGACCGCCATTACCGAGAATCAAATCGCGTTGCGCGAGATCGTGCAAGACGCCACTGGCGAGTGGATCGAGCGCACGGCGACCCTGCAGTTACAAGAAGGAACCGGTCCATGACCTCGAGCCTCACAACCCGACACAACGCCCCCGGGCGATCGAGCGTGACGCGGGGGCTGCGCCGATGGGCGCCCTTCTTCGCCGTGGCCGCTGCCGCGCTGCAGATGGGGTGGGCGCATGCGCAGGGCGCCATTCGGTCGGTCAGCGCCAACCTCTCCGGTGGACTCGAGGTCGTTCGGATCGAAACCGCAGAACCGCTCAAGGAGCTGCCCGCCGCGTTCACCATCCAGACGCCGGCACGTATCGTGCTCGACTTCCCCGGCGCCGTCAATGCCACGGGTCGCAGCACCATCGAGGTCAACCAGGGTAACCTGCGTTCGGTCAACCTGGTCGAGGCAAGCGGGCGCACGCGGCTGGTGCTCAACCTCAACCGCGCCGTTCCATACGACACCGAGTTGCAGGGCAACGTGCTGGGCATCCGGTTGCAAAACCCGCCGGCGGTGGCTGGCACGGCGCCGTCGGCAGTCGGCGGCACCACCTTCGACGCGGGCAGTAGCGCCACCGGCATGGCCGCCCTCAACGATATCGACTTCCGGCGCGGCGACGAGAGCACCGGGCGTGTGATCGTCGAGCTGGGCAACCCGCAGACCGGCGTCGACGTGCGCCAACAGGGGCGCAACCTGGTGGTGGAGTTTTTGCGCACCACGCTGCCCGAAGGGCTGCGCCGACGGCTGGACGTGGCGGACTTCGGCACGCCGGTACGCATGATCACCGCCACCCAAGTCGGTGACCGTGTGCGCCTGTTGGTCGAGCCCGCCGGTGACTGGGAGCACAGCGCGTACCAGAGCGACAACCGGTTCGTGCTCGAGGTGCGGCCGGTCAAGGCCGATGCGAACAAGCTCGTCCAGGGGCCCAAATACAGCGGTGAGAAGTTGTCGCTGAATTTCCAGAATATCGACGTGCGCGCACTGCTGCAAGTGATCGCGGACTTCACCAACTTCAACATCATCACGACCGACACCGTGCAGGGCAACCTCACGCTGCGCCTGAAAGACGTGCCGTGGGACCAAGCGCTGGACATCATTCTCGAGTCCAAAGCGCTGGGCATGACGCGCACGGGCAACGTCATTCGCGTCGCGCCCAAAAAGGAACTTGACGCCGAGGCCGTGGCGCAGCGCGAGGTCAACAAGAAACTCGAAGAGCTCGAACCCTTGCGCACCGAGGTATTCCGCCTCAATTTCGCGAAGGCGGAGGAGGTGGCCAACACTCTCAAGGACGCCACCGCCAGCGGTAGTGGTGACAACCGTGCCACCAACCGCATCCTGTCGACCCGCGGGTCGGCGATCGCGGACGTGCGTACCAACCAGGTTTTCGTGACCGACGTCGCCGGCCGCCTGGAGGCGGTGCGTGACTACATTCGCCGCGTGGACAGCCCCAAGCGGCAGGTGATGATTCAGGCGCGTATCGTCGAGGCGACGGAAGGGTTTGGCAAGTCACTGGGGGTCCGCCTCGGTGTTGGCGGGCAGCGTCTGGTTCTGGGATCTGTCGATGGCAGTCGCATCAATGCGAATGTGGGTGGGAGCTACAACCAAATCGGTGCATCGCCAAGCTCGCAAACCTTGTCCGGTAATCCGCCAGCGGCGATGGTCAACCTGCCTGCGCCCAACGCTTTGGCGACGGGTGCGGCAGTTCCAACGTTTGCAGCCTCCATCTTCAGCCCCAATGCCACTCGATTCCTAACGTTGGAGTTGTCGGCGCTCGAGTCGGATTCTCGTGGTCGGATCATCTCCAGCCCTCGGTTGGTGACGGGTGACTTGAGTAAGTCCAAGATCAAACAGGGCGATCAACTCAAGCTCATCCTGCCTGGCGGCAACAACGCTGCGCCACGTGTAGAGACGGTCGATGCGAATTTGCAGCTCGACGTTGAGCCCCAGATCACTCCTAGTGGGAAAGTTTTGCTGAAACTCAATATCACAAAAAATCGTGTGCAAAGTTTGAGTGCGGCTGGGGCGAGTCTCGCAGTCAAAGAAATCAACACGGAGGTGATGGTCGACAATGGTGGTACCGTCATGATTGGTGGGATTTTTGAACAGGAAGAGTCCAATGATGTGGATAAGGTTCCTGTCCTCGGCGATCTCCCCGGAATTGGTAATCTTTTCAAGGTGCGGGCCAACAAGGTGGAGAAAAAAGAGACGCTGATCTTCATTACTCCGGTCATTTTGGAAGGCCAGGATACCGCGCAGTGATTCGATTGGTTTTGATTGGCCTGCCCGGCGCCGGCAAGACCACCGTCGGCCGCCAGCTCGCGCGGCGGCTGCAGGTGCCGTTTCTCGATTCCGACCAGGTGATCGAGGAGCGCATCGGCTGCAGCATTCGCGAATTTTTTGAGCGCGAGGGCGAGCAGGCCTTTCGCGACTTGGAGGAGGCGGTGATCGACGAGCTCACGCAGGGCGGGCCGTGCGTGCTGTCCACCGGTGGGGGGGCAGTGTTGCGGCCCGCGAACCGGCAGCGGCTGCGCGAGCGGGGGCGGGTGTTTTATCTGTGTTCGACCCCTGATGCCTTGATGCGCCGCCTGCGCCACGACCGCACACGCCCGCTGCTGCAGGTGGCCGATCCGGCGCAGCGGTTGCGCGAGCTGTATGCGGCGCGCGACCCGCTGTATCGCGAGACGGCGCATTACGTGATCGAGACGGGCCGCCCGTCGGTCGCCACGCTGGTCAACACGATTTTGATGCAGCTGGAGTTGGGCGCCGATGCGGCTGTGCCGGGTTCGGCCGCCGGTGCGGCCCGCTAAACTCGGGGGTATGGTCGCCTCCCGTTCTTCCGTCGATCCGGCGCCGCCGGCCACCCTGTTGCACACCGTCACCATCGATCTGGGCGAGCGCAGCTACCCGATCTTCATTGGGCACGGCCTGCTCGATGATCCGCAGACCTGGGCCGGACTGCCGCGGGCCTCGACCGCGGTCGTGGTCAGCAACGAGATCGTCGCGCCGCTGTACGCGGCGCGGCTGCGCGCGGCGCTCGCGCCGCATTACGCCCGCGTGTTGGAGGTCGTGCTGCCCGATGGCGAGGCGACCAAGGATTGGGCGACGCTGAACCGGATTTTCGATGCGCTGCTCGCGCACGGGTGCGATCGCAAAACCGTGCTGTTGGCGTTGGGCGGTGGCGTCGTCGGCGACATGACCGGGTTTGCCGCCGCCTGCTACATGCGCGGGGTGCCGTTCGTGCAGGTGCCCACGACGCTGCTGGCGCAGGTGGATTCGTCGGTGGGCGGCAAGACCGCGATCAACCACCCGTTGGGCAAAAACATGATCGGCGCCTTTTATCAGCCGGTCAGGGTGGTGTGCGACCTGGCGACGTTGGCGACGCTGCCCGAGCGCGAGTACTGCGCCGGCCTGGCGGAGGTGATCAAATACGGGCCGATCCACGACACCGTGTTTTTGGACTGGATCGAGGCCCACATCGAGGCGTTGCGCTCGCGCGAGCCGGCGATCGTGGCCCACGCGGTGCGCCGCAGTTGCGAGATCAAGGCGGCCGTGGTCGGACAGGACGAGCGCGAGTCGGGCCTGCGAGCGATCCTCAATTTTGGGCATACCTTCGGTCACGCGATCGAGGCCGGACTGGGCTATGGCCAGTGGTTGCACGGCGAGGCGGTGGGCTGCGGCATGGTGATGGCCGCCGTGCTGTCGCAGCAGCTGGGCTTGGTGTCGCCAGCGTATGTCGAGCGGCTGACGCGCCTCGTCGCGGCGGCGGGGCTGCCCACACGCGCGCCGGTGCTGGCGCCCGACAACGCGGCGCGCTACCTGTCGCTGATGCGCGTGGACAAAAAGGCCGAGGCGGGCGAGATCCGCTTCGTGGTCGTGGACGAGCACGGCCAGGCGTTCGTGCGTGCGGTGCCCGACGCGGTGGTGGCCGAAGTGATCGAGGCCTGCGCGGCGGGTGGAGGCGACACCGATGCTGGCACCCTACGCGTGTGATCCGGCACGCAGTCGCGGCCGCCGTCATCCCGAGCCGGCGGCGCCGACGCGCAACGATTTTCAGCGCGACCGGGACCGCGTCATTCACTCGACCGCGTTTCGGCGCCTGGTGTACAAAACCCAGGTCTTCCTCAACCACGAGGGCGACCTGTTTCGCACGCGGCTGACCCATTCGCTGGAGGTGGCGCAGCTAGGGCGCAGCATCGCTCGGCCGCTGGGGCTGCACGAGGATTTGGTGGAGGCGATCGCGCTCGCGCACGACCTGGGTCACACCCCGTTTGGGCACGCGGGGCAAGACGCGCTCAACGCCTGCCTGCACGAGGACACGGGCCCAGCGGCGCTGGAGCCACCCGGCGAGGACGAGCCGCATGGCGGCTTCGAGCACAACCTGCAGAGCCTGCGCGTGGTGGATGCGCTGGAGGAGCGCTACCCGGACTTCGACGGTCTGAACCTGTGCTTAGAGACACGCGAGGGCATCCTGAAGCACTGCTCGCGCGCCAACGCCCAGTGGCTGGAGGCGCGCGAGCCTGGCGGCGTAGGGGCCCGCTTTCTGCGCGGGCAATCGCCGTCGCTGGAGGCACAGTTGGCCAACGTGTCCGACGAGATTGCCTACAACGCGCACGACATCGACGACGGCGTGCGCAGCGGGCTGC
>Ga0308017_1000437_pt1 | contig 12793 bp, 8 predicted proteins | sample Neamet280_FD_203145 | JGI IMG/M metagenome (GOLD analysis project Ga0308017, IMG submission 203145) | Marine microbial communities from water near the shore, Antarctic Ocean - #280 | ecosystem: Environmental > Aquatic > Marine > Unclassified | place: Southern Ocean | collected 2014-10-01
CATCTAGCTCAGTATCCGAAAGCGGAGACGGCTGCTCAGCAGTTGTGTCTAACGCTCCAGGAAAATTACTGGGTGACGGAATAGCCATTCAAATCTCCTATGGAGTCGTATCAAGAGTAAAGACGCCAGACGCATTCCAAACAATCTGGAACGTACCCGACGTAGTGGAAAAGTTCCCACCAAAATCGACGTAAGCAATAAGAGGCTTATTGGCCTCACTCGTATTATAGATCACAGCGGCACGGGCGTCAGTAATCGTAGAACCAGTCCACGTCACATCCCCCGCATCCCACGTAATAGTACCCCCACTGATAGCGAAAGTAATACCCGTCATAACTTCACCGCCAGCGGTGTAACCCGTACCTGAAACTTCGCTGCTCACATCAGTGAACACTGAATCAGTATCAAAGTTAGGGGTATATGCAGCTTTAACAAGCATACACCTGAAACGACCTGCGGTTGTATCATCAAAATCTATTTGGAAATTTGTAACCTGCGTCAAGTTATTCTTGAACGGCAAGGCATAAAGGCCACTAGCCACGGTTAACTCCTCCGGTACCTGTAATTGGCTTAGGTCGGATAGTCACATTGCCTGATCCGGCCATTATCGTTTGCCTCTTTTTTTAGTATTCGTAACTTTTTTCCCAGTTCTCTTAGCTTGCGCCGCAGCGGCTTTCCTACCACTAGGGGTGTAGCTGTAATGTTTATTACCAACTTTAGGCATATCAACCTCCGCTTAACAAGACACTAACAAAGAACAAGGGGGGGGGATGGAAGGGCCAAGGGAAAGGGGGAACCCTGACCCTCCCAAACCTCAGCTACTAGGCGAGGCTAGAAGCAGATTCTACACGCTGTATGCAAGCTTGACGGAAGATGCCGTAGCCAACAAGTTGGTACCAGCCGACAGTCATGAAACGGCGAAGGTTATCAGTTACTGGCCCATAAACGATAGAAGGCATTTCACCGAAACCTGGTGCCCGTGAGAACGCTTTAGCGAGAGCTTGACGCCCTGCGATAACAGTGTCATACACGTTGATACCAGCAGCACCAGCAGCAGCCTGGATGTTAGCGCGAGGGTTCTCAATGAACTCCACACCACCCCATGTGCCGATAGAACCGTTACGGACAGCAGCGCCATCTTGACGGATCTGGTATGCGATAACATCAGTCACGGCTGCGGCGCTACGAAGATCGAAAGCCACATCAGGATGAATCATCCCAACATAGTTACCGTTTTCGAAACCAGGTGCTGAAGCTGTACGAAGTTTCGCAGCAGCAGTACGAGTTTGTGCAGGAGTGATTATGTCAGCAGCAATAATGTTAACGGTACCGGCACGACCAGTAGGCAGAATTTCATTTGTTCCACCTGAAGCGATACCAGCAACAATGGTGTCAATAGAATCGACCATGTTGTAACCGATAATGTTTGCTGCGTCTGCGTCAACGTTCAAGAATGAAGTTCCACGCAGTTTAGCGGTTGTAGTAACAGCGTTACCATACTCAGCCAACGCTACGGTAACTACCGTATCAGTCAACTGGATAGCTGCAACGTCTGTTGCTTGCGCTAACGCTGTAGTAGCGGTAGCCATGTTGTCATAGATGTCAAATGTTACAGACGCACCATTGTGGGTTTGCGCTGTAGATCGAACATCAGCGATCATTTCGTAAAGAGGGTTGGATCGTAATGCGAAGTAAGCGAGTTGCTCAAACGCTCCGGTAGAAGAATCTACCTGTCCGGTACCCGTAAAACCTACGGCCATTATGAAGTCCTTAAAGAGAGAGGGACTCCGCTTTAATGACTAAATCAGGTAGTTGCGTTCCACAAATAACCGTTTGCTTCCATCAATGCTCTTAGTTCCTCTGGGGAACTAGTAGCTTTAATTTTAGCGTCTAGGTCAGGGTTGCTAACCGGATCTCCGCCTTCGCCAGCCAAAGCAATTCGTTGCTCTGCTGCTAGCTCTGCATCTTGCCGAGGATTACTAGGAGAAGCATTACTGCCAAGAAACCCTGCTGCTGTAGCTTCCGCTGCAATAGATTGGGCATCAAGTTCGCCTTCGTATCCTTTAACAAAGTAGCTAACCTTAGCATCATCAGGATCTAGTCCTGCTGATCGGAAAGCATCACGCCTCTTGTAAGAAGCGAGTTCTGTCTCAGCGCTAGTTGCTCGACCTTCGAGTTCCCTACGCCAATTCGGTTTCGATTCGGTTTGGACATCAGCTTCTGATTCGTCAATATCGACGGAGTTACTGTTTGCCATTTGTCGCTCACCTGACCTGTACGCATCGCAGCGGTGGTACTGCAATGGAGGTTTGTTGGTAGCTCTCCCATACGGGGCCAATCAACAGTGTTTACTATACAGATATTTACTGCTAAATGCAAGGGTTACGTTGCTTCACCTAAACTAGTTACGCCTCCGGCTGTAGTCAACGCACCAGAACGACCAGCGAACCCAGTAGTACGCTCTTCGCGACGGCGACGCATCCTAGTAGCAGACTCAACATCTAACCCAAACTCAGCCTCAGCGATAGTAGAAGCAGTCAAAGCTTCTTCCTCACCTAACAACTGATCAGTCAAACCAACACGTTGACCTAATCGCTGCTGAATTTCACGACGTTGAATACTTTCTGCTTGTAAAGCTTCCGCAGTCCCAACAGTTAAATCTTGTCCGATAGTCTGCCGTGAAGCAGCAGCTAACCCAGCCGACTCCATACGACGTCTATCTTCAAAAATAGTTTCTGCTCTAGTCGGATCAAGGTAATACGCAGTAAGATCTCCCTCACTGATGTCGTAAAACTCGTTTAATAAACGTCGTGTTTCTGTGCTTGCACTATCTCGCGCAACTTCAGCTAACGTTACTCGTTCTTGAAATTCTTGAGGGGAAACATCGCCCGAAATTAACTGATCAAAATCTTCAGGAGCATCATGGAAAGTAGAAGGCAGTTTTGCTGCTTGCATTATAGTACGAAAATTTCTTTCTAAATTCAAATAATCTGCTTCGCTAACAGCAGGCAAATTTAGTTCACGGCGTTGCGCCATAGCAGGAAAACGTGCCCTATACTCATCAGTATCTCTAATTTGCATAGCTATAGCTGTACCACTTTCCCCACCCACTAACGCATCGTTCAACGTTGTAGCTAAACTCGCAGGTAAACCGTACAAAGCTAATGTGTCTGCGATAATAGCTTTAGAACCTTTAATGTCGCTTTCAAGCAGAGCAGTTTTATCAAACAGTTTCTTATTTGATTCACTTAAAGTAGTTCTAAGCGTATCTGCGGTAGTTTTAAGCGTATTTGCATTGGCAATGCTAGCATCTAATAGCTTTTGCAATTCTGCTATGTCAGGATTAGTACCATTAAGAGGATCACCAGGGGTACCGATTCCATTAGGGTTCATGCGTGCGTCAAATTTTATTTTTTCATCTTCGTTGTAAGCAGCTAAAGCGGCAGCAGAAATGTCCCCAAAATAGCCATCACTTTGACCTTCCTCTAAATAATCATTTTGGATTAAAAGGTTTTGTATAAATTCAACACTTGAATCAGGAGCACCTGAAACATTTCTGTCAGGGACTCGTATCCTATCGTCTTTAATCATTGTAGGTGTAATTTCTGGTTCTGCCATTATCCTACCGCTCCAAACATTCTAGTAATCTGAGACACAGCATCATAAGCTTCATCCCTAGCCCCATCCGTAAACTCCCACTCAGCCATACCCCGAACACTACGACCAAACTCACTACTAGTCATCGGACGTTGCAAACCATCACCTGAAACCTCACTACCTGCAAGTTTCGTAAACAACCCTGAATCAGCCCCCATAAAATCTACAGGACGACCCAACAACTTTTCTGCCTGATTCTTGTAAGGAGAGAAATACATTCGAGGCGTATAACCCTGATCAATCACACTAGCCAAAGCAGGATTAGCGTTCTTAGCTTGCGTCCTAAAATTAGATTCCAGAATCTCTGTAGTAGTATTACCTAAATAAAGCTGCTCAGCCATATCATTTAAATCACTCGCCCCAATATCTAACATATATTTGCTGGCCTCATCAGACACCTGATAACGCAAATCATTAAAATAGCCTTGATCTACCTGATCTAACTGAGCGTTATAAGTCTTAGTGAACTGTTCCTTAACTTCATAAGAATCCATCCCCAAACTTTTAGCGTTAAAAGCCAACTGCCAAATATCTTCTTCGCTTAAACCTAACTGCAACCTTTTAGCTTCACGCCGGATAACGTCCATCTCAACATCAATTAAATCTTTTTGTGCTTCAGTCGCCCCCGAGAAACTTCCGCTAACCGCATCATCACCTAACTGCGACCCACCCAAATCATTCCACTCTTGCTCAAACTTTTTTAACGCTTCGCCTTTAGTATTAAACCATTTAGTCTGAGACATCAAAGAACGGATCTGCTCTAAGTTCGTTAATTGATTATCAGTAATGTAGGTGTAAGCGTTAACTTCACCACCGCCCCCAGAGGGATCAGGAATCATCATGTCCTGGCGATCAGAGAAATAGCCGACCGTCCCAAAGTTCTCCATAATGTATTTTTGAACTTCAGGAGACATCTCATCTAACTCAACAGGATCTTGTGTATCTACAGCTAAAAGAGCATCAACTTCAGATTGAGAATAACCGCCTTCAGATAAAGCAATAGCAGCTTCAGTGGCAGGCCCCATCAAACCATCAACAACTAACGCAGGTAACCCTCTAGCAGCACGTTCAATGTTTAAAGCAGTCTGTTGTTCTATAACTAAAGGATCAGAAACTACTTCTACCGGGTCAACAACACCTACTTGCCGAGATTGCACTAACCCTTCTTCTGCACCTGCCGGGACAAAACGATCTTGTTCCCCTGGTTCTAAAGCAACATCAACTTCTTCAACAATTTCTAATTTAGAAAGATCAGGACCTTCCCCAACAGGCGTTCGCAACAAATTGCGAGGGTTATCTACTACAACATCATAAGCGCGAGCATGACGGTACTCGTCACTATTTCTGTCTTGTTGTCTATCAAAATCCCCTGGCTTAGCAAGATTATCTAAACTTTTTACATACTCATCATTATTTAAAAGTTCAGAACTACTTTCAATAACACCTAATTGAGACTTAATAATTTTGGCGTACTCATTATCTAAAGTAGCTTCATCATAATCATCTGAATTAGCATCCAACTCATTTAAACGGCGAACAGAATTTTCTACAGTTACTAATTGATTAAATAAATTGCGAGAAGAAGTACTTACTTTGTCAACTCTTTCCTGAACTACTTTAATTTGATCAGGCAACTTACTAATAACATTTATCAAACCATTGTAAGTAGGATTTTTCCCTTTAACATACTTTTTTAACGCTACACCTAAATCCCCATCTTCACCAATTAAAGATATTAAACGTTGTTTTTGTTCAGCAGCTAACTCAAACGAGCCTGGATCATAAGTAGCGCTACCGCCTAAATCTCCTGTAGATAAATTATTTAAACCACCACCTAAAGCATTTGATTCAGTTCTTTCCCCAGGAGTTGCTTCATCTTGCTCAAAATTGCTTTCGGCTAAAATCGTTAAACGTCTAATATCGTTTTCAGATATTTTAGTGCCTTCTCTTTTCCCTGAAGACAACGAGTTCATTTCATCTATAAATTTAGTAACATTTTGATCTAAAAAAGCAATCGCATCTTTTGCGTTTTCAACATGACTTTGGCCTTGATCCAATACTTTGTCAAATGAATTTGTTTCATTTTTATTGCCTGGCCCAAGACCTGTAATACCTTTTTCTGTTATGCGTGCTAACAAAGAACTTTCAAGACTAATCCCTGCTAACTTGGCGTAATCTTTAAGCAAAGCTTCAGATACATCGTCAAAAATATCTTCAAAATTTTGAACCATTACTTTAATCCTAACGCTTGCTTAATCAACGAAGTAGTATTTGACATCTCAATACCCCTAGCCTGCCCTGGATCACCCATCTCTGCTTGACTACTTAAAATGCCTGTCCTATCTAAAGACTCATACATACCCCCAGCTCTTTGCGCTTGAGCATTCTCAATCTCAGCAGAACGCACAGTTTCAAAAGCAGCCCGTCTTTCTTTGTCAGTAGGCTTACGACCCAAAACAGAATTCCACGTTGCATCAACAGTACGATTGATAGAAGACGCTGGGCTGACAGCAAACGTCAATTTATCTTCTTTAATATATTTTTCTTTAGCTTCATCTAGCAACTCTTGAGTAGGCCTGTCTGAGAAACGTCCATCTAAAGTAGGGACACCTTCCATATCTTCAGCTAAACCCCATTGATATTGGGTAGAGCCTTCTCTAGCAGCAGTGCCTAAAGCATTTATAAAATTATCAGTATCTTCAAGATCTTCTTGAGATTCAATAACACCATAAAAACCTTCAACCCATAAACCTTCTTGCAAAGCAGCAGTCTCTTCTAAAGACAAATTCCCTACATAGGCTTGAAGATCCGCCAACGTAAACACTGGCCCAAGAATTTCTCTTGTAACATCCCGAAAAGCAGAGTCTTGAAACGCTTCTGAACCACCTCCAGCCGCTGGCATATCTACATAAGTATCAGGCCGTTGCCCTATAACATAGTTAGTGCCTGACACTGGCACACTACTAGGAGCTATATTTTTTTCTCTTAACATTTGCTCAATACTTGTCATTATGTTTTAACCACCCATGAGTTACGTTCAATGTTGTCTGATTCAAGGTAACGATCAAACACTTTACTAAATTGAGGATTAACACGAAGACCAGTCCGAACTGCATCCCACAAATCTTCTAAATCCTGGTTACTGCGACTTTTTAAAGAAGAGTTATCAACGTCTCCACTTTCTTTCCACCGACGATTAAGTTCTTCAGCAATCAAATCTCGTGTCTCTAAATACTCTTCAAGTTGAACTACGTCAGGACGATAAGCAAACGTTTCTGAGTCAACAACTTCTCTAAACCCATCAATAACTTTTGCAGTTTTCAAAGGGTCACGAGCTGAATTGTATTCAGACCACCACAAAGGATATTCGGCTCGAATATCTGTTTTTGTAACTTCTAAAAGATTACGTAAATCATTATTAGAATTAGCACGCAAACTTGCCGAACCGTTTAATTGACCTCTCCGGTCTAACTCTTCATAAACTAAATTTCTTACTTCGCCCCATTTGACCCACCCAAGATTTTGTTGAGGTTGACGATAAATTTCTTCAGGCGTCGCACGCTCACGTCGCCCTTCAGCTATCTCAGTTTTGTACACTGCATAATTAAACTCAAACCCCACATCTTCAGGGCCTATCTTCCCAATAATAAAATCTTTCAACAAAGGATTTCTGTCTGCAAATTCTTGATGCTGACGATAATTCTTTTCGCCTTTCAAAGTTGCTGAAGCAACACCACGCACCATAGTACGGCGAGCAGTTAACGCAAAGAACTCTTCTCCGTAGTCATTAATTAACCAGTCCGTTGCAAAATCAAAACCTTTTTCTTCTACCCTTTTACGGTAACCTTCAATAGCTTCATGGTAAGGAGACTGCAAAGAAAATGATACAGGCATAGCTAACCCAGCTAACGCTCGGACTTTTAACAAATCATTAGTACGACGTTCAACTTCATCACTAAAGTTATTTACTGTTCTTTCATCCATAATCTCATTACCTGCTTCTGTCCACTGGACAGCTAAATCAACAGCAACTTGCGCCAACATTTTTTGACGCTCAGCAGTATCAAAATAGGCACCTCTCATGCGGCGCACAAACGTAGGTTCTATCTGTTGCGTTACACGATCTAACATGCTGGTACCTTCAGAAGCCCCGTATGGAAGCATCCACTCTAAAGATTCTTGCAACTCAGGATTTCGTATAATAGTTTCACTAGCCAAAGCACTTACAACTGGTCCAAACCCAGGCGCACCAGCAGAAATCATAGACATAGAAAGAGGGTTAAGCTTAAGACTAGTAAACCCAAGTTCTCCTAACTTTCCAAACACTCGTGTGCCCGCTAACTCAGCGCTTAAAAAACCTTCAGGCAATCTATAAATAAAACGTTTATTCCCTTCTTCGTCTTCACCTTCAAGAGCTTTGAAATAACGAATCCCTCTTGCAACAAACACAGGATTTTTTACAGCTAACCCTGACCAAGTAGTAAGAACTTCTTGCCATGCCCCATAGAACGGCATAATAGTCCCAACCATTTCTTCAAACCGTCCACGATCAGCAAGATCGTAAAGAAGAGACCGAGTTTCTTTTACGCCTTGACGACGAGCAGCATCTTCAATTCGTTTTAAACGCTCTGGAGTTAAACTGTAAGTGCCATCAGGGTTACGGTAAGCTTGCGCTCTGCGTGCAACTTCTCGACGATATACCCCAGCGAACACAGTGCTTCGAGAAAGATTATCTACAGTATCTGTACCAAATGCTTCCATCAAATTGTCAATACTTCTGGTAGCTTTTTTAAACACTCCGGCAGTTTCCATGCTTTCAATAATAGAAGAAGAAGCCGGAATTTTGCCAAAGTCAGTGTACAACATGTTGTCTATGTTTCTTATTTCAGTAATCCCATCAAAGACGTTACGTTCAGCTAAAGATTTATCTAACTGAGTGTGCTCTAAAATCCGAGGCTCAATATCATCTTTCCAAGAAATATCTTTGCCTTTAGCTAACTTTTGTCTAACAGGCTGAAAAATATCGTCTACGTCACCTACCCGCACAGGAGGCAAAATGTTGTTTATTTCAGTTCTAGTTTGTTCAACCCATTTTAATCTATTGTCAGCATTACGCATATGATCAGGCATCGCTGTCTGAAGTGGTTTAGCAGCGCTGCTATCTAACCAAGCTAAAATGTTATCGTTGCTTTTATTATCCCAAAACATTCGAGTAAAATCTTGGAACTCACGTCCGTAATCTTCCCCTTCAGGTTTCCATTGTTTATTAACTGTGTCATTAAATCCGTTATTAAAAACTTGTGAGTTTGGGTCGTTAACATAGTTATCGTATTTAATGTCAACTCGTTTTTGAATCTTAATTGCATCTTTAGATTGTTTATTTACACTGTTTACTAACGCACGGTTACTGTTGTTAGAACTTAAAGATTGTTTATTTATCCCAACATCGTATGGAGTGTCACCAAACTCGTTAGCAAATTTAAAACCACCCATATAATACCCGCCTACACGAGCATCATTCATTAACTGACCAACACGGTCAAAATTAACTAACGCAGCAGAACGTTCACTGTCATCTACTTTTCCGTAAATGCGATCAAGTTCACGTTGTTGCCTTTTTGTAGATTCACGAGTTTTATAAGAAGGACTAAGATCTCTTATTCTATACCCGCCTAATAATGTTTTAGATTGTATTTCTAAAAGGTCAGCAGCATTTCGTAAATCTTCTATTTGATCAGCAGATTCAGCAACACTTAAAACATCAGCAGGATCATCTGCTCTACGTCTAAGTTCTGCTATCTCATCACCTAACTGACCTTTAGCTACGTCTCTTAGTTGATACGCGAAGTTTTGGCCTACTTCTTTTATAGCTAACTTTTGCATAGATTTTCGCGCATACAAATTATACAGACCAGCAGCAGCTAAACCTGCTGGCCCCATAGCAAAATACCCTACAGCAGTAAAAGCGCCAGTACGATTTCTTATTCTTCGTTTACCGTACTCTTCTTTAATAGTATCTTTAACTAATTTAGTTACTGCTTTTTGAGAACCGCCTGCTACATCTGCTAGATAACGTTCATATAGTTGACCTTGATCTAGCAAATCAACGTCTTTAACACCTTTATCTTTTAAGGCTGTTCTCATTTTAGTTAACGAAGGAGTCATCACATCTTCGCCATTACGAGCAAACCATTGAGCACGTAAATCGTTAAATCCTCTCATGGCCCCTTGCAACGTTTCAATTCCTCCTAGCAAAGCAGCAGAACGAGCAAGTTCATCTGACAAAACTCGGATAGGCCAAGCAGGACGAAGAAGCACTGACTTTTTCCAAACAGACATAAGTTCTCCCAGTACTTCCTGGGAGTTGCCAGTTGCTTTTCTTAACCCGCCTTGAGCAAACAAATTAGCGATTAAATCATATCTAGGGACTAAAGAAGATTGAGATAACTGTTGAGGAGTAAAATTATGTAATTGACGTTGGAAAGATTTAGCGCCTTCTTCCGCTATTGTAAAACTAATCCCCGCATTGTTTCCGTAAATACGAGCATTAGCTGCTTGGCTTCTTAAAGTTGTTTGAGCAGAACTTAAATCGCCTTTCATTTTTTGCAAGGCAAAATTCATTATCTGCAATTTTTCAGCGTCTTTATAACCTTTAAGAACATTATCGCCGTATAAATCTACAATACCTTTATTAAGTTTGTCTGTTGTTTCTTGAAATAATCTTTGTTTACTTTGCTGAGTAGTTTTTCTAGCCCATTGACCTAACAACTCGTCAGAGTCTAACCCAACTTTGTCCATCAAATTTTGTTTACCTTCAACACCTTTATTACCCCTACGAAATCGTTTAGTTGTGACTCTGCTTGCATCACGAATCATCTTTTCAAATTGTTGAAAAGATTGACCTGGATCATCCCAATTCATAAGTTGTTGAGGAACTTTTTCGCTAAACACAGTTAACTTACGTCCAGTAAACGAAGTAGCTGACCCAAGAAAGGGTGTATTAGATACAAACGTTTTTACGCCATAACCTAAATCTCCAACCATAGAAACGCTTAAAGGTTTACTTAATGCACCAATCCCATCATCTATTGCACCTGTTACTTGCAATATGATTTGATCGGCAGCAGCTTGAACTAGATAAGGGTTTTCGTTTAAGACTCCTAAGCGAGCGTTCTCAGAGGCGGTATCTGCAATCTCGTCTGCTAATTTAGGCAGATCTCGAAGTTTTAATTCACGAATGTTTAAAGCATCTACAAACGGAAGTTCGCTTGGCATTTCATTAAGAGAATCAAGCAGATTTTTTTCTGCTAGACCTAAATCATTTTGTTTAGTATTAATATCGTCTTTTAAACCTTGCAACGTTTGAGGGAAAGCGTCGTCAGAAATATTATCTAATTTGTTAACAAGGTCATCTATTTCTTTTTCTAATTGGCTAACTTTAGAAAGCGCTCCATCTGAATTCTCAGCAGATTTTACCCATTGGCTAGCCGTATCTTCAATAGAACGTAAAGCCGAATTATCTCCCATAGCTAAACGAGCAACTAAAGAACGGTTTTCGCCAGTATAACGAGAAACAGCATAAGCTAATTCTTCCGTCATGCCCGGCACGTTTTTAAATTCTTTAAACACTTGGCCTGCTAGCTGATCAACAAATCCAATGTCTTCACCGCTTAAAGGTTTTTTGTTAGTAAGACGATCTGTTAATCCTTCGCTTATGTCATCAGCCATACCATCTATGCGTTCTTGGAAACGTTGGAAACGTCTAGTCTTTACAAACTCGGCACCGCCGGTAGCTAAATTTAAAGGATTACGAAAAGTTCGACCTGCATTAGCTGCATCAACAAAACGCCCATTACGGGCATACTTTGCTGCAAGCATTGCAGGTTTCCCTGCCCACGCTAAAGGATCTAAAGCGATGTTAGCAAACAAATCAATGCTGCCTGACATCATGTTAAATAAGCCAGTTTGTCTTGCTTCTAAAACTTCAGCATCATCGTAAGGGTCGTTTACTAAAGCAGCTAAAGTTAACGCTTGCCCAAGGCTACGAGTTTCTGCAATATCAAAAGCTTGTTTCCAAGTATTACCATTAAAAATGGTTGACCAATCTCCACCCGAAGATAAAGCCCCATCAAAAACTAAAACTCCTGCGCTAAGCGGATCATCAACAACGTTTTGGTAAAGATAATCCATAGTGTCAAAAACAGGAGTAATAACACTTTTCATTTGTTGACGTTGTTCTTCTGGGATTGCTCCAATGATCGTGCCACCTACACCTTCAGGACCAATAGCGCCTTGCATAGCGCCACCCTCCCCAAGGATGTTGTCATTCCAAGAACCCCAAATAGTGTCAGCTATCCCATCGCCTTCAAATTCATCTTCGCCAGGCAATGCTTCTTGGATAATGTCAGTAACAAACTCAATAGATTTAGCTGTAGTTTGATACAAACCTTTACCAATTTTTTCTACAAAACCCCAACCCATTAGCTGTCCTGTTCTGGAACTAATTGTTGCATAGCCCTAACTATTTTTCGAGTAGAAGGAGAAGCCATAGGAGAAGATGCAAGTTGCAACATTGCAGGCATAATCCGAGCTACGTTAGTACTTTTTTGTGGAATAGTTGCTACCGGTTGTGCATCTGCCATACTCATAATTGGTTGTTGAGGTAATTGAGATGGCCGGTTTAAAGAACCGTCCCCACCAGGAACCATCCTGGGTGCAGCCATTGGGCTAATAGCTTCTTCCATAGGAACCGCAGCTAACGCTTCTTCTTGAGCTTTAGCTTGACCATAACCTTGACCTGTAAATCCGCTTTCAGCCATGATGATGCACTTTCCATTCTTTAGGGTAACCGCATACAATGCAATCAACAGACTCGCTAGACGAAGGTTTAAACTGCATAACTTTAGATCCTTTGCCTTTCCTTGGCATTACAATGCACCAAGCAACGCACCAAGATCTCCACCTGCTTGGCCTGGAGGAGCAGCAACTGATCGACCTTCCGCACCCATCCCTGGCATAGCTAACCCAGGTTGAGCCGCTGGCGCAGCCGCATCAACTTGCTCAGCTTGACGCTCTTGCGCTTCTTTCTGAACTTGCTCAACAGCTTCAGCTAACTCTTTCTGATTGTTAGCAACAA
>Ga0308017_1000440_pt1 | contig 12760 bp, 14 predicted proteins | sample Neamet280_FD_203145 | JGI IMG/M metagenome (GOLD analysis project Ga0308017, IMG submission 203145) | Marine microbial communities from water near the shore, Antarctic Ocean - #280 | ecosystem: Environmental > Aquatic > Marine > Unclassified | place: Southern Ocean | collected 2014-10-01
CGACCGGTCGTGTCGGTGGCATAACCCAGCAACTTGGCGCCGTTGTTGGTGATGATGTTGACGTCGCGGTCGAGCTTGAACTCGCCATTGCGGGTGTAGGCGATCGAGCCATCGGTCAGCTCGACCGAGAAAAACCCCTCGCCATTGATCGCCATGTCCAGGTTGTTGCCGGTGATCTTGATATTGCCCTGCGTGAACATCTGGGCGACGGTGGCCACGCTCACGCCGATCCCGCCGTTGCTGCCGCCCGCCGCACCCAGCGAGGCGGCGTACATCTCGGCGAACTCGGCGCGCCCGGCCTTCATGCCCGTGGTATTGGCGTTGGCGATGTTGTGGCCGATGACGTCGAGGTTTTTGCTGGCAGCGTTCAGGCCTGAGAGTCCGGTGCCAAAGCTCATGGTGTGCTCCTGCGGGTAATCGAAAGAAAAAACGGCGATTCAAAGGAAGGCAAGGATTTGGTCGTAGCCCAGCGTCCCGCCATCGGTACGCAGGCGCAGGTTGCCCTCGACCAGACCGACCGACTGCACGCGGTGCAGCGCCAGCGGGGTGGCCGACACCGCCTGGCCACCTTGGGTGGCGACCACGCGCAGGCTGCGCACCCGGTCGGCCTCCACGTCGCCCAGGGGCCACTCGAAGGTCTGCAGCCCCGCGCCGCGCCCCCCGAGGGCGGTGGTGCCCAGCACCTCGCCCGCCGCGCCCAGGATCTCGACGGTGACGTTGTCGGCCGGGCCGGACAGCGTGAAGGCGCCGCGCGCCACCCCGTCGCTGACGACCAGGCCGTTGCCCTCGCTGGCCACCTGACGGCCCACCAGTTGCGCGCCCTGGATGGAGCCGACCATGTTGAACTGCGCCGCCAGCCCTTTGAGGGTTTCGTTGACCTGCTGCAGACCGACCACCTGGTTGATCTGCGCCATTTGGGTGGTCATCTGCGCGTTGTCCAGCGGGTTGAGCGGGTCTTGGTTGTTGAGCTGCGCGACGAACAACTTGAGGAAGCGCTCCTGCGCGGCCTTCGGGTCCATCGAGTCGGCCTGCGCGCCGCCGCGCGCGTTGTAGGCGTCGATCGCGCTCGAGCTCAAGGGGGTCATGAACATGGCGGTCACCTCACGCGGGCATCACTGGCCCATCTGCAGGGTCTTGAGCAGCAGCGTCTTGGCCGTGTTCATGACCTCGACGTTATTCTGATACGAGCGCGCCGTGGCGATCATGTGCACCATTTCCTCCACCGGGTTGACGTTGGAGTAGGTGACATAGCCTTGCGCGTCGGCGCTGGGGTGGTGTGGGTTGAAGACGCGCCGGTTGGGCGCATCGCTCTCGACGATGGTGCGCACCTTGACGCCGGCAGACGCCGGTTCGCCCATCGGCACCGTTTGAAACACGACTTGCCGCGCCTTGTACGCCTGGCCGTCCGGGCCCGCGACCGCATCCGCATTGGCCAGGTTGGACGCCACCGTATTGAGGCGCTGCGCCTGCGCGCTGATGGCGCTGCCCGAGACGTCGAAAATGCGAAACATCGACATGGCGATCTCCCGTCATTGCCCTTGGATGGCCGCCAGCATCGTCTTGACGTGGCCGTTGATGAACCGCAGCGTCGTCTCGTACTGCACGGCGTTGTCCACGAAGTTGGCGCGCTGCTGGTCCAGATCGACCGTGTTTTGGTCCAGCGACGGCTGGGTGCGCACGGTGTAGGCGGGGCGCGCGGCGTCAGTGACGCCGGCCGCGGCAGCGGTGCGCAAGTGACGCGGATCGCTGCCCGCCAGCCCCTGCAACGCCGACGGCACCGCTGCACTGGCCGTCGATAGGGTGGCACCGCGCTCGCGTGCCTGGGCCTGCAGCAGCGCAGTGCGAAAGTCGAAGTCGCGCGCCACGTAGCCGGGGGTCTCGGCATTGGCGATGTTGCTGGCGATGACCTGCTGCCGGTACGCGCGCAGCTGCAGGGCTTGCCCCAGCAAGTCCATGCGCTCGGTCCATCGGTTGAACATATCGGCCTCTACCCGTCGTCGGATGGTGGTGCGCGGTCCGCAGACCGCCTCGTTGCCTGCATTGTCAAAAACTTGAGGGCACGCAAAGCGCCGATAAGGCGAGGGCGCGGCTGGCATTTCCGGGTTTTGCCCGCCACGCGCTGCGCCTACAGTGCAGGGGTGAATATGGCAACCCCACTCCCCCTTGGCTGGCGACACGCCGTGCGGGCGTGGCTGTGCGCGGCAGCCGCGGCCGCCCTGTGGCTGGCCACCGCCCCAGGTTGGGCGGGCGAGGCGTCGGCGCCGGTTGGATCGAGCCCTTGGCGTGAACAGATGGGGCGCTGGCTCGACGGCGAAGTCGCACAGCAGCTCCAGGGCGCGACGGCGGATTTGCCCCTGCGCGCCGAGATCGAAGTGGGCACGCTCGACCCGCGCCTGCAACTGGCCCAGTGCCGGCGCGTGGAGCCCTACTTGCCTGCTGGTACCCGCCTGTGGGGGCGCAGCCGCATCGGGCTGCGCTGCGCCGAAGGCCCCACGCCGTGGAACGTCTTTTTACCGATTTATGTGCGCGTTTGGGGTCCCGGCTGGGTGCTGCGGCGCCCGGTGGCGCCCGGCGAGACGCTGGGCCCTGAACACGCCGAAGCTGCCGAGGTTGACTGGACCGCGTATCGCGAGGCCGTCTTGGTGCGCCCGCAGGATTGGCAGGGCTTGCAGGCCGTGCGTGGACTGGGAGCAGGGCAAGTGTTGCGCACCGGTGTGGTGCGTGCACCGCAGGTTTTCGAGCCCGGCAGCACCGTGCGTCTGCGCCTGGAGGGGCCCGGCTTCGTCGTGATGGCCACCGGCGAGGCGCTGGGCCACGGCCGTATCGGCGAGCCCGTGCGGGTGCGCCTGCCCAACCGCCGCATCCTGGTGGGCACAGTGCTCGATGCCCAAACGGTGGTACTGACCCTCTAATCCACACAAAATCTCAAAAAAGGGGTAAAGTCCGGGCTCATCCCGCCGATAAAGCTCTCGAGCGCCCCCTCTACCCGGGGAGCGGAGAGTGCCATGAAAGTCAACAACTCGCCTGAATCCAAGTTCGGTTTGCCGACTCCGGTGACGCAGCGCATCGCGGAGGGGGTGAGTTCGTCCGCACGCGGCGCGCCTGCTTCCTCCGCCGAAGCGGTCAGCGCCACGGTCAAGTTTTCGCCCGTCACGCAGGCCATGACGAATGGCATCGCGCGCTCGGGAACGGACAGCTTCGATGCCGCCAAAGTCGAGGCCATGCGGACGGCCATCCAGAATGGCAGTTTCTCGGTCAACGCCGAGACCATCGCCGACAAACTGCTGGGCAGCGCGCGCGAGCTGCTGGGCGTGGCGGCAGCGGGCCCGCGCCGCTCCGCTTGACGCGCATGACCACCCGCTGCGGTGACCCCCTGACCCTGTTGCGCGAGGCGCACGAACAACTCGGCCATGTGCTGCAGTTGGCGCCGCGCCATGCGGCGGGTGAAGTGGACACCGATCAGTGGGTGGCCGCGTGCGCGGCGCTGGCGCAAGCGTTCGTGGCCGTGCGCGACGCGTGGGGCCGCAGCGCCCCGGGCCAAGCGGCCGCGCCCGAGGCCGCCCGGCTGCTGGAGGACATCGGCAGCCGGCTGCAGCAATTGCAGGAATTGCAAGCGCGCCTGTCGGGTAGCACCCGCATGGCACTGGCGCAGTTGCTGCCGCAGGATGCGCTGCAGGCGTACTCCCAGCTCGGGCGCTCACGCCCGACCACGGGGCGCGGCGGCTACGGCTGAATACGGGGTGTCTGCGCTTGCCCCGTCGGTGGGACGGGTTTCAGTGCTCGCGCAGACGCGCTCGCAAGCGCGCGATCGCCTGTGAATGCAGCTGGCTCACGCGAGACTCGGTGACGCCTAGCACGGCCGCGATCTCCTTGAGATTCATGTCGTGCTCGTAGTACATGCTCATGACGTACTGCTCGCGCTCGGGCAGCTTGCCGATCGCCTCGACCAAGGCGGCGCGCATGCGCTGGTCCGCCAAAATGGCCTCGGGGCTGCGGTCGGCATCGTCGGGCAAGTGGCGATCCAGAAACCCGTCGTCGTCTTCGCTGCGCGAACCCAGGTCTTCCAGATAGACCAGCTGCGTGCCCCGCATGCGCGACAGGGTTTCGTGGTACTCCGCGAGCGACATGCCCAGCTCTTGCGCGATCTCGGACTCGCGAGGGGCGCGCTGCAGGCGCTGCTCCAGCCGGTGAATCGCGCCCTCGATGTCCTTTTGCAGTTTGCGTGAGCCGCGCGACATCCAATCGGCATCGCGCAGCTCGTCGAGCATGGCCCCGCGGATGCGCTGGCTGGCGAAGGTTTCGAACTGCACCCCCATCGACGGCTCATAGCGCGCCAGCGCCTCGGTCAGCCCGATCATGCCAACCTGGATCAAATCGTCGAGCTCGACGCTGGCGGGCAGACGTGCAATCATCAGGTGCGCCAGCCGGTGCACCAGCGGCGCATACTGGCGCAACTGCGCGTCTCGGTCGAGCGTGCCCTTGGGCGTGTACATCGAAAACTCCGGCGGTCGGATCGGCCGCGGTATCGACACCGGACTGGACGTCAGCATGGCCGCCGTTGCTCCCCCACAAAAGCCGGCGCTTCCAACACCCAAGCCGCATCCAGGATTCTGCCCAACACGGCCTGGGTTTCGGGTGTGACCGATCCCCGCGCATCATACCCCAGCGCCCAGACCGTCGGAGCGACGCCCAGGTGGCTGTCGCAGGTGCGGCGCAGCGCCGACAGGGCTGCCTGCAGCGGCCCTGGCGCGGGCGCCTCGCCACCCCTCGCGACGTCGGGTACCGGATGGTCGCTGGGCTCAGGTAAGGCGATCACCACAGGTCGCAGGCCCATGCCGTGCAGGCGCTTGAGATCCTGGTAGGCCGCCACGAGCGCCGCCGGCTCGGCCGTCAACGCCACCAATGGCCGCCCACCATCGGTGGGCCACCAGCGCAACACCTCGTTGGCTGGCGCGTGCCACAGCCACGCGCCGCCGCTCGGCAGGTCCTCCGGCCAGTGGCCGGGTTCGCCCTCGACCACGGCGCACGGCATGCCCAACGCCTGACACCCCTGGTGCAGCCTCCACAGCAGCTCCAACGACGCCGAGCCGCGGGCGGCCGCGAGCACGGCCAGCACGCGCGTCGGTGGCTGCAGGTGCCACGCCAGCAAGCCTGCCGCTTGGTCGCGGATCGGCTCAAGCATGGGCGGCCCCCTCGGGCTGCCAGCCCGACTGCACCGGATCGGTGAAGAAAAACGGCAATTCGGCGCTGGTGGGGTCGAACGCCGACTTGCCCCGCCCCCCCATCGACAGACGCACCAGCGCGGCGGCGTCGGGACGCTGCCAGTCCTCGGGCACACGCTGGCCGGTGGTCAGCCCGCGCAGCACGGCTTGGTGCCGGATGAGCGCGTCCACCGCTGGCCCCAGCTTGGCGGCCTCGTCGACCTTGGACAGGATCACGCCATGCAAGGGCGTGTCACGGTAGGCCTGAAAGACTTCGTCGAGCGTGTCACCGTGGCTGCCGGCGTTGACCACCAGCAGCTTGCGAATCTGTGGTGCTTGCAACAGCGCCATCATGTCCTGGATGCGCGGGTCTTTTTGCCCCAGGCCTGCGGTGTCGATGATGACCATGCGTTTGTTGGCCAACAGCTCCAGCAAGTCTTGCAGCGCGGCCCGGTCGTGGGCCTGGTGGGCCACCACGCCCAGCATGCGTCCGTAGGCGCGCAGCTGCTCGTAGCCGGCCACGCGGTAGGTGTCAAGCGAGATCAGGCCCACGCTGTTGGCGCCATAGGCCTTGACGCATTGCGCGGCCAGTTTGGCGGCCGTGGTGGTCTTGCCCACCCCAGTCGAGCCAATGAGCGCAAAGACGCCACCCTCGTCGCACAAGTGCCCTGGCTCGCGCGCGACGCGCAGATTGCGCGCCAACACTTCCAGCGTCCAACGCCAGGCATCCGCCGCGCCCAAGTGGGCCGGCAGGCGCTCGAGAACGGCACGTGCCACCGTGGGCGAATATCCGGCCCGGATGAACTTGAGCATCAATGGCGACTGGATCGGATTGAGGCGCGACTGCCCCAGCCATGCCAGGGTCTGGAAGCGCTCCTCCATCATGGCCTGCATGGCGGCCAGCTGTGCCTCGAGCCGGCTGGCGCGGGCCGCGTCATCGGCGGGCGCGCGGCGCGGCGTGGCCGCCGCCTGTGGCGCGGACGCAGCAGGCGCACTACGGCCAAAGGGCAGCACCATCGCGTCGTCGTCGCGCGGCGCCGGCGTTGCGGGCGCGCGCGCCGCGGTGGGGGCGGGCGCCGCCCGCGGAGGCACGGCGGGCCGCGCGGCGCCCGCCGACTCGGGCGCACGGTCCTGCAACGCCTCGCGCCGTTTGCGCAACATGCGCTCGCGCACATATTCCTGGAACGACAGCGTGCTCATGGCCAGCGTCTCGCTGTCTTGGGCCACCGTGCTGTCAGGCGACACCGGGGGCAGCTGCGCTGCCGCCCGCTGTTGCAGGCCGAGTGTGGCGCGTGCCGAGCGTGGCGTCGGTGTCTCCGGTAACGTGGCACGGCTCGCCTGCGCCGCCGGCGTAGCCACCTGCGCGGCGATGGCGGAGAGCTGCTCCTCCGAGGTTGCCACGACCTCGAAACCAGCGTCGGTGGATCGGCTCGACAGGATCACGGCGTGATCGCCAAAAGCGGCGCGCGCCAGCGCCATGGCCTCGCGCGAGTTGGGGGCGACGAATCGTTGCGCGTTCATGCGGGCTCTCCAATGATCGGGCCGATGCGAATGGTGTGGGTATCAGGGATTTCGCTGTGGGCCAACACCTGCAGCCGGGGGGCGGCGCGCTTGAGCAGCCGGGCGATGGCCTGCCGGATGGCGTCGGGCACCAGCAGCACGGCGGGCACGCCGCTTTCCTCTTGCCGCGCCGCCACCTTGGCGGCCGACTGCGTGAGCATGTCGGCGATGCCGGGGTCGAGCGCGCTCATGCCTTGCCCGCCGAGCGCCTGGGTCAACAGGCGCTCCAGGCCCGGCTCGATGGCGATGACTTCCAGCTCCTGCACCGGGCCATAGATCTGCTGCACGATGGCCGGTGACAGCGCTTGCCTCACGCGCCGCGTGAGCTCGATCGGGTCTTGCGTCTGGCCGGCGTGCTCGGCCAGCGACTCGACGATGGTACGGATATCGCGGATGTGCACGCCTTCCTCCAGCAGTAACTGCAGCACTTTCTGGAACACGCCGATGGGCACCATGGCCGGAATCACTTCTTCGATCAGTTTGGGCGCCAGCTTGCGCACGTGCTCGACCAGTTCCTGTACCTCGGTGCGGCTGAGCAGCTTGGCGGCGTGGACCTGCATCAAGTGTGACAAATGCGTGGCCAACACGGTCTCGGCATCAACCACGGTGTAGCCCGCCATTTGCGCGCTTTCACGCTGACGCTCGTCGATCCAGGTGGCCGGCAGGCCAAATGCGGGGTCGCTGGTGGCCTGGCCGATGAGCGGCGTGCGGATGTGCCCTGGATTGATCGCCAGATACTGGCCCGGAAACACCTCGCCTTCACCCACCACTACGCCGCGCAGCGTGATGCGGTAGCCGCTGGGCTTGAGCTCCAGGTTGTCGCGCACGTGCACCGGTGGCGGCAAAAAGCCCACCTCTTGCGCGAATTTTTTGCGTACCCCCTTGATACGGGTCAGCAAGTCGCCCCGCCGGTTGCGGTCCACCAGGGCGATCAGCCGGTAGCCCAGCTCCAGCCCCAACAGATCCACGGGCTGCAAGTCGTCCCAGGTGGCCTCGGTCTCGGCAGGCGCTTGCGCGGCCTGCTGGGCCGCCAGCTCCTGCGGCGAGGGCTGGCGGCGTTGGCGTGCCAGCCAGTAAGCCACCGAACCGATCACCGTGGCAAAGAAGAGGAACACGCCGTTGGGCATACCGGGCACGATGCCCAGCAACCCCAGGACCCCGGCCGTCACGCCCAGCACCTTGGGCGAGTCGAAGAGCTGGGTCACGATCTGCTCGCCCAGATCCTCTTCCTTGCCCACGCGCGAGACCACCATGGCTGCTGCCACGGAAATGAGCAGACCCGGCACCTGTGCTACTAGCGCGTCGCCGACCGACAGCGTGATGTAGGTGTGCGCCGCCTGCTGCAGCGACAGGTCGTGCTGCAGCATGCCGATGGCAAAGCCACCGACGATGTTGATGAGCAGGATCAAGATCCCGGCGATCGCATCGCCGCGCACGAACTTGGACGCACCGTCCATGTTGCCGAAGAAGTCCGCCTCCTCGGCGACCTCGGCACGCCGGCGCTTGGCTTCGGCCTGATCGATCAGCCCGGCGTTGAGGTCGGCGTCGATGGCCATCTGCTTGCCGGGCATCGCGTCCAACGTGAAGCGCGCGCCCACTTCGGCGATGCGCTCGGCACCCTTGGTGATGACGATGAAGTTGATCACCACCAGAATCAAAAAGACGATCAGACCGACCGCGAAGTTGCCGCCGATCAAGAAGGTCCCGAAGGCCTCGATCACCGCCCCCGCGGCTCCGGGCCCGGTGTGCCCCTCCATCAGCACGACACGGGTGGACGCCACGTTGAGCGACAGCCGCAACAGCGTCGTGATCAGCAACACGGTCGGGAACACCGCAAAGTCCAGCGCGCGCCGCATGTAGGCCGCCACCATCATCACGGTCAGCGCAATCGCGATATTGAGCGTGAAAAACGTATCCAACAGCCACGGTGGCAGCGGCAACACCAGCATGGCCAGCACCAGCATCACCAGCACCGGCGCGGCCAGCGCCTGACCGTGCCCGCGCAGCGGGCCCAGCGACTGTTGCAGCGATTGCAAAACGGCGTTCATGGTGGGATGGGTTCAGACCAGGATCAGGGGGTGGCGCGGCCGTGCAGCGGGTCCAGTTCGACCGGCACCTGCGGCTGCGACGGCTTGGGCATGGGGCCCTGACCGCGCAACGCGGCGCGCAACCGATAGACGTAGGCCAGCACCTGGGCCACCGCGGTGTAGAGCGCCGCGGGCACGGGTTGATCCAGCTCGGTGTGGGCGTAGAGGGCGCGCGCCAGCATGGGCGACTCCAGCACCGGCACCTTGGCGTCACGGGCGACGTCGCGGATGCGCAGCGCCAACAGATCGGCCCCTTTGGCGATCACGTGCGGCGCCCCCATGGTGCGCTCGTCGTAACGCAGTGCCACCGCGTAGTGGGTCGGGTTCATGACCACCACGTCGGCCTCGGGCACGCGCCGGATGCTCTGGCCATACGCGATCTCGCGCGCGCGCTCACGGCGCTTGCTCTTGACTTGCGGGTTGCCCTCGGTCTCTTTGTGCTCGTCCTTGACCTCTTGCAGCGACATGCGCAGACGGTGGCGGTAGAGGTATTGCTGCAACGGGACGTCCACCAACGCCACCAGCAACACCACCGTCAGCAGCCAGGCGACCCCGACCATGAACCATTCGCCGGTCTGTACCAGCGCCGACTCCAGCGGACGCAACAGCAGGGTGGCGAACGCCTGCAGGTGCGATTCGACGTACAGCGCCCCGATCAGACCGATGAGCGCCGTGATCGCCAGCAGCTTGATCACCTCCATCATCTGCTGGCGCGAAAACAGGCGCTGCAGACCGCTGATCAGACCGATCTTGGACCACTGGGGCAGCAGCGGCTTGGCGCTCAGGGCGTAGGAGCCCGCCGCGACCAGCGCCAGCACGACCAGCACCACCAGCGCCAGCCCCAGCGGCAGGTAGTAGCCCAGCGCCAATTGCAGACCGTCGGCCAGGCGCTCCAACATCAGGCGCGGCTCGCGCACGCTGGCCCCGTCGAAGCGCAGCCCCTCGCGCATCGCGCCACGCAGCCGCTCGTAAGCCCACGGCAGCGTCACCCACAGCAACACCAAGCCACCGCCCAACACCACCAGGTGCGTCAGATCCCGCGAACGCGGCACCTGCCCCTCCTCGCGCGCCTTTTGCAAGCGACGCGGGGTGGCGGGTTCGTTTTTGTCTTGGGTCGATTCCATGGCGGCCGAGCGGTGGCTGTCGGCCGCATTGTCCGGGGCGGGATCGGATTTCTAAAGCGCCAAAAGGCGCGAGAAACCCGCCACTTCCCGGCTTGTCCGCCGTGCGGGGCGGGCAGACGTCAAAAACCGAGGCTGGCCAGCAGGTCGTCCACCTGCGCCTGGCTGGTCACGACGTCCGAGCGCCCTTCCGGGTTGACGACCGGACCCGATAGCTCGGGGTGGCGCGCCGACTCGGGCGCGGCGGGCGTGTTGGCGGATTCGCTGCCCGCCGAGGGTGCCGTCTCGATCAACAATTGCAGCAGCTGCTGCTCCAGCGTTCCGGCCAGCGCCACCACTTTTTTGATCACCTGGCCCGTCAGGTCGTGGAAGTCCTGCGCCATCATGATCTCGGTCAGGTGGTGGTCGGTGCGCTCGGCCGCTGCTTGAATCTCGCTCGACCACTGCAGCAACTCGGGCATGGCCCACTTCAGCCCCGGCACCGCGCCGATGGTCTCGACCAACTGACGGCTGCTGTCGATGACCTTTTGCTGCTCGGCCTTGGCTTCGTCCACCCGGTTGAGCACCTTTTCTGCCGCCTCGCCCGTCAGGCGCGCGATGTACTCCAGGCGGCTGCGCGCGTCCGGCAATTCGCCGACCGCGTCTTTGAGCGCGGGCATGTAGCCGAGTGCCTTGAGCGCCTCGTGCAGCTCGCGGGTGATCTCGCCCAGACGCTGATAAATGTCACCCTTGCCGTCGGCCTTGGGCGCATGGGATGCGGTGTCGGTCATGCCCTCCCCTCCGGATACCGTGTTCACGCCCAGCCCATCTTGCGGAAGATGTTGGTGAGCTTTTCTTCGAGTGTCGCTTTGGTAAAGGGCTTGACGATGTAGCCCGCCGCCCCGCCCTGTGCCGCTGCGATGATGTCTTCCTTGCGCGCCTCGGCGGTCACCATCAGCACGGGGATGTGCTTGAGCTTGTCATCACTCTTGATCTGGGTGAGCAGCTCGAAGCCGTTCATGTTCGGCATGTTGATGTCGGTGATCACCATGTCGAACTTGCCGTTGCGCAGCTTGTGCAGGGCAACCGAGCCGTCTTCGGCCTCGTCGGCGTCGGCATGGCCCAGCTCCTTGAGCAGGTTGCGCACGATACGCCGCATCGTGGAAAAGTCGTCGACAATCAAAAAACGCACATCGGCCATGAAAGACTCCGTCCCGGACAGGCCTTAGTTTAAGGGCATGGGCCGCCCACCGGCAGCCGGTGTTTTCGCGGGGGTCGCGCTCGCTGCCCCCTGCACCGCGGCGCGGGCAGCGTCTTCGTCCTCGACCGCCGGGGCCGCCTCCAGTGACTTGGACATACGCTCCTCCGCCTCGCGCGTCAGCACCAAGATGCTGATGCGGCGGTTGCGCGGATCATACGGGTTGTCGGGGAACAGCAGCTGCTTGTCGGCCATGCCGACCACACGCGCGAGCTTGCCCTCTGGCAGGCCGGCGGCCACCAGCTCGCGCCGGCTGGCATTCGCCCGATCGGCCGATAGCTCCCAGTTGCTATACGCCCGCTCCCCGCTGCCATACGGCGTGGCGTCCGTGTGCCCCGAGAGCGAAATGCGGTTGTCGACTTCCATCAGCGCCTGCGCAATGGCACGCAAGATGTCGCGCATGTAGGGCTTGACCAGGGCACTGCCGGTGTCGAACATGGCGCGCTTCTGGTCGTCGACGATCTGGATGTTGAGCCCGTCTTGCACCATCTCCAGCCGGATTTGATTTTTGAACTCGGCCAGCTGCGGGTTGACGTTGATGATGTTCTCGAGTTTTTCGCGCAGCGTCGCGATGCGCTGCTTGTCCTGGCGAATCGCCTCGGCGCGCGCGAGCTGCGCCCCGATTTCGCGCACCTTGTCCTGGACGTTACCACTGGCGTCCTCACCCACGCTTTTGGTGAGGTCGTCGCCGCCGCCTTCCAGAATGCTGGTGGCGCCGCCGGAGCCAGGGCCACCGAACAACATCACCTTCAGCGGCTGGTTGAAATAATCGGCGATGCCCTTGCGGTCGCCTTCGGTGGTCGAGCCGAGCAGCCACATCAGCAGGAAAAAAGCCATCATCGCCGTCACGAAGTCGGCGTAAGCGATCTTCCAGGCGCCGCCGTGTGCGCCATGCCCGCCTTTCTTGACGCGCTTGACGATGATGGGTTGCAGCGGCTTGCCGGACGAGGCCATGATGGACGCGATGCGAGGTCAGGGCGATGGGCGGAATCTCACCGTCATTTTTTCTTGACGTGCGCCTCTAGCTCACTAAAAGTCGGGCGTTGGTCGGAAAACAGCACCTTGCGGCCAAACTCGATCGCCGTCATGGGAGCGTAGCCCTGCATGCTGGCCAACAGGGTGGTTTTGATGCACTGGAACTCCTTGCTGGATTCCTCCACCTTTTGTTCCAACAGGCTGGCCAGCGGCTCGGCGAACGCATACGCCAGCAAGATGCCGAGGAACGTACCCACCAGCGCCGAGCCGATCATCCCTCCCAGCACGGCCGGGGGCTGCCCGACCGAGCCCATCGTATTGACCACGCCCAACACCGCAGCCACGATACCGAACGCAGGCAACGCGCCGGCGAGCCGCTGCAGCGCCGCCACCGCCGCGTGCTCTTCGGCGTGGTGGGTGTCGAGTTCCGCATCCATGATGGACTCGATCTCATGCGCGTTGAGGTTGCCCGAAACCATCAAACGCAGGTAGTCGGTGATGAACTCGACCGTGTGATGGTCGCTGGCAATCGTCGGGTATTTCTGGAACAGCGGCGAGGCATCCGGATTTTCCACGTCG
>Ga0308017_1000443_pt1 | contig 12746 bp, 12 predicted proteins | sample Neamet280_FD_203145 | JGI IMG/M metagenome (GOLD analysis project Ga0308017, IMG submission 203145) | Marine microbial communities from water near the shore, Antarctic Ocean - #280 | ecosystem: Environmental > Aquatic > Marine > Unclassified | place: Southern Ocean | collected 2014-10-01
GACCTTGGCCTGGCCGTAGCTGCCCTCGAGCGCATGGATCTGGCGGTTGGTGTTCGACTCGGCGATGTGATCCAGATCGATGAGGGTGATGCGCCCCACCCCACTGCGCGCGAGTGCCTCCGCGGCCCAAGAACCGACACCGCCGATGCCGACGACGATCACGTGGGCGTCGAAGATGCGCTGCGCCCCACCCGGCCCGTACAGTCGACGCAAGCCGCCAAAGCGGCGTTCGAAGTCAGCCGCGCCCTGTCCGATCTCGGTGGCAGACGGCTCGGCGCTCACTCGCGTTCCAACAACCACAGCTGGAGCCGCAGACCCGCGACGGCACCCAGCAGGATACCTGCGAAGGCCACGACACTGGTCACGCTCAGCGTCGAGACACCGGACAAGCCCTGCCCAATGGTGCAGCCCATGGCGGTGACACCGCCCACCCCCATGCACAGCGCCCCCACCAGATGCAGCGCGGTGTCACGCGTGCCCGCGAAGCCCTCCCAACGGAAGGTGCGCGTGGCCAGTGCGTGTGCCAGCGCCCCGGCCACCACACCCAGAACCGAGACCACGCCGAGACTCAGCACCTTGTTTTGGTCGCTGAAATAGATCAACCAGTCCAGCGTATAGGCCATGGGGGCGGTGAAGGTGAGCGCCTCCATGCGACCGCTGTTGGTGGCCACGAAGACGGGCTCCAGCGTCTCGGGGTGTTCGGGCACGAAGCCCAAATGTCCCGTCACCCACCACATGGCCACGACGGTGGCGCCGATGCCCAGACCGGCGAGCCACGCCTGGGACGAGCGGCGCACGCCGTCATCCCAAGCCGCCCAAACGATGAGCGCAAACCCCACACCGACACCGATCCAAAGGGCTGCCGTGGCCGACCAACCCAGGTGCGCTGCCAGCCAGAGTGACAGCGGACTGCCGGGCTGCATCTCGAACGCGACCCGATCCACCGTGCGATCCCGCAGCACGGCGGTGATGCCGCGCAGCGTCGCAAACGCCGCCACGCCCATGACGAAAAACACGACGACGGACTTCAGGCTCCCCCCGCCGATGCGCACCAGCGTCTTGCTACCGCACCCAGACCCCAGCACCATCCCAAAGCCGAACAGCGCGCCACCGACGAGGGCCGACAGCCAAATCACGCGCCCGCTGTAGTAAATGGTTTGTGTGGGGTCGATCCACCCGAGTGCGGCCATGCCATGAAACCCCACCATGGCCACGCCAATGGCCATGATCCACATGCGCATGCGCGTCCAGTCGCCCATGTTGACGATGTCGCTGACCGCGCCCATGGTGCAAAAGTGGGTGCGGTGCGCGATGGCACCAAACAGGGCCGAGACGACGAACGCTGCCCCGAGAACGGTGTGAGTCAGGGATTGAAAAGCCGCAGAATCCATGGTGTTGCGCTCGGTAGAGGGCCAGATTCTACGGCCCTACGTCCGGCGCCGCGCTGCGCCATGGCCGCGCGGGCGGCATGGGCGTCAGCGCAGACGCGCCAAGCGGTCGCGTGCGGTGGCCGCGGCCTCGGAGTCGGGGTAGCGCGCGACGAGTGCCTGCCACGTGGCGCGCGCCGCTTTCGCGTCCTTGAGCTCGAGCTGACAACTGGCCACGGCCAGCATCGCCTCGGGCGCCCGCGGGTGTTTGGGAAACTGCTCCAGCAGCCGCTGGTAGCTCTGGATGGCGGCGGCGTAGTCGCGTGCCGCATACAGCGCATTGCCGCGCCAGTACAGGGCCAGGGGAGCGTAGCCGCTGTCGGGATAGCGTGCCAGAAAGCTCGCGTAGGCCTGCGCCGCGCGGGCGAACTCGGAGGCCCGCAGGGCGGCCATCGCGGCCTCGAACGCCGCCTTCTCGTCCGGGCGGGCGGTGAACTCGACCCCCTCGACGCTGACCTTGATGGGCTCCAGTGCGCGCAGCCGCTCATCGAACGCCGCTAGGGCGTCGCGCTGCTGGCGCTGGACGTCGGCCACGTCGCGCGCCAGGCGCTCCTGCTGGCCGCGCAGTTCGGCCAACTCGCGCCGCAGCGCCTCGATTTGGTTGACCACGTCGAGCGTGCCCCGCCGCGCGGCGTCGCCACCGGCGCGCAGCTCCTGCAACTGGCGCTCGGCGGCTTCGAGCGCTTGGCGTTGGGTCTCCAGCGTCTGGCGCTGTGCCTCGAGCCGAGCGCGCAAATCCAGAATGGCGCGCCGCGCCTCGTCGTCGCTGAAAATCGCATGGGCGGGCGTGGCGACGGCGAGCCAAACCGCGGCCAGCGCACCCGCCGCGGCACCGCGCAGGCCGCAACCCGAAAAGCGCGAACGCATCATGGCCATCTTCACCGGTATTGCAGCTCGACGCGGCGGTTGCGGCTCCACACCGCTTCACCGCTACCCTCGACCGCGGGTTTTTCTTTGCCGTAGCTGACCGCCTCCATCTGCGACTCTTGCACACCGAGCAGCGCGAGAGCACGGCGCACGGCGTCGGCGCGTTTTTGGCCCAGGGCCAGGTTGTATTCGCGTGTGCCGCGCTCGTCGGTGTGGCCTTCCAGCACCACGCGGCGCTGGCGGTCGGCATTGAGGAAACGCGCGTGCGCCTCCAGCGTCGCCATGTACTCCGGCTTGACCGTGTACGAGTCGAAGTCGAAGTAGATGACGCGCTCGACGTTGGCGGGCGGCTGGGCCTGTCCGGGCTGTGAGGTTTGCACCGGCACCACGGTGCGGCCGTCCACGGAGGCACCCGCCGCGCCCGAGCCCGCGCCTGCACCCGCCGCACCGGCCGGACTCACGGGCGTTGGCGTGCGGTCGGTGACCGGCGCTGCTTCATCGAGCTTGACGCTGGAGCAGCCCGCCAGTACGGCAGCCGCCAGCAGGGCGGCGCCCAGACGGGGAATCGGGAAAAGACGAACCGTGGTGGACAGGGATTTCATAGCCGAAACAGTGGATGGGAAGGGAACGAGTGAAACGGAAAAAAATCAGCAGATCACGCGGGGAACGGCCCCCAGTCGGGCTCACGCACGTTGCCGCTGGCAGCCAGTCGCGTTTTGATGCGACCGTCGAGCGTGGTCGTCATCAGCGACTCGCGGCCCTGCACCCGGGTGGCATACATGATGAGGCGTCCGTTGGGGGCAAAGCTCGGGCTCTCGTCAGCGGCGGTGTCGGTCAACGACGTGACGGTACCGCTGGACAGGTCCATGAGCCGCAGCCGGAAAGCGTCCCCGATGCGAGAAACGAATGCCAAGTGCCGCCCGTCGGGGCTGACCGCGGGCGAGACGTTGTAGCTGCCCTCGAAGGTGACGCGTGTGACCTCGCGTCCGTCGGGGGTCATGCGGTAGATCTGCGGCGAGCCCCCGCGGTCGCTGACGAAATAGACCGCCTTGCCGTCGGGCGCGAACGCGGGTTCGGTGTCGATGCCGCCCGTTTGCGTGATGCGTTGCGGCGCGCCGCCGTCGAGGTCAAGCGCGTAGATCTGCGAGCTGCCGGCCAGCGTGAGCGTGGCGTACAGCCGACGCCCGTCGGGCGACCAAGCGGGCGCGCTGTTGGAGCCCCGAAAACTCGCCAACAGCCGCCGGCGACCGGTGGCGATGTCGTGCGCATAAATCACGGGCTTGAGCGCCTCGAAAGAGACGTACGCCAACTGCGCGCCATTGGGCGACCAGGCGGGCGAGATGATGGGCTCACGGCTCGTCAAGGCGGGCTGGGCGTTCTCGCCGTCGGCATCGGCCACCCACAGCTGGTGGCGCTCGCCGTTTTTGCTGACATAGGCGATGCGGGTGGAAAAGACCCCACGCTCGCCAGTGAGCTTCTCGTACACGTAGTCGGCGATGCGGTGCGCGGCCAGGCGCAGGTCGGCCGCGCCCACGGGATAGCTCAGTCCCCCCAGGTCGGTGCCGCGCACCGCGTCCCACAACCGGAACCGCACGTCGAACCGTCCGTCGGCCAGCCGACGAACGCTGCCGGTGAGCAGGGCATCCGCTCCCTGACTACGCCAGGGCGCGAGATCGGGCCGGGCCATCTCGTCCAGCACCGTGGTGCCACCCGGCAATTGGCGCAACTGCCCGCTGCGCACCAGATCGGCCGCGACGATGGCCGCCACGTCCTGCGGCAGGCCCGCGGGCACGGCAAATGGCGCCACGGCAAATGGAATCTGCGGCACGCCCACGCCGGTGACCTCGACACGAAACTGGGCGCGTGCCAAGCCGCTGACTGCCGCCAGCGTACCGGCGGCCGTCATGGCCAACCAACGGCGGCGCGTGGGCCCCAGGCAGCAGGACGGCAGCGGGCCTGCCGGTGGGCGAAACGACGCTCCAACGAACGAGGAATGGATGGACGTCATGAACAAGCAAACGAAGCTAAAAAACGACGGCCCGCGTGCCTGCGGCGCGCAGTGGCGAGGCCACGGTCGATAATACCGGAACGCGGATGACGATCCTGGGTGGGTCGCACCGCCAAGAAAGTTCCCGCCCCTGCCTGGGCATCCGATCCGCTCGACCTTGCCGAACCCGACTCCGGACCCCCAAACCACCGTGCCCCCTGCGGCCTCGCAAACCATGGCGCGGCGCCTGTGGCGGCTGTGGCCATACTTCCGCCCGGCGCGCGCGGGGCTGGTCATGGCGGTCGTGGGCGCGCTGCTGGCGGCGTTGACCGAACCGGCCATCCCTGCGCTGCTCAAGCTGCTACTCGACGAGGGTTTCATCGGCGGCGGTCTGCCCCTGTGGTCGGTGCCAGTGGCCCTCATCGGTCTGTTTGCGGTGCGCGGGGTGGCCACGTTCGTGGCGCAATACGGCCTGGCCTACACCGCCAACGGCGGCATGCTGGCGCTGCGGCAAGCGATGTTCGAGCGCCTGGGCGAGGCCGACTTGCGCCTGTTTGCGGATCAAAACGCCAGCCGTCTTTCCAACACCGTGGTCTACGAAGTGCAAAACGGCGCGGCGCAATTGGTCGGCGCGCTGCTGACGCTGGTGCGCACGGTGTTGACGATCGCCGCGCTGCTGGCCTATTTGCTGTGGCTCAACTGGCAGCTCACGCTGATCGTGCTGGCGATGTTTCCGCCCCTGTCGTGGGGCATGAAGGCGCTGTCGCGGCGGCTGTACCAAGTCACGCGGCGCAGCCAGCAAGCCACCGACGAGTTGGCCTACGTGGTGGAAGAAAACGTGCTGGCGCACCGCATGGTGCGGCTGCATGGCGCCCAAGCGCAGCAAGAGCGCCGCTTTGCCGGGCTCAACCGGGCGCTGCGTTCGCTGGCGCTCAAGAGCACGGTGGCCGCCGCGGCCATGACGCCGCTGTCGCAAATCCTGGCTGCCACGGCGCTGTCGGCCGTCATCATGGTGGCGCTGCACCAGGCCGCCGGCGGCGTGTCGGTGGGCAGCTTCGTCGGGTTCGTGACGGCGATGCTGATGCTCATCACCCCGATCCGGCAGTTGGCCGACATCGCGACCCCGATCACGCGCGGGCTGGCGGCGCTGGAGCGCGGCATCGAACTCATCGAGTACGCGCCGGCCCAGCACGGCGGCGGCCACGATGGCGGACGCGCGCGCGGTCGCCTCACGCTGGAGGGGGTGTGGGTGCGGTTTGCGGGGCGGCCGGGGGCGGCGCTGCGCGGCGTGTCGCTCGACATCGCGCCCGGTGAGGTGGTGGCACTGGTCGGCCCCTCCGGGGCGGGCAAGACGACGCTGGTCAACCTGTTGCCGCGCTTCGTGACGCCCAGCCAGGGCGTGGTTCGGCTGGATGGGGTGGATGTGCGCGACTGGGACTTGCGCAGCCTGCGTCGACAGTTCGCGATGGTCAGCCAGGACGTCGTCATGTTCAACGACACCGTGCTGGCCAACGTGGCGCTGGGCGACGACCATCCCGACGAGCAACGCGCACGGGCGGCGCTGGAGGCGGCCAACCTGGGCGACTGGTGGACGACGCTGCCACAGGGCCTGCATACGGTGGTGGGCCACAACGCGGCGCAACTCTCCGGCGGGCAGCGTCAGCGGCTGGCGATTGCGCGCGCCATCTACAAAGATGCCCCGGTACTGATTTTGGACGAAGCGACCTCGGCCCTGGATAACGAATCCGAACGCCTGGTGCAGGAGGCGCTGGCCCGCCTGATGGCGGGCCGCACAACATTGGTCATCGCGCACCGCCTCTCGACCATCGAGCACGCCGACCGCATCGTCGTGCTGGAAGAGGGCCGCATCGTCGAGCAGGGTACCCACACCGAGCTGCTGGCCACCGGGGGCCTGTACGCGCGGCTGCATGCGCGGGGGCGTGCGGGCTGGATCGACGACGGCGAGAGCGGGACCGAACCCGAAACCTGACCCCGCCGCGACCGGGTGCGGGCAGCGCCTACAACAGCACGATGTCGTATTGCTCCTGCGTCATGCCGCTTTCGCTCTGCAACGAGATGGGCTTGCCGATGAAGTCCGACAGGCCCGCGAGGTGGGCGCTTTCCTCGTCCAGGAAACGCTCGATCACCTGCGGTGCGGCGATGATGCGGAACTCACGCGGATCGAACGCACGCGCCTCGCGCAAGATCTCGCGCAAGATGTCATAGCACACGGTGCGCGTGGTGCGCACCCGCCCGCGCCCGCCGCACGCGGGGCACGGCTCGGTCAGCATTTGCGCCAGCGACTCGCGCGTGCGCTTGCGCGTCATCTCCACCAGCCCCAACTGCGAAAACCCGCCGATCATGGTCTTGACCCGATCGCGCGCGAGCTGCTTGCGCAGCTCGGCCAGCACCGCCTCGCGGTGGTCGTCGCGCACCATGTCGATGAAGTCGATGACGACGATGCCGCCCAGGTTGCGCAAGCGCAACTGGCGCGCGATCGCTTGCGCCGCCTCCAGGTTGGTGCGAAAGACGGTGTCGTCGAAATTGCGCGCGCCGACGAAGCCACCGGTGTTGACATCGATGGTGGTCAGCGCCTCGGTCTGGTCGAACACCAGATAGCCGCCGGACTTCAGATCGACGCGCCGCCCCAGCGCGCGTTCGATCTCGTCGTCGACGTGGTAGGGCTCGAAAATGGGCCGCTCGCCGCGGTACAGCACCAGCCGCTCGGCCACCTGCGGCGTGAACTCCTGCGCAAACGCCTGCAGTGCGGCAAACTGCTCGCGCGAGTCGACCTGGATCGAGCGCGTCTGCGGCCCGGCCAGGTCGCGCAGCACGCGCTGCGTCAGGCTCAGCTCCTCGTACAGCAGCGCGGGCGGCGCCACCTGCACCGCGCGCTCGCGGATGCGGGCCCAGGTTTTGCGCAGGTAGGCGATGTCGTCGGCCAGCTCCTCGTCGCTGGCGTCTTCGGCGTTGGTGCGCAAAATGAACCCACCGCCGCCCTCGCCCGCCAGGGTCAGCAGGCGCTGGCGCAGGGCCTCGCGTTGCACGTGCGGGATTTTTTGCGACACGCCGATGTGCGCGTCGTGCGGCAAAAAGACCAGCAGCCGTCCGGCGATGCTGATCTGGGCGGTCAGGCGCGCGCCCTTGCTGCCGATCGGGTCCTTGAGCACCTGCACCAGGATCGACTGCCCCTCGAAGACCTGCCGCTCGATGGGCGGGACGGCGCCTGTCTCGGTCTCACCGGTGCGCCCGCCCCCGTGGCGGGCCTGAATCTGCGGCAACAAGTCCGCCACGTGCAAAAAGGCGGTGCGCTCCAGCCCGATGTCGATGAACGCCGACTGCATGCCCGGCAACACGCGCTGCACGCGCCCGACGTAAATGTTGCCCACGAGGCCACGCTCGAGCGAGCGCTCGAGCCACACTTCCTGCACCGCGCCCTGCTCGATGAGCGCGACGCGGGTTTCTTGCGGCGACCAGTTGATGAGGATGTCGTGCGAGGCCATCATGGCGCATCAGCTTACAGCAGGCGCAGGCCAGCGCGGCGCAGCAGTTCGGCGGTTTCGTAGGCGGGCAGGCCCATGATGCCGGTGTAGCTGCCCTGGATGCGCCGCACCCACAGACCAGCCAGCCCCTGGATGCCGTAGGCGCCCGCTTTGCCGAACGGCTCCCCCGTCGCGACGTAGGCGTCGATTTCCTCGGCCGACAAGGGCTTGAAGGTGACCGTGGAGCGGTTCACCGCGAGCGCCTCGCGCCCCGCCCAGGCGAGCGCCACCGCGGTGAGTACCTGGTGACGGCGCCCCGACAGGCGCTGCAACAGGCGCGTCGCGTCGGCGGCATCCGCAGGCTTGCCCAAAATGTCGCCGCCATCGGCCACGGTGGTGTCGGCGCACAGCACCACACCGGGCGGCCAGCCGCGCTGGCGGCGCCGCGCCTCGGCCGCGCGCAGCTTCAGCCGGGTGACCCGGCGCACGTACGCCAGCGGGGCCTCGCCGGGCAAGACACCTTCGAGCACCTCGGCGTCTTCGCTGGCGTCGGGCAACAGCGGCACGCAGGTCACCCCCCACTGTTCGAGCAGCGCCCGCCGTCGCGGGCTTTGCGAAGCGAGATAGACCCAGGGCCGACCGTCGGCGGGAAGCGAGGGAGGGACGTGGCTCATTCGCGGTGGTAGGGGTGTCCGGTGTTGATGGACCAGGCCCGGTAGAACTGCTCGATGAGCAGCACGCGCGCCAGGGCATGCGGTAACGTCAGGTCCGACAGGCGCAGCCGCCAGCGGGCGGCCTGCCGCAGCCCCGGGTCCAGCCCGTCGGGGCCGCCGATGACGAACGCGACGTCGATGCCGTCGAGTTGCCACTGGCGCAGGCGCGCGGCCAGCTCGACCGTGGTGCAGCGCTCGCCGCGCTCATCCAGCACGACCAGCCGGGCCCCCTTGGGGCAGGCCGCCTCCAGCCGCTGGCGCTCGGCCGCCATCAGGGCCTCGGGGGCCTTGCCGCCGCCGCGCGGCTCTGCCTTGACAGTGCGCAGGTGCATGCGCACCTCGGGTGGCAAGCGCCGGGCGTAGTCCTCATAGGCCGCTTCGGCCCAGTCCGGCAGGCGCTGTCCCACCGCCAGCAGGTGCCACTTCATGCCGCGTCGTCGGCCACCCGGCGGCGGCGCCGAGGCGCTGCGGCAGGGGTGGCTTCGGCCGCGGCCCGCGGCGCCGCCGACGGCGGCGCCTTGCGCAGGCGCACCGGCTTGCCGCCCCAGATTTCCTCCAGCCGGTAATACTGCCGGATGGCGGGCTGCATCACGTGCACCACGGCCTGGCCACAGTCCACGATGATCCACTCGCCATTGTCCTCCCCTTCGACGCGGGGTTTGGCAAACCCGGCTTCGGCCACCTTGTCGCGCACGCTCGCGGCCAGCGCCTTGGTTTGGCGATTGGACGTGCCGCTGGCGATGATGACGCGCTCGAACAGCGGCGTGATGGCTTCGGTGTTGAACACCTGGATGTCTTGCGCCTTGACGTCTTCGAGGCCATCGACGATGGCGCGCTGGAGTTTGCGAATCTGGCGTTGGGCAGCGGTTTCGGTCATGGAGTCAAGCAGTGGAGTCGGACGGCCCGCCCGTGGCGCGGTAGAGCCCGTGTTCGGAAATATACCGCGCCACGGCGGGCAGCACCAGCGCCGCGGCCGCGTTCCCCGCGTCACCCGCCTGCCAGCGGGCGCGCAGCGCCGTGGCGCTGAGGTCGATGGGGGGCAAGCGCAGCGGCACGAATGGCAGGCCCACAGCCGCCAGGTCGGGCAAGGCCGCCCCAACCCCCGCCAGCGGCCGGTTGGCCACCGCCACGGTGGCCAGGCGCAGAATGTCTTCCCAACGGTGCCAAGTGCGCAGGGCCAACCACTGGTCGGCCCCGACCACCAGATACAACTGTGCCTGCGGGTATTCGGCGTGCAGCCCGCACAGCGTGTCGATGGTGTAGGTGGGGCCGCTGCGCCGGGTTTCGCGCGCATCGATGGACACCCGCGCCAGGTCGCCGAAGGCCAGCTCGCACATCGCCAGCCGGTGCTCGGCCGCCGTTAGCGGCCGCGTCTTGTGCCACGCCTGCCCGGTCGGCACGATCAGCAGCCGATCCAGCGCCAACTGGTGCAACGCCGCCTCGGCCACGGCGCGGTGGGCACGGTGCGGCGGGTCAAACGCGCCGCCAAACACGCCGATACGCGGCGGCGCGGGCGCTGCGGCGGCGGCCGTCACAGCCAGTCCCGGCGCACCAAGAATTCGGTCAGCAACCGGTGCTCGGGCGTGCCGGGCTGCGGCCGCTCGTCATACGCCCAGCGCACCAGCGGCGGCATGGACAGCAGAATCGATTCGGTGCGCCCGCCCGACTGCAGGCCGAAGTGCGTGCCGCGGTCCCACACCAGGTTGAACTCGACATAGCGGCCGCGCCGGTAGAGCTGGTGCTGGCGCTCGCGCTCGCCCCAGGGCATGTCCTTGCGCCGCTGCACGATGGGCAGGTAGGCGTGCAAAAAGGCGTCGCCGACGGCGCGCGTCATGGCAAAGCCGCCCTCGAAGCCGAGTTCCGAGAAGTCGTCGTAGAAGATACCGCCGATGCCGCGCTGCTCGCCGCGGTGGCGCAGGCAGAAGTAGTCGTCGCACCAGGCTTTGAAGCGCGGGTACTTGTCGGCACCGAACGGCGCCAGCGCCTGCGCGCAGATACGGTGGAAATGCCGCGCGTCCTCTTCAAAACCGTAGTAAGGCGTCAGGTCCATGCCGCCGCCAAACCAGCTCACCGGCTCGCCGCCGCCCACGGGGCGGGCGGTGATCATGCGCACGTTCATGTGCACCGTGGGCACGTAAGGGTTGCGCGGGTGAAAGACCAACGACACGCCCAGTGCCTCGAACGGCGCGCCCGCCAGTTCGGGCCGGTGCTGCGTGGCCGAGGGTGGCAATTTCGGGCCACTGACATGCGAGAACCCGCAGCCCGCGCGCTCGAATACCGCGCCACCCTCCAGAATCTGGGTCACGCCATTGCCCTGCAGCGGCTCGCCGGGCGCTTTCTCCCAGGCGTCGGACAGAAAGGATCGGCCATCGATCTCCGCGATGGCGCTGGTGATGCGCTGCTGCAATCCGAGCAGGTATTCGCGCATCTGGGAAACGGGCTCGAGGGCCATGGATTTGCCTCCTGCCGACGGCGACGCGCCGGCGCTTGCCTTCAGCCGACCGCGCGCGCCAGCGCCCGGTGGCCGATGTCACGGCGGTACTGCATGCCGTCGAAGGCGATCGCGCGCACCAAGGCGTAGGCGCGCTCGCGCGCCGCGGCGACGTCCGCGCCCAGCGCCGTCGCGCACAGCACCCGCCCACCGCTGGTCACCAACCGGTCGCCTTGCAGCGCGGTGCCGGCGTGAAACACCACCGCATCGTCCGTGTCGACGGGCAGCGCGGTGATCGCGTCGCCCTTGCGCGGCGCCTGCGGATACCCCGCCGCAGCCACCACGACGCCCAGGGCGACGCGCGGATCCCACTCCAGCGTCACCGTGTCGAGCCGCCCTTCGGTCGCGGCGAGCAGTGCCTCGACCAAATCGGTGCGCAGCCGCATCAGAATGGGCTGCGTCTCGGGGTCACCCATGCGGCAGTTGAACTCCAGCGTCTTGACCGAACCGTCGGGCGCGACCATCAACCCGGCGTAGAGGAAGCCGGTGTATGGCACGCCCTCGGCCGCCATCGCGCGCACCGTGGGCTCGATGACCTCGCGCAAGGCGCGCTCGTGCACCGCGGGCGTGACCACGGGCGCGGGCGAGTACGCCCCCATGCCACCCGTGTTGGGCCCGGCGTCACCGTCGAGCAGGCGCTTGTGGTCCTGGCTGGTGGCCAGCGGCAGCACGTGTTCGCCGTCCACCAGCACGATGAAGCTGGCTTCCTCGCCGATCAGGTATTCCTCGATGACCACGCGCGCGCCCTCGGCGTTGTGCTGCACGCCCAGCCGGTTGTCCACCAGCATGAAGTCGATCGCCTCGTCCGCCTCGGCCGCGGTCATGGCCACCACCACGCCCTTGCCCGCGGCCAGGCCATCGGCCTTGACGACGATGGGCGCACCCACACGATCCACATAGGCGTGCGCCGCCGCAGGGTCGGAGAAGGTTTCGTGCCGCGCCGTGGGAATGCCGTGGCGCTGCATGAACGCCTTGGCGAACGCCTTGGAGCTCTCCAGCCGCGCAGCCGCTTGCGTCGGACCAAAGATGCGCAGGCCTGCGGCCCGAAACGCATCGACGATGCCAGCGGCCAGCGGCGCCTCGGGGCCGACGACCGTCAGGCCGATGTGGTTGGACAGCGCCCAATCGCGCAAGGCCGCCACGTCGGTGAGGGGCACGTTGACCAGTTGCGCGTCGCGGGCGGTACCCCCGTTGCCCGGGGCCACGTACACCTGCTCGGCACGCGGCGATTGCTTGAGTTTCCACGCCAGGGCGTGCTCGCGGCCGCCACTGCCGACGACCAAGACCCGAATCCGTTCGCTCATTCCGGCAATTCCGCGTTGTGGAAGACGTCCTGCACGTCGTCCAGGTCTTCCAGGGCGTCGAGGAGTTTTTGCATGCGCACCGCGTCTTCACCCGTGAGCACGACGGTGTTGGTGGGGCGCCAAGTGACTTCGGCCATGGCCGGGGTGAGACCCGCGGCCCGCAGCGCATCGCGCACCGCTTCGAACTGACCGGGCGCGGTCAGCACCTCGATCGAGCCGTCGTCCTGCGTCAGCACATCGTCCGCACCGGCTTCGATGGCCACCTCCATCACCTTGTCCTCGGACGTGCCAGGCTCGAACACCAGTTGGCCACAGTGCTGGAACTGAAACGCCACCGATCCCTCGGTGCCCAGATTGCCGCCGTGCTTGGAAAAGGCGTGCCGCACCTCGGCCACCGTGCGCACGCGGTTGTCGGTCATGCAGTCGACGATGACGGCCGCGCCACCGATGCCGTAGCCCTCGTAGCGCACCTCCT
>Ga0308017_1000448_pt1 | contig 12658 bp, 10 predicted proteins | sample Neamet280_FD_203145 | JGI IMG/M metagenome (GOLD analysis project Ga0308017, IMG submission 203145) | Marine microbial communities from water near the shore, Antarctic Ocean - #280 | ecosystem: Environmental > Aquatic > Marine > Unclassified | place: Southern Ocean | collected 2014-10-01
CCCCTCGGTCATGACCGAGGCCATGGACGTGCTCAATCAGCATTTTGCCAATGCTGCCTGATCCCCAGACGGGGTGACGCTGCCCGGCCGTCACCAATGTTTGCAACAGAGCCCCTGCTGTTCGCGGCTGATATCGGCTTGCTCGGAATCGCGCTGGGACGATACCGAAATATACTCACCTGCCGCCATCGACATCGCGCCCGCCACCAGGCCTGCGACGCCAGCCACAAGGATGGCTGCCTGATCGGGTGTGGCCGCCGCCACACCCAGAATCAATGAGGAGACCGAGACGATCCCGTCATTCGCACCCAGCACTGCCGCTCTGAGCCAGCCTGTGCGATGGACATAGTGCGGATCATCGGGATGCGGGCTTGCTGATGCCATTGCCTTGGTGCTCCTTTGCCTAAATGCCCGGACGGGCTTGCCTCAAGGCCGCGGCCTCACCGGCGATCCCGGTTCATCACCGCGACCCATGCAGCGACGAAATCACTGGTGAATTTGTCCCTGCCATCATCAGAGGTATAGACTTCGGCAACAGCGCGCAACTCAGAGTTCGAACCGAACGCCAGATCAACCGGCGTCGCCGTCCATTGCAGCGCATTGGTTGTCCGGTTGCGCCCCTCGTAAAGGCCAGCGGTATCGGCCGACTTTGACCACACAGTCGACATGTAGAGCAGGTTGACGAAAAAGTCGTTCGTTAGAACCCCCGGCCTCGAAGTGAAAACGCCGTTGGCGGAGCCGCCGGTATTGGCATTCAGGGCCCGCATTCCGCCGACCAGAACGGTCATTTGCGGCACGGTCAGATCCAGAAGGTCGGCTCTTTCAACCAGCATTTCGGCGGGTGAAAGGCGGCTGTCGGCGGCGTAGTAATTGCGGAACCCATCCGCCTTTGGCTCCAGCGACGCGAAAGAGGCTGCATCGGTCTGCGATTGGGCTGCATCGACGCGTCCCGGGGTGAATGGCACCACCACACTCGATCCGGCTTGCTTGGCCGCCTGTTCGATCGCAGCGCCGCCGCCCAGCACGATGAGATCAGCCAGAGAGACCTGCCTACCGCCCTTGTGCGAGCGGTTGAAATCCGACTGGATGCCCTCCAGCGTCTTCAAAACACCGCGCAATTCCGAAGGATTGTTCGCCAGCCAGTTGACCTGTGGTTCGAGGCGCAGCCGCGCGCCATTGGCGCCGCCGCGCCCGTCCGTCTCGCGGTAACTGGCAGCAGATGCCCAAGCGGTCCGCACAAGCTGCGGGACAGTCAGCCCGGAGGACATGATCTTGCCCTTGAGCACGCCGATATCCCGCTGGTCGATCATTGCGTAATCGGCCTTGGGCAAGGGGTCCTGCCACAGGAATTCCTGCTTGGGCACATCCTTGCCAAGATAGCGCGAGCTTGGCCCCATATCGCGGTGGGTCAGCTTGAACCACGCCCGCGCGAAGGCATCGGCAAACAGTTGCGGGTCCTTCTGGAACCTCAAGGCGATCTCCCGGTAAACCGGGTCTTCCTTCAGCGAGATATCGGTCGTGAACATGATCGGCGCGTGGGTGACGCCTGCAACATGCGCGTCCGGAACCAGGCTGCCTGCGTTGGGATCGCTCGGTATCCATTGAATGGCGCCAGCGGGGCTCTTGGTCTTCACCCAGTCGAAGCGGAACAGATTGTCGAGATATTGGCTGGTGAAGGCGATGGGATTAGATGTCCACGCGCCTTCCAGCCCGCTGCTGACGGTATCCTCGGCACTGCCCTTGCCGCAGGTGTTTGTCCAGCCGAGGCCCTGCTGCTCGATCGGCGCGGCCGCCGGTTCGCGGCCAACACAGTCCTTCGGTGGATGTGCGCCGTGCGCCTTGCCGAAGGTATGGCCGCCGGCGATCAAAGCGACGGTCTCCTCGTCATCCATCGCCATGCGCGCGAAGGTATCCCGTGTATCTTTGGCCGCTGCCAGGGGATCGGGATTGCCATTCGGCCCCTCGGGATTGACGTAGATCAGGCCCATCTGCACCGCCGCCAGCGGATGCTCCAATGTCTTGTCGCCGCCCTTGCGCAGGTCGGCGAGCATTTGGTTTTGCGATCCCCAATAGACTGTGTCCGGCTCCCAATCGTCGGTTCGCCCACCGGCAAAACCAATGGTTTTGAACCCCATTTGCTCCAAAGCGACCGTGCCGCTAAGCTCGATCAGATCGGCCCACGAAAGCTTGCGCCCGTATTTCTGCTTGATCGGCCACACCAAGCGGCGCGCCTTGTCGAGGCTGACATTGTCGGGCCAACTGTTGAGCGGTTCGAACCGCTGCTGCCCGCCGCCTGCCCCGCCGCGACCATCGGCGACACGATAAGTGCCGGCGCTATGCCACGCCATGCGAATGAAAAACGGGCCGTAATTGCCATAGTCAGCAGGCCACCACGGCTGCGACGTCGTGAGAACCTTGGCGATATCCGCCTTCACCGCATCCAGATCTAGCGTGTTGAATTCTTTGGCGTAATCAAAATCTTCACCCAGCGGGTTCGATTGCGGCGCTTCCTGACGCAGGGGCGACAGGTCGAGCCGGTCTGGCCACCAATCCTTGTTGGTCATGGGCTTTGCAGGCGCTTCTGTCTGCGCTTGGACCGGCGCGGACATTGCCAGCGGGGCCAAGGCGACCGACAGGATTGCGGCGAGTTTGATCGTATGTTTTTGCATGAGCCCGATTTCCTCTGAGTGAATTGGAAGCATCAATCATTTGACCGCTGATGACCGGCGGGTGCGAGCGCGCGCGCGCGCGCGAAGCCTGCTCCACGCAAGCCAACCAACCGGTCTTTCCGCTGCGTGAATAGGGATTGGCGTGCGCAAGGTGCAGGGCCGGAATCTACTGAGAACGACGCCCTGCCGCCAATTCTGCGGCACGATGCTCGGGGCAGAATGGCCAAGCGGCGCCGGAATGATGCCAAGGACTTCATGCCCTTCAATCCCCGAGCCAGAGGTCATGGGCATCGATCCGCAGCTTGGCGATGGCGCGCATCGCTTCGGCGCGGGCCTCACCTTCGATCCTGAAAGCGGCGTGAACCATCTGCTCGCCCAACAGCAGATCGGCGAGGTCGATTTCGCCCAGTTGATGTCCGCGCCGCAGCTTCTCGAGCGCGGCCATCTGGGCTTCCACGCTTTCGCGCCCGCGCTGCCAGGTGATGATCCGGAAACGGGCTTCGGTCACGTCCGCCTCGGCGGTTTCGGACACGTCAAAGCGCGCCAGTTGTTCCTGCGCCCTTGCCGCAGAAGCGCCGGCGCTGGCTTCGCTGGCAAGAGCTCGGCGATACCCCCCGCCCAGCGGCATGCTGATCACCACGCCGGCACCGCGCTCAAGCCCGCCAAACTCGGAAAACACTCTGAGGCCCACAGTAGGGTCGGCGATGCGATCAGCTTGTGCACGGCTGGCCATTGCGGTCGTTCGAGCACTTTCGGCCTCGGCCGCAGCGATCATGTGACTATTGACCACCACCATATCGCCGAGCTGCGACAGGCGCGCATCTACCATGTCAGGCCGTGGGACTTCGGGCGCGTTGACTGGCAAAGCCAAGGCCGGGAACTGCGCTTCGAGCCGCGTGCGCGCAAGCGTCGCAAGGCCCGATGACTGCGCCAGCGATCGCCGCGCATCCGCTAGTGCAGCCTCTGCGCGATCAACATCAAGCTGCGAGGCATCGCGCAAGCTGCGTCGCCGTATCACCGCAGCCACCGCCGCTTCGTAATTGCTCACCGCGGCCTGATCGATGTTGGCCTGCGCCGAAGCCGACAGCCAATCGAACCAATAGGCGGCAAGCAGCAGCGCGGCTTCGTGCTTGGCATCCTCGGCCACGTTTGCCGCTACCTCGGTTCCGTAGAGCCCGATATCGCGGTCGAGCCGAGCCTTGCCAGGCAGGCGGACCGGGCGGCTGAGCTGCGCGTCATATTCATTGAACTGGTTGCCACCATTGACATCCCGGCGGGTGTAGCTGCCTTGCACAGTGAACTCGGCAGAGCCTTTGCTTAAGGCATCCGCCCGCGCCTGTGCTGCCTCGAGCCGGGCGTGGGCAGCCATGACACTGGGGTGTTCGTCCAGCGCGCGCTGAACCGATTCCACCGGGGGAAGGCCCGGTTCTGCCGCAAGCGGAGCGGCGAGCAGGCAAGAAAGCGGGGCGATCAGGAGAGCGGTGCGGATCATGCCGAAGCCTCCGGCAGTTCGTCCGCACGGTCCTGCGGCCCTTCGCCGAAGCGTTCGTAAAGGATCGGCAGCAGCACCAGCGTCAGCAGAGTTGCCGTCACCAGCCCGCCGATCACGACGATGGCGAGCGGCTTCTGGATTTCCGACCCGGGCCCAGTTGCAAACAGCAAGGGGACAAGACCGAAGGCGGCGATGCTTGCGGTCATCAGCACCGGCCGCAGGCGTCGTTCGGCCCCGCGCCGCACGGCCACGGCCAGCGACATTCCGGTTTCGCGCAGCTGGCGAAAATAGGTCACCATGACCAGGCCGTTCAGCACCGCGATCCCCAGCAAGGCGATGAAGCCGACCGAGGCCGGGACCGAGAGATACTCGCCCGACAAAGCGAGCGCGATCATCCCGCCAACAGCTGCGAAAGGAATGTTTGTGAGGATCAGCAGCGAAGCGCGCACCGACCCGAGGCTGAGATAAAGCACCGCAAAGATCAGGGCGATTGCCACCGGCAGCACGATCAGCAGCCGGGCCGAAGCGCGCTGCTGGTTTTCGAACTGCCCGCCCCATTCGAGCCTGTAGCCCTGTGGCAGCGGGACATTAGCGGCGATATCAGCCTTTGCATCATCGACATAGCTGACGATGTCTCGCCCGGTGACAAAGGCCTGCACCATCGCAAATCGCGAGCCATTTTCGTGTTCGAGCTTAACCGGCCCTTCAGACCGCACGACCGAGGCGACGTCGCTGGCACGCACCAGCTGGCCGGTGGGCGAGCGGTAGACGAGATCGGCAAAGCCCTGCGCATCGAGATTGCCCACCCCGCCTTCGCCCCGCAGCACTATCGGCACACGGCGCACTCCGTCCGCGACCATTCCGGCCCGCACCCCTTCGATCTGGGTGCGCATCATGTCCTGCAGATCGGATACCGGCATTCCCACGCGGCCCGCTGCCACGCGGTCGATATCGACCAGCAGGTAATCGACCCGGTCATTGGCGACTGTCATCGCCTCGCTGGTGCCTTCGATGGCTTCAAGCCGGGTCTGGATCGCGCCCGCCAGCCGCGACAACTCGGCGGCATCGGGGCCGAACAACTTGATCGCGAGGTCGCCACGCGCGCCGGTCAGCATTTCGGAGGTGCGCATTTCGATGGGCTGGGTGAATGTCGGCTCGATGCCGGGAAAGCCTTGCAGCACCTTGCGGAGTTCGCCGACCAGCCATTCCTTGTCCTGATACCGCCACTCCTCGCGCGGGCGGAGCTTGAGGAAGCTGTCGGTCTCGTTGGGGCTCATCGGATCAAGGCCAAGCTCGTCCGAACCGACGCGGGCGATCACGGCTTCCACCTCGGGCACCTGTTCGATGATTGCTCGCTGCACTTTCATGTCGCCCTCGACCGAATGATCGAGCGCGATCGAGGGCAGCTTGGTCAGCTGCACGATCACCGAGCCTTCATCCATCACCGGCAGGAAGGTCTTGCCGGTGACTGTGTACGCCCCGCCCGCCAGCGCAAGACCAATCCCCGCGACCGTGAAGACCCGGCGTTTGTGCGCGAAGGCCCCTTCCAGCAGCCCATGATAGCGCGGCGAAATCTGCCGCATCAGCCAGGGTTCGTGATGGTGGCCATCGGCGTCCACCTTCACCTTGAGCAGGAAGAAGGCGAGCACCGGCACCAGCGTGAGCGACAGCACCAGCGCCGAGGCGAGCGAGAGCACGATGGTCAGCGCCACAGGGCCGAACAGCTTGCCCTCCAGCCCTTCGAGCGTCAGCAGCGGCAGGAACACGATGGCGATGATTGCAAGGCCCGAGGCGACCGGCTTGGCGACTTCGGCGGAGGCCATGAAAACATTGTGGATCTTGCTCGACTTGGCGTGGCGGGGATCAGACAGGCGCTCGACCACGTTCTCGACCACCACCACCGCGCCATCGACCAGGATGCCGACCGCAATGGCAAGCCCGCCGAGGCTCATCAGATTGGCGGTGAGGCCGATGGCGCGCATGAAGATGAAGGTCAGCAGCACAGCCATCGGCAGCGCCAGCGCGACGATCACCGAAGCGCGCACATCGCCGAGGAACAGCAGCAGCAGGATGATGACCAGCACGGTCGCCTCCAGCAGCGCGTCCTCGACCGTGCCGACCGCGCGGGTGATGAGGTCCGAACGGTCGTAGAACACCTTGACGCTCATGCCCGGCGGCAGGCTCGGCTTGATCTCGTCCAGCCGGGTCTTCACGCCCTCCACTACCTTGGAAGCGTCCGCGCCGCGCAGGGCGATCACCAGTCCCTCGACCGCCTCGCCCTTGCCGTCCTTGCTGACCGCGCCGTAGCGGGTGAGGCTGCCGGTGCGCACCTGCGCGACATCGCCCACGCGCACCACCGCGCCGTTCGCGCTGCGCACGACCACCGCCGCCAGATCGTCGAGATTGCGGATCGCACCGGTCGCGCGCACGATCAGCGCCTCCTCGCCGCTTCTCAGGCGGCCTGCGCCATCGTTGCGATTGCTCGCTTCGATAGCTGCCGCAAGGTCCGTCGTGCTGAGGCCCGCCGCCGCCAGCGCCGTACTGTCAGGGGCAACCTCGAAAGTTTCGGCATAGCCGCCGAGCGAATTGACATCCGCCACCCCCGGCACCGTGCGCAAGGCAGGCCGGATCGTCCAGTCGAGCACGCGGCGCTTCTCGGCGAGCGATTGCGGCCCTTCGAGCGTGAACATGAACATCTCGGACAGCGGCGTGGAGATCGGCGCGAGCCCGCCTTCCACTCCCGGCGGCAGATCGGCCATCACCGCGTTCAGCCGCTCGCTCACCTGCTGACGCGCCCAGTAGATGTCGGTTCCTTCGGCAAAGTCGATGGTGATGTCGGCGATGGCATATTTCGCGACCGAGCGCAGGACGCTCTGATCGGGAATGCCGAGCATCTCCATCTCGATCGGCGTGACGACCCGGCTCTCGACCTCTTCCGGCGTCATGCCCGGGGCCTTGAGGATGATCTTGACCTGCGTGGTGCTGATGTCCGGGAAGGCGTCGATCGGCAGATTGAGGAACGACCATGCGCCCAGCCCCGCCAGCAGCGCCGCAAGGCCGATAACGGCAAGGCGCCAATTGAGCGCGCGTTCCACGAGTTTGCTGAGCATGATCCGCGCCTATTCCGCGTTCATCGCTTTGAGTTCGGCGACGCTGCTGCCCGCGACAATCTCGCCCGCTGCCAGCCCCCCGGCGATCACGGCGAGCCCGCCGCTGCGGGCGGCGACCGTTACCGCCCGTTTCTCCCAGGCCTTGCCCTTCCGAACGAAAACATGGTCCTTGTCGCCGATGCGGGTGACGGCGCGCTCGGGCACCGCGATGCCGCGTCCTTGCCCGAGGATGGTCACGGTCACATAGCGCCCCGCGATCACCCCGGGCGCGCCGCCGATGCTGGCACGCGCCATCACCGAGCGGGTCGCCGGATCGAGCGAGGGCGCAACCGCGATGATCTGCCCGCCGACGGGCTTTGCCCCATCTGCGCCGAGCGCAATCTCCACCGCCATGCCGGGCCGGACGGCCTGTGCGAGCCGTTCGGGCAATTGCAGTTCGACCTGATAGGCCCCCGCTGCCTCGACCACAAAGGGCGCTGTGACGGTATCGACCCCACCGCCGGTCTCGACCGCAACGGCCGCGACCCGCCCGGCGATCGGCGAACGCAAGGTCATGGTGCCATCTGCTGCAACCCCGCCCAGCGACGCCATCCTTGAGAATTGCGCTACGCTGGCCCGTGCCTGTTCAAGCTCGGCCTTCGCCTCGTCGGCACGGGCGTGAGCGATCACGCCTTCATCGGCCAACTGCGCGAGCCGCCTGGCCCGCGCCTCTGCCAGCGTGGTAGCGGAGCGGGCGCGCGCCAGATCGCCGCCAATCGCAACTGGCTCGGTCGCGCGCATCAACCCCAGCGCCTCGCCGCGCGCGACCTGCTGCCCTTCGATCACATAGACCCGCACCACTGCGCCCGCAAAAGGCGCAGTGACCGCAACCCGGGCCTCGGGGGGGAGGCTGATGGTGCCGGGCACAGAGCCGAGGGGAACGTTATCGACCTCCCTCGCCGCTACGGACTCGATCGCCAGACCTGCCGCAGGGTCGGCTGTTACGGCCTTGTCGCCGGTCTGCTCCGAAGGGGGGGAGGAGCAGGCCGGCAGGATGGCAAGCACAGCCAATGGGGCAAGGCGGGCGATGAGGTGCGGTGTCATGCCCACCCCTTTGCCCTGCCAAGCTGACAGGAACTTGCCAGTCTGGCAGCTTCTTGTCAGTTTTGCAGACTACCACCGGCCACGGAAAGGGACCGGCCCGCCATGCGCCTCCTCGTTGTCGAAGATGATCCCGAACTCGGCCGCCGCCTCACCGAACGGCTGCGCGCGGCCGACTTTGCCGTGGAACTGGCCACCTGCCGTTCGGATGCCGAGGATTGGCCGGATGTCGATCGCATGGCCGCCGTGATCCTCGATCTCGGTCTGCCCGATGGCAGCGGGCTCGATCTGCTGCGCCACTGGCGTGACCGGCGGCTCGAAACCCCGATCCTGATCCTCACCGCCCGCGGCAGCTGGCAGGACAAGGTCGAGGGGCTCAATGCTGGCGCGGATGATTTCGTGGTCAAGCCGGTGCGCTTCGAGGAACTGCTCGCCCGCCTCAACGCCCTGTTCCGCCGCCAGCAGGGCACGCGAGCCGCGACCATCACCGCAGGTGATCTGGCGCTCGATCCGCTCGCCCGCACGGCGACGCTGGCAGGCGCGCCGCTGATGCTGAGCAAGCAGGAATTCCGCCTGCTCCACCTGTTCCTGCGCCGCGCCGGACAGGTGCTGTCGCAGAGCGATATTCTCGATGATCTCTATGCGCTGGATGACGAGCGCGAGCCCAACACGGTCGAAGTCCTGATCGGCCGGTTGCGTCGCAAGATCGGGCGGGAACGGATCACCACCCTGCGCGGGCTCGGCTACAGGTTCGCCAAGTGATGCGCTGGCCTGTCCCCGGCAGTCTGCGTCTGCGCTTCCTGCTGGCGGTAAGCCTGTGGGTGCTGCTGGGCATCGCGGCGATCTGGTTTTCGGCTGTCGGCATCTTCAGCAAGCACGTCGAACAATCCTATCACGAGGAGCTGGAAGTCCATGTGCGCGAACTCGGCGGCCTGACCGAAATCGCCCCGGATGGCGCGATCATGCTCACCCGTCCGCTGTCCGATCCGCGCTATGCCGAGCCGCTGTCGGGCTTCTACTGGCAGGTCACTGCTGCCGGGCGTACGCCGCTGCGATCAGGGTCCATGACCCGCGGTAGCCTCGACGAAAGCATCGCCCATTCGCCTGAAATCCTTCACCGGGTTGAAAGCGGCCCGACCGGCCCGGCGATCACTTATGGCTACACCCGCAAGGGGCCAGCGGGCGAGGACATCCACTTCGTGATTGCCACCGACCAGCGCGAGCTTGACCGGCTGATCGGCAGCTTCACCCTCGATCTGACGGCTTGGTTGGCGGGGCTGGCTGCGCTGCTGCTGGCGACGGGATTTGCGATTATCTCTTTCGGTCTCAAGCCGCTCGACCGCCTGTCGCAAGCCTTCGCTCGGTTGCGTCGCGGCGAAACCGAGGAACTTGAAGGCCAATACCCCACCGAAATCGCGCCGCTCGCCGCCGATCTCAATGCCTATATCCGCCAGAACGAGGCCATGGTGGCCCGCGCCCGGGTGCAGGCTGGGAACCTCGCACACTGCTTGCGCACGCCGCTCGCGATCATCATCGATGAGGCGGAGCGACTGGCCTCGCACGACTACTGCCGTGACGCGGGCAAGGTGCTGCTGGATCAGGCGGGCGCGATGGAGCAGCAGATCGATTACCAGCTTGCCCGCGCGCGGTCGGGCGCAGGCCGCAAGCCCGCAGGGCGCGGCGTTGTGCTGCCCGATGTCGTGCTCCCGATCCTGCGGGCTATGGAGCGGCTTCATCCCGATAAGCGCTTCTTCCTCGATACCGCGGGTTGCACGGGCGTAGCGCTGCCGCTTGACCCGGTCGATTATGCCGAGGTTTTGTCGATCCTGCTCGACAACGCCGGCAAATGGGCGCGCCGCGAGGTCAGGGTAGGCTTTGCTGCTGACGGAGCCGGTGGCAGTGCAGTCACAATCACGGATGACGGGCCGGGCATCCCCGAGGCGATGATCGAACAGGCCTTCGAGGTGGGAACCCGCTTCGATGCCGATACAGTCGGTTCAGGGCTTGGCCTCGCAATTGCGCGCGATCTTTGCGAGGCAATGGGGATCGAGCTGACCTTGACGAATGGTGCTCCGGGGTTGGTCGCAACACTGCATCACAATGTCCGCTTTCGGCAAAACCAGTCAGCCCAGAACCCGATAGAGAACGGCGGCTAAGTCCCACTTCTCGTCATTATGCGCGGCACAAATGGTATTCGCTAAACGGAAAGCCGCAGACCTGTTGTTGTGGTTTCGGGAAGGTGAGAAGCGCAGGGTTTCAACCGAGAAACCCCGCGCTGCCTCCCATCACCGCATCAGAAGCGCCGCCAACACGTCCTTTGCTGCCGTTGTCGGAATGAACACCCGTGTGCGGAACGAAATGATTTCGGTGAAGCAGCCGATGCTCTTCAACCAGGGCAGCTGGTCGACAGGGGCGCCGACGATCTCGTAGCGTTGCTCGTTGGCCACCCGCGAGGACTTGATGGTGGCCTCGAATGGTTGCTTGATAGGGATCGTCCGATGCTCGCCGAGCGCCTTGAGGATCGTTTGCTCCGTGAGTTCGACACTCGAGGTAAGCCGATCAATCTGGGCGAGCACTGGGCCAAGATCAGACGCACAGCGGCCCTGCCCGATGTGCGGCTCCATGATCTCCGCCATAGTTTCGCATCGGTGGCCATCGCGCAGGGTATCCCCCTGGCGACAATCGGCAAGCTGCTCGGCCACGCGCTTCCGGAGACGACCGCGCGCTACGCGCACCTTGCGGATGAAGTAATCTCGGAAAGCGCGGACCGTATTTGCTCCGGCCTCGCTAACGCGATGGGTATCGTCGCATGACCGCCTATGATCTCCAGCGCATCCTTGCTGAGGAGCTGGCGCGCGTTATTCCTGGCGCGGCTGGAAAGCGACGTTCCAAGTTCGACTACGTGCTCCCTGGCTTCGGCGAGCGTATCCACCCCTCAGGCCGCAAGAGTTATGTCCTACAGCGCACGATGGGTGGCAAGCAGCGGCTCATTACCATCGGCGATGCCGCGATCCTGACCGAGCGAATGGCGAAGGATGTGGCGCGCCGACTTATCCTTCGCATAGAGCTTGGCCAGAACCCCGCCGACAAGAAGCAACGCGGACGAAAGACGCCGACCTATGCCGCGTTCCTGCAATTCTATTGGGAAGCAGTGGCACCGACCTGGAAGCCATCGACCCGCGAGACCCATGACATCTATCGCCGCACTCATTTGGATGATGCCTTCGTGGGAAAGTTCATCGACGAGATCAATCATGCCGATGCGGTTCGCTGGCATGCGCAGCTAACTCGCTCGGCAGGCCCGGGCGCGGCCAACCGCGCGATGGAGATCCTGAGAGCCATGTTCGGCAAGGCCGAGGCATGGGGCTATCTGCACGAGCACTCAAACCCGTTTCGTGGCATCAGACGAAACAAGGGCCGCAAAATCGAGCGCTTCCTGAGTGAGGACGAAATGGCGCGGCTCGGGAAGGCGCTGGCTGACGCTCGTGATAAGAAGCCGTTGGAGGTCGCGGTCATATCGCTGCTGGCGCTGACGGGCTGCCGGCGCGGCGAAATTATCAATCTGACTTGGGGCGAAGTTCAAGGGCGGAAGCTGAAGCTGACAGACTCGAAAACGGGTCCGCGCATCGTGTGGCTAGGTCATGAGGCGAGAACGGTGCTCGATAGTTTGCCGCAAGGTAAAAAGGAGGCGCACGTATTTGCGTTTGAAGTCCGGTCGTCTTCGGCAGTCGATGGGTTTTGGCGCAACCTGCGCCGAAAAACTGGTCTGGAAGACTTACGGCTACACGATCTGAGGCACAACTACGCCAGCCTCGCTGCGCGTTCGTCGGAGACGCTGCCCATGATTGGCAGCCTTCTAGGCCACGCGGAACTTCTTACGACCCTACGTTATGCTCATTTCGATGACGCTGCACTGCTCAGGGCAAGTGTCGAAGTAGGCGACTTGATAGCAATTTGGCTAAATGATTTGAAGACTGGACACATCATCACGCCGTCTCGACGCAGCAGGATATGCAGCCGATGATAGCCATCACGGCAATTTCTAGCTTCGGGGTGTACGCGCCTATGCCTAACCTATCGGCTAGCTATGCTAGACAGCGATCTCCAAATTGCCTAGGGTCCTTCTAATGTCTGCCGCCTGTTTTCCCGGGCAAATGCGCGGCGCGTATGGGGGTATCATGATATTAGATGAGAACGACACCGATCTTTCTCAGAGTCTGATTCAAAACTATCTCGTGTAATTTCATGCTCTTGCGATACGGCGTGTGAAGAGCTGGATTGATGCGATGAACAGCCAGGCGGTTGCT